>Ga0315537_1001279_pt1 | contig 19863 bp, 17 predicted proteins | sample SalMarSW160270MG_FD_203091 | JGI IMG/M metagenome (GOLD analysis project Ga0315537, IMG submission 203091) | Salt marsh sediment microbial communities from the Plum Island Ecosystem LTER, Massachusetts, United States - Salt Marsh Sediment SW1602-70 ...
AACGCGTTGCAAACCGTAGCCGACGGCGGAAAACTTCGTCTGACGAGAGAGGGAGTACCCGGCCCATCCTCTCACGTACATACGCTTAATCGTCGCCTTCGAAGTGCTCGGCCTTCTTGTCGTGGGCCAGGGCAAAGGTCTTTTTGGTCTTCGGCGGCTTCACGAACTGCTTGACGAGGACGGCCGTGTCCCTGATCCTGAGCTGGTCGAAGAGGAACGCGAACTTCTCTTCCACCTCTTCGGCGATCTTCGCGCGGTCCTTCAATCCCATGATGTCCGCCTTGAAGGGCCCGAGCGCCTTCTTGCGTGCTTTGTAGAAGAACTGCTCGTCGGTCATGCCCTCTTTGCGCTCGGCCGCGGCGTTCGTCTTGAGCCACGCATACATCTTTTCGTGGAGCGCGGCCGGCAAGAGCGCGCTGTCATAGACCATGTTCTGGAACTGCGTCGCCAGGTGCACCTCGGCGGTGTCGTACGACGGAAACTTGTGGAACTCGTTCTCCGGCAGGGTCGAGGCGCCGTGCTGGACGGAGCCGGCCAGCTTGTACTCTTTCTTGCAGACCTCGGAGATGCTCTTCAAGACATCGAAGTCCAGCTTGACCTTCGCGATCGAGCCGTCGGCCAGGACCTTGCCTCCGTGGCTCGTGCCGGTCTGCACGCTGATCTTACTGATCCCCTCCATCCCCCCGGGGAGTCTGGCCTGATACTGCTTCATGAAGGCGCGCAGGTCCTCGGGCGTCGAATTCTGGCTGCCGACCTCGCCGATCTCCCCGCCCACGGAGATGACCACACCCTCCGGCTGGAGGCTGCGGATATGTTCCGTCAACTGGGCGCAGATCGCGGCATTGACCTCCTGCTGCTCTTCCAGGCTCCCCTTGGAGAGGTCTACTACCGTCGAGCTGTCGATGTCGATGTTGTAAAAACCGGCCTCGATGGACTCCCTGATGAGCGACTTTAAGCCCTCGACCTCGGCCCGGGGATCCTTGGCATAATTCTTGGCGTTGACCTGGAAGTGGTCGCCCTGGATGAAGACGGGACCGCGATGGCCTTCACGCACCGCCGCGGCCAGGACCACCGTCGTGTACTCGAGCGGCTTCTGATCCGTGTATCCCATCTCGGAACGGGCGATCTCGAAGATAAAGGCGCCCGCCTTGATCTTCAAGGCGCACCGGAAGACCGCACGCGCCAGGTCGTACGTCAGGGTGCGCAGGTTCATCGCGGGAACGGTGAACCCGCCGACCCGGCCTTCCCCGCGGGCCCGGTACAGATCATGTATGGAGGCCGGCACGGCGCCGGTCTCAAGGGCGGCCCCCCAGATGGCGTTGACCGCCGCTTCTTTTTTGTCCACGTCCTTGCCGACGACGACGTCGAGCACAAGGGCATCCATCGCACCTGTGTCCATCTCACCTCCGTTCTACCCGCTGCGGGTCTGCTGAAAATCGCCCGGCTCCCCGCCTCGCGCCTTCCTGGGGGCCGATATCACGTTAAAATCTTAATGAGGGCCAGATCCTCTTCTGTGTCCAGGCGATACGGCTTGACGGCCTCCTCCAGATCCACGACGTGGACCCGGTCGCACTTCATGCCGACCGCCTGGCCGCTGTACCCTTTTATCAACAGGTCTACCGCCGCGGCGCCGAGGCGCCCGCCGAGGATCCGGTCTTCGGCCGTGGGCCGGCCGCCGCGCTGGACGTGGCCCAGAACGACAACGCGCGTCTCTAAGTCCGTATCGCCGGTAATGCGGCTGGCCAGCTCGTGCGCCGGGATCGCCCCCTCTGCGACGATGATGATCCAGCTGGCCTTGCCCCGGATGTAGCCTTCGGTGATCTCACCACACAGACAGGACATGTCGAAGGTGACCTCGGGGATCAAGACCTGCTCCGCCCCGCCGGCGAGCGCCGCCTTCAAAGCGATATACCCGCAGTTGCGGCCCATGACCTCTACGACAAAGACGCGCTCCATCGAGTTGACCGTGTCTTTGATCTTGTCGATGGCGTCGAGCGCCGTCTCGATCGCCGTGTCGGAACCGATGGTGCGGTCCGTGCCGTTCAGATCGTTATCGATGGTCCCGGGGACGCCGATGCAGGCGATGCCCCACGTCCGCGAAAGGGCGGCGGCGCCGCGGTACGTGCCGTCCCCGCCGATCAGCACCAATCCCTCGATGCCGTGCCGTTTCAAGATCTCGGCCCCGCGCCTCTGGCCATCCTCGGTCATGAAGTCGGAACACCGGGAGGTCTTGAGGACCGTGCCGCCCTGCCCGAGGATGTTGGAGACCGAGCGGTGCGACATCTCCCTGACCTCATCGTTCAGCAACCCGCTGAAGCCGCGCATGATCCCGAAGATCTTGACCTTACGCGCGAGCCCCGCGCGCACGACCGCGCGGATCGCCGCGTTCATGCCGGGCGCGTCGCCGCCGCTCGTCAAGACACCGATCGCCTTCATAGCCCCTCAACGCTTCTCTTATACGGACACGCTCGTTTTAGGTGCCGAGTTCCCAACTCGCCAGATACTTGACCTGCTCGGGTGTCAGGGCGTCGATCTTGACGCCCATCGACGCGAGCTTGAGCTCGGCAATACCCTTATCTATCTTTTCCGGAACCTTGTAGACGCGCCGCTCGAGCGTATCGTTGTTTTCTTTCATGAACTCGGCACACAGCGCCTGGTTGGCGAAACTCATGTCCATGACCTGGGCCGGGTGGCCTTCGGCAGCGGCCAGGTTGATGAGGCGCCCGTCCCCCAGGAGGTAGAGCCGGCGGCCGTCCTTCTGCACGAACTCCTCGACGAAGTCGCGGGTCATGCGCTTCTTCCTGCTCGCCTTGTTGAGCCCCGGGATGTCGATCTCGACGTTGAAGTGGCCGGAGTTGCAGACGATCGCCTTGTCCTTCATCGCCTTGAAGTGCTCCGGCCGGATGACGTTGATGTCGCCGGTCAGCGTGCAGAAGATGTCGCCGACCTTCGCGGCCCGGGCGATGGGCATCACGCGCAAACCATCCATCACGGCCTCCAGGGCCTTGAAGGGGTCCACCTCGACGATGATGACGTTGGCGCCCAGCCCCTTGGCGCGCATGGCGACGCCCCGGCCGCACCAGCCGTAGCCGCAGACGACGAAGTCGGTGCCGGCGATCAGCTTGTTCGTGGCGCGGATGATGCCGTCGATCGTGGACTGGCCCGTGCCGTAACGGTTGTCAAAGAGGTACTTGGTCCGGGCGTCGTTGACGGCGATGATCGGGTATTCGAGCGCGCCGTCCTTCTCCATCGCGCGCAGGCGGATGACGCCGGTCGTCGTCTCTTCCGTGCCGCCGACGGGATAGGGGCCCTTTTTCTTGTGGATCGTCGAGACGAGGTCCGCGCCGTCGTCCATCGTGAGATCCGGCCGCCCCGCCAGCGCCGCCTCGATGTGCCCGTAATAGGTCTTGTGGTCCTCGCCCTTGATCGCGAAGACGGGGACCCGATAGTCCCGCACGAGGGAGGCGGCGACGTCGTCCTGCGTTGAGAGCGGATTGGAGGCGCACAACACCGCCCGGGCGCCGCCGGCCTTCAGGGTCAACATCAGGACCGCCGTTTCGGTCGTCACGTGCAGGCAGCAGGCGATCTTCGTCCCGGTGAGCGGCTTCTCCCTGCGGAACCGCTTCTGGATCAGGTTCAGGACCGGCATGTTGTCGCTCGCCCATTCGATGCGCAACTTGCCCTTCTTGGCCAGCTTGAGATCCTTGACGTCGTATTTCAATTTACCCTCTCTTTCCTTCCCGTGAATTGACCCTGTATCACCCCATCCCTCACTTCCGTGATGCGGGGTTCTTTCAAGACGTTATGACCTTGTTTATTCAAATGATCCGTGCTCAAACGCGCCGCCTATTTGTTGACGGCCTTCTTCAGCTCCTCGGTCTTGTCCGTCTTCTCCCAGGTGAAGCTGTCACCGGTGCGGCCGAAGTGGCCGTAACAGGCCGTCGCCTGGAACTTGGGCTTCAAGAGGTCCAGGACCTTGATGATGGCGCGCGGCGTCAGGTCAAAGACCTTGACGATCGCCTTCTCCAGGGCCTCATCCGCGACCCGGCCCGTCCCGAACGTATCGACGAAGAGGTTCACGGGATCGGCCTTGCCGATGCAGTAGGCCAGCTCGATGAAGCACCTCTTGGCGAGGCCTGCGGCGACGATGTTCTTGGCGACGTAGCGCGCCATGTAGGTCGCCGAACGGTCCACCTTCGTCGGGTCCTTGCCGGAGAAGGCGCCGCCGCCGTGCGAGGTGACGCCGCCGTAGGTATCGACGACGATCTTGCGGCCCGTCATCCCGGTGTCCGACTGCGGCCCGCCGACCACGAACTTGCCCGTCTCATTCACGAAGTACTCGGTCTTGGCGTGGGCCAACCCTTTCAGGACCGGCTCCGCGACCACCCGGATCATCTCCCGGCGGGCCTCTTCGGTGATGTGCTTGCCCGTCTTATCGAGGATGTCTTCGGTGTGCTGACACGCTAAGACCACGTTATCGACGCGCTTAGGGATACCCTTCTCATAGAAGACCGTGACCTGCGACTTGCAGTCCGGACCCAGATACGCGAGCGTGCCGTCCTTGCGCACGTCCGCGAAGCGCTTGACCAGCTTGTGGGCCAGCATGATCGGCAGCGGCATCAGCTCGGGCGTCTCGTCACAGGCATACCCGATCATGATCCCCTGGTCGCCCGCGCCGCCGGCGTCCACGCCCTGCGAGATGTCCGGCGACTGCTTGTTGATGGCGTTGAGGACCGCGCACGTGTGGAAATCAAAACCGTATTTCGGATGGGTGTAGCCGATGTCCTCGAGCGTCCTGCGGACCAGGCGGGGGACGTCGACATACGTCGTCGTCGTGATCTCCCCGCCCACGATGATGAGGCCCATCGTGACGTACGTCTCGCACGCCACGCGGCCCTTGGGGTCACCGCGCATCACCGCATCCAACACCGCATCGGAGATCTGGTCGCAGACCTTGTCCGGATGCCCCTCCCCCACCGACTCCGACGCAAAAAAGTAATCCCGTGATGTCATGCTCGACTCCTCCGGTTGGTTGTTATAAGTGGCCTACATGGCATAAAAAGACCTGGTTTTTCTATGCCACATTGCCGTTATAAAGCGCCAGGACCTGCTTATAGGAATCCAGGTGGCCGATATCGAACCAGTGGCCCCGGCGGATCGCAAAACCGCTGACCCCCGTCTTCTTCATGAGCCATTTGATGTAATTGCCGGGCGCATCGTTGGACGTGTCGCGGTCCCCGACGTAATCCTTCAAAAACGCCAGCGACGCCTTCGGAAAGTAGTACAGGCACGTCGCCGCCAGCGTCGAGCGGGGACGCGCCGGCTTCTCCTGAAAGGACGTCACCCGGCCGGACCGGTCCACGGCCACGATCCCGAAACGCCGCGCCGCGGCCTTGTCGCGGATATCAAAAAGCCCCAGGGAGACCCGCGGCTTCCGGCCTTGGGCAAAACGCAGAAAACGCGCCACGCCGACGTCAAAGAGGTTGTCGCCACCGACGACGATGAGGTCCCGGGCGATCTTTCTCTTCCTGACGACAAAGTCCATGTCGCCGATGGCACCACGGCGGTCGGCGTTCGAGGACGTCGCGTCATCGAGGACCGCGACGGGGACCCGGCTCCGGCACCGGCGGGCCCAGGCCGCGAAGGCACCGGCGTACCTGTGGTTCGTCACCACGACGATCTCATCGACGCGGCCGCTGTCTGCCAGGTCCTCCACGATAAAGTCAATGACGCTCTTTTCGGGCGTGACCTTTAAGAGCGGCTTGGGGATGTTGCGCGTCAAAGGATACAGGCGCGTGGCGTATCCCGCCGCCAAGATCACCGCCTTGATCTTCTGTGTCCGTTGGGCCGTCACGACATCTGTCCGTAGAGCCCCGCCGGCTTGCGGCCGCGGGGCGGCATACCGTCCCTTTTAGGGGGTGGATACGGGGTAGATATCCGGGAGGATATCCCGCAGCTTCTTTTTCAGGAAGTTATCGACCTCCGGGCCCGTCGTGAGCCCCAGCGCCTCTTCGGCGATCTGGCGCGCCCGCTCCCGGGTGACGCTGCGGATGATGTTCTTGATCTCCAGGATCGAGGCGGACGGCATGCTGAATTCGTCCAGCCCCATGCCCAAAAGGAGAAGGGCGATCTCCGGCTCGCTCGACATCTCTCCGCACATCCCGACGCTGATGCCGGCCCGGTGCCCCGCCTCGATGACGCCCTTGATCAGCTTGAGCACCGCCGGATGCGTCGGCTCGTAGAGGTAGGCGATCTTTTCGTTCGTCCGGTCGACCGCAAGGGCATACTGGATCAGGTCATTGGTGCCGATGCTGAAAAAGGCCGACTCCCGGGCGATCACGTCGCTCGTCAGGGCCGCCGAGGGCACCTCGATCATGGCGCCGACCTCGATCTCGGGATTGAAGGGGATGCCCTTTCTCTGCAGCTCCCCCTTCGACTCCTCGACCAGGACCCTGGCTTGGCGCAGCTCGTCGATCCCCGAGATCATCGGGAACATGATCTTGAGATTGCCGTGGGTCGAGGCCCGCAGGATCGCCCGCAGTTGCATCTTGAAGATGTCCGGCCGCGCGAGACAAAAACGGATGGCGCGCCACCCCATGAACGGCGACATCTCTTTGGGAAACTGGTAGCTCGAAACGAACTTGTCGCCGCCCAGGTCCATCGTGCGGATGATCACGTGACGTTCCTTAAAAGAGTCGGCCAGCTGCTTGTACGCCTCATACTGCTCGTCTTCCGACGGCAGATCCTTACGGTTCATGTAAAAGTATTCGGTGCGGTAGAGCCCCACGCCGTCGGCCCCGTGCTGCAGCACCGAGGCCACCTCTTCGGGAAACTCGATGTTGGCCGAGAGCGTCACCCGGACGCCGTCCTTCGTCTCGGCCGGCAGGTCTTTCAGGGTCGTCAGGACCTGGGAGATACCACGGATCTTCTCTTCCTGGATCTGATATTTTTTCAGCGTCTCCGCGTCCGGCGCCACGATGACGACACCCGAGGACCCGTCGACGACCAGGAAATCACCGTTCTTGATCTGGACGGTGCCGCTCTCCAGGCCCACCACGGCGGGGATCTCGAGGGACTTGGCCATGATCGCCGTGTGCGACGTCTTGCCGCCGATGTCGGTCACGAAGGCCATGACCTTGTTCTTGTGCATCGAGGCGGTGTCCGAGGGAGACAGGTCGTGGGCCACGATGACGGCCTGATGGTCCAAATCGGTAAAGCTCGTGCGCTTGCGGCCCAAGAGGTTGCGCAGGATGCGCCGGCCGACGTCGTTGATGTCGCTGATGCGTTCCTTCAGGTATTCGTCTTCGATGCGCGAAAAGACGCTGGCGTAGTGCTTCAAGACCTCGTTGAAGATAAAATCGACGGCCACCCGCTCTTTCTTGACGCGCGAGATGACCTCCTCGATAATCATGCGGTCTTCCAGGACCAGGAGGTGCGCGTCGAAGACCTCGCCGTGCTCCACCCCCATCTCCTGGGCGATCTTCTTCTGCAGGGCGATGATCTCCTGGCGCGTCTGGATGAGCGCGTCTTCAAAACGCGAGATCTCCAGGGGCACCTGTCCCTCGGTGATCGGGTGCCTCTCGACGCTCAGGTCCTCGTGGCCAAAGACGTACGCCGGACCGATCGCGATCCCCGGTGCTGCCGGTATACCTTTTAAGATGATCTCATTCATTGGACATCAAGAGAGCTTCGAGTTCGTTGACGGCCGCCTCGCTGTCGATGCCTTCGGCGATGAGCAGGATCTCCGAATCCTTCTCCGCCGCCAGCATCAGGATACCCATGATCGACTTGCCGTTGACGATCTGATCGTCTTTCTGCACCTTTATCGTGGCGTCGAACTTGTTGGCGATCTGCACGAAGAGGGCCGCCGGACGGGCGTGCAGGCCCTGCTTGTTGCGCACCACCACCTTCTTCTCGATGCGTTTCATCATCATCTTGTCGTTCCTCACCCCGTCAGCGCCCGCCGCTCGAGGTTCAGGAGGTTGCCGATGATGCGGGCCAGCTTCGTCGAATCGTGGCGGACGTGGTCCGCCGCGCTCACCAGGTCCTCCTCGATCACGGCATAGCCGAAGTCGCGGATATGGCCTGAGTCCGGGTCCACCGGCACGGCGTTCTCCTTGGCGTACTTCTCGCGCATGGGGACCGGGATCCTGCCGGTGTTGACGATCGCCGCGTCCAGGATGCGGGGGTCCGTCTGCGCGACCAGCTCCTTGACGTGGTCGGAGGCCTTGAAGTCCGTCGTCTCGCCCGGCTGCGTCATGATGTTGCAGACGTAGATCTTTGAGACCTCGGCCGCGATCACCGCCTCGCGGATCTCCCGGATCAGGAGATTGGGGATGATGCTCGTATAGAGGCTGCCCGGGCCCAGGATGATCAGCTCGGCCTCCTCGATCGCCTTGATCACCTCGGGCGCCGCGTGGGCGTTCGTCGGGCGGATATAGATCTTCTTGATGGGCGACCCGGTCTTGGGGATCTCGGCCTCGCCCTGCGTCACGCGCCCGTCGGCGTGCTCGGCCGCCAGCACCACCTTCTCGAGGGTCGAGGGCAGGACGCGGCCGCGGATGGCCAGGATCTTGCTCGACTCCTTCACCGCCTTCTCGAAGTCGCCGGTCACCTGGGTGAGCGCCGTCAGAAAGAGGTTCCCGAAGCTGTGGCCGGAGAACTCCGTCTCTTTTTCAAAGCGATACTGGAAGAGGTCGCGCATCGACGTCTCGTCGTCCGCCAGCGCCACCAGGCAGTTGCGGATGTCGCCCGGCGCGACCATGTCGAACTGCCGGCGCAGCCGGCCGGAGCTGCCGCCGTCGTCCGCCACCGTCACGACCGCCGTGATGTTCGACGTGTACTCTTTCAAACCGTGCAGGAGCATCGAGAGGCCCGTGCCGCCGCCGACGACGACGATGCGGGGGCCATGCTCCAGAAAACGCTTCTGGTAAAGGATGTCAATGAGCCGGCCCTGCTGGTGCGGCAGGATCTGCGTCACGACCGACATCATCATGTTCTTGAAGCCGAGGATCATCAGGGCGATCCCGATGAAGATGTTGGCGTAGTAGACGAGCGTGATGATCTCGGAAAACTCTTTGGGCATCCGGGTCAGGCCCCTGGCGCCGATAAAGATGAGCGCGACGCCCAACAGCGCCAGAAACCCCCAGCGCTTGACGTGCATCCCGGGATACAGCCACTTAAAGAGGTTCCGAAGTCTATATCTTCTTATCATCCTCAGTCTCGATGATGCGCACGATGTCTTTCTTGTCCTTCGCCTGGCGCAGCATGTCGCGGAAGTACTTGTCCTTGATCAGGCGCGATATCCGCGCCAAGGCCTTGAGGTGCGGGCCGGCGGAGTCCTGGGGCGCCAGGAGCAGGAAGAAGATGTACACGGGCTCCCCGTCCAGGGAATCGAAGTCCACGCCCTTGCGGGAGAGGCCGAAGGCCGCGATGAGCTCTTCGACGCAATCGGTCTTGGCATGGGGGATGCCCACGTTGTGGCCGATCGCGGTCGAGCCGAGCGCCTCGCGCGCCACCAAGAGCTCAACGACCTTGCCCTTGTCCTTCTTGTCGAGCTCGCCGGCGGCGATCAAGAGATCGACGAGCTCCTTGATCGCCTCGTCCTTGTCGGCGCTCTTCATGTCAACGGTGACAGCGTCCTCACAGAGAAAGTCCATGATCTTCATACGGATGCAACCTCCTGGTTACGTTCAAGTGACGAAACGGTCATGAGAGTACGTTGGAGTGTTAGGAACGACAGAAGTCCTTCTCAGGCCTTACACAATGGAGCAGAAATAACGGACCGATGGCGCTCGGGTCGGCTTCAAATCCCGCCGGCCGGGAAAAAACGGCAGCGACCTGAAAGCCGCCAGGATAAATATGGAGCGGGAGGCGGGATTCGAACCCGTGACTTCAACCTTGGCAAGGTTGCGCTCTACCAACTGAGCTACTCCCGCAAAAAAGCGGGATCAAACTTATGTACCGCTGGCAGCGTCCTGGGCGGAAGAGGAATTGAACCTCCACGGGTTGCCCCACAAGGTCCTAAACCTTGCGCGTCTGCCAATTTCGCCATCCGCCCTGAAAACGATACGGCATATATATTGAGCCGCCCGCGACTCGAACGCGTCGCCCCGAACCGACCACGAAGCGTTTGGTCTGGTTCGGGGCTCCCCAAAGGGGCTCTGCCCCTATGGCGCCCCGAACCGAATACCGTTCTGGTTCGGGGCTGTTACCCCGAAAGCGTGGGGGAAAAACTTCCCCCACACCCCCTTGCGTTCTCGTTGCGGAACAAAGTTATTGAGCCGCCCGCGACTCGAACGCGGCACACCCGCCTTAAACATTTGTGTTAGCTGCATGTCGCCATGCAGATCAGACTATCCCATCTCCCACCGTGCTTTTCGCTCAGCTATTAAAGTGGGAGTCTTGATTATAGTCGTTGAACCTTCCCAGAAGGAAAAGGAATAGGACGTCCTCCTGGGCTTGGCTGCGGATTATCTGCATTCAAGGATTATTACTCTAAGGAATGATCAGAGTACCTTGAAATACCCCAGACGTCCCCGCAATTTACAAGATTTTTCGTTAATGGTTACCCATTAACGCCCCCTCGCCCTGAGGGCGGTGCTCTACCGGATGAGCTAGCGGCCCAAATCTTTTTCTATTTCTCAAAGAACAATAAAATCAGGGTCTCTTATGAAAGAAATAAACGCAGGCGCCTGACTAAAACTCAGAGAGCTCTTTTTCCTTGTCCTTCAGGATGTTCTCGATCTCGTGGACGTGCTTGTCGGTGACCTTCTGGACCTCGTCCTGCGTCTTGAAGCGCTCGTCCTCCGGGATCTTCTTGTCGGCCTCGAGCTTCTTGATGATCTCGTTCGCGTCCCGGCGGATCGTCCGCAGCGATATGCGCCCCTCCTCCGCTATGTCCTTGACGACCTTCTTGAGTTCTTCGCGGCGCTCCTGGGTCAGGTGCGGCAGCTGCAGGCGGATGACCTTGCCGTCGTTCATCGGCGTGATGCCCAGGCTCGACTTGGCGATCGCCTTCTCGACCTCAGGGATCGCGCTCGCGTCCCACGGCTGGATGACGATGAGGCGCGCGTCCGGCACGGTGATCGACGCCAGCGACTTCAGGATGGTCGGCGCCCCGTAATAATCGACGTGGATGCCCTCGACGAGATGGGGGCTGGCGCGTCCGGTCCGGATCTCCGAAAAGCCGCGGCGCGTGGCCTCGACCGCCTTGTTCATCTTAGTCTGGGTATCGTGAAGGATATCTTTTGTGCCCATAAGCACCCCGCCTGTTAACGAACGATCGTACCGATGTTCTTTCCCAGAATGATCTTCTTGATGTTGCCCGGCTTCGTCAGGTCAAAGACGACGATGGGCAGTTGGTTGTCCATGCACAGGCTCACCGCCGTCGCATCCATCACCTTGAGCCCTTTCTTGAGCACGTCCAGGTGCGTCAGTCTCGAAAATTTCCTGGCCAACTTGACCTTCAGCGGGTCGGCACTGTACACGCCGTCCACCTTTGTCGCCTTGAAGATGGCGTCGGCGCCGATCTCCATGGCCCGCAGGGCCGCCGCCGTGTCCGTCGTGAAATAGGGGTTCCCCGTCCCGGCGACGAAGATCACCACGCGCCTCATCTCCAGGTGCCGCATGGCGCGGCGCCGGATATAGGGCTCGGCGACCTGGTGCATCTCGATCGCGGTCATCAGGCGCGTCGGCACCCTCTGCTTCTCCAGGACGTCCTGAAAGGCCAGCCCGTTGATGACGGTGGCCAGCATCCCCATGTAGTCACCGACGGCGCGCTCGATCTTGAAGCGCTCTGTGCCGCTGGAGCCGCGGAAGATGTTGCCGCCACCGAGGACCAGCGCGACCTCGACGCCCAGCCGCCTCACCTCGGCGATCTGCGACGCCAGGGAGCTCAAGACGTGCGCGTCGATGCCGTGCGCCCGGCGGCCCTGCAGGGCCTCGCCGCTGAGCTTGAGCACCACGCGCTTGTAGACCGCTCGTTCTTTCATTCGCCGACCTTGAAACGGGCGAAGCGGCGGACCACGATGTTCTCGCCGAGCTTCGCGATCGCCTGGGTCACCAGGTCCTGGACCGTTATCTTTTCATCGCGGATAAAAGGCTGATAGAGGAAGACGTTCGACTTGAAGTATTCCTTCTTGCCCTTGTCGTCCAGGTCCTTCATCTCGTCCTGCGGCACGTCCTGGGGCCCCACGTACCGGGGGTCCGCGGCCGCTATCTGCAGGGCCAGGTCTTTTGTCAGACGGGTAAAATCTTCGTTGCGCGCCACGAAGTCCGTTTCGCAGTTCACCTCGAGGAGCACGCCGATCTTGCTGCCCGTATGGATATAGGCCTCAATGCGGCCCTGGGGAACGCTGCGCGAGGCCTTCTTGGCCGCTATCTCAAGTCCCCTCTTCTTCAGGAGCTCCTGGGCCTGTTTCAGGTCCCCCCGGGCATCATCCAGGGCCTGCTTGCAATCGGAGACCGAAGCCGCCGTCAAATCCCTCAGTTGTCTGATGATCTCGATCGAAACCGCCATGTCGCCTTTCCCTTCACGTTAACGCGTTACTTGTTGTCCGGCTTTTTATCCCGTTGTGCATCGTTGCCTTCTGGCTTCTTCTCGCGCGCGTGGTGCTCGCGGACCCCACCTTCCCGGTCCAAGGAGAGCTTCTTGATCACGCCCTCCTCGACGTCCGGGTCGATCTTGACCTCTTCCTCGACCCCCTCGCCCGTCGCCGCTTCCTGCGTCTCTTTCAAGACGGCCTTCACGTCGGCAAGACGCCTGCGGCCGTCCAGGAGGCTGTCGGCCATCATCCCCGTGATGAGACGGATCGACTTGATCGCGTCGTCGTTGCCCGGGATGGGATAGTCGATCAGATCCGGGTCGCAGTTCGTGTCGATGAGGGCCACGACCGGGATGCCCAGGCGCCGGGCCTCGAGGACCGCCGTCTCTTCCTTCTTGGAATCGACGATAAAAAGCGCCGCCGGCAACCGCTCCATCTCGATGACGCCGGAGAGGTTCTTCGTCAGGCGCTCTCTCTCCTTGTTCAGGAGGGCGATCTCCTTCTTGGTGAGGCTCTCGAAGATGCCGTCCTTCTCCATCTGGACGATCTCCTTGTACCGGCGGATGCTCTTCTTGATCGTCGCAAAGTTCGTCAAGAGCCCCCCCAGCCAGCGGTGGTTCACGTAGAACGCGCCGCTGCGCTTGGCCTCCTCCTCGATGACCTCCTGGGCCTGGCGCTTCGTGCCCAGAAAGAGGACCGGCTTGCCCTGCGCCGCCACCTCCGCGACGAAGCTGCGGGCGTCATCAAGGAGCTTCTCGGTCTTTTCGAGGTCGATGATATAGATACCGCTCTTCTCACCGAAGATGAACGGCTTCATCTTCGGGTTCCATCGTCTGGTCTGGTGGCCGAAGTGGACACCCGCCTCAAGCAACTTCTTGATCGTCTCTGTGGTCAAAGCTGTTTCTCCTTTCCTTTCTTTGTCAGAAAATGTGCCAAGCCCGTATTTTTCCCTTAAAAACCCAATACAAATTCTCTAATATATCATAAAAACCAGTGAATTCAACTAAAATTTGTCTCACCGCGGGTCTTGGCGGACATGCGCCGCGGCCTGCAGCGGATGTCCGCTCTCACACCTGAAACTGTATGTCGTAAAGCCGCTTATACACGCCGCCGGCCGCCAGGAGCTCCTCGTGGGTCCCCTCTTCCACGATGCGCCCTTCGTTGAGCACCGCGATCTTGGAGGCGTTCTTGACGGTCGACAGGCGGTGGGCGATCACAAAAACCGTCCGGCCCGCCATCAGGCCGTTCAGGGCCTCCTGGACGAGCCGCTCGGAGTGCGTGTCGAGCTGGGACGTCGCCTCGTCCAGGATCAAGAGGGGCGGGTTCTTCAGGATGGCCCGGGCGATGGCCAGACGCTGGCGTTCGCCGCCCGACAACTTCACCCCCCGGTCGCCGATAAAGGTGTCATACCCCTGGGGCAGACCCATGATGAAGTCGTGGGCATTGGCCTTTTTGGCCGCCTCTTTGATCTCCTCAAAGCTCGCCTGGCGCCGGCCGTAGGCGATGTTGTCCCGGACGGAGTCGTTAAAGAGGATCGTCTCCTGGGAGACCATGGCGATCTTGCTGCGCAGGGACGCGACGCTGAACGACCGGATATCCCGGCCATCGACGAGGACGGCGCCCTTCTGCGGGTCGTAAAAACGCGGGATGAGGTCCACGAGCGTGCTCTTGCCGGCGCCGCTGGGCCCGACGATGGCCACGACCTCGCCCCTGCGGCACCGCAGATGGATGCCCCGCAGGACCTCGGCCTCCTCATAGCGGAACCAGACGTCCGAAAACTCCACGCCCTCCTTGATCTCCTTGAGCTCCCAGGCCGTCTTGTCCTCGCGGATATTAGGCTCGGTCTCCAAGACCTCATAGATCCTCGTCGAGGCCGCGAAGGCCTTCTGCATGATGGAGGCGACACTGCTCAATTTCTTGAAGGGCCTGAGCATCATCATGACCGACCCCAGGAACAGGCCGAAGACGCCGAAGGACAAAACGCCGTCGATGACCTGGCGGCCGATATAGAGCAGGATGAAGATACCGCCGAGCGCGCCGATGAACTCCGTCGCCGGCCCCAGGGCCAGGGTCCGGCGGATCGACTTCATGTTGAGCTTGTAATAGACCTGGTTGTTGCGGCCGAACTTGCCGGTCTCGTACTTCTCGGCACCGAAGGCCCGCACGATGCGCACGCCCGTGATCGTCTCAACTAACAGCGAGTTGATGTCCGCCATCTTCTCCTGCGTCTCCCTGCTGATCTTGCGCAGGCGCCTGCCGACGAGGACGATGGGGATGGAGATGAACGGGATCATCAGGATCGCGACGATGGCCAGCCGCCAATAGATAAAGACGATGATGCACGAGAAAAGAACGATCTGCAGCGACTGATAGACGAGGTCCGAAAAGCCGTAGGAGACGGCGTTCTCGACCATCGCCACGTCATTGGTGATGCGGCTGATGAGCTCGCCGCTGCGCTTGCGGGAGAAATAGTCGAGGTCCAGACTCTGAAACTTTCCATAGAGCTTGAGACGGATATCCCGCATGACGCGCTGGCCCACGTCCGACATGAACGAAGACTGCAGAAAGGTGAAGAGGCCCTTGAAAAAGAACATCCCGATGAGGAAGAAGACCATGACGTGCAACAGCTTGAGCTGCGGCATGGAGTTGACGCGGGCGATAAGGTCTTCGATAATGAGGGGCAGCTCGGTCGGGACCACGATCTTGCCGTTGTTGAGGATCTTGTCCGCGAACGGCACGATCATGCCCATCGAAACGCCGTCAAAGAGGGTCGAGACGAACATGCAGAAGACCGCCGCCGCCAGCACCTTGAGGTAGGGCCTTGTGAACCGGAAGAGATCGCGGTAGTCCCTGAAGAAATTGGTTTTCATCGTAGGTAAAGACACCAAACCCTTTTCATACGAAACTGTTAGGAAAACGTAAGTCGTTAAGTGCTTTATACTATCACATTTGTTGACATCCCTCAAGGAATTTGTTACAATCCGTGGAACGCGGCCAAAATAGGCCTCGAGAGGGGGGATTATGGCGCAGGAGATCAAGGTCGGGGTCATCGGGGCGGGCAGATTGGGCAGCGTCCACGCGCGGATCTACTCGGAACTACCCCAGGTCAGGCTCATCGGGGTGTGCGACGTCCTGACCGAACGCGCCCAGCTCCTGGCCGACGCCTATGGGGCAAAGGTCTTCCAGGACTACAAGGAGCTCCTGCCGCTCGTCGACGCCGTGACCGTGGCCTCCCCCACCAACACGCACTCGGGGATAGCCAAGTACGCCATCCGGCACGGCAAGCACGTCCTCATCGAAAAGCCCGTCACCGACGACCTGAGGCAGGCGCGCCACCTTACCCGCCTGGCCGGCCGGCACGGCGTCATCCTGCAGGTCGGCCACGTGGAGCGCTTCAACAGCGCGTTCCTCGCCACCAGAAAGCTCGCCCTCCACCCGCGCTTCATCGAGTGCCACCGCCTGAGCCCGTTCCCGCACCGGTCGCTGGACATCGGCGTGGTCTTTGACCTCATGATCCACGACATCGACATCGTCCTGGGGCTGGTCCGTTCTCCGGTGCGGCGCATCGACGCCGTCGGGGTGAGCGTCCTGACGCCCTTCGAGGACATCGCCAACGTGCGCCTGACCTTCAGGAACGGCTGCATCGCGAACCTCACGGCTTCGCGCATCTCCGACGAGCCGATGCGCAAGATCCGCATCTTCCTCCGGGACGCCTACATCTCCCTGGATTACCAGGCCCAGGAGGCCTTCTGCTATAAAAAGGAAAAGACCGCCATCACCAAGACGGCGATCCCGATCGAAAAAGAAGAACCCCTGAGGGCCGAGATCGAGGATTTCATCAATTGCGTGCGGCACAACTGGAGACCCGTCGTCTCGGGACTCGAGGCCTACCAGGCCTTGAAACTCGCCACGCAGATCCGCAATCTCATATGGAAAAGACGCTTGTCATCATAGCCGGCGAGGCCTCCGGCGACCTGCACGCGTCCCACCTCGTCGAAGAGCTCAAGACCCTTTACCCCTCGGCACGTTTCTATGGCCTGGGCGGAGGAAAGCTGCGGGCGGTAGGCGTCAACCTCTGGCACGACCTGACGGCACTCGCCGTCGTGGGGTTTGTCGAGGTCCTCAAGAACTACGGCCGCTTCAAGCGGATCTTCGACGACACGCTCGAAAAGATCGTCGCCCTTCGGCCCGACGCGGTCATCCTCGTCGACTATCCCGGCTTCAACCTGAGGCTGGTGCGAGCCCTCAAGGGACACGGCATCCGCGTCGTCTACTTCATCAGCCCGCAGGTCTGGGCGTGGGGCCGCCAGCGCATCCGGCTCATCCGCCGCCACGTGGACCTGATGCTGGTCCTCTTCAAATTCGAAGAGGACCTCTACGGCGACGGCGCCTTCAAGGTGACGTGTGTCGGCCATCCGCTCCTCGACGCGGTGCGGCCGACCAGGACGCGCGCCGAGCTCCTCGCCGATATCGGCTTCGAAGACCGCGCGCCGGTCGTCGGCCTCCTGCCGGGCTCGCGCGAACGCGAGATCCGCGCTCTTTTGCCGGTGATGCTCGCCGGCAGCCGGCTGATCCATAAGAAATATCCGCGCTCCCAGTTCCTCATCTGCCGCGCCGCCACCGTGCCGCGCCAGTTTTACAAGGACGCCCTCGACGCCGCGACACCGGAATTCCCTTACAAGATCCTGGACGACGACACCTATAACGGCATCGAGGCCAGCGACGTCGTGCTGGTCGCCTCCGGCACCGCGACGCTCGAAACGGCCATCCTCGGCCGGCCGATGCTCATCCTCTATAAGGTATCTGTGCTGACGTGGCTGATGGCAAAGCTGTGCATCCGCATCCCCCACATCGGCCTCGTCAACGTGGTGGCCGGCAAAAAGGTCGTGCCCGAGCTCATCCAGTTCGACGCCAACCCCAAAAAGGTCGCCGCCGCCTTCGGCGCGCTCTGGGAGGACACGGCGCAACTGGAGGCGACCCGCCGTGCCCTCGCCGGCGTCAAGGCCGGCCTCGGCGCCCCCGGCGCCTCCCGCCGCGCCGCCGAAGCCATCGCCTCCTTCCTCACGCCGTAACCCTAGAACAGACACTTTCCCGAACACCTTGGGAACAGTTTCCAGGCGTTCAGGAAACTGTTTCTAAGCCGTTCGGGAAATTCGGGAAACAATTTTGAAATTATTCGGGGAGGTGTCTAAAGGTGTCTGTCGGATGGGTGGGGATGGTACCTGTCCTACTTACGGACCTGCTCCCATAATTTCCGGTACACCTCGAGATCCCTGTCGGAAAAACAGACGAAGCGGACCTCGTCGAAGTCCTTCTCGGATCTCCTGCCGGCGGCGAGGGCGATCCGTGTCGCCTCTTCGATGGGATAGCCGTAGACGCCCGTGCTGATGGCCGGAAAGGCGATGGACCGCATCCCGGCCTCCTTCGCCAGCCTGAAGCTGTTCTCGTAGCAGTTTTTCAGGAGCTCGTCTTCGCCGCGTTTACCGCCGCCCCAGACAGGCCCGGCCGTGTGGATGATCTTCTTGGCCTTAAGGTTCCCGGCGCCGGTAATGACCGCCCGGCCCGTCGGGCAGCCGCCGATCCTGCGACACTCCTCCATCACGCCGGGCCCGGCCGCCCGGTGGATGGCGCCGTCCACGCCCCCGCCCCCGCGCAGGCCCGTATTGGCCGCGTTGACGATGACGTCAACGTCTTCCTCCGTGATATCTGCGCGCTTAATGGTGATCATGACAGCGCCGTCCAATAAATAGGGCAGACACCGTTAAAATAATGGTGTCTGTCCTATTTAATTTCCCCGTTGTAGGACGCAAGGGCCTCATCGATACCGGGATGGCTCACGCCCAAGGCCTTCGCCTTGTCGCGATAGGAGAGGGCCTCGCCGTACTCCTCTAACTTGACGCACATCCAGGCAAGGTTAAGGAAGACATCGGCGCGCTTCGGGTCAAATTCTACGGCCTTCTTGTAAGCGTCCCTGGCCTCCCGAAATCTACCCAGGGCCGCATAGGCCTGAGCCAGGTTGTTATACGCGTTGGCGTAATCCGGCCGCAGGGCGATAGCCTTCTGGTGCCAGGAGATCGCCTCTTCGGGCCGGCCCATCCTCTGAAGGACGAGCCCCAGATTGTTCTGCGCCTCCGGATATTCCGGAGCAAATTCGATGGCCTTATGGTAGTTCTTCAAGGACTCCTCATAGCGTTCCAGGTTCATGTACGCCGCGGCCATGGTGTTGTAGGCCTTCGCGTATCCGGGCTTCTGCGCCAACGCCTTCTGGCACGCCTCGATGGCCTCCTCGTATTTTCCGAGGCGCACCAAGGAGATGGCCAGGTTGTTGTAGGCCTTGGAGTGGGTCGCGTCGATGGTCAACGCGCCCTGGGCGATCCGGGCCGCCTCGTCGCTGCGTCCGAGCTTGTTATACACCAACGCCAGGTTGTTGTAGGCCTTGACGGCGTCGCTCGCGGCGGCGCTCGCGCTCAGCTCGACGGCCCGCTCGAGGTACGCCACGCCGGTCTCGAATTCACCGATATTGTTATACGCCATGCCCAGAGAATTGTGCACCCGGGAGCTGTCCGGCACGTAACGCAGGAGCCGGTGGAAGAACGGGATGGGCTTGAGCCACGTGGCGCTTTGTCTGACGGTCAGAACGCCCCAGAAACCCGTCAGGACGACGAGCCCGATCAGGGCGGGGATCTTTGTGCGCTCCCGCCGCAGCCAGACAGAAAACCCCCGGGCGACGATCAAGAAGAAGCCGATCGACGGCAGATACAGCCAGTGCTCGGCCATGAAGGCATTCAGGGGGTACAGGTTCGACACCGGCAGGAGGGCGATAAGAAACCACGCGGGCGCAAACAGGACGAGGCTGCGCCTGTGCCCTTCCCTGAAGATAACGACCAAAAGACCCAACAAGACAAAGAGGCCCAGGAGGACCTGGGGATGACCCCAGGGACCCGCCCATCCGCCGTACTCCATGTGCAGATGGAACGGCAGAAGAAGGATCCTGACATACGCAAAGAGCGCCGCCACGAAACCGGGAAGTCTCTCAAAGACCGTCGTGGCGTGGGCCTTGTAATTCAGGAGGTCCTTCAGCAGCGTGAACCGCGCGATGATGTACAGGACCGCCAGCCCTGTCAGGGACAAGAAGAACGGCCAGGAGATCTTTTTCCGGAAGGCATAGTGGGTGAGGAGCAGCAGGACCGGCACGATCAGGACGTTTTCTCTCGAGAAGAGCGCGCACGCGTAGCTGAAGGCGGCCAACAGGAAGAACGATACCCGGCGGGCCTCCGAGGCCTTGAAGTAAAAGACGAAGGTGAGCAAAATAAAGAAG
>Ga0315537_1001280_pt1 | contig 19860 bp, 14 predicted proteins | sample SalMarSW160270MG_FD_203091 | JGI IMG/M metagenome (GOLD analysis project Ga0315537, IMG submission 203091) | Salt marsh sediment microbial communities from the Plum Island Ecosystem LTER, Massachusetts, United States - Salt Marsh Sediment SW1602-70 ...
TTTGGCGAAACCAAGCGACAGACGAATGAAACAAGGAAGGTAAAAAAATGAAATTAACCATTACGCCAACTTGACAACAGGCACGCTTTCAGAGATGACAGCGAACATCAAGTATCTCCACAGGACGCCTCACGGCGGAGCATCCAGCATCGAGAATCGGTCATTTCTCTGTGCAGCTCTGTGTTCTCTGTGGCTAATTCTTGATCTCAAACTCAGTGGCCGGTGTCAGAAAATACAGCCATTTGGCGAGGATATTTTCTTTCAAAATTGAACTGGCAGCTTTAGCGTAAAGTTCCAACTGCCGGCGATAAAGCTCAGCCCGCTGCGGGACTTGCTTGGCAGCGATATTATCCGTTTTGAAATCTATAACGACCAAGCCCTTCGGCGTGCGAATCAACATATCAATTATGCCCTGTACAATAATCGTATCTTGATGCTCGATACTCGATGCTCGATACTCGTGGCTGGTGAGCGGAAATTCGGAGAGGGGGAGGGCGAAGGTGAACGGCCATTCTCGCCAGACAGTATTTGCCTTATCAAGAGCCATCCGGCCCAGCTTGCTATTGAAAAAAGTAAGTATTGAGGCTGTATCGATAGTTTCAGCCACAACCTCGGTTATCGAACCATTAGTCAGAAGCTCTTTTTTTGTTTTTTGAATTTCTTCTTCGTTTATCGGCTTAGTCAAATCAAGCTTGGAAATTACAAGGTGAGTAGCAGTACCAAACCATCCCCAAGCTGCGCTTGAGGCTGCCACCCTACCGCCGGCTAAAATTTTAGCCCCGTGTTTTACACGAGGTTCTTTCTCCAATACATTCGAATAATCAAACTTTATGTATTCATCGTTGCGATGTGTCAACTGTGTCACCGATGACTTCGCAGGCAGCAACGTCGAACCATAATACCCGTACCGCCATGCCAATGTCTTTTTGAGCTGGTCAAGTCTTCTAACCCCCACCGCAGGGGTGGGGGCTAATCCTTTGACCCCCACCGCAGGGGTGGGGGCTAATCCTTTGACCCCCACCACAGAGGTGGGGGCTAAAATTCTGTCTTGCTTTAATTTAATGACAAACTCAGAAAGCCGTTGCAGTTCTGCCTGGTTGTAGAGTTTCAAGCTGAACAAATCGTCCTGGCAAGTCTCTTTTGCCAGGCCAGTTTCAAAAGAATTTTGCAAGACTCTCTGGTCTGAAAGTGCGTATAGTATCCAGTCCAAAGGACTCTGACAGGCCCGAAGCTGCCAATCAGGAATGGTTCCCCCCATTTCATTAGCGAAGAACAAGCCGTTTGAGATAACATCCCTACAATGGTTTTGCTTTTGCGAAGCGGTTAAAATAAGGCGGTCTTTAGCTCGCGTGGTGGCAACATAAAGGATGCGCATTTCCTCAGCTAATAATTTTTCAAGCTTCTGCTCTGCGATAACCTGATGTGCCAGTGAACACATCTTGCTGTTCGACTCACGGTCGATGATTTGAAGCCCAAGCGTATCATTGGCATCGGCGAGGACGTCTGCGTAAATATCCCTCTTATTGAAACCACCGTTCAGCTCAGCTAAAAAGACGACCGGAAATTCAAGTCCTTTACTTTTATGGACGCTTAAGATGCGAACGGCATTTCCGGCTGACGCCTCCGGCTCAGCAGGTGCCCAATCCTGACCTGCCTCCTGCAGCTTTTCGATAAAGTAGATAAAACGCGTCAGCGAAGGTATGCCGCTGCTTGTGACAAAGCCCTCAAACTGGATGGCCCTGTCGTGCAGTTTAAGAAGATTGGCTCTGCGAGCCTTGCCGGAAGGTTGTGCTAAAACAAATGCCAAAAAGTGTGTCTGGCGATAGATTAGCCATATTAGATCGGCTAAATTACCACGCCGAGCGAGCGTCCGCCATTGCTCAAGCCGAGCAAAAATTCCCTTGAGTTTTTTGGCGAGATTTGTATCTTTTCCGCGATTACTGTATTCGAGCACACAGTCATAAAAAATTTTATGCTGTTGATCTGCCTTGCTATGTAATTTTATTTTTGCCAGCTCAGTGTCACTGACATTAAAAAACGGACTCCGCAATACTGCTGCCAATTCGATGTCACGTTGAGGATTGTCCAGGACTTTCAGCAGACATAACACATCGGTGATTTCGGTCGTCTCGAAATAACCGGCTGTCGCCTGACAACTGACCGGCACACCGGCCGACTGAAGCACCTCGACATAATCGTTGGCCTTTTTGGCAAGCGATCGCATGAGTACTACAATGTCACGATATTCAACATCTCTAAATTTATCTAAGTCTTTATCATGTATTTGAAACTCAGCCTTGCCGGTCTCTGCGCCGACCATTTGTTTGATACGCTGCGCAATCATCGCAGCCTGGCGTTGCCGCGAGCTGACAACATTCAAATTTTCATCGCTATCAGATTCCGTTGCACTGTTGTCGTGAAGGTCTGTGTCTTTGCCCGTTTCATCTAATATGTGGAACTCCACCACATTCTTTAGGCTGCCTTGGGGCCCATCTTTAAATTCGAGAGCCGGCTTCAAATGAGCGGATTCATCGTAGTTAATCTTTGTGAAAGAGGCTGTCATTATCCGCGAGAATACTTTATTTACAAAATCGAGTATTCCTTTATTTGAGCGAAAATTGGCATTTAAAGCGACACGCAAGCCGTGAGGTACATTTTTGGGATCAGATGAAGACCGTTTAAGATGCTCGATGAAAATATCCGGCTCAGCCCCTCGAAAGGCATAAATACTCTGCTTGACGTCACCAACCTCAAGGATATTTCCGCCCGGACTGAGCATATCAAGTATCCGCCGTTGAACGGAATTGATATCCTGATATTCATCGACGAATATGTGTTTGTATCTTTGTCGAAGAACTAAAGCTACCTCTGAAGGCATTGGCTTATCCCCTGAAGAACCTTCAGCGGTTAGTAGCCTCAAAGCATAATGTTCAAGGTCGGCGAAATCCAGGCAGTTGACCGCGCACTTGTCCTGACTGTATAGTTGGTCAAATTTCTTTAAAAGTTCTATAAGCACTCTTGTCTGCAAATTGACAGAACCGCTTAGAGCATCAAGGTAGTCGGGATTCAAAATTGCGAGGTCGAAAAGTTTGTCAAAAGATTTCCTGGCGGTTTCCGTGACACTTTTGATAATCTCAGCAACCGGCCCTGATAACTCTTTTGGTTTGTATTCATACCTTGTCGGCCTTTGATGGTTTTTTATTTCTTCGGTGAACTTGTCCAACTGACCAGATTCTATAAGTTTGATATATTTAGCAACAGGCTCGGCAAAAGTTTCCTTCCATCTTACTGCCCAGTTGCCGCTTGCCCCGTTAGAATTACCAAATTTTGTGGATACATTTTTCGTTACAGAATTTCTAACGGGGCCTACATTTTCACCTTCATAAAGCTTTAGTGCATATCTAACTTGAGCGAGTATATACCGCAATCTGTCCGCGACAATTTGTTTTTGCTTCTGGCCGAGGCCAGTTGTAAAGGGATTAGCGATTTCCGTAAGCCGAGCCGCCTTTTCATACCAGTTTTGTCGCGAAACTACACCGTCCAAAAAATCGCTAAGCTCTATTATCTTTGCAAGAAAACCATCATTTGTACGAAGGTCCCGTCGATACAAAAGCTGCTCAAGTGCCTGCTGCAGGTTGCTTTGCTGCCAGGCCCAGTCAATGGTTTTTTCGAGCACTTCCGTCTTTAGCAGCCTTGCCTCGTCGGCATCTATCACTTTAAAAGTGGGATCCAAGCTCAGCTTGTAGAAATATTCTGTGATGAGGCGTTTACAAAATGAATGAATAGTGCTGATGTCGGCCCCTTGCAGCAGTATAATCTGCCGGTGTAGATGCAGCCGCAGTTCGGGGTCTCTGCTTTCCGTAAATGCGAGGCTGAGCTGAGCGGCGATTCTGCTGCGCATCTGCTCTGCTGCCATATCAGTAAAGGTTAATACCAATATGCTCCATACATCGGGACATATAGATTTATCGGATATGATATCGACACATCGTCCAGACAGGACTGCTGTTTTTCCGGTGCCGGCTGATGCGGTGACTAAGACGTCACTTCCACGTGCGACAATGGCCTGCCGCTGCTGTTCGGTCCATCTAATCTTTTTTTCAGTCATCCATGTCCTTTTGCAGTTCCTCTTTAAGCTTCTCTACACGATCTTTTAAATCTCCGCGTATGCTATCCAGCTTTCGCTTCGGTGCTTCTATCTCTTCTGTTGTTTCAGGAAGCATTTCGCCTGGCTCATCTATCACGTATGGTGTAATAAACACAATCAATTCATTGTTTGCCAGCAAAGTCTCTGTATGGCGGAACAAACCACCGGCTAAAGGTATATCACCAAGTAATGGGACTTTCCGTTTTATGACGCTATCCTTCTGAAAAAGGATGCCGCCGAGCATGATGGTTTGACCATCCTGAACTATCATATTGGTCTTTGTCTCCATCTCGGTTCTTGCCGGCTGGCTGTTTACAAGATCACCGGTAAGCTGTGAAAGAATTATATTTATAACCATGTCAACTTTCTTTTCAGGTGTAATACTTGGCCTGGCCGCCAATGTCATACCTACCCTTTGAAATTCGAAATTCTGTACACCTGTTCCACCTGGTACCGTCGCTTGTTGTGCGCTCGTGGAGAATGCCACTTTATCACCCTTAAAGAAGCTCGCTTCCTCGTTATCTTTCGTCCATAAAGTCTGCTGATTGAGAATCTTCGCATTGACTTTCTTGACCAAGAAATCAATTAATGCAGTAACATCCATAGCCACATCGAGCGATATCGAGGTTCCCTGGTCGCCGCCGGCACCGAATACTAATGCGCCGTGTTTTTCCAGAAACTGAAGGACATTCCCAGCAGTACCACTTCCAAGAGTTAAAGAGTTCTCACCTAATGTACCAAATGCAGATGAGTTCGATGCCAGTTGCAATCCAAGAGAGGTCATACTTTTGTGGTCAACTTCAATGATGACCGCCTTTATCATAACCTGCTTGCCGGGTATATCGAGCTGTTTAATCAGCTCTTCTATCCGGTCGATATACCCTGGCGGAGCAAGAACCAGAATAGATTTACTGTGCGGGTCGGGAACGAAGCGTATCCTGCCTATGACATTGCTTATAGGCAATTGGTCAGTAGTCGTGCTGCGAGCACCCGAGCCGGACCACCATGGGGTATAGGTGCCGCCTGTCGTACTCTGGTCTGTGCTATCACCACTACTTGATGTACCTCCGCCTCCGCTTTGGCTGCCGCTGCTGGATTGATTGCTCGATGCCTGCTGGTCCATTGAGTAAGTACCCAGTCCCTGCGCAGTGTAGCGAATCCTGGCGGAAGTGCCAGGCTCGTTGAACATGGCATTTAACCGCTCAGACAGGTCCTCCGGGTCTGCATATTTGATCTGCACAATCCTGGGTACCTCAGCCATTTGCTGACTGTCAAGGTCACGTATCAGAGCTTCAACGATGTCATAAGCCTCGGGAATCTTGCTTATTATGATTATCTTCTTTGTACTAGGCACCTCCTCGAAGGTCAATTGCCCATAGAGCGGCCCGACAATTTTTTGCTTATCCTCCCCACTTGAACCGTACCAGTAATCCCAATATGAAACGCCTTGGGCACTTTCTTCGCTAAACAGCGTCTTTAGCAAATTGGTCATTTCTACGGGGTCGGAATTATACAGCTCAATTATTCTGGGCTTGACCTCATTTATATCCAGTGGAGCATCCCATTCTTTAATCTGCTCACGGATTTTGTCCATATTTTCGGGTGAGGCAATCACCGTGACCTGCTTGAGCGAAATGTATGATATCACCTTAACAGTATCGGATGATGTCGTAGATCTTGAGGAACCATAGTAAAATGTATAAGAGTATCTGCTGCTCTGGGTGGTTTGGGCATAAAGCTCCTCGATGTTTGTCTTGATCTGATCAGGGTCGGCATACTTTAACTTGAAGTGCTCAGTTATGAATTGGCCGGGAGGACGATCCACCTCGGCAACGAGTGCCCTGACCATTTCCCGCAGGTCCTGTCTGCCGAAAACCATAATCTGCCTTGCCTGCGCAAGCGGCTGAACAAGAACACTCGCCCGAAGCTCGGTCCCCGGCATCTGCTCCAAAGCCTCATTAATACGTTCGGCTACCTCTGTGGCATCGACATACGTGATGGGAATGCTTTCATATTCTTTTGTGATCTCTTCCTGTACGTCGAGCTTATCTATCCACTCTTCAATCCGCTTCATATCCTCAGCCGAAGCTCTGGCTATAATCCACTTGCGATTCGGAACAGGGATTAATATCACCGGTGACTGGCTTGGCCCAATTAACACCGAGCTTGACGAGCCAGATCTGGAACCGCCTGCACCGCCGGTAAAACTCCTTGATGAAGTTCGGCTGCTGCTTGAACCATAACTGCTGCCCCTGGTAAGACTTCTGGAGCTTGTACCGCTGGTGCTGGTATCGCCCAAAAGCATTCTTAATAATTGAACGATCTCACCAGGGTCACCATTACGGATTTCAAATATATCCTGAACGGTCTGCTCGGCTTCAGGCACATCAAACTGCTTTACTACTCTTTCAATGTCAATCAGATTTTTAACCGTATCGCCAACCAGCAACTGCCGAGTGCTTTCATCAGCGCTTACGTATCCGTTTTCGCTAAGTAAAGGCGTAACGACCTGGGCCATCTGCGTTGGGCTGTAATTCTGTAACTTAAAGAAGTACTGCATCATTTGATTTTTGTTTTCAATAGCAGTAAGCGGATAATCAGCCGTTATTGTAGGAACCGATTTGTCGAGCTTTTTAATCCACTGGCGAATCTGCTCCATATTTTCAGATGATGCTTTTGCAATTATCAAGCTGTTCTTCGTATCAGCGATAAGTGTCACTTGGGCCTGTCCGCTTCCGACGGTGACGGAGGTTGCCCCACTTGATCCACCGGACCTGCTCGACCTCTGCGACCCCCGGGACGGCCCGCCGCCCCTGCCCTGGGTCGTGCTTCCACTACCATCACCCACAAGCACTTGTAACAACTGCACAATCTCTTCAGGATTGCCGTAAAGAATTTCAAAGACCTCCTGCTCCATCTTCTCGGCCTGTGACACATCCAGCTCTAAAATAATTCGCTCAATACGTATCAGGTTCGCAACAGTATCCACTACAAGGACACTGCTGGTAGTCTCATCAGCGCTTACGTAACCGTATTCACTGACCAAAGGCTGAATGACCTGCCCCATCTGAGAAGGATTGTAATTTGCAAGCTTAAAGAACCTTTGAGCCATCTGGTTCTTGTCCTCGATCATGGCAAGGGGCTGATCGGACGGAATCGTGGGAACCAGGCCAAATTTCCCCTCAGCTATAGGTTTGATATAAATCGTGTCGTCCATATGCTCGATAATGTAGCCTTTCATGCGCAGGGCACTATAAACCTGCTGAAGGGCTTTGTTTCTGGGCAATGGATTCGGTGCGTAAACGGTAAGTTTCTGCTTCATTGCCTCATCATGCGGAATCACTGTCTTGCCAGTCCACTCTGCAAGTTTTTTAATGATGTCACTCATCTTTACATCTTTAAGGTTCAAATTTTCCATCGGCTCATTCGCATCATTAACATCCGTCACCCTTCCGGCGCGACGCAAATCACCACCTTCCGTTTGTCCCGGCCGTCCTCTAAGGCCCCTGCGCCCACCGGCATCAGCAAAGCCTCTCGGCTCGTTAGCATCCTTAGGAACATTAACATCAGATGCCACCACAGGACGATTCGCGTCACTTGGCTGCTGTACCACGTTTGGTTTGGCGGCTTCGCCAACTACTTTGGTCTCACCTGGTTTTTCTACTTGTTCAGGAACTGGTGGGTAAATACCGACCCTCCAGATGATGAAAAGCGACGCAAAACCAACGCATATCGATATTATTATTTTTGACCTTTCCATTTTATCTACCTCGTATCGTTAATGATTCTAAAAAAGCATCTATGTATTATTCCGGTTAGGCTGAGCAAAACGAAAAATTACAATCCTTGGTTTTCAACAAAACTTTATCAGTCACTTTCATTCTTCACCCTGTTGCTGTCCACGACCACCTCTACTACCGGGGAACTGTCTATCGCCAAATCGCTGACGCATTTCAGACCTGAATTGTTCTCTTTCTTCATCAGACATATTTTCCATTCTTTCCCTCATCTGCTGCATCTCAGCTCTGCGTTTTTCCCTTTCCTGCGCCCTTTCTTCATCAGACATATTCTGCCATCTCTCCCTCATTTTAGCTCTTTCTTCCTCAGATAATCCGCCGAACGGCATTCTGCCTTCGTTACCAGGCATTGGTCTTGCCTCGGACGGAGCTTGGGTCACCTCGGCAGGCTCATTTGCCGGTTGAACCGTATCACTCGGCTTTTGAACCTCGGTGCTAACCTGGATCACCTGGGTCTGCGTGTCTGCTTTCGACGCTACAACTGCATGCTGGAACCTGACTTCTCTTATGCACAGACCAATTCCATAAGAAGCTAAGAGTATCACAATACAGACTATTACAAACACTATTGTTGTCCCTGAGCTTTTCATTTTATTAACCTCACCTTATTCTATTGGCCTCTGTCCCCTCGGCGGCCACCGCCAAATCTGTCGGCAAATCTTTGACGCATTTCTTCTCTCAATCTTTGCCTTTCTTCCGGAGATGCATTCATAAACCTCTCTCGCATTTCCTGCATCTCAGTTCTGACCCTTTCTCTATCCTGCTCAGACATATCCCCCATTCTACCGCCCATCCGACCAAATCCAGGCATTCCTCCCCGGCCTGGCACTGGTCCTGCCTCGGACCCTACTACAACCATCTCAGCGCGTCCCGGCCTGCCGCCTTCCGCCCTGGCTGCCTCTCTCTCAGATCCTGGTCTTCCTCCCGGCCCTTCAGAGCTGCCCGACATGATTGGATAGAATTCTTTTTCGCTTCCGTCCCATTCGATCCTGACACTTGTAGGCCCAATTGCGATAATTCGTGCGTCTGCTATCCTATCGCCAACTTTGCGCCAATCTCCATTTATAAATGCCTCACTACCCATTATTCCTTCCACCTGTTTTACGGGATGCTCCTTTGGCGGAGGCGGTGCAAACAAATTGTTCTTCTTAAGCTCTTCTGCAAGTGATTTGGACTCAGCAAAATATTTTTCGCTATCTTTTGCGCCGGCTTTATTTTGAGCGATAGCCTTTTCAACTATGCCTTCCGCCTTAGCTGAGGCCACAAAAAAACCACCGACCTTAAACAAAATCAGAACTCCCAGAAGCGACGATATCCCAAGCAGAACAACCGACACAATTTCCTTCCTCTCTTTTAGATAGTCTAAAGAATCGAGATTCATATCAGCCTCCCAACTCACATCACAAATGTCGACACGGTTAAATCCATCTCTACTTCCTGAGGTTTTTGTGGATCACACCTCAGTCTCAACTCTTCTATCCCAACCAAATACGGATTTTCATTCAGCCCTGCGAGCAAATCGAGCACTTGAGTCAACCGGCATTTGGCACTACATTTCAGCCGTACTAACTTATACCCTGCCCGCGGTGTTTTTCCGCCTGAAAGAACCTGTAATGACTCACTATTTATCCCCGCCCTTTTTAACTGCTCGTTAAGTTTGTTTCTAAACAGAAGCGTTTGTGTCTCCTCTTTCTGCGGCATCTCAATTACAGGAACAATCGATAACAAACCTGCCTGTTTAGCCTTGTCAATATCGATAAGCTCCAATTTGGCTTTCACCTGTTCGAGCGAGCTTCGAGCCTGTGACCAATGGTCAATCCACTTCGATCCAATTACAAACACGATAATGGCGACTGCACCCACAGCACCAATCTTTAGCGCCCGTATATCTTTTTCACTTAACTTTTGCATCATAACTTCTCTATTTTCGAGCCTACGTCCGTGTCCCCTTGTTCGTGAAATTCCTGTAGTGAAAAGTCATAGTAAACTTGAGCTTTTTGGTTTTACTGTCTCTCGATGGATTTAGTATCTTTACATCCTTCACGCCACTTTTACTCATTAGAGCTTCCTGGAATTTGTATAGCTGATCAGGACCCTGCACCTGTCCGGTTATGCTTACCAATTGACCCTTTTTGAAATGAAAGCTTTCCAGCTTTATACTGCTGTCACCGCTTTCAGAGATTTGTTTTATAAGTTCAAGCAAATTCGGCCTTTCCATTGCAACGATCCTGATAAGATTATGCCGTTGCATCAACAGATCGATATCCGTATTCGAATCTGCCGTTTGTAACCTCTCCTCGATCGCACCCGGAGTTATAACGACAATCACATAAGAGACAATAATAAACGCGGCCAGCATTATCGCTGCAATCACACCTGCTATTTTAGGCGAATACAAAATAGCTTTCTTTTCTTCTGTCCCGGCCGGCCTATACAAACTATCAAACAGCCCGAAACCATCAGCCCGTCCTCCGTAAGGAGTCCCTAGGACTGAGCCGGGTCGAAGGACATGCATCTCAAGCGCCATCAGCGCAAGACCTATCGGCACCCTATATTCGTAAAGCTGCTCAACCCCAAAACCTGTCTGCGCTCTGACTTTTTGAATCTGTGGCAACGCAGCCTTTACATTCAGGCCCGCTGACTTAAGACAAGCAACTATTCCTTTTAACGTGCTGCTGCCATCTGAGAGTATATAAATTGGCAAATTCACAGCTTCGGCATAACCAAATGCTTCAAGAGCACTTTTTACATCAAAGATAAATCTTTCAGTAGCTTCTGTTTGCTTTGGCTCATCTTTATTCTCAAAATCCTCTATCCCCATATCCAAGACAATAGCATTGCTCAATCGTCCATTTTCAGCCAGACAAACTTGTGTACTTCGTGCCGTCAAATTCACAACTACTGCATCTTCTGCATCTCCGTAAAAGAGCTCTTTCCATGCTGTTACTGCTCCCTCGCAGTCTAACATTATTCTTGCTGGATTAAGCCCACGCACACTTTCCACAAACCTCTGCAGGTTCTCTCTTCTTGCAGCCGCTACAGTAACAGCCACTTGGCCGTTGCGCACTCGTCCGGCTCGCCAGGCCATCTCCATTTGCTCAACCGGCAATGGAAGCAGCGTTTCAGCCTGCATCCCTACCATCGCTTTGATTTCAGACTCTTTTGCTGCCGGCAAACCAATGTGGTAAAAAGCCACGCCTGTCGAGCCAAAACCAATCACAGTCGTCTTATCACCATCAGTTTTTTGCTGTTCTGCCAATCCAACAGATAAACCACACTCGGCTGCAAAAAGCTGCCAGTTTGTATTACTGTTCTGACTGCTTTTTGCCCAGAGTACCTCAAGAGCATCGGCCAGTTTTACGACCTCTACAGCTTTAAGCCCGCTTTCCTCCCGGGACATCGCAATTGCAGACAGTCTTTTATAAGTGCTATGTTCGATACTACTCATCAGTGACCAGCTCCCTGATACCAGTAAAGTATCCCATAAGGACTCGAAGTTCTATCCACCACCGCCTCCGTCTGAAGTGACAGCCCATCGGCCCCGCTCCTGTCAGCCGTCGCAACACAACGGATGGTATAGACGTTCGAACGTGTGGTTATATAATTTGCAATTCTCCTAAAACTATCAGTGCTCACCGTTGCCGACTGTAACAGCTCTCCAATACTCTCCATTCCATACAACAAATTCTCTCTATAGTCGATTATAGCCTGAGCGGTTGAGACAGCCGTATCGCCGCCACCCAGTAAAGCTGCAAGAACATATTCCGACGCCGTATTGATGCTCACTTTGCCGGCTATCCTCTGCCCGCTGCTGACCGTTATCTTGTCCGCTATCTGTAAGAATGTCTGTGTATCGATAGGCTCAGTTTGGCCCGAACTTCCACCCGAACCCGAAGAACTCCCACTTGAACCCGACTGAGACTGCGTTGAACCGCCACCGCCTATCAAATCAGCTATACTTTCGTATCCGTTGTCAGGGCGGTTCTGGACGATCCATCTGGCCTGAGCACTTGAAATGCCCAAAGAAGATTCCAATTGGCTTTCATTAGCTTGATTGATATTGACCCTGCTGTTGCCGGCGGCATCGGTATTATTGTCGTATGAGTAACACGTCAAATACGCAATCCAGCCTGGATCCAGCTCACTGTCTTCGTCATCATGTGGTGGGCTTGCATCACCATCTCTCTCATTGTAGTCCAACTGGCCGTTGAAGTTCGTATCTTCACCGAAAAACAGCTCTTCCGTAACGCCCTTGACCAAGAGCAGCTCACGTAACGTTCTGAAAGGACCGTTCCGCGCCATATATCTATATTGCAGATTCTCATAATACCCTGCTTCAGCACCTGTCGGACTCGGTGTGTCATCCGTGTCACGCCAGTCAATTATCGCATCGGCCACCTCCTCTAACATGTTCGGCAGCGTCATGAGCTGTTCTTTGGTAGCAGTGTTAACATTCAGCTTGCTTGCTTCATCAACGACCTGGACGGTAAACCTGCATCTTTCCAGGGTGATATCATTAAAATCTTCGTCGTTATCACTCCACAACTCCGCCAGGCTGTCACTCTCCCTCGGATCTTCATAAAGAATACCGATAGCTTTTTCTATTCCCGCCCGGCAGGCCCACTTGCATCTAAGCTCCTCCATCGTTGAGAGGCTGACCTTCATATCAAGCCTGCTGTTGCGCCCGACAGTTGCAGCAATAGCTATGAGCATGACCATCAGCCATAGCACCGCTACAAGAACAAGCCCTTTTTTATCAGCTTTAATACTCATAGTATCAACCAAAATCTCCGTCCGGATCTGTTGCTTATCTTCCCGTACCCGAGCCTGCTGAGCCAGCCGTTTCCATATTACCACCTTGTCCGCTTGCCGGAGCACTTCCTGCACCGCCTTGGGTTTCTTCTTGACCACCTTCCGTCGTAATACCTGCCATACTTGCGGTCCTTACGAAATTCACCATAAAAGATTCCGAAATCGGTTTTGCCTTTCCTTGTTGTCTTGCCGCTATATTTACCTCAACCAGCTGAGGCAAAACCTCCATCTCTTCCGGCCACTCATAAGACCATTCCTCTCCGTCGTAGTACCTAATCTGAAAAATATCAATATCCTCGGCGAGCACAGTTAAAATCCCATGCAGTTCGGTTTCCTCCTTGTCTGGATACGGCCAGTACCGCCTCATTAAAACCGATTCCTCTTCATCTCTGACTAAATTGTATCCCACCTCGTAAACATCTCCTTCAGGCTGACCATTCCTGGCTTTTGTCCTGCTGACAGTGTAAAAAATCAAATAACTGTTATAGCCCTGTTCTGATTCTTCAGCCAAACCGATGAATCTCGTATTGGCGTAGTTCGGATCGCGGTACAGATTCATCAGGTCTCGAGCAATCATATTCGCTGCAAATCGTAATTCGGCTGCTGCGTTAATATTGTTTTCAACCAGCATTGCGCTGGTCGTAACGGCCCTTAACGCACCTATAGCTACCAAGGCAATGAATGCCCCTATAGTCGAGGCTACCAACACTTCCACCAATGTAAAGCCTGTTAGAGATAATGCTGCAGAGGTTCCTCTCCTGCCTTTAGCAATAATTTCTAACGGATTAAAGCCTGTTTTCCTCAAATACATTTTTCTTACTCACTCTGCTGTTGTACTAACAGTAGCATACGTGCTTATCCCATCGAACATGGTTTGCGTAACTATTTTGTAGGGACGATTTCTATCCATCCATGTAACCGTTATAGTCACCAGATATAGACTATCGATACCCTGATACTCAGTAGTAATTTCCCAGCGGTATCCCGGTTCAACCTCCTCAAAAACACCCTCTGTTTGTCCTGATTCTACGAATGCATCGATACCGATATAATCCACCAAGGCGAGCTGTTTATCAATCAATGACGCTGCAACCTCATATTGTCTGTTGAGTCTCGTTCCGGTCAGAGCTTTTGAACTTATTGCTGCAACCGTCAAAACAGCACTTGAAAGGATAACGCTGGCTACCATTGTCTCAACCAGATTAAAACCTTCGCTACTCTGCGAAGTAGCGTTTCGCTGCGAAGTACGAGTTGTGTATCTTCTTGCGCACATAGTTATTCCGCATCCAAATCAATAGTCCCAGCCGTCACATTCTCGGTTGTGCCGAAAGTAATTTTTGCCTTGCCTGTTGCACCACTAATAGCTATGGCGTAATGTGTTTGGCCGTCACCTATCTGAATTACCGCCGGACGAACCGTTCCATCGGGCGAAAAAGTTATCACCTGCTCACCCTCTTCCGTCTGCTCGCTCTCAAATGTTTCCTCCGTTCCAACCGGTGCAATTCTAATATCCTCAAATCCAACCTCGCCCTCAAACACAACCGGCCTGCAATAAAGGTCTCTAACAATTACCGGCTCAAGCTGTTCGGTCTGCTCACTCCACTGCGAAGTGGTTAAAAAGAACCTGCCATTAACGACATCTAAGCTCAATTTGTATGGTTTTTGCTTTTCTATTGCCATTATTCTTGCATATTTGGCGGTCAGCACAAAATCGCGTGCCGCCCTTTCGACTAAAATTCTCTTATATGTCCCTACATAAAGCCCACCGCCGACACCACCGATAAGCGCAATGATAACAACCACCATCAGCAGCTCCGCGATGGTAAACCCCGTTAGAAAAAAAGTATCACAAGTGACTCTTTTGCTCTTGACAATAATTTCTAACGGGGTAAAACCATATTTCGTATCTCGTATATCGTACCTCATATATTGCTTCTCGGATAAACCCAAAAGTATAAAGTGACTAAAATTTGGAGTGACTAAAGTGCCCCTGCCTTCGCAGGGGCAAGCCTGTCCCCGCGGAAGCGGGGATTATGGATTATAACTTTAGCTCACTTTAGACACTTTAGCTCACTTTAGCTCATTTTTTGTATATCCTGTATCCGCTAATCGTTATATATATCTGCGTTGTCATCTTCGCCACCATCCATGCCGTCGGCGCCTAAACTTATCAAATCGAAACTGCCTGGATTGATTTGGCCTTCTGCGACATAGATGTACGGATTATTCCACGGATCGATTAAATCACTTTGTTTCAGATACGGGCCGTTCCACCTGTCCTCAGCATCCGAAGGCGGCACTAACAACACTCCAAGACCCTCTGAGTCATCGGGATACCGCCCACAATCAAGATAAAACCTGGCTAACGAATTCTCAATAATTGCTATTCTTGCTTTTGCTATGTCGGCTTTAGCCTTGCCGAGTCCCTTAAACATCCTGGGTGCCACGAACGCAGCGAGCATAGAAATAATTAGAATTACCACAAGCAGCTCTACAAGGGTAAACGCTTTTCTTTTACTGCTCTGCGAAGCACGAGTTCTCTCCTTTTGTTTCATTTGGCCAGCCTTTCCTAAAAACCGCTTTATAAATATTGTCTCCTGTCCCGACAAGTCGGGACAAATCGCCATTAAAATCCTCCGCCACCGAGTTCCATTACCACAATCGGCAGTAAGGTTGCCGCTATAATAAAACCTATCACTAAAGCCAGCAGCAATATCAAAACCGCTGGAAAGATTGCCATAAATCTGTTTATCGCCGAGTCCGCCTCCGCGTCAAAAGTATCCGCTGCGTTGAGTAACAACTCATCGAGTTTGCCGGTCTGCTCGCCAATCGCGACAATCTGCACAAGCAAAGGCGGGAAAAAACCCGATTCGCCCAAAGGCTCAGCCAGAGACTGGCCACGCTTAACTTCTTCAGCTACGTTATCTATTTCCCTGCCTAAAAGCTCATTTCCAAGTGTATCGCGAACAACACCAAGAGCCTCCAAAATAATCACACCTCCTTTGGTCAGAGCACCAAGCGTTCGAGCAAATCTACCTACTGCTATTGTCCGTAAGACCGAGCCTAAAACCGGCACTTTCAGCTTGAAAGCATCCCATTTGATCTTGCCCTCAGACCTTGTCCATCTGATCAGGTAATATAAGCCGGTTGCAATCAAGGCAATAACAACCCAGCCGAAAACCGATGTAAACAGAACTCGCAGGAAACTGCTCAATCCCATCAGTATTCTGGTCGGTAGCGGCATCGCCGGCATTCCACCTCCTATTGTTTGTATAATCCTCGGCAATATTGATGTCAGGACGATAACCACTGACACAATGCCAAGGCAGAGGACAAAAATCGGATATGCCGAGGCATTTTTCATGTTTGTCTTTATTTTCTCATCCCGTGTTAATATCGCTGCCAGCTGAGCTGACGTCTGTTCGAGAATCCCGCCCGTTTCGCCGACCCTTATCATCGACAAATATAATGGACTAAAAATTTTCCCGTGTTTGGCCATAGCTTCCGAAAGTGACTGACCAGAGCTTACCGCCTGCACAAGATCGCCAAGCATTTCTTTCATTGCTGCCTTATGCTGCTGCTCGCGAATAAGCACAAGCCCATTCAATAGAGGAAGTCCTGCCTGCAAAGCGGTACTTAATTGAGTAGTCACAGCCAAAACATCTTTGCTGGTAACCCTTCTCGACCCAAATCTCAAAAATCCGGTCAAATCCAGTGTTACTTTCTTCTCGTCGCTGACGTGTCGCACGTGAGTCTTTTGAGCAAGCTCTATTACAAATCGGCCTTCACCGGTTAAGGCAGCAACGGCGCTTCTGCGGTCAGCCGCTTCTATTACGCCTGTGAAGTACTCACCAGCCTTGTCAACCGCCTTGTAAAAGAACTCGCCCATAATTTAGTCCGTCCGGATAAATTAAATCCGAAATTCTAATCTCTAAATCCTAAACAAATCCAAATGACCAAAATCCGAAATTTCAAACGTTTTGAACATTTGAAATTAGAATTTTGATATTGTTTCGAATTTAGGATTTAGTATTTAGGATTTTGTGCTTTCATACCAATACCAACTCTTATCATTCATCACCTATACTCTTGGCCACTCTGAAAACCTCTTCAGGAGTCGTAATGCCTTGTAACACCTTGGCAATCCCATCATGTACCATGCTGATATGGTCTGGTGGTGCTGCCCTTACAATCTGGTCGGTCGTCGGTTTTGCTGCTATCAAGTCACGCAGTTTACTGGTCATCCTAAGCAGCTCAAACATTCCCATTCGCCCGCTCATGCCGGTCTGGCTGCACTCGTTACAACCGACACCATGATAAAACTTAGTGTCAGGCTTAATTTCCCCTGAGCCATTTAAGCTACTAATTATGTGCTCGTCCGGCTTGTAAGGCTTTTTGCATTTCAGACAAATCTTACGAACCAGTCTTTGAGCTAATACCGCCTCCAAGGAGCTGGCTAACAAGAACGGCTCAACTCCCATATCAATCAGTCTTGTAACCGCTCCTGCTGCATCGTTTGTGTGAAGCGTGGAGAAAACAAGGTGCCCTGTTAATGCAGCGCGAATCGCTATATCTGCGGTCTCTCTATCCCGAATCTCGCCAACCATTATAATATCCGGGTCATGTCGCAGTATATGTCTCAGACCTGTAGCAAAGGTCAATCCTCTTTTCGGATTAACCGGCATCTGATTGATACCCTCAAGCCGATATTCAACAGGATCTTCTATTGTTATCATTTTCACAGATGGCAAATATATCTTGTGTAATGATGCGTAAAGTGTCGTTGTTTTACCGCAGCCTGTCGGCCCTGTGACAAGCACAATTCCATGTGTTTTGTGCAGGCATTTAGTAAAACCATCTAGGCTCTGGGGATTCATTCCCAAATCCTCAAGTTTAATCAGCGATGCGGACCTATCCAAGAGTCTAAGCTGCACAGCTTCGCCATACACCGTAGGAACAGTTGAGACACGAATGTCAATCTTTCCATTTTTACCCATAAATTCGATGTGCCCATCCTGCGGCACAAAACGCTCGGCGATATTCATATCTGCCATAATCTTGATGCGGGATATAATCGCTGCCTGAAGTCTTTTCGACGAAGGCGCCTTCTCCCCGAGCATACCGTCAATCCTGTACTTTATCTTTACTGCGTGCTCAAACGGCTCGATGTGTATATCGCTTGCACGTGCCTCAATCGCCTCGAAAATTATCAAATTCACAAGATTAACCAAAGACGGCTCTCTTGCCAATTCATGCAGCTTGGCAGGTGAATAATCGCCATTGTCTATTTTATCCTCGGCTTGCTGTTCAGCCGGTACGAGGTTATCCATCATTCTCGCCACACTGCTGCCGTAGAATTTCAATATCGAATTTTCCATTTGCACAGGGTCGGCGTAATAACGAAGCACAGATTTACCGGTTACAAGACGCAGGTCCTCAATAACCCTCGGCTGGAATGGATTCGTCATGGCCACAGCTATCCGGCCATTGTCCTTCCATAATGGCAGAATACTGTATTTGCTTACCAAATCAGCGGGTACAATAGAGACAATATCAGAACCTATCGATATGTCGGTTAAATCTATCCTTGTTATTCCTGCCTGAAGCGCAAGTGCCTCATTTAACTGAGCTTGCGTTATATAACCAAGCTCAAGCAAAATCTGACCCAACGGCCGACGTTCTACTTTCTGCTCTGCAAGCGCGAATTTGAGGCGTGAATCATCTATATAAGCTTTTTCACGAAGCAATTCACCCAGCCTTTTCTTCCTACCCTTGACCTTACTTACATGTTGTTTCATTTCTTCCTACCTATACTAAAAAATTATTTAGTATACTAAGTCTAAACTAAATAAGAAGTTATGTCAGAAAAAATAATATATTTTACCTTTGTCAGCCTTTTGGTCTTTCAGAACACTTTTAACACCAACTGAACAAAAATTGGCACAAAATCTATGTAAATTAACCATCCTATAATAATGAAACCTCATGTAAATAGACGCTCAATAATTATATTTTATTACGAAAAAATGCTTTTTTATCAACAATAGCCCACACCAATAGCCTATTTATCAGGTTGAGCTACACTGTTTTGACGTTCTCAGAAGAATTTAAGCAACCTATAAATTGTCTTTCATAATGAAAATACACTGAGACAAGGGATATAGAGCGATCAAATGGACTTCAGCAACCGTCTGTACAACTGCCTGGAAAGTGTATTAAATTTACAACACCCGCAAAATGCAACGGGCTCAAGAGAAGCAGAAACGATGTAAGAAAATATGAATTAGGTACACCTATCAAAACGAAGACAAGAGAAATCGCTGTACTATTCAAGTCAGTTCTGACGGAGGCGATGCCCAGGAAATGTCGGCTATTATCAAAAAATTATTTGACAGCAGAATTATGTACTATTAAAATACATAATGGAGCGGAAGTACCGGTTTATCTATGGGGCTTAAAGGATTGTTGTGCTGGGAAAATCGGAGTTAATTCGCAACAAACAGTAACAATCCTGTTTTCAAAAATATTTATCTTAGCGTGCCTCGCTTCATTTTTGATCGTACAATAGTCTGCAGAAAGATTACTCAAGCCGAATCAGGCTGAGTGAAAACAGACATGGGTTTGAAAGGAGTCAAAAACCGTGTTTTTTTCAACAGTAAAAACAGGCCTTGAAGGAGGAGGCCAGCCTCAAAACACGTTGAGAATCGACCTGTCGGTTTGTTGTCCCACAAAAAACCTTCGTGCAACCTTTCAATCTTCTGTGAAAAAACAATTTTTACTCATAAGCCTGTCTCTTCTGGATACATTAACAACAACTGCCTTTAGTGATTTAGACATATTTGCCGATATATAAAAGGATACGTGTATGAGATTAGAAAAAAGAATACCTTCCGGCAGGGAAAAGGATGAGGAATCCATAAAGCTGCTTGCTCAACTAAGGGAGAGATTGTACTCTGAGCATATCGGCACAGCTCGTCGTACTGCTTTTAATTTATCCTGGATGCAGGAAGATGGTTTAGACATTCTGAAAGAGGCCTTATTTGGTAAGACAGCCAGACAGACGAAAAGTGCGGCTGCATACGGACTGAGAAAGATGCGCGGCAG
>Ga0315537_1001281_pt1 | contig 19856 bp, 14 predicted proteins | sample SalMarSW160270MG_FD_203091 | JGI IMG/M metagenome (GOLD analysis project Ga0315537, IMG submission 203091) | Salt marsh sediment microbial communities from the Plum Island Ecosystem LTER, Massachusetts, United States - Salt Marsh Sediment SW1602-70 ...
AAGCCAATTCAGAATGTTCAAGCCCACAGCAGAAAGAAACCAGATAATTGATTGGGTGGTTGATGTTGTAAGAACAGCCGGAGCGGATGCGTGTCCTCCTTTTGTTGTGGGTGTAGGCATAGGCGGCGATTTTGAATTGTGCTGTCTTCTGAGTAAAAAAGCACTGCTGCGGAATCTGGCTTCACGAAATGCCGACAAGTTTTACGCCGAGCTTGAGGCGGATTTACTTTCGAAGATTAATGCACTCGGCCTGGGGCCACAAGGACTCGGTGGTGATACCACAGCTTTAGCGGTTTCAGTGGAAACGGCTCCCTGTCATATTGCATCACTGCCGGTAGCAGTGAATATTGAATGCCACAGTCACAGGCACAAGACGGCGATTATCTGATTGCCTGAACTGCCGGCTAACAGATTTTCGACTCTGCAAATAGTGCCGGATTATTATTGAAATCGCTGTTTATGTGGCCAGGCGTATTTCTCGAATTCGCCAAACTCCATTTCTGACGTGTCGTTTTGGTCTTCTTTGAGCGCCGAACGCACCTTATCAACATGGGAGTCCACAAAAACTGCATTGGCTGTGCCGCTATCTAAGTTTCCGCCTGAAGTGCTATGGAAGGTGCCGAACCAGTCCCTGCCGTCACCACATAGAGCGTTGTCGTTTAGAACATATTCACACTTAGGAAGTCTTAGCCACATATTCTCCTCAGCGAAAAAAAACACCTCCGATTTACTTCTGGTTACCTCTGTGAACTTAAGAACAGGGCCGCGTCCAGTGGAATCTTTTTTGATATCACCTGTCTTCATGCCTAAGTAAGCGTTCATGCTGTAACTATATTGAGGAATAATCGGTATGTCTTTATCATGGCCGGGGTGCCTTGCGCCCTCAGACTTGGCTAAGATTTTGAATGTTGGACACAAATGCACTCCCGCATCTTTCAAATATGGCCAGAACGGGCCGTCAGGCGGAAATCTCGGGTCGTGCCATCGGCAGAAACGCGGATATCCCGAATAAGGCTGCTCGTTACCAACAAGAGAAAGCCACGCTGTCGGGTAACGGCTGTCATAGTCGTCCAGGTATATTGATTGCGCAATACCGTACTGACGAAGATTGGCCCGGCAGCCCATTTCCCTCGCCTGCTCCTTTACTCGTTGCAGTGCCGGCATCAGGATAGCCATTAATATCGCAATGATAGCTATTACAACTAAGAGTTCTATAAGCGTGAAACCTCTTTGTTTATTCATAATTACACCCCTCAATTTATTAAACACAATTCACAGGAGTTTAATAAATATTTAAAATAAGCAACTTGGCGATTTTGTGTATTCTTGTTTTAAACAAATGTTCAATGATATTATAAGCGATTTCAGTCCTAAACAAGCGTTATTTTGCGCAAAACAAACGTCATTTTGCGCATTGCCATTTTCGATTCTTCAGAAAGTTGCGAATTATTGTTGAAAAGGTTGTTTATGATACCAGCCATATGGCCTCAAAAGATTGGCAATTCGGATTTCTAACGGGGTAAAGCATCTTCGTTTGTCCATAACTACACTTCTCAACATATTAACGACGTTTCGTTTATATTATAATGATTATACAACGTCGTTTTCTGTTCGGTTGAATTAGTATATTTTTCCTTTTTAATACTATTTGTACACCAAATCCGATTTTTTGGCATAATTTGTTCGTGGATTTGTTGTCAATGATCTTTAAAGTCTTTCATCCATGGCGCCTCGGTCTCCCAGTTTGGTCCGGGAGCGTTTATGTTAAACCTTTTGCTCCACCTAAGTCGCCTTCTGTTCGTCCGCCGGTGGCCAACAGCAGACCCCAGGCTGTATACTTGTCCCCTCCGACAATCACCGTATCCGAGGCTCCTCCTGGATTTGCAATCTTAGTCGCCATCGGGCAAAGGCGGAATTTGGGTTGGCTGCCGTAGTATTCCCGCAGCGAGTCCATCCAACGTCCTGAATCGCTCCTGCGTCTGGGGAAATTGCCATTGTTGTCATTCGTGTACATTGCGAAGATGGTACCCCATTGCTTTAGGTTTGATTGGCACGCAACAGTTTTTGCCTGTTTCTTTACACGCTGCAGGGCCGGCATCAATATTGATATTAATAATGCGATGATAGCTATTACCACTAATAGCTCTATCAATGTAAATGCAGCCCTGTTTGAGGACCTTTTCCAAGTATGGCACATTGGGAATCTTCTGCTTTGTTGTTAAACGATAACTTTAGATATAAATCATTATACAACAAATCAGGTTTTTTCCTCAATATTAAAGTCTGAGTTAAATAGTGTAATTGGTTACAATCAGCAGGCAAATATATTATGCTCTTGAAAACATACTTAATCCCATTATAATGCCCCGCAGTCGACGCAGGATAGCAGACAGAAGAAAGGGGACAGAAGAAAGATAAAGGTCACATCTTGGTTCCTTTGGACGCAAATCGCGAGTAGCCGGTGATAAATATGATAATCCCACTAACCAGAATTCAAAAGCTGATCGGTGAAAGGATGGCCAAAGCCAAGCGGAGCAAGCCTTGTTTCTATCTTGAGTCAAAAGCGGATGTGACCGAGTTAATGGCACTTCGGCCAAAGCTTGGCAAGTCGCTCGGCATCAAAATCACAAGCAATGCTTTTCTGATTCGGGCGTTGGCGTTGGCAGCAAAGGAATATCCCATTATGGTAGGATTATTAGAGTCATGGACTGCGAGTCATGAGCCACAGATTAGGATAGCTGATGCGATTAATGTCGGTTTTCCGGTACATGCACCTCAGGGTCTTATGGTGCCGGTGATAAAGGACGCCCACCAAAAAACATTGGCCCAGATCGCTCAATTAGAGAAGCTGCTTACCGATAAGGCTCGCAGCAATACATTAATCCTCGAAGATATAGAGGGACAAACCATAGGATTGAGCAATCTCGGTGTTTATGGCATTGATTCGTTTTTTGCGATCCCCGCTCCTGTAACCAGCACAATTTTGGCGGTCGGCAATGTTATCAGGATGGTGACCCCACAAAACGGTCAAATGACCGTACGCAAGATGATGAGCCTATCTCTTAGCGTTGACCGAATTATCTCGGATGAGATTTGCGCAGCTAAGTTTTTAAGCTTTATTGTAGACCGCTTACAAAACCCTCAACAATTGATTTGAATAGAAATTCGCCTACAAAGCTTTAACGAGTGTAGTGACTCTGCTGAGGATTTCCTCGGCTGATTCATCCGGCTTGATGTCTATCCAGTTTACGTTCCTGAAGGTTTTAAACCATGTTCGTTGGTGCTTGGCTAATCGGCGCGTGTTCCTTTTTATAAGCTCGACCGCTTCCTCCAGGCTGTGACGGCCATTAAGATAATCTATTATCTCCGCATAGCCGATAGCACTTTGGGCTTGTGGGCTCATCGGTTTTTCTTCGTCCAGCAGGGATTTAACCTCATCGGCCATGCCGTCGTCAATCATCTTTTTTACTCTGGCGTTTATCCTTTTGCTCTCTTCAGTCTTTTCTCTTCGCAGGCTGATTATCTTCCAGTCGTATTTTATCCCTCGTCCAATGATTTCATTCTGTCTTCTGTCTTCTGTCGTCCATTGTTTTTGAAAAGTTGAAATGGGCCTGCCAGTTAGTTGATAAACTTCCAGAGCACGTATGATGCGTTTGGCATCATTGGAACTGATGCGCTCTGCTAATACAGGGTCAACTTGTGTCAGCTCTTGATACAAACTTGTTACTCCCTCGGTTTCCGCCCGCTTTTTGAGTTTATCGCGGAGTTGCTGGTTGGCTGCGGGACCCTCAAACAACCCGTACAACAAGGCTTTTATATACAAAGCGGTTCCGCCGACTGCGATAATGGGAGCATTGCGACTTGTTATCTGCTTAATTGTGTCATAAGTCATTTTCAGAAATGTTCCTACGCTGAAGGATTCGCTCGGCTCAACCACGTCGATTAAATGGTGCCTAACCTGTTGGCGGGCCTCTTTAGGAGGCTTGGCTGTGCCGATGTCCATCCGCCTATAGACCTTCATTGAGTCGATACTGATTATTTCCGCACCCATATTTTTGGCCAGCTCGAAAGCCACTCTGCCTTTGCCGGATGCGGTAACGCCGAGAATTAAAATCTTTTTGGGATTCATATTTTGTTGTTAAAAAGTCGAAAAAAATGTAATAAAGATATTTAGTTTCTCGTCTTTATTGTGGGTTTTGAGTAACATTTCCGGTATGCAAAGCATACCCTACTTGACGGTAAAAGGAAAGGATTTATGTCATCTGTTGAAATGCACAGTTCAAATTTCGATCCGAAGTTGAATCGAGCCCGCGAGCTGGTAAATAGTACAATCAACCGGCTGCTAAAGGACCTTCCGATCGATAACGAGCTTGAGGATGTGCTGTGTTACACACTCCAATCACCGGGAAAGCGTATTCGCTCAGTTCTGGTGCTTTGGTCCTGCGAGCTGGTCAACGGACAGATAAATCGTGACGCGGAGATTGCAGCGGCGGCAATTGAGATGGTTCATACCTATTCATTAGTGCATGACGATTTACCGGCTATGGATAACGATGACCTTCGCCGGGGTAGGCCAACATGCCATAAGGCTTTTGATGAGGCAACGGCTATTCTGGCGGGAGATGCCCTTTTGACACTGGCATTTGAGATTTTAGCTAAAAAAATAGAGGAACCAGCCGTTGCCGTTAAGTTAATCAGCGAATTGGCTGAAGCTGCTGGGCCGGCCGGTATGATTGCAGGCCAAATGGCCGATTTGAAAGCCGAGAACACCGCCGGCACCAAAGAAGTTCTGGAATATATTCATAGCAACAAGACCGCGAAGATGTTTAGATGTGCTGCAGCCATGGGAGCTATCTGTGGTCGAGCAGACCGGCAGCAATTGAAATCTTTGTATGAATATGGATTAAAAATTGGTTTAGGGTTCCAGATAGCCGACGACATTCTCGATGTTAGTGCTTCCAGTGAGCAGTTGGGTAAGACCGCCGGTAAAGACGAAAAGGCCGGTAAAGCGACTTATCCCACCATAATAGGAATGGAAAAGTCGATGCAATTGGCCAAGAAATTGGCTGATGAGGCAGTTGCGGTATTAGAGCCTTTCGGTGACAAAGCTGACAATCTGCGGCAATTGGCAATAGTCCTGCTGAAAAGAACAAAATAAAAAATTTTTCCCACCTAAAGATACTCGTAATTATCCATTCGCTCAGCCAAACCGACGATTACACTTTAAACAAGTCACTTATCAGTATTGATAAAAGGATTTTCTACGTTTTTAAAGCTGGTTACCGAAAGCTCATGAAACAAAAATGGCTGTAAAACGAGCATCGGGAATGATTAAGGAAGAAATCGAATATGAGCCGATACATAAATTGGTAACAAGGAGATGGTCCATGGAAGAAAGGACTCTTTGTCCAATAGGATTGTTTTTATATATCGTGGCTTCATATATCCAGCTTCCCATGAAGCCGCTGGTATTAGGACTTGAGCCCGCCAAAGGCGGGACTAATACAGAAAGTTTTTTTCATAAGCAATATTGGCCTATTCAGATTCGGCCACCGCCTCTATTCTCGAAGTGTTTCAGAACTTTGTTGTGTTAAAATATATTTTGGTTACCCATTAACAGGCCCTAAGCAATTTGCTTACGGCCTTTTTATTTATCTTCTTTTATCCTGTTTAGACGTCAGCCCTGTAGCAATGGACAATAAAAACTAAACGCCTGTATAATATCTTATGTGCTCTACAAAACGCTTGTTTGGTTTGTTTTACATAGGATTTTTTATCTTTACATGCGATTGTCTTTGAGGTAACGTATTGCTATAAAAGCAATAAAGATTTTTAAATTTTGATTCTTACTTCAAACCATCCGCGTATTTAGTTGAAATAACGAGATTTTCGATGAGAGAATTATTGGAGCACATCAATAGTCCAGACGATTTAAAGAAGCTGTCCGTTCAGCAGCTAAAGGTTTTGGCTGATGAGATACGACAGTTCATCCTTGGCTCTGTCAGCAAAACCGGTGGGCATTTAGCCAGTAATCTTGGTGTGGTAGAGCTAACCCTGGCTTTGCACTATGTCTTTGATTTCAAAGAAGATAAGCTGCTTTGGGATGTCGGGCACCAGTGCTACACACATAAAATCATCACCGGTAGAAAAGAACAATTCCACCGTCTGAGACAACCCGGTGGCATAAGCGGCTTTCCCAATCCTGCTGAGAGCGTCTATGACCAGTTTACAGTTGGCCACGCAGGAACCTCCATTGCTACAGCTATCGGAATGGCACTTGGCTCAATGCTTGATGCTCGATACTCGATAACCGACGAGAATCGAGAAGATAAGATCGTGGCAGTTATCGGCGATGCCAGTATTGTTAACGGCGTTTCTTTTGAGGCACTCAATAATCTCGGTTTAGCCAAAAGGCAATTGCTGATTGTGCTCAATGACAACTCTATGGCGATAGATGCAACCGTTGGGGCTATGGCAAAATATCTCTCAAAGGTTCGCCTGAGCCAGACATACGAAGACCTGCGTAAAACTACCAGAAACATCCTTGAACATATGCCTGGCATTGGCAAGAGTGTTGAGGAAGCGATTGAAAGGATTAAGAAGAGTATCCGTATGGTCCTGCCGGCAAGTCAGATGTTTGAGAGTTTGAATATTCCCTATTTTGGTCCTGTTGATGGCCATGATGTGGATTCGCTTATACAGCTGTTCAGGGCAATGGCTGAACTGAATCGTCCGGCTGTTCTGCATGTATATACACAGAAGGGAAAAGGCTTTAAGCCGGCTGATGCCCAGCCAAGCAAATACCACTCAACTGGACCATTCAAGATAAATGGCGATGCGATTGAGCAAACAGCAAGCACTAAAATAACCAGCTTTACGGACATCTTTGGCAGCTATTTGACGGAGTTGGCGGAAAAAGATCAGAGGATTGTTGCTATAACCTCGGCTATGTGCGATGGAACGGGGCTGATGGAATTCCGAAACAAGTTCAAAGACAGGTTTTATGATGTAGGCATAGCAGAAAGTGTCGCTGTGGACATCGCAGCAGGGCTGGCCAAGACCGGCCTCAAGCCGGTGGTTTGTATCTATTCTACCTTTTTGCAGCGGAGTTTCGACCAGATATTCCAGGAGGTGGCTCTGCAGAACCTGCCGGTCGTTTTCTGTATTGATAGAGCCGGTTTTGTCGGCTCAGACGGCCCCACGCATCATGGATTGATGGATATTGGCTTTCTACGGATGATGCCGAACTTAGTGCTGACCGCACCTGCGAATGATATTGAAATGAAACTGGCCTTGGAATTTGCACTGGAGGAGTGCAAGCCGGTCGTCATAAGGTATCCCAAAGACCTTGTTCCACCGCAGGAATATGTCAGAGCTGCCTGTGAAAGACCCTTTAAATTAGGTAAAAGCATAGTTGTTAGAAGAGCAAAAGATTCGGCTGTAGCTGTTGTCAGTTACGGCAGTGTTTTAACAGAGGCGCTGAAAGCTGCCGACTTATTGGCCAAGGATGGAATTGCGGTTGATGTGATTAACGCCCGCTTCGCTGCTCCTGTTGATGAGGCCGTATTAGCTTTGCTGGAAATGGGAAAAAGTGTAATAACGGTTGAGGATCACTATTTAGCCTGTGGATTTGGCTCCGCCGTGCTCGAGTTGATAGCAATCGAAGCTGCCAATGGCAGATTGTCTGATATACGAGTACTTGGTGTGCCAAGCAGATTTATCGGACACAATTACCGCAGTTTACAGCTTATGGAGGCAGGGATTAATGCCGAAAAGATAGCTGAAACGGCAAAAGAGATGTTGCACTCGATGCTTGATGCCAGATGCTTGTAGCTCATCGAATATCAAGTATCGAGGTTCGGGATTCGGGATGCAAGGTCAGAAATTACCCAAATTAGCAATATTTGGCCATTTAAAAAGGCAGAAGGTTGCGGAGGCTATTGAGGCATTCAGAGATTTTGCTGAAGGTAAAGCTGAGATAGTGGTTAGTTGCGGTGTTCCGCCTTTAGTGGATTCGGCAGGTGTGCTCAAAAACTGCGATTTTGCTATTGTTTTCGGTGGCGACGGCAGCATTATCTCGGCTGCAAGAAACTTGAGCAAAGTTAGTATACCTATGATAGGTGTCAATCTGGGCAAATTGGGGTTTTTGGCAGAATTTAGTGTCAGTGAGCTTAAAAAATATTTTGATGATATTGTAGGCGGTAAAGCTACTATCGAAAAACGCATGATGCTCGGATGCAGAGTCTTCGACAGCTCTAAAAAAAGCAGAGAAAAATTCAATTCATCTGCTATTAATGATGTCTTTATTACGGCGGGACAGCTTCATCGAATGATCGAATTGAAGATAGCAGTGGATGGTCAGTCTGTCGCTTCCTGTGTTGGTGATGGTCTGATAATCTCTACACCAACCGGTTCAACCGCGTATAATCTATCGGCTGGCGGGCCAATATTAGACAGCTCGATGCTGGCATTGGTTATTACTCCGATTTGTCCGCATTCACTGAGCTTTCGTCCCATTGTTATCAGTACTGGTAGCAAGGTTGAGGTGTTTTGTGACCAGCTCGGTGATGGCACAACTATTTCTATTGACGGCCAGGATTCTCTTGTGCTTTCGGTTGGTGATGTGATCAAATTGGAAAGGTCAAACAGCGATTTCTTGGTAGTTAATAATCCACTTCGGACCCGCTGGGATACATTAGCTGCTAAATTAGGGTGGGCGGAAACGCCGAAATACGAGAAAGGATAGTGAAAAAGAAGACAGAATACAGAATGCAGGAGACAGAAATCAGACGACAGACGATATACACAATTCTTAGCTCCCCAATTTATTGGGGGGATTTTACAAGTGACGAATGAAAAATAATTATATGAAAAAGTGGTTTTGGGCGTTATTAGCATTGATAATATTGATTTTATCGGAACAATGCTTAGCTGTTGAAAATTCATCTGTTCGCAGCCCTATTGCCTCGGGCACGGTTCCTCCAAGCAGCGTTTCCAGAGGCTTGGTTCCTACTCCTAATCCGATAGATAGCAGCAGTAATTTAGTAATTACCGGTAATGTAACTGGCGGCAAGCATTTTCGAGGACCTATACCGTATAACTCACCGACAAGTTTCGAATCACAACTTGGTTCATCATCACTTGATTCTTTTTTAAGATATTCAACCCCAGACACGCTCAGCGGTCCTGGTGACCTGGATCATCGTTCATGGATTAGCGCTGGTTCATCTTACTCTTCAATTCCTGGGCAATATAGATCATTTTTTTCTCCGTCAGGAACAGTTGCAACCACAGAAGCAGGTCGGCAGATCTCTATGAATAATCTGGCAGATTCGAAAAGAAGTATCGCTGTCGATGGAGGTCTGGCTTTACCGGTCATGTCGAGAACTCCACAAGAGATGGAAAGACTTATTTATGATGAACTCGGTACAAACTTGCCGCAGATAGTGAATCCGCGACAATTAAGACGTGAACCGACAACAACCGAGCAATATCAACTACCTTCTATTAGTAATATCACCGATGATACTGGCCGGATGCAGAATATTTCTGTGGGGACGACTGCAGGTACAATAAACACGGGACAACGGACAGAGCAGGGGTGGTCTTCAGGAATCAAAGGTTTCGAATCAAATGTCGGCATGTATCCCTCCAACATTAAAGACATAGACCGATTAATTGCTCAGATAGAAACCAGGGTTAAAACTCAAGATTCGAGTTTAGCCGACGCCGGAACGGCAACGGGTTTTGATGATATAAGGACAGGCAGGGCGGGCTTTCGCCCACCTTCGATATCGCAAGAGGAATTAGTGGAGCAAGCTCAACCATATAACGCCAGAGATAAATTTAACTGGTATATGCAGGCTGCACAGCTTTATCTGAAACAGGGCAGATACTATAGGGCTGCGGACTCTTATACTATGGCGTCTATATATAAGCCGGATGTACCTTCCGGTGGGCTTGCGTATGCCGGTAAGAGTCACGCCTTGTTCGCAGCCGGCGAATATATGACAAGTGCTCTGTTTCTTTCCAGGGCAATCGAGGTTCTTCCTGAATACGCACGGCTTAAAGTTGACCTTGTCGGTATTTTCGGTGATCAGGATACATTTGCCTACAGGGTGGCTGATGTCGAGGAGCGCTTTAAGATAAGCGGTGCGGCTGAGCTGCAATTCCTGCTTGGTTATGTCTATTACCAATCCTTTCTCCGTGACGGTACTGTTAGGGGCGAATTAGACAGACTCGACGCAGCTAAAAGGTTGATAGATTCGGCGTCTCGGAAGCTGCCTGGCTCCAAGGCTGTCGAAATGCTAAAGAATGTTGTTGGTGAAACAATAAACAGAAAATGAGCTTGGTTTTTCCTTCCCGCCACGCTGATGGCGGGTAAGCTTCTGTCGTCTGTTTTCTGTCTTCCGTTCTCTGTCATCTGTCTTCTGTCCTCTGTATTCCGATTCGAAATTGGCTTTGATTGGCTTTAATTGGCTTTGATTGGCTTTGTTTTTACCAATCTACAAAATTGTAGAATCACTCTATTCACTTGTCACAAAAGAGCTTGCGTTAATTTCGGCCTTACATAAATTGGCTTTGTTTTGCAAAAAAAGGTTAATTTGTCGAATACTTTCGACAATTGTCGAACAATGTAGGTTTGCATAAAACTTGCGCCATAGGTATTGGCAATTTGCGCAAGCAAGTCTCTTAAAAACATATTATCCATACAACCGGCTGAATCTTGATTTTTGCGTTGTGGTTTTGCGTTTTGCATTTTACACTTTGAATCGCCGTGCTGCGCACGCCGCAGTAGATTTGCTACCCCCAATACCCTATCCCCTATACTATATACTACATACTATACCCAATACCCTATCCCCTATACTTGTTGTCACATTATACCCGAAAAGAGCTTAATTTTCAAGTGAAATCTTTTCTGGATCCTCTCCACAGCATGCCTGACGGCGGATTCTTGATACTGGATGTCCTTCGACCCGGCTCAGGACGGGCTTGATTCTTGATGCTGGCCTTGCATTGAGCACTATCGAAGTGGCGAAGGGATGATCGCGTTTAAACAAAAACCACCTGTTCACCCTATTATAAAGTTTCTTTCTAACGGCGTCATCGGTCACACACAAAGATTACGACCTGAGACCTTGTACTGTTATTATCTGCTTTTCAATAATGTATTGCATATCCTCTCCACTACCATCTCTAAATCTCGTTCGATATTATGTTCCCATATTCTTAATACCACCCAACCCATTCTTCGTAACTTTGCAAAATTACGCTTATCTCTCAGACTGGTTTCCCCGATTTTCTTCTGCCAAAACTTTGGGATTTTCTTCCTCCACTGCGGAAATCTGTAGCCGTGCCAGAAGTCGCCGTCCAAAAAAACAACTAATTTTTCACGAGGAAAGAGGATATGTGTGAGAAATGGTAACAACAAAAACTACTTTTCTTGAAGCGCGATGCCATATTTGCCTAGAATTTTCTTGGCATCCGTTACGTCGATCTCTTTAACTCCTTCTTCCGACGCATCCTCAAGGAGAATCTTGCAATAATTAAGAACATTTCGCGGCTTATTAAAGGAGACTTTATGTACAAACTCTATACACCTTTTGGTGAAAGGTGATAATGGGTTCTTAACCTTCTTGGTTCGAGCTTCATTTAATCTTAGTTGAACTAACTCAAAACTATCTTCTAATGAGAAGGCTTTCAAACTAATCACATCTTTCTTACTTATTCTTTCCATAAAAGGAGCGATTCCACCTCCTCCGGTTTTTTTCCTTGCAGTTTTGTCTAATTCAAGCAGGCTATCCCATCCTCCAGGAGATATTGCAAACATGAAAATGGGCTTGGCTACCTTATTATTATAACGTTTATCATAACTGCCAAAATCATCAAAGATTTGCCTAAATGTGTTCAGAATCTGGGTTATTTTCTTCTCTCCCAACACACTTGTTATGTATTCAAATTCATCGATGAGCATCAAAAAATTATCGTAACCACCAAATTTTATTGCTCTCAAAAACTCGAAAAATAATTTAATCCCTGTTGCAGAATCTGAGAGTGGGGAAGCAATCTCATATTCCTGTAAAGTCTTCGCTGGAATCTTTTCACCGCTGATATACTTGAGGGCGTTGTCTTTATTATCCCGTATTCCCTGAAAAATCTTGCTAAAGTTCGACTGGAATTTCTTGAAATCTATTTTCTTCATTACGTCGACTAATTTTTCGCGTTCAATATTATCAAAGATTCTTGTGATGAAATCCAGGCCGAATTTAGTCCATCGCGGCTCGCTTTCCATTATGGCTAATCTTTTCTCATAAAGAACACTTCCCCGAACCACAAAGACAGCTTTCTTTTCTGAAAGTGATTGGTAAATCTTTTCGAGAATAAAGGTTTTCCCAATTCCATAATCTCCCAAGAGAAGCAGCATTCTGGGACCTTTTCCAGAGAATGCAGATTTTAACAAGTTCTCTATGCGTCCCCATTCCTCTTTTCTGTCGGCCATGAGATGCTCATATGAATAGATGTCGAATGGATTCTCTTTCAAAGATAACTTATTCCATTCATTCATTTAATCTCTCCTTTTTTATATATCGCTATATAGTATAAATATTTACTACCGATTGTTATTCCTTTCGGCTTTCTAACCATAGGTTGAGTCAACTGGACTAAGTAATCGTCAGTTTCCCTTGGTATGTTTCTTAATTTCTTGTCAAAATCATCTAGCCAAATCCCGCTTCTTTCACAAACACTGTCGCGTACATCCGGTATAGGTACATAAGGCGACCCTTCACCTTGTGAACGAAGCAATTCATACTGCTGGTGCAATAGTTTGAAAAATTCTCTATCACTCAACTGCTTATAGGTGCTTCGTGTGCTTATTTTGTACTGACTTGTTCGAAGAGTCACAAAACGATTTCTGATATATGCAAGCCCTACATATTCACAATATAACAAAAATTTCGTCAGTCTCTCCTTATTTATCCCAGAATCTGGCGCTCTCTGACGTAAGATATCAAGTAATTCACTGGAACTATGTTTTTTGTTGGAATCTCTCAGATAACCTAAAATATTGAGCCATTTATCATTATCCAGTTTGACTAGATGCCTTGCTAACGATTTTTTATAGGCAGGTTCTCCACCTTTTTCATATTGTTCCAAAAGTTTTTTCCCTGGCGGAAGGAGTTTAATATCATCCCTTTCACCTCTGATTAGGTGCAAGTGTCTTAACGTAGGGCCAAAAACAGCTCTCATCGAATTTCGACCCGTAGGTGGTTTTTTTCTGTTGCTTTCGCGCCTCCAGAGATTAATCACTGCTTCTTCAATTTTCGAATAGCTACCTGCATTATCTCTGATGATTACCAGAACTCCGGGTACCAGGTTCGCTTTGGCTTTTAACGCTGGTAGAGTCCTTTCCATTTCTAATCCCCCGTTTCCCAGCAATGACTTAGAAAAGGACAATCAGGCGGACATTTTTCACGAGCAGGTTTGCCGGGATCTCTCTTTGAATTTATGATTTCAAGTCTCCTATTTCTCAAAGCAATAAATCTTTCTCTCTTCCTATCATCCAGAAATTCTATTCCAACCTCATAGTGAACAGGTATTAATCTGCTATTGGGAAGCTCCACATTTAAGATCGCGCCGTAGTCCATGTTGTGACCAGTATGGTCCTCATACGCCAACGCATACGCAATTACTGTATACTCGAAAAATCGTTTCCAAGAGCCAGACTTTATATCCCCAATAATCTTATGATGGAAAATAAAATCTGGGATTGCAGGACTATTGAAGCCTTGGTGTCGGGGATTAAGTGAATAGTCTGTGTTAAAATCGAAATGTTCCGAAAATATCCGGTTAGGATTGGCAGCTCTATTTCTTGCAATTTCGAAATTAATAGTAGCGGATGTTAATTCAGCCTCAAACCTGATTATCTTTTTGAGGGAATCATAAAAAGAGTTAATTTCCCCTTGTCTTGGTAAAGATGCAATTCTTGCATAATCCTGCTGAAATTTTCTCTTGGCTCCCTCTATCAATTCACCTTGCTTGTTGATCAATTCATCGTACAACTTAAATACTCTCGCGGCACATTGTGTCACATAATCAGAGCATGTCTTATGGATACTTTTATAAATAAAATCAATCACCTTTCCTTTATACCTCTCCCAAGTAAATGGAATTTCTATTTCAGCAACTCTGTTAAGATAGATATCCCTACAAGTCGAGCACGGAGCATAAGCTAATGCGTATACTGGTAATCTAATTTGAGCTAATTCAGAAGGAATCCACGTTCTTGTGTCATAGCCTCGTAGGGTTATCGGTGAGGGAGTACTCTCATATGAACGCGCTGTTTTTTCGTAAAGAACTGCTACGAAATGCATATCATCCCTCTTTCTTAAGTACTATAATCCACTCATCCAAGACAAGCCCACCTGTTTCGTGCCTCTTGGTTATCATGCCTCGTGATTTTATTTGATCTACAAGTACAATTTCCTTCTGGAATAAACCTCTTTGGGTGGCGATATCGGATAATATCTCATGATTTTTGACTTTTATGCCTTTCACAAGATTATTACCAATGACCAATATAAACCTTCCATCTGCTTTCAAAACCCGATAGACCTCTTCGATAGCCCTTTGCATATCAGAAAAGTACTTTGAGACAATAAATGCTCTTCGTGGATCAAGTTTGAAAATCTTCTTCATAACCTTGTCTGCCGATGCAACACCAATAAGCCTTAGCTCCTTGTACTGTTCATGATAAACTGCCTCTGTTCCGATCAATCTTTCATTTAAATGCTTCAATTCACCTTGACCTGTCATACCTAGCCAAAAAAGCTCGAACTTCGTTGTTCGGACATACTTCTGCGCGTTTATGTAGGGAGGTGAGGTAATCACAAGACCAATACTATTGTCACGGATAGACTTGGTCTTGGTCTTATCTATCTCTCCGTTACACCTCATCTTAGCTCTTCTGAGATTTCTTGCGTCATCCCACACGATTTCACTTTTCGCCCTCTTCCCAGACAATGAAAGTGCAGAGTTTAGGGTCTCAATCCTATCGAGGTTTTTCGCAACAGCTTGCTTGAAATACTGTAAAGGATTCGCTCTTTTTTTCTTCTGGATGACTTTTTCTACTTTCAGCATTAGCTTTGGATTTTTTATAAAATTGCGAGATCTCAAGATCACCGGAGGAGCTATTTTCGGATCAGCGAAAGAGACATCACGAATGATTGAAGAGAATGAAGCCAGGAAAAAATCTTTATGGTCACTGTTATCTACGTCTTCTATACATGATCTAATCGTTCCAAGTCTCTTTTGAACGCGTTTGGAAAACCACAGATCTCTATTCTCAAATTCTGGTAACTGTACATCGGTAGGAAAATGCTCAATTCTCTCGCACAAATTCTCTGAGGCCGCCTTCAGTTCGGATACATTCAAAGGCGTAGTCTTGACTTTAGCAATAAGCCTCGCCAATGGGTTTATCTCGACTCCGATTGCCTTTCTGGCAAAATAGGGATGCACGATGGACTCAAGCAAGACAGTGCCTGTACCACAGAAGGGGTCTAAAACCGCCTCGTTTTTCGAGGCATACTCCTCGGATGAAAGGAAATAAATTGGAATATAAGGCAATATCTTCGCAGGGTATTTATGTAGAAAATGGGTATAAACATCCGACCTTCTTGCCCACTCCCAGGGCTTACATAATTCCCGGAAACTGATCCTAATAGGTTTGCCTGAATCTGCATAAGCCTGTCGGAATTCAAGCAATCGTTTGTCAACACTTAGCATAAGCATAACCAAAGATAAAAATGAGACTTACTTGATTATTGTATAGTTCAAATTTAAAGATAAATGCTCCTATCTAATATCCTTCTCTGAGTTTGCAAAGAATATGTACGTTTCTAGTCTTATTCGTCTTGGCCGCCAACAATTTCAAGCAATGTTACTACTTAAGGCCAACAAATACAATCAGATTTTCAGTACAAATATCAGCAAGGTGAAATAGAGAAAATTGCTGCAAAAACATAAATCTCGTATTCCCACCCCTTTGCAAAAGCTTCATCATACAGGGCCTGGGTTTTATTGAAAACGTATTTATTGGAGGTTTATTTTTGCCCACAAACAGCATGCGCACCCAAATTTGTTGACATTTCTTAATTAACTTGACAAAAAGATGGATGTGAAATATATTTTTTGCTTTTATTTGCTATTGGAATTTTGACAAAGTAAAGTGTAAGTATTCCAGGCATCAACCAAAGGATTTCGAGATTTATTCATATTTGACATAAAGGAGATTTTTCGAATGGCTAAGAAGGCTAAGAAAAGGGTGTATTGTTTCGGCGGCGGTAAAGCAGACGGCAACGCGAAAATGAAAGAGCTTCTGGGCGGCAAGGGCGCTAATCTGGCTGAGATGTCGAGGTTAGGAATCCCGGTTCCGCCTGGATTTACTATTACAACGGAAGTGTGTACTCACTTTATGGATACAGGCGGCAAATATCCGAAAGAGCTCGAAGCGCAGGTCGGTGCTGCTGTAAAAGGAGTTGAGAAAATTATGGGGACACGGTTCGGCGACCCGAATAATCCGCTTCTTTTCTCTGTACGCTCCGGAGCGCGCAGTTCGATGCCCGGAATGATGGAGACTATTCTCAATATTGGTTTAACTTCTAAGACGATACCGGGTCTTATCGCAAAAAGCGGCAGCGAAAGGTTCGTCTATGATTCTTACAGACGCCTGATTATGATGTACTCCGATGTAGTTATGGAAAAGGCAGCGGGCATCGAGCCGAAAGAAGGCATGGGTATTCGACAGCAGCTCGAACATGAAATGCAAAAGCTAAAAGACGCCAAGGGAGCAAAAATTGACACCGATCTTAATGCTGATGACCTGAAAAAATTAGTGGATATTTTCAAAAAGAAGGTCAAACAGGTGCTCAAAAAAGATTTTCCTGATGATCCTTATGAACAGCTCTGGGGCGCCATAGGCGCGGTCTTCCGGTCATGGAACGGCAAACGTGCCGTGTCATATCGCAGGATTGAGGGCATTCCCGATGAGTGGGGGACAGCGGTAAACGTGCAGACTATGGTTTTCGGCAATATGGGCACCAACTGCGCGACAGGCGTTGCATTTACGCGTGACCCCGCCACCGGCGAGAATAAATTCTACGGCGAATTTCTGGTGAACGCTCAGGGCGAAGACGTCGTGGCCGGTACCCGAACGCCACAGGCAATCAACGAGGTCTCCAAGACCGAGGCCTCCAAGCATTTGCCTTCGCTGGAGAAGCTGATGCCCGGCTGCTACAAGCAACTGGCCGGAATCCGCACAAAACTTGAAAAGCATTACCGTGACATGCAGGACATTGAATTCACCATCCAGGACGGCAAGCTCTACATGCTGCAAACCCGCGTAGGCAAACGCAACGGCGTAGCTGCCGTTAGAATGGCTATCGAGATGTGTGAGGGACGCCTTATCTCTAAAGAAGAAGCGTTACTGAGAGTCAGGCCGGAGCAGTTGGATGAGCTACTGCATCCTATGCTGGACCCGAAGGAAGAAAAGAAGGCCCAGCAATTGGCCGGCGGCCTGCCGGCAGGACCCGGCGGCGGAGTCGGCCAGATAGTCTTTACCGCCGACGATGCCGAGGCCTGGGCCAAGGAGGGTAAAAAGGTCATTCTCGTTCGCAGCGAGACAAGTCCTGAAGACGTGCACGGTATGCGCGCGGCTCAGGCGATTCTAACCGCTATGGGTGGTATGACAAGTCACGCTGCCTTGGTCGCTCGCGGCTGGGGTAAGTGCTGCATCGTTGGCTGTGGAGCCTTGAATGTCAGCGCTACAAAAAAGATTATGGCCGTCAAGGGCGCAAAACTGCATGAAGGGGACTGGATTTCTCTAAATGGAACGAAGGGCGTAGTATATGAGGGCAAGGTCGGTCTTTTGCCTGCCGACCCGAAAAAGAACATACATTATAAAAAGCTGATGTCCTGGGCGGACAAAATCCGCAAATTAGGCGTTCGAACCAATGCTGACAATCCGCATGATGCCAAGACGGCAAGAAATTTCGGTGCTGAGGGTATAGGCCTGTGCAGAACCGAGCACATGTTCTTCGGGCCCGACCGCATCGCAGCTATGAGGCAGATGATTTTGGCTGACGACGAAGCAGGTCGCAAGCAAGCGCTAAAGAAACTGCTTCCTCTGCAGAGAAGAGACTTCATCGGCATATTTAAGGCAATGGACGGCCTGCCCGTCACGATTCGCACGCTGGACCCGCCTTTGCATGAGTTTTTGCCCAACGACGAGGCCAGCCAAAAAGAGATGGCTGAGCAGATGGGTGTCACTGTCGAAGCAATCAAAGATAAAGTGCAGTCACTGCACGAAGCCAATCCCATGCTGGGACATCGGGGATGTCGCCTGGGCATCACGTATCCGGAAATTACCGCTATGCAGGTGCAGGCGATTATTGAGGCTGCCTGCCAGGTCGCCAAAAAAGGCGTGAAGGTCCATCCGGAGATTATGATCCCGCTGGTGGGGACAAAGGCGGAGCTGGAAAATCAGCGGAAAGTTGCGGTCGAAACCGCTGAAAAGGTTCTGCAAAAAGCTGGCGTTAAAATCAAGTACATGGTCGGCACGATGATTGAAATACCCAGAGCGGCTCTTACCGCTGACCAGGTCGCCGAGGTCGCGGAGTTCTTCTCGTTCGGGACAAATGATTTGACGCAGATGACCTTCGGCTACAGCCGGGACGATGCCGGCAAATTTTTACCTTATTACCTTAAAAATAAGATTCTTTCAGCCGACCCGTTCCAGACTCTTGACCAGCAGGGCGTAGGCCAGTTGGTGCAGTTGGGCATCAAGCGTGGAAGAGCTACTCGGAAGGATTTGAAGGTTGGAATCTGTGGCGAGCATGGCGGCGACCCCAGGTCCGTCGAGTTCTGTCACCGTGTTGGCATGAATTATGTCTCTTGCTCGCCGTTCAGAGTGCCGATTGCACGACTTGCAGCGGCTCAAGCGGCAGTTAGGTAATTTGTATTGCGTGATGCGTATATCGTATTGCGAATAATAGGTAGGGTGTGCACTGCACACCGTGACATAATTGGTGGGCGGAGCCTGCCATACCATTAATAAGATTACAACAGGAGAGCCGCCGAACCGCGTTTAGCGCCAGGCGGATAGCGGTTAACCGGTAAACAGATAGGTGTAGTAAAACGAGTGCACACGGTGATATCACCAGTGTGCACTCATACACCTTAATCATGTAAGTGGGTTTTCCCGCCTTCCGTTCTCTGTCTTGTACCTTATTTTTTGTTTTTTTCGAGCGACAAGCGACGAGCGGCGAAATTTCCTTGCCTTTTTCCTTCTTTTGGAGTATTTAATCCATGAGATAGCGAGGAATTATCTAACGGAGTGAAACTTGTGGAATAAAATGAGAAAATATCATGAAGAAATATATTACTGTTCCTATTTTTCTCTAAATTAGTAACATACAAATGTTTATGGTGGGTGAAAATGGCACGGTTCTTATCAAATCAGATTGGATTGTTTGCAAAAAAACTTGTAAAAAATTCTCTATGTACAGAAGTAATTGTAGGAATACTATTGATTGGGTTTGGAAATGCAAGAGGTGGATATGAACAGCAAAGACCCAGTTATAGAACCTTGGATGTAGAAACAGAGAAATTAGAATCTGGTTTAGAAGCAACGGTTCTTCCAGTTGCTGGCTGGCATGATGATGTATCAATAGTTGTAGATAATGAAAATAATCCACATATAGTTTATCAAAATGCAGATCAGAAAGTAGAAATGGCTGAAGTCCATAATGGCAAGTGGAGGGCCATAACCCTTAGCGTGGGTTTAGGCAGCGATGGCG
>Ga0315537_1001289_pt1 | contig 19812 bp, 25 predicted proteins | sample SalMarSW160270MG_FD_203091 | JGI IMG/M metagenome (GOLD analysis project Ga0315537, IMG submission 203091) | Salt marsh sediment microbial communities from the Plum Island Ecosystem LTER, Massachusetts, United States - Salt Marsh Sediment SW1602-70 ...
AACATCAAGACAGAACTCCTGATCGAGCGGACATTCAAGTCGGACGACAAGGTCAACGACGCCTACATCGAGACGCGCAGCCTGCAGTACTCCTACCAATCCGGCAACTTCTACCACTTTCTCGACACCCAGTCGTACGAAGACGTCGCCATCGAGGTCGACAAGCTGCACGCCACCGAAAAGTTCCTCATCGATGACCTCGTGGTGGACGCCCTGTACTACAACAAAGAGCTCATCGCGGTCAATCTGCCGAACTTCGTCGTCTATACCGTCACGCACACCGAGCCCGGTATCAAGGGAGACACCGCCAAGAGCGGCACCAAGCCGGCGACCCTGGAGGGCGGCGCCGTCATCCAGGTCCCCCTGTTCGTCGAGGTCGGCACGCGCGTCAAGGTCGATATGCGCACGGGCACTTATATCGAACGGGCGTAATCAAACACCCCGGTTTGCCTCCGCTCGCCTTCCCGCGAGCCGGGGTCAATCTCAGGAAGGTCAGCCAAGGAAATCAAGGAGCCCAGGCCATGAACATCAAAGAGATTAAGGAAATCATTAATCTCATGAACGAGAACAACCTCACCGAGATCGAAGTGGAAAAAGAAGGACTGAAGCTGCGCCTCAAAAAGGGTGCGGGCGGTGAGATCATCATGGAAGACCTGCGGCCGAAGATGGTCACCGGAACGATGCCTCCTGCGGCATCCGGGATGTCTGCCGCTGCGCCGTTGGCGCCGGCCGAGACATTACCGGCCGCGGGCAGCGGCAAGAAGACCGTCGAGATCAAGGCACCGATGGTCGGCACCTTTTACCGCGCCCCATCGCCCGAATCCCCGCCGTTCGTCGAAATCAATCAAAATATCGAGGTCGGCCAGGTCGTCTGCATCCTGGAGGCCATGAAGCTCATGAACGAGATCAAGGCCGACATCAAGGGCAAGGTGGTCGACATCCTCGTGGACAACGCAGAGCCCGTCGAATTCGGCCAGCCGCTCTTCCTGATCGAACCGGCCTGACGACACGCCATGTTCTCCAAAATCCTGATCGCCAACCGCGGGGAGATCGCCCTGAGGATCATCCGGGCCTGCAAGGAACTGGGCATCCGGACGGTCGCCGTCTATTCGGAGCCCGACCACGAGTCGCTGCATGTGCGCCTGGCGGACGAGGCCGTCTGCATCGGCCCGGCCTCCCCGACGTCAAGCTACCTCAACATCCCGGCCATCATCAGCGCGGCCGAGATCACGGACGTGGACGCCATCCACCCGGGCTATGGATTTCTGGCGGAGAACGCCCACTTTGCCGAGATCTGCGAATCCTGCCAGATCACCTTCATCGGCCCCACCCCCCAGAACATCCGCCTCCTCGGCGACAAGATGGTCGCCAGGGAGACCATGCGCAAGGCGGGCCTGCCGATCACGCCGGGCAGCTCCGCGGTCGTCAAGACGAAGGAGGACGCCCTGCGCGTGGCCCGACGCATCAAGTATCCGGTCATCATCAAGGCCACGGCCGGAGGCGGCGGACGCGGCATGCGCATCTGCCACAACGATGTGCGCCTCGTGGGAGCGCTGTTGACCGCGCAGACGGAGGCCGAGAATGCCTTCGGCGTGCCCGACGTCTATATCGAGAAATATATCGAGGAGCCGCGCCACATCGAATTCCAGGTCGCCGCCGACCACCACGGCAACGTCATCCACCTGTACGAGAGGGACTGCAGCATCCAGCGCCGGCACCAAAAGTTGCTGGAAGAAGCACCCTCCCCGGCGATGGACAACAAGCTGCGCAAAAAGATGGGCGATCTCGTCATCAAGGGCGTCAAGGCCGCGGCCTACCGCAGCGTCGGCACCGTCGAATTCCTGCTCGACAAGAACAAGAATTTCTACTTCATGGAGATGAACACGCGCATCCAGGTCGAGCACCCCGTCACGGAGATGGTCACGGGCATCGACCTCATCAAGCTCCAGATCCGCATCGCGGCCGGCGAGAAGATGAAGATCCCCCAGGATTCCGTCAAGATCAACGGCGCGGCCATCGAGTGCCGCATCAACGCCGAGGACTGGCAGAACAACTTCATGCCCTCGCCCGGCAGGATCGAACAGCTGAACCTCCCCGGAGGGCCGGACGTGCGCCTCGACACCCACGTCTACCAGGGATACCGGATCACTCCGTTCTACGACTCGCTGATCGCCAAGGTCATCACGCACCGCCCGACCCGCACGGAGGCCATCAAGACCATGCAACGGGCGCTGGATGAATTCCTCGTCGGGCCGATCAAGACGACGGTCCCGTTCCACCGGGTGCTTTTAGACAATCCCGCCTTCAGGAAAGGAGACGTCACGACGCACTTCCTGGACAACTTCCTGAAGACGCACGCGGAGGCGGAACATAAATAATTAACGTGATGTTCGCCGCGCGGCGCGGGAAGGCAAGGGGGCGGCGCCGTGAGGTGGATGTACGGGAAGAGAAGAAAGGATACGTCCATGCTCACGGAAGACAAGGACGACCTGGGAGTGATAAAGATCCACAACAACGTCATGGCGTCCATCGCCTTCATCGCGGCGAACGAGGTAGAAGGGGTGGCGCGTGTGTGCGACGACGTGCGCTCCCTTGTCCTGCGGGGACTCGGCAAAAAGACCCTCACCGGCGCCATCGACGTGCGCCAGGAAGGCAGCGATACCGTCAACATCATCATTCCCTTGATCGTGAAATACGGTTATAATATCCCTGATATCGCCGGCAAGGTCCAGGAGCGCGTGCGCGCCGCCGTCGAAGAGACAACGGACATCACGATCAAGGAAGTGGTCATCAAGATCAAGGGTGTTGAAAAATAATTTTAAAGACATTCTATTCGGGAGGGGGGTCTCATGCGTACGGTCTTGAGCGTCTTTTTTTATACTTTGATATGCGCGTTTCTGGGCGCCGTGGCCCTGGCTGTTGCTTTTCACCTCATCACCTTCGAACAGATCTATGACATCCTGGTCTTCCTGTACACCGACGCACAGAGCCGGTTGATCACCGGAGGGGCCGGGATCCTCTTCATCCTGCTGAGCTTCGCGGCGGTCCAGACCATCACGGGAAAGATCCAGCGCGAGAAGACCATCGCCTTCACGAACCCGAACGGCCAGGTCACGATCACCCTCTCGGCGGTCGAGGACCTGGTCAAGCGGCTCTCTTTCCAGCTGCGGGAGATCAAGGATGCGCGGGCGGTCGTCAAGGCCACCAAAAAAGGCATCGACATCCGCATGCGCGTGGTGCTGCGCGCCGAGACGAGCGTGCCCGACTTCACGGCCAAGCTGCAGAATCTCATCGCCAGCAAGATCCAGGAGGTCTTCGGGATCGACGAGCCGATCATCGTGCGCATCCACGTCGCGAAGATCGTGGGTGTCGAAGACAAACCCAGAAAGAAAGAGGAACGGCGCAACGAGCCGCAACAGGAAGAGATCGGCGTCCCTTATCAGGGCATGAAGTTTTGACACGATGAGGAAACGATATCCCGACATCGAGGCACAGGAGGCGTGAATGAAAATCGGTATCTTGACGGGCGGGGGAGACTGCCCAGGGCTCAACTCGGTGATCCGTGCGGTCGTCCGCAAGGCTCTCAACAACGGTCACACGGTCATCGGATTCAAGGACGGCTGGAAGGGGATCATCGAAGACACGACGATAACGCTTGACCGGGACGCCGTCTCGGGCATCCTGCACAAGGGCGGCACGATCCTCGGCACGAGCCGCACCAACCCCTATAAGATCGAAGGCGCCGTCGATAGGGTCAAGACGACCTTCAGGAAGACCGGCCTCAACGCGCTGGTCGCGATCGGTGGAGAAGACACGCTGGGCGTTGCCAACAAGCTCTCTCAAGAGGATCTACCCGTCATCGGCGTCCCCAAGACGATCGACAACGACCTTTCGGCGACCGATTACACCTTCGGCTTCGACACCGCCATCAATATCGCGATGGAGGCCATCGACCGCCTGCACACGACGGCCGAGAGCCACCACCGCGTCATGGTGGTCGAGGTCATGGGCCGCCACGCCGGATGGATCGCGGCCCACGCCGGGATCGCCGGCGGCGCGGACGTCGTCCTGGTCCCGGAGGTGCCCGTCGACCTCGACGAGGTCTGCGACATGCTGAAAAAGCGCCACGCGCGCGGCCGCAACTTCAGCATCGTCGTCGCGGCGGAAGGCGCCCAGGTCAAAAACAGGGACCTGACGAAGGATATCCCGGTCGACCAGTTCGGCCACAAGATCCTGGGCGGCATCGGGGATTACCTGACGAAGGAGATCGAAAAGCGCACCGGCTACGAGACGCGCGAGGTCGTCCTGGGACACCTCCAGCGCGGCGGGTCCCCGACGGCGTTCGACAGGGTCCTGGGGTCGCGCTTCGGCGTCAAGGCCGTGGAACTCGTGGAGAACAAACAGTTCGGACAGATGGTAAGCCTCAGGGGGACGAAGGTCGAGGCCGTGCCCCTGGAACAGGGCGTGGCCCGCCTCAAGACCCTGGACATGGAGCTCTATGAAACCGCAAAAGTCTTCTTCGGTTAAGACAAAAGACCATATCCGCGACATCCTCAAGGAATCCATCACCGCCAAGGCCTATCTTCTCTACGACGACGCGCTGGTGGACAAGATCGAGCAGGCGGCACGCCGGATCATCACGACCATCAAAAGAGGCGGCAAGGTCCTCATCTGCGGCAACGGCGGCAGCGCGGCCGACAGCCAACACCTGGCCGCCGAGCTGACCGGAAGGTTTGAGCGCGAACGCCGGGCCCTGCCCGCCGTGGCGCTGACGACCGACACCTCGTCCTTGACGGCGCTGGCCAACGACTACGGCTTCGATATCGTCTTCGAGCGCCAGGTCCAGGCCCTGGGCCGGCGCGGAGACATGCTCCTGGCCTTCTCGACGAGCGGCCGCTCACCCAGCATCCTCAAGGCGGTGCGGCGCGCCAAGAAGATGGGTCTGGGGACCATCGGCCTCACGGGAAAAGACGGAGGCGCGCTCGCCCGCTCGGCGGACCTGTCCCTTGTCATGCCGGCCACAGTCACCGCGCGCATCCAGGAGTGCCACATCTGCGTCATCCACATCCTCTGCGCCATCGTGGAACGGGCCTTTTCATGACGACGCGCACCAAGATCGTCTCCCTCGTCCTCCTTAAGAAAAAACTCAAGCGGTTGCGCCCTCGGCGCATCGTCTTCACCAACGGATGCTTTGACCTCCTGCACTACGGGCACGTCGCCTATCTCGAGGCCGCCAAGAAACGGGGGGACGTCCTGGTCGTCGGGCTCAACACCGACGCCTCGGTGCGCCGCCTCAAGGGCCGCGGCCGGCCCGTGACCCCGCAAAAAGAGCGCGCGGCGGTCCTGGCGGCCCTTGCCTGCGTGGACTATGTCACCCTTTTCAGCGACGACACGCCCCTGCGGCTCATCGAGGCCGTGTGCCCGGACGTGCTCGTGAAGGGAGGAGACTGGAAGACGTCGCAGATCGTCGGTGCGTCCTGCGTGACCGCCTGCGGCGGACGCGTGCTGATCCTGCCTCTCGTCAAGGGCCGGTCCACGACCGGCCTCCTCAAACGCATCAAAAACCTCTAGGGCCGTTCGATGAGACGCCGTGCCGCATCACGAAGATCCGCCCGCCTTGAGACCGCGGCGCTGCGCATCATCGACGCCAACCTCAACCGCGCCAAGGAAGGGCTGCGCACCTGCGAAGACATCGCCCGCTTCACGATCAAAATGCCCTCGGTCCTGCGGACGGCGGCGGCGCTGCGGCACGACGTGGGCCGCATCTTTTTGAAGGGTCGCCTGAAACGCGACCGGTTGCTGGCGGCGCGGGCCGTGGACAGCGACCCCGGCAGGGAGTATCGCCTGGGCCCCGGCCGCAAGAGACTGACGGACGTCTTCCTTGCCAACAGCCAGCGCGTAAAAGAGGCCCTGCGCGTCCTGGAAGAGATCACAAAAATTTTCGACGCCTCGGTGAGCACGCGCCTTCAGAAAGCACGCTTTCGATTCTATGACTGGGAACAAAAGACGGCACGCCGCCTCAAAGATCTGCCTCATCCTCGATAAAGAGGCCTGCGGTCACCGGCGCCTGGAAAAGGTGCTCTGCCAGGCCCTGCGGGGAGGCGTGGACTGGGTGCAATACAGGGACAAGGTCTCTGCTTCGTGGGAGATGATCCCGGAGGCAAAGAGACTCCTGGCCCTCACCCGGCGCCGCAGGATCCCCCTGATCATCAATGACCGTCTCGACGTGGCCCTGTCCGTGAAGCCGGACGGCGTCCATCTCGGCCAGAGCGACGCGCCGGTCCCGCTGGCCCGCCGCCTGCTGGGAAAAAAGGCGATCATCGGCCTCTCGTGCCACACGGCTGCCGAGATAAAAAGGGCCCGGCGCCTGGACGTCGATTACCTGGGCTTCGGCCCGGTCTTTGCCAGCCGCACAAAACCCGGCGGCAAAGAGAAGGGCGTCGCCGCGCTGCAAAAGGCCGTGCGCCTCTCGCGCAAGCCTGTCTTTGCCATCGGAGGGATAACGCCTGAGCGGCTCACCGCCCTGCGCGGCATCGACGGCCTGAACATCGCCGTCGGCCGCGCCGTCTGCCGCGCCAAAGACCCGGCGCAGGCGGTCCGGCGGCTGAAAATGAGACTGACCCGTGTACGAACATCTGTTATGCGATAAACGGTTCAAGGAGACGCTGGCACGCTGCGCCCGGGACGAAGGGATCGCGGCCAGGGACCTCGCGCAGGCTGTCGCGACGGGCCGGGCGGTCATCACGCAAAACAACGCGCGCCGCCTGACGCGGCCCTGCGCCATCGGCAAGGGGCTGTCGACCAAGATCAACGTGAACATCGGCACCTCACCGGAGCGGCCGAGCCTGGTCCGCGAGCTCAAAAAGCTCGAGGCGGCCATCGAGCTCGGGGCAGACGCCGTGATGGACCTGAGTCTCGGCGGAAACCTGAAGAAAAACCGGCAGACGATCCTGGAGCATGCGCCGATGCCCGTGGGCACGGTGCCCATCTATGAGGCGGCGGTGCGCATCCAAAAGAGGCGCGGCTCGTTCCGGAAGATGGAGCCGAAGGATCTCCTCGACGTACTTTGGGAACACGCGGCCGACGGCGTGGACTTTGTCACGATCCACTGCGGCGTCAACCGCAGAAGCCTCGACGTCTTCCTCAAGAACCCCCGGCTCATGGGCGTGGTGAGCCGCGGCGGGGCGCTGCTCGTCAACTGGATGTGCCGCAACAATAAGGAGAATCCCTTCTTCGAGCGCTTCGATGAGGTCCTGAAGATCGCAGCCTCCTTCAACGTGACGCTGAGCCTCGGCGACGGCATGCGGCCGGGCTCCATCTGCGACGCCACCGACGCCGTCCAGCTGAGCGAGCTTAAGGAACTCGGTGAGCTGGTGCACCGCTGCCGCCGGGCGGGGGTTCAGGTCATCGTCGAAGGGCCGGGCCACGTCCCCCTGGATCAGATCGAAGAGAACATGCGGCTTGAAAAAGAGATCTGCGACGAGGCGCCGTTCTACGTGCTGGGACCTCTCGTCACCGATATCGGCCTGGGCTACGACCACATCAGCGGCGCCATCGGCGGGGCGCTGGCCGCGTACCACGGAGCGGACTTCCTGTGTTACCTTACGCCGGCCGAGCACGTCAGTCTCCCGTCCGTCGCCGATGCGCGCGAAGGGATCATCGCCTCCAAGATAGCGGCCCACGCGGCAGACCTCGCCAAGGGGCTGCCTGCGGCGTGGGAGAAAGACGCCCGGCTCTCCAGGGCCCGCCAGCGACGCGCCTGGAGCGAACAGATCCGCCTGTGCCTCGATCCCCGCAAGGCGGCCGCCTACCACAAAAAGTCGCGGCCGAAGCTAAAAGACACCTGCACGATGTGCGGAGAGTTTTGCTCGATCCGCCTCATCGATAGATCCAGGAAACCCCTCTCGTCCCGTTCTTCACGCGGAGATTGACGAAGGGCACGGGGAATGTTAGAATACCGGGATATTTGGGACTGGTCCTGTGTGTCCCGGCCCCCGAAGACGTTCGGCCGGGAACGGGACAACATCAGGTGGAGTCGGATTTTTGCGAGCGTAGTTCAGTGGCAGAACACCAGCTTCCCAAGCTGGTTATGTGGGTTCGATTCCCATCGCTCGCTTTAAAGATCATAGGTTTGACGCGGATACAAGCGAGTGTGGGTCTCCCCCTTCGGGGGGCTCGCTTTAAGCTCGCTCGCTTTAGGCGCCGAGACACGCATTTTCAAACGGGCTTTATTTATATTTATACAATAACGATGATGCGCAACGCCGTCCTTTCTTTTGCCGTCGCGGCGAGTCTGTGCGCCTGCGCCGGCGCCCCCACGGCATCCTCTCGTCTTGACGCTCACGCAGCTGTCCTCACGCCCCCGGCGGGCTACGTCCTGTACGCGGTGCGGCCCGGCGAGACGCTCTGGCGCATCGCCCGGTACCGCCATATCGAATTGGAAGAGCTGGTCCGGCTCAACAAGATCGCCGACGTCAAGAAGATAGACGCGGGCCAGGTCCTCGTCGTTCCACAGGCATCCGAATCGAACTTCATGTCCTCGCGCTCCGAGGCCCTCGACTTCGTCTGGCCCGTCGAGGGAAAGGTCATCGCGTATTTTAAAGAAAAGGCGCACGGCGTGGCCAACAAGGGCATAGATATCCAGGCGCGTCCGGGCGAAAGGATCCATGCCGCCCGCAGCGGCCGGGTGGCCTTTATCGGCAAGCTGCCGGGTTACGGCACGATCCTCGTCCTCGACCACGAGGACGGTTATGTGACCGTCTACGGCGGCGCGCGGGACATCGCCGTCGCTATGGAGGAGACCGTCGCCCAGGGCCTCGTCCTGGCGCACGCCGGCGGCGGGGCCCGGGCCCAGAAGGGCCAGGTGCACTTCGAGATCCGCCGACGGCATAAACCGCAGAATCCACTCTTCTTCCTGGACTAAAACATGGAACGCACGACCGGACTCGCCCGAAAGGAAATCCAGGCATCCTTATACAAGCGGGTCCTGGACTTCGCACAGGGCTACCGCCAGAACGTCGCGGTGATCGGCGAGGAGCTGATGGGCAAGACCACGCTCCTCAAGGACCTCCTCAGTCAGATGAACGACCCGGAGGTCGTGCCCGTCTACGTGGAGGTCGTCCCCTACGAGTTCGCCCTCTTCGTCAAGAGGGTCCTCACCAGCCTCCTGTATCACTACCTCAAACAGACCCAGCTCATCTCCAGCCGCGAGAACCTCGAGGTCATGGTGGAGCGCGCCCGCGGCTGCATCCCCCAGAGCGTGCGGCTCATCACCGATATCCTCGCGGGGCTTGAGCGCGAAAAAGAAGACCACCTCTTCAAGGAACTCTTCGAGGTCCTGGACTTTTTCTTACACGAATCGCGCAAGAAGTGTGTCTTGATCATCGACGAATTCCACCACCTCCAGAAGCTCAACACCAAGAACATCTGGGAGGAGCTCAGCAAGAAGATCATGTTCCAGAAGAACTGCCACGTCATCCTCGCGAGCTCCGCCAGGAACGAGGCCCGCGCCATCCTGACGAACGAGCTCTCGCTCTTGTTCGGCAACTTCGAGACGCTGGAGCTCAACATGCTCAACGCCCAGGAGAGCACGACGCTCATCGCCTCGCGCCTCGAACACCTCGACGTGCCTGCGCCGATCATCGCCTTCTTCATCCACTTCACGGGCGGCCACCCGTTTTATCTCAAGATCATCGCCGACGAGCTCGGCTTCGTCTGCCGCGCCCAGGGCAAGAGCGCCTGCGACAGGGAGGACGTGATCGAGGCCTTGGAAAGGCTCATGTTCTATGATTGGGGGCTTTTTAACCTGAAGTTCGCGACCCACCTGTCGCTGCTGACCACCGGCCGCAATAAAAACGAACTCGTCTATCTCCTGGACGCTATCGCGACGGGCAAGAACCGCATGAGGGACCTGGCCGGGTACCTGCGCCGCCCCAAGAAAGAGATCACGCAAAAGATCAACCGTCTCGCCGAACTGGAGATGCTCACCAGGAACGGCTCGTTCTACCTCGTCAAAGACCGCCTGATGTCGTTCTGGCTGCGCTTCGTCCACGCCGAGAAGCTCTACAGCCTGACGCCCGACCACCGCGAACAGGCCCAGCACTTCCGCGCGCACTGCGCCGCAGAGCTCGACGGGTTCATGGAGTCCTGCCGCCAGGACGTCGCCCATCGCGTGCTCGACCTCTTCAACCGCTTCGAGAACGACGAGATCCTCTGGGAAAGGAAGAAGGTCCAGTTGTGCGCCTTCAAGGAGCTGCGGTTTGTCCGGTTCGAAGAGACCGACACGTGTGTCGGCATCTTCGGCAAGGCCCAGGACGTGCAGTGGCTCACCGCGGTCAAGAGCGGCGGCATCGAGGAACGCGACGTCAACGCCCTCCTCAAGGAGGCCGCCAAGCTCAACCTCAAGACCGTCCAGAAGATCCTGATCGGTTTCGGTCCGGTCGAACGCAACGCCAAGTTGTTGGCCAAGGAATTCCGCGTCCTGACGTGGGATATCGCCCACATCAACAACCTGCTCGACCTGTTCGGGCAGCCGAGGATCGTCGCCTGATGCGCCTGTGCGTCATTTCGGACACCCATATCCCGGACCGGGCCGCCGAGCTGCCCCAACGCGTGGTCGACGACATCAGGGCCGCGGACCGGCTTATCCATGCCGGCGACTTCACCAGCATCGAGGCCTATGAGACGATCCGCAAGCTCAACAAGAAGATGACCGCCGTGCGCGGGAATATCGACGAGGCCGCCCTGGCCGAGCGCCTGGAGCGCACCGTGACCTTCCGGGCCGGGCGGTTCAAGGTGGGCGTCATCCACGGATACGGAAAGGCCGAGCTCGTCCTCGAAAACCTCCAGAAGGACTTTGACGCAAGCTACGACCTCGTGATCTTCGGCCACGCGCACGCGCCGTGCTCAGAGAAGATCGGCGAAACCCTCTTTTTCAACCCGGGCAGCCCGACGGATAAGATCTTTGCGCCGTACAACTCTTATGGCATAATAGATATCAGCACGAGCATCGTCCCGAAGATCATCCGATTATGAGACCCGACATCCTCTGGGCGCCCTGGCGCCTGACATACCTTAAGGACTTCAACAAGAAACAGAAAGGCTGCCTCTTCTGCCGGGCCCTGCACAGCCGCCGGGACCGCGACAGTTACGTCTTCTTGCGCTCCCGCCACGCGATCGGCATCCTCAACATCTACCCCTATAACAACGGCCACGTGATGATCGCCCCGCGCCGCCACGTGGGCGCGATCGGACGGTTGAAGACGCACGAGCTTTGCGATATGATGGAACAGGTGCAACAGACCACCCGGCGGCTCGACCGCCTCCTTGAGCCCGACGGCTACAACATCGGGATCAATATCGGCCGGCCGGCCGGCGCCGGCATCGACAAGCACCTGCACGTTCACGTCGTGCCGCGCTGGAAAGGGGACACCAATTTCATGCCGGTCTTCGGCGGGACGAAGGTCGTCTCCCAGTCGCTGGATGCGTTGTACCGTCAGCTCTGCCGCGGGGCGAAGGGAAAATGAAAAACATCGTCACATCGGAAGAATACCGACTGGCCCCGTACGCGATGAAGGCCACCCTGAGCCGCGGCCGCAAATACAAAGAGCCCGAGCACCCCTACCGCACGCCCTACCAGAGAGACCGCGACCGCCTCATCCACAGCGCGGCCTTCCGCCGCCTCGAATACAAGACGCAGGTCTTTGTCAACCACGAAGGCGATTACTACCGCACGCGCCTGACCCACTCACTCGAGGTCTCCCAGATCGCCCGGACCATCGCCAGGGCGCTACGGCTTAACGAGGACCTGACCGAGGCGCTGGCGCTGGCCCACGACCTGGGCCACACACCCTTCGGCCACGCCGGGGAAGAGATCCTCAACAAGCTGATGAAGAAACACGGCGGCTTCAACCACAATCTGCACACCTTGAAGATCGTCGACGAACTCGAAGAACGCTACCCGGACTTTCCAGGACTGAATCTGATGTGGGAGACACGCGAAGGGATCGTCAAACACACGACGGACTTCGATAGCGCGCGCATCCCGCGGGAGCTTGCCCCCCGCGAGGCGCCCACGCTCGAGGCCCAGATCGTTAACATCGCCGACGAAATCGCCTATGACAACCATGACCTGGACGACGGACTGACGAGCGGCCTCATCGGAGAGACGAAGCTCAACGACGTGCCCCTGTGGGCCAGCGGCCGCGCGGACATCGAGCGACGCTACCCGAACATCAGCCGAGCCTTGAAAAAATATCAGATCATCCGCGGGATGATCGCCCTCCTCGTCGACGATTGCATCGCGGAGTCCCGGCGGCGCCTGTCCGCCGAACACATCAAGAGCGTGACGGACGCCAAGAGGCACCGCGGCCGCCTCATCGTCTTCAGCCAGAAGACCAAAAAAATCCGCCAGCCGCTGCGGGAATTTCTGAAGGTGGAACTCTACCAGCACTCCCGGGTCAACCGGATGTCGGACAAGGCCAAGCGTTTCATCACGGAGATCTTCCTGGCCTACGTCAAAAACACGGGCATGCTGCCGCAGGAACTCCGGGACAAGATCAACAAAAAGAAAGTGAACAAGTATGTCGTCGTCTGCGATCACATCGCGGGGATGACGGACCGCTACGCCCTCAATGAGCACAAGAAATTATTTGACCCTCACGAAAAAGTATAAGACGCTCCTGTCGGCCCTGCACTCCGTCTACCGGCTGATCCATTCGAGCTACGAGCTGCCGGACCTCGTCTTGAAGCTCACGAAGCTTCTCGTGCAGATCTTCCGGGCCGACAACTGTACCTTTGCGATCCTGGACAAGCCCAGGAAGAAACGATCCAAGCGGTGGATCGTCCTGCGTTGCGGACTGTCCCACCTCCGGCACAGCATCTCCAACAAGCGCGTCGCCGTCAAGAACCAGATCGAAAAACACCTCATCGACACCAGCGCCGCGATCAAGAAGGATTACCTGATCGCCACGCCCCTCATCAGCGAGGACGTGATGGGTACCATCGTCATCAGCCGCAGCGGGCACTGCCGCCAAAAAGAGGGGGCCTTCGACACCTACGACCTGGAGGCCCTGATGACCATCGCCGGACAGGTCATCCTCGCCATCAAGAATATCGAGCTCTACCAGGAACAGGAAAAGATGGTGATGGGCACGATCAAGTCCCTCGTGCGGGTGCTCGACTCCCGGATGCCCGCGGCCTATACCCACACCCCGTATTTCCTGCGGCTCGTCACGGCACTGGCCCAGGAACTCCACCTGCGCAAGGACGACGTGATGAGCCTCAAGTACGCGAGCATGCTCCACGACGCGGGCAAGGTCAACATCCCCGTCGAGATCCTCACCAAGGCGACCCGGCTCACGGGCGAGGAGTACGACATCATCAAGCACCACCCCGTCAAGGGGGCGGAGCTCTTCAAACACATGAACATGCTCAAGCCCGTCATCCCGATCATCCTGCACCACCACGAAAAATATGACGGCACGGGGTATCCGTCCCGGCTCAAAAAGGGACAGATCCCCCTGGGCGCCCGCATCATGGCCGTGGCCGACGCCTTCGACGCCATGGTCTTTGGCCGGCCTTACAAGGAGCGCGTCGATGCCCAGCGGGCGATCGATGAGATCAAAAAACACAGCGGCGGTCAATTCGACCCGCTGATCGTCAAATGTCTTATCCATATCATCCACAATAAGAAATTAAAAAAATACTTGAATTTGAACGGGTAGAAAATATAATAAAGACAAATGAAGAATACGGGGAACCAACAGATAGAGTTCGATGTCTTTCCGAAAAGTGCAAAAGACAATTATTCGTATCTGTCTGATATAAAAAAAGATACGCACTCCGGCACTCCTTCTTTTACCGTGGCCCTGCCGCAGCAGAGCGTCATCATTTTGGTCCTCTGCGTGGTGATGCTCCTGGTCGCGAGCTTCACCCTGGGCGTGGAGCGCGGCAAGCTCGTCTCCAGGAACACGGCCTTGGCCCCGGCGGCACCCTGGGAGAGGGTAGCGGCGACCCCAGAGGCCGGGACGGCGCCCCAAAAGGCCGTGGCCACGACACGACAAGACGCCGCTCCCGCGCCCGCAACGGCGGTGGACAAAAAGGACGGACCCGGGACGGAAAACTACGTCATTCAGGTCGCCTCCCTGAAGACCAAACAGGCTGCGAGCCGCCTTGCCGAGATGCTGACACAAGAGGGCTGGCCGTCTTTTACCAAGACATCGGGCGATTATGTCGTGGTCCTGGCCGGCAGCTTTCGAAAAAGGGAAGAGGCGCAGGACCGCATCGGCGAACTCAGGAAAACGTACACAGACTGCTTTATCAAAAAAATCTAAAGGATATGTCCATACACCCCTCATTAGGCTCGGCGGTAAAAGGCAAACAGGCAAAGTCCGTCTTAAAGAGGTCCGAACGCATCAAGCATATGATGGCCAAGGGCCTGTGGAAAGACGACAGCAAGATCTTCGGCCTGCCGAAAATCAAGGCGGTCCGCCTTAAGGTCAAGAAGGAGAAGGCGGCTGAAAAACCGGCCGAAGAAGGCGCCACTGCCGAGGCCGCCGCACCCGCCGCCGCACCCGCCGCCGCGGATCAAAAGGCCAAGGCCGCCCCCAAGAAGTAGTCTCGCTTTTTTCGCTCGAACGAACACGAGAAAAAGAGAATCGACGGCCCCCAGGGAGGCCGCGGCACCGAGTCCTATGGGCACCCTTGTCTCTTTTGTCCTTTTCATACTGGCCATCATGGTCCACGAGTTCGCGCATGCCTTCGTGGCCAACCGCCTGGGCGACGCGACGGCGGCCGAACACGGCCGCCTCACGCTCAACCCCCTGGCCCACATCGACCCCGTCGGGACGATCCTCCTACCGCTCCTCCTGAGCGTCACGGGCGCGCCCTTTGTCATCGGCTGGGCGAGGCCCGTCCCCGTCAACTTTGCGCGGCTGCGCAATCCCAAAAAAGACATCGCCTGGGTCGGCGCCGCCGGTCCGCTGGCCAACCTGCTTTTGGCCTTTATCGTGGCGCAGGTCCTTCGGTTCCTCCAGCACGACGGACCGCCCATCGTGCTGGCACTCCTTGCACAACTCCTCATGACGAATATCTTCCTGGCCCTCTTCAACCTCATCCCGATCCCGCCGCTGGACGGCTCGCGCATCGCCCTGGGCCTCCTGCCGGCCAAGGCGGCAGGGCTCCTCCTGGGCCTGGAACGCTATGGAATCTTGATCCTTATCGCGCTATTATATACGGGTGTCCTTAACTCTATCCTCTGGCCGGCCGCGGCCCTGATCATAAAGGTCTTCTTTTTCGGAGCGCCATGAAGACGATCCGCGTCAAGACACAGCAACGGACCTATTCGATCCTCATCACCGATGATCTGCGGCGCGATCTACCGCCTGCCGTCAAAAGGTGCGACGTGGGCTCCCACGCGGTCGTCGTGACCTTTGTGAAACTCAAGCGCGTCTTCGGCCCGAAGGTCAGACGTGCCCTGGCCGCGGCCGGAAAAAAGACGACCTTCCTGACCGTGCCGGACACCGAGAAGAGCAAGAACGCCCTAGAGGTCCTGCGGCTCACACAAAAAATAGCCCGATGCGCGCAGGGCAAGGACGTCTTCCTCGTGGCATTAGGCGGGGGGGTGGTGGGGGACCTGGCGGGGTTCGTGGCCAGCATCTACAGGAGGGGCATCGCGGTCATCCAGGTCCCGACGACGCTCCTGGCGCAGATCGATTCGAGCATCGGCGGCAAGACGGCGGTCGACGCGCCGTGGGGCAAGAACATGCTCGGCGCCTTCTATCAGCCGAGCCTCGTCGCGGCGGACATCGGCTTCCTGCGGCGCCTGCCCGAACGCCAGCTCCTGGCCGGGCTCGCGGAGGCCGTCAAATACGCCCTGATCAAAGACAAGAGACTCTTTGTCTTTTATGAAAAGAACCTCCGGCGGATCCTGCGGCGCGACGCCGGCGCGCTCAAAGAGATCGTCTCCCGCTGTGCCGCCATCAAGGCGCGCGTCGTGGAACAAGACGAGTTTGACACAAAAGACATCCGTATCATCCTCAACTTCGGGCACACCTTTGCCCATGCCTTCGAGGCCGCTTCGGACTACCGCTTATCGCACGGTGAGGCGGTCAGCCTGGGGATGGCCTGTGCGGCGGACACGTCGCGGGAGCTGGGCCTGCTCAAAAAGAGTGACCACGAACGCATCCTGGCGCTCATGGCCGACATGAAGCTGCCGGTGCGCTACCGCCGGAAGATGGCGTGGTCCCGCATCCGGCGGGCGATCGCCTACGACAAGAAACACAAGAAAGACAGACGCCGCTTCGTCATGCTCAAAGGGATCGCAACGACTTGTGTCGTGGAGAATATTTCCGAAGGTCTCTTGCGGAGGATGATCCAGGAAAGACTTACAGGGATCTCATAAAGATACGGCGGCCGTCAAACTCAAGCTCCACTTTGTCCGGCAATATCCGGACCACCTTCACGCCCTTCACCACCCCGCCCTCGGGAACGATCTTGCCGTTGATAAGGGCGACGTTACCTTCTCCTTCGCTGTAAAGAATGCCGGCGAGCGTGAGTGCCGGCATCTCCCTCTTGGCCTGCGTGACGGCGGCGAGGCTCGCCACCTCTTCCTCTTCAGCGGGCGCCTCTTCGATGACCATCTGGGGCCCAGGTTTGCTGATAGGAAGGATCGAACGCTGTGTGTCGTTCCCCCGGCGATCCGTCATGACCTTAGCCAAAAGAGAAAAGAGCAGCCCGGCCGCGGCAAAACCGAAAAGGACGATCCCGACGATGAGAAGGATGGGCAACCCCGGCTTCTTCGTCGCAGGCGCTCCAGCCTTTTTTACCCCCTGTCGCACCTCAGCCTTCAGTTCGGGGGCCTGTTTCGTCTCAGGCTTCGACTCCGGCTCCGGTGCCGCCTCGGGCTTCAGCTCAGGAGTCTTCCTCACCTCGGGCGTCACCCCGGGCTTGGGTCCCGGCTGCGGATCCTGCGGCGCAGGCGACGGGCTGTCCCCCTGTGCCGGAGGCGGCGGAGGCTTGGCGCCTGGAATATTGTAAGGATAGTCGAGATTCTGGTCTGACATATGATAAGAGTATAACACGACGCTCTTTACATTGTAAAGTCCTGAAACAAAAGAAGCGGCACGGGAATGAGTTGCATGATTCCTGCCCCAGGGCCTGCTGCAAACATTAAAAATTGACACGGCGGGGAAGAGTATGGTATGCTGGTTACGTTTGCGGGGCATTAAATATGGAGACGGCTGAAAAAAGACTGGGCAAGAGACTGCGCGTCAACCTTCCTCTTGCCTATCAGCATCTCGGGCAAGACAGGAATTTCGGCGAGACGGTCGCCAAAGACATCAGTGCCACGGGGATGCGCATCAACGCCGGCTCGTTCCTGTCCCCGGGCACCAATCTCCTGGTCAAGCTCAGGTTCCCCGAGGTCAGCAAGGTCATCGAGGCCATCGCCCAGGTCGTCTGGTCGCAACGCATCTCATTCTCCGACCAGTATCAGGCGGGGCTGCGTTTTACGGAGATCAACCCGCTCTTCCGCAAGTGGATGGAAGAATACATCCTCATCAACGAGGCCTTATCCCGGTAACGTCACCAAGGAGCGCATCACGTGAGCAAAGAAGGTAAGAGGGTCAACTGCGCGAAGTGCAACAAACCCTTGAAGCGCGTCAAGCGCTATTACCGCAACGGCAAGTATTACTGCAATAAAAAGTGCTTTGCCCATGCCGCTAAAAAGAAATCCGAGCCCCAACAGTAGGGACAACGGTGCGCAGGATCGCCGGCGCTATCCGCGTGCCGCCAAGAGCCTGGCGATCAAGCTCAAGGACAGGGACGCGGATTTCGTCACCGAGACAAAAAACGTCAGCTGCATCGGCGCCTACTGCACGGTCAATGCCTACGTTGCGCTCCTGACGAAGCTGCGCATCACGCTGATCCTGCCCAAATGCAGGCAGGTCAAAGCCTCCAAACCCATCGTTTGTGAAGGGACCGTCGTGCGCGTCGAGAAGTGCCCCCCGGGGATCGAGAGCAACCGGTACAACATCGCGATCTACTTCAACCAGATATCCAAGGGGGACATGAAGACCATCGACCACTACGTCAAGAACCACCTGAGTTCCGCCGCACCCGTCTGATCACTCCCCCATGGGTCGCCTCCCCCGGCCGCTTGCCGCCAAGGTCTTCACCGGTCTCATCTGGCACGACGACAGGATCCTCGAAAAGGCCCTCAGGGCGCTCAAGGCGTCTTTCGGCCCGACGGACTTTTCCAGTCCGGTCTTCGCCTTCGACGTCACCGATTATTACGCCGGGGAGATGGGCAAGGACCTGAAGCGGACCTTCGTCGGCTTCCGGCGCCTGATCCGACCGGAGCACCTGGCCGCGGCCAAAGACAAGACGAACGCGATCGAAAGACGCCTGGCGGCATCCGGGAGGCGCCGCATCAACATCGATCCGGGCTACGTGAGCCTTGCCAAGCTGGTCCTGGCCACGACCAAGAACCACAGCCACCGCATCTATGTCGGCCGCGGCATCTTTGAGGAGACCACGCTCGTCTTTTACAAGGGTTCTTTCAGGCCGCTGGCGCACACGTATCCTGACTTTCGCCTTCCGACCCACATCGGCCTCTTTAACGCCCTGCGTCGCCTCTATGCCCAACAGATCACCACGACCTATGGCCGCCACGCGATATCGCGATGCCCTTGAGAACGGGACGCTGAAAAAGAAGGCCGCTGAGGCCATCAGGTTGCTTGCGGCCTGCCGCATCTGCCCCCGGCAGTGCGGCATCGACCGGCTGAAAGACGAGACGGGGTTCTGCCGCACGGGCCGCCAGGCCGTCGTCTGCAGCGCCTTTAGCCACCGGGGCGAGGAGCCGCCCATCTCGGGATCCCGCGGCTCAGGCGCGATCTTCTTCACCCACTGCAACATGCGCTGCGTCTACTGTCAGAACTACCGGTTCAGCCAGGAGGGAGAAGGCCGCCGCGTCGCGGCGCGGGAGCTGGCCGACACCATGCTGCGCCTCCAGAGGAACGGCTGCCACAACATCAACGTCATCACGCCGACCCACGTCATGCCGCAGATCCTCGAGGCCCTGTACCTCGCCGCCCGGGACGGCCTTGACATCCCCCTCGTCTACAATACCTCCGGATACGAAACGGCACAGGTCCTGCGCTTGCTCGACGGTATCGTGGACATCTACCTCACGGACATGCGCTACGCCCGGGAGGCGCCGGCGGTCCGGTATTCCGCAGCCCCCGGCTACCCCCGCCACAATCAGGAGGCGGCACTCGAGATGTTCCGACAGCACCCGGCGGCCTCCTTCGATGAAGACGGCGTCATGACGCAGGGGCTGATCGTGCGCCACCTCGTCCTGCCCGGCCGTCTCGCCGGCACCGAAGAGATATTCGCATTCATCGCCAAGCGCCTGTCTCCGGATGTCCCCGTCAGCCTCATGAGCCAGTACCTGCCCGCCTACGTGGCGTGCACGCACCCCGCCCTTGCGCGACGCATCAGCCTCCAGGAGTACGAGGCCGCCGCAGCGCTGTTAGACAAATTCGGCCTGGTGAACGGCTGGGTCCAGGAGTCCCGGGGCCTCCAGCGCTTCGCCGGCACCCACATCAAACGCAATATCTGAGTATCTGAAGGATCACAAGGGGCTTCCTCTTTGTATCAGACGAAGTTTTTCGCTCATCGGCACGGTTTACGACTCGTTCGTCTGGCGACATAAATCTTCGCCGCCGAACTCGTCCTAAAACCTTGCCGACATCTGCCGAAAAACTTCTGTTATGTAAGGTGTCAAGCTTTGGCTTAATATGAACGCGCTCT
>Ga0315537_1001291_pt1 | contig 19797 bp, 20 predicted proteins | sample SalMarSW160270MG_FD_203091 | JGI IMG/M metagenome (GOLD analysis project Ga0315537, IMG submission 203091) | Salt marsh sediment microbial communities from the Plum Island Ecosystem LTER, Massachusetts, United States - Salt Marsh Sediment SW1602-70 ...
TCGAGAATGCAAGTAAATTATGCACTACCTGAAAAATCTTCGTTTTATTTTTATGCCATAAATTTAATCTATATCAGTATCTTAGGGATTATCGTTCAAACACTAACTATAGGATTTATATTAGGCCTATCCGCAGGTTTTTCCCCGGGACCACTTCTTACCCTTGTAATTTCTGAAACGCTTCAACACGATATAAAAGCGGGGGTTAAGGTCGCTCTTGCTCCAATTATCACTGACTTGCCAATTATCATTTTAACTTTGTTCATATTAGTAAAGTTATCCGGTTTCCATAAGGTATTAGGAATTATTTCATGTGCTGGTGGGTTTTTTGTACTATATTTGGGTTACCAAAGTATACGTACAAAAGGAGTGGACCTGAACCTGCAGGAGATTAGGACTAGTTCGCTGGCAAAAGGAATAATAGTAAATGCTCTAAATCCTCATCCTTATCTGTTTTGGTTTAGTGTTGGGGCACCGACAGTAACCAAAGCAATGAAACAAGGCATTTTTACCCCTCTTGCGTTCATCGGTAGTTTCTATGCCCTGCTTGTTGGATCAAAAATCGTGATCGCTTTATTAGTGGGCAAGTCCCGATCCTTTTTAATCGGCAATGTTTACATTTACACCATGCGTTTTCTTGGCATGGCGTTATGTGCTTTGGCAGTTATTCTTTTTTGTGACGGTTTTAGATTGTTAGAATTTATATAAGGTTTAACCCCAACCCGGATATTTCATGCTCATTATTGAAAGGGACAAAGATGATGAAAGGAATTTATTTTTTCAGCGCTTGTTTTCTACGCAATCCGGAGGTTTTCTGTGAAGACTAATCTGGAAATCGATATGGCGGAAGTCCGACGCCTATCCAAGTTAACCGTAGAAAAAATCCTGGAAAATTCGCCGGTTGCAGATATCAGCCTTGAAGACTATTGGAGTGCCGTTCGCGGGCGAAAAAAGCCACTGGTTGTATTTTTTTACTCGAACAATGATGAATATTCACAACGCGTGGCAACATTAATTAAATACATTTCACCGGATTATACAAACAATATTGCATTTGCCCGGGTTAAAGTTGTCGAAAAAGGTAAACCGGATAAAACAACAGCAACAAATCTGGCAGCTAACTTTGGTTTAGATAAGACTCCAGGCATTTTATTCTACGACAATACAGGTAGTAAACTGGCATTCGAAGATGAGGACTACATTAACCCTGATTTTAAAGAGTTTCGTACGCCTAAAATGCTCTTATGGAAAACATATTATTCAGCAGTACGTAAAGAGATAGATCAATTGCTTGCAGTTTAACAATTTGCTGCCGAAATTTCGTAAAATTCAGGTGCGAAATAGGAAGAAACGGTTTTCAAATCCTGAGGCTTTGGTTTGCACAACCGAGTCTATTCGGCTCGACGCGAGTTTTACCAAAACTTTTTCAACATTAGGGCTTCCTATCTTCCGTGTCCATGATATCCCGGCTCCAGGAGATTGCAGCTGAGACCCTGGGAAATCCAAGGATTGAAACAAGGAGTATAAGGGAATGATAGATTTCTTCTTTTGTGACCCCCGCTTGAAGCGCTCTACGAGTATGAGAATGAACCGAACCTTCGGATTGGATTGCTGCAGCTGCTGCAAGTTGAATCAGATTTATTGTTTTCTCATCGATAGGACCCACGCGTCGAATGGTTGAACCAAGATTCTCCAGAGCGGAAATAGCATCGGGGAAAAGCTCGGATAGTGTGTGGTAATGCTTACTGGGTATTTTTTGTTCTGACATTGGAATCCTCCTTTATGGTAACGTTAATATTTAATTCCTTAATGTCGGCACCCCCCAAACCCCGCAGTTGGCGAAATTTGTAATAGAAACTTTAAATCCTAAATATCGGGTCACTGCGAAAAAAGGTTTTATCTGACAAACCTATCGCCATTTGCCATGTTTTGCCCATCACCTTAAAAATACAGATAATATTTATTTGAGTCAATAATTATTCACAATTTAAAATCTGTTAACAAGAATTGGAGTTTTATGGATAGGCACTACTCAATGTTTTCAAAAATTTGCATATAAAAATATTGTCCTACTTCTACCAGGGCTTTAGGTGTTAGATTTATTATTTCTTTTAACTCTTCAGGCGAAAACCTTATATCTAAAGGAGGTCCGAAGGGAGTGTCTTGTTTTTGTATTTCTATAATTGCCAAACGAGCGTTTGGTTTTAGCAGACGCTTTGCTTCTACTAAAAAGTTGGTTATCTGGTCCTCTGAAAAGCCATGGAGTACTGTTGAGAGATAGATCAGGTCTATTGATAATCCTTCTATGGGCGTTGCCTGGGTTATATCTGCTTCTATGGGTTCTATGTTCGTTCCTTTTGTTTCTTGTTTGAGCGTTTCTATTGCCTCTGTGTCAGGGTCCAGGGCATAGACCTTGCCCGTATTGTTGAGTATTTTTGAGAATTCCTTTGCCATGTAGCCGTTTCCACAGCCGGCATCAAGGATTGTTTGACCGGGAAGGATATCCAGCTCTTTTAGTATTATGTCTTTATTCAGGAAGCTTTCTGATGTTTTCCCTCTATGGCGGTGCGCCGTACTTACGGGTTTTTCATCTTGCAATGTTTCTGAGCGCTTTGATTCCTTGTCCATTTTATCCTCCTCTTTTAGAAACTGTTTCAAACCTTTTTGCAATAAAAGTTTATCGGCGGTCCCAAGGACTTTTTACATCTCTTAATATGCAACAAGCATACCGGATAGGGCTAAACCAAAAATTTGCTTAATGTTAGAAATTTGACAGTCTCGCAAAAAATCAAAAAGACAATTTTTTACGAGAGTTTTAAGTCTTAAGTATTTGTTAAAACAAGTAATATTAATTATTTAAAACCCAAATCTTAAACCCTAAAACGTGATGCATTAGACTTTTTACGAATTCATCAGAATTTTGGTTTTCTTTTTATGTCTCTTTACTGTTCATTTTTTGTCATCTTTCTTTTTCCGGGCTTTTCTGTTCTATATCCTAACCATTTGAATTTAATGTAAAATTATTCTACAAAAGTGTGGCATAATAATTGCTTAATATTTCCGGTATGTTATTTGAAAACCGGCCGCACATTTGCATATCTGTTTATGGCGCAGATGTTGATCAGCATAAGAAAAATATAAAGTTGAGAAGGAGATAAGCGCAATGTTTAATCCCACAACCGTGTGGTTTGTTCTGGGCTTGATAATGGCGTTATTGGAGTTTGCCGTACCGGGAGTCATATTGATTTTTTTCGGTGTAGGCGCCTGGATTGTTGCGGCCAGTACCTATTTTGGGTTAACCGGTTCTTTTGAATCTCAAATGCTATTGTTTTCTATCAGTTCGATTTTGCTTTTCATATTTCTCCGGAAATGGATTAAGGGGAAGTTTTGCGGTCATGTGAGCGATGTTCAGGATCTTACCCAAAACCTGGATGAGTTTACCGGAAAAAGCGTTGTGGTCATAAAAGACGTAATTCCAGAGAAACCCGGGGGTGCGGTCGAATTCAAGGGATCGACATGGAACGCTGTTTCGGATGAGTATATCAAAAACGGTGAATTTGCAATCATAACGGAGGTTGATGGAATTACCCTGAAAATTAAAAGAAAATAGGAGGGTTAAAATGGATTTAGGTTTCGTTGTTACCATTGGAATTGCAATACTGGTTGTGGTTACAATTTTTAAAACTGCACGAATCGTACCTCAAAAGACCGCCTTTATTATCGAAAGATTGGGGAAATATGCCAAGACTTTAGATGCCGGCTTTCATCTTCTCATTCCTTTTTTGGATCGTGTTGCATATAAACATTCACTTAAGGAGGTGGCTGCAGACGTTCCACCACAAACTTGTATAACCAGAGATAATATTGCCGTGGAAGTTGACGGAGTGCTTTATCTTCAAGTGATCGATCCGGTAAAGGCCAGCTATGGGATCGATGATTATTTGTTTGCTTCTTCCCAGCTTGCCCAGACCACGATGCGTTCGGAAATCGGAAAGCTTGAGTTGGATCGCACATTCGAAGAAAGAGAGAAAATAAACTCGGCGATCATTCAGGCTGTGGATAAAGCATCGGACCCGTGGGGTGTAAAAATAACAAGATATGAAATTAAAAACATTACTCCGCCTCAAAGTGTTAAAGATGCATTGGAGAAACAAATGAGAGCCGAACGTGAAAAACGTGCTGCGATTTATGAATCCGAGGGAGAGCGCCAGGCAAAAATTAATATCGCTGAGGGTGCCAAAGAACAAGCGATTAAAGAATCCGAAGGCGAAAAAATGAAGCGGATAAACGAGGCGGAAGGTCGCGCAAAAGAAATTGAACTGGTTGCCGTGGCTACAGCCGAAGGTATCAGAAAAATTGCTGAAGCCATCCAGTCGCCTGGCGGGGAAGACGCGGTCAATCTGCGTGTCGCCGAACAATATATAAAGGAATTCGGGAAGTTGGCCAAGGAAAACAATACCGTTATCATTCCATCGGATCTTAGCGATATCGCCGGCATAGTGACGACGGTTACCAGTCTACTTAAATCTTCACCCAAAACTCTGGACATGCAATAGGCACAGACATACGGTTTGGTCCTAATTGACAAACTTTTGATATTAACATAACATTGCCGACGAGTTTATTCGCCTTGTCTCTGTCTGTCCCGTAGGTGGGGACTATCGTACCGGCGTTAGACAGTGTTGATCAACCGGAACATATCTCTGAAAAATACGCTAACAGACAGCCATACGGGAGAGTCTGATATGCCGAAAAAAAAGACAATAAAATTGATTTCTTGGAATGTGAACGGCATTCGAGCGGCCATTAAAAAGGATTTTTTTAAATCATTCAAAAAGATGGATGCTGATATATTTGCCATGCAAGAAACAAAGATTCAGGAATCACAACTTACGGATGAGATGAAAAATATTTCCGGCTATAAATCATTTTGGTCCCATGCCACGGTAAAAAAAGGATACAGTGGGGTCTGCACTTATACCCGGATTGAGCCCAAGAGAATTAGTTACAGTATTGGTGATCCGAAATTCGACGGCGAGGGGCGCATTATCGAGATGGATTTTGATGATTTTATATTTTTTAACGTTTATTTTCCTAACGGTCAAATGAGCGAGGAACGGCTTCAGTACAAACTCGATTTTTATGAAAATTTTTTCAAATATGCCGATGAGTATAAAAACCAGGGCCGAAGCCTTGTCATTACCGGAGATTACAATACAGCTCATAATGAGATTGATTTGAAAAATCCCAAAGCCAATGAAAAAAATTCCGGATTTTTAAGAATCGAGCGTGATTGGCTTGATAGGATTATTGAAAACGGCTATGTGGACACCTACCGATGTTTTAATCCGGATGCCATAAAATATTCATGGTGGACCTACCGATTCAAGGCAAGGGAGCGTAACATAGGGTGGCGTATTGATTATTTTTTTGTTACAAAAGATATTATCAATAACGGCTGGGTTAAAGAGACTTTTATCGACAATGATATTTCTGGCTCAGACCATTGCCCTATTGGACTGGTTATCGAAATCTGAATTCCGCTTTGATTTTCCGCACCACGCTGTTGCCAAAGCGGTTAAGACGCATCGGCGACTCAATGCGGGAAGCTTCAATTTATGAGATTTCCATATCACAATCAAAAAAACTGTCAAGAATATTAAAAAATACAGCATCTTGTACCTAAGAAAATCTTGACAAAGCTCATCGGAATTGAGAAAATACAACTCTATTTATTGTTTGCCGACTTTGCGGTATCAATTTTTGCCTTAATCTTACACAAAAATTGATGAGAATATTTCGTTGAGTAATTATAATGAGTTTATAAAAAACCAGGTGTTCGCTCATATTAAAAAGGATTTCGAACATGAAATGGTTTCTTTACGCTATTAGCTTGATCTGGATCTTTGTTGGATGTTGTATTATTCTTTATACCCACGAAACCAGAAATGTTGCGAAAAGTATAATTAAAGGTATAAATTATAAAATACTATCTATCTTGCCGTTTATAATAGGAATTATACTTTTATTTGCTGCATCAGCTGCTTGTCATCCATGGTTTATAAGAATAATTGGATTTATAGGTATGGTTAAAGGTTTATTTATTTTCATAAACCCTAGAGGCTTTTATGATAAATCCTCTGATTGGTATCTTAACTCATTATCCGATCAAACCCATAGATTTTTTGGCATTATTGCCATAATCCTTGGAACAGCAATTTTATCTTGGATTTTATAGACACAAAGGAGACCCTATCATGACCCTGACAAAAGCTCAACTCGTAGAATCCATTCACAATAATATCGGTCTAACCAAGAACAAATCCTCAGAAATCGTAGAAACCTGTTTAGAGATCATAAAAAGTGAACTGGAATCCGGTGAGGATGTGTTGATTTCTGGATTTGGTAAATTCTGTGTAAGAGAAAAAAAGGAACGTAAAGGCAGAAATCCTGCCACTGGTGATGCAATGATGTTAGCCCCCAGAAAAGTTGTTACGTTTAAATGTTCCGGCAAGTTGAAGGACATGATAAACGGAAAATAAAAAGGCAGACCCGATTTTGGTCTGCCTGTCGTCGCCCGGTCACATTTCTTTTCAAAGAGAATACCCGGCGTTCTTGTCTGATAGCTTCCCTGAATGCCGTTGTGCAATGCGTTTTGCATTGAGATGCACGGACATTCGAGAAGCTGAATAAATGTCACATCCAGCCCCTCTTTTTTATAGTATAACCTTCGTAAAGACCAAGTCGTCACATGGTTTAAATAATAATGTTGAAGCTGAGTGACATTTAGTTTTGATTAGATAATAATTATTTTATAAGATCTGTCCATAGGGGAGAGAACTCATTTTTATAGGTGAAAACCCTATCCCATAGGAGTTATTCCCGGTACCAATCCGCATTTTTCATGAAAAATGCGTCCTGTTGTTTAGCTTTCAGGCCGCGGCGGGGACCGGTTATCTGCCTTTTATCTCGCCTCGCAGAAGCTTCTTAAGCCCTTCGAGAGTACCCTTCCAGACACTATTGTCACCGGCCATTATCGCGACAATAATATCTTTCTCTACGCTGATTTCCAGAACAATTTCTTCATCGTTAACCTTAAATACGGCTTCTCCCCATCTCTCCGCGGGAAGACCCGCTACTTCACAATCGTAATCCGTCCGAATTTCTCCGGTCATTCTTATATTGCCCATGGTTTTCTCCTAATATTTCAAGCTCTCATCAATGTCTTCAACTTCTCACCGAATACCCAATGCCTAAAGGCGCCATCATACGTCTATATAATAAATTCTATAACTCTCTGTTTTTTCTTAAAACTTACTAATCTACCCAAACAACCAGACAGATTGAATTTTATCACCAGTAGGCTCCATAATTTATTAAGATTTTATGTCTGTCCTCTTAATTACGGATGGCTCTTCAGCACATTGCTGAACCACGAAGCCCACGTCCGACAAAGGGCCTTTAAAGTCCGGCTCCGGAATATCCTGGATTTGATCTTTAAGCAGATCTTCGCTGACATCCAACGTCACTCGCCAGGAATCTTTGCTGTCGTCGGTCAAATAGGTTTTTAATCCGGCCCTGGCCGCAATCATGTCATTAATCGGGTCGTTGCCGACCATCAGGCAGGCTTGGGGCGGTTCATTGATTTTTCGGCAGATTTCCAGGTAATATTCTATCCGCGGTTTACAAAACGACATATTTTCGATGTGAGTCACCAAATCGAAATGAAAATGATCCAACCCGGCCCAGGCCAGACGTTTCATCTGGACATTTAGAGGAAAGATGGGGTTACTGGCCAGCACCAGCTTTAAACCGGACCGGACAATTTTATGAAAAGTTTCATGAAGATTATCCGGAAGTCTTATGTTTACCTTAATTTCATCATATTCGGTTTCGTAAAAATTCAAAAACCGGTTCCATATCTTTTCTCGCCGATTTGCAGATTGTTCAGTAAATGCGCTCATAAAATATTCGGCATTGATCATTTCACCGTTGTTTTGCAATAGAGCATGGGTTGCGCTTATCAACCGTTTCCGGAAGATATCCGCAGGCATGAGATCCGCAAACCGGGTTTCTATCCTGCGAAAATATTCCTGGTAAAACCTGGCTTCGTCAAATAAAATCAGCGTATTGTCTAAATCAAACAGAATTGCCCTTAACATGGTTCGGATCAAGCGTTATTTTATGGTTTAGGTTGAAATAAGACAATCTAACATAACCAAAGCCAAGTCACTAATCAATCTTTTATTCTAATACCTAAATTGAGCGATTTTTTACTTGATCTGCACCGATCTCTTGCGCATCAAGGATCCTTGAAAATCCTCGACATATCCGCGGGTATGCCTGCGGTTTTCGCGAACCCTTATGCATCAAGATCTCAGCACATCTCTTCGCAAAAAATCGCTCAACTCAGGTAATAAAAATTTGACAGGTTCCTATTTTATATGGTATTTAATTAAATAGCATAACAGCAGTTCATATTGCTTTCTCATTCACCGCGTTTTGTGCACCGTTACGATTATCCTTCATTTTGTATTCTTACTCGGCGCCCTCTCATATTCGTCATGCTCTGATAGAATGATCTGTGCTCATTATCGATCGAAACTGACAAGAAATTTTCAGGCTTTTCGATTTGTTAACATTGATCAATCATAGTTTTTGACCGTTATTTATTATTATTCGAACTTCTGGACATTAAAGATGATTATGAAAATAGGTTTCTTAAAAATGCCCATATTTTGCCCTAAAGAGGCGGTGTTTTACCTCTTTAGGGGAATTTCTTATGCATTGGCGCCCAATCCATTTTTTTAGTTAACTTTTTACTCTCTTATGATGACCACGGGATTTACACCGCATTTTCATGTTATTTGGTGGTAATCTGGAGAGGAAGGAGGAGCCATGTATATCCAGCAATCAGATCTTTTTGGGGGTATGAACAGGGATTTCGTGAAGGAAGTTATGAATGTCGCTAAAAAAGAATCTTATCACAAAGGAGACTTTCTCTTTCACGAGGGAGATCCCGCAACCCATTTTTATATTCTTATCAAAGGAAGGGTTAAACTGACTATCGGTGAGACCGGGCAGATGGTTTATACCGTGGATTGTGCCGGAGAGGCTTTTGGCTGGTCGAGTCTAATCGAACGGGATGTTTATTCTGCATCGGGAGAATGTCAGCAAGATACCACACTGCAAAAATTTGACAGCAGAGCATTGCTAAAGCTCGTTGAAGAAGACCCGGTGAATGGACTCATTTTCATAAAACGCCTGGCAGCGTTGATCGGGAATCGTTTGCTTTGGAGCTACAAAATGATTACCTCTTCATCGCAGGCCGCGGTTTCCATGACCGGAGGTTCAGAGCAGATCGAGGTGTCCGAAGCCGCTGCATAACTGTTAATTTTTGCTAACCGGCTCGCAACGGGCTTAAATCAATAAATGTATAGCCTTTTTTGATTTCAGAAAAGGCTATACTGCATTTCCTATTATTCCCCGATGTAACGAAAGGAGGTCACTATGGCGGTCAAAGTTTTAATCAAGAGAAAAATAAAAAACGGTAAACTTAATGAAGCCTCAAAACTCCTTATCAAAGCCCGGTACAATGCCATGGACCAGCCGGGTTATATTTCATCGGAGACGTTGAGTGGATGTGACGATCCAAATAACGTGGTGGTGGTATCCATGTGGCAGAAAATAGAGAATTGGAACCAATGGGGAAAAAGTGAGGTCAGAGCGGAAAATGAGAGTAAGTTTGAACCATTGCTTGACGGAGCGGTTGAATACGAAACCTATAATTTAGGATTGCAACCCAAATAGGGCCAATTTCCAGTAAATGGATGAGTTTTGAAGCCGTTGTCGGGGCAGGTCATCCCACCGTTCGGGAGGGGTGCCTGCCCTTTTTTCATGATTTTTAAGGCGTGTCCGGGCCGGGTTTTTATTATGTGACGTGTGTGATTGCCCTATGATTCAGGCAGAGTATATCGCTTAAGAGAAGCAGAAACAAAATCGTCGTCAAACCTTGTAATCGACGTGCTGATGTTTATGTTAATACCTAAATTTTGCATGAAAATTGATGAGAATCTTTATAATCCTTAATTGAAGCGGGTTTAAACAACATCATAGAATCAACCATTTTACCCAAATGGTAAATCGGATGATGATCTTTTTTATTCATTAATTTTCACCCCAAAGGGCGAGCCGGAGGCTTTCATCTGCTGCGTTATTAAGGGTTCGTAATAGTTCACTATGACTTCACCCTTAAGTGCCTTGCATATGAAAGCCTCCGACTCGTGCAAGATTCAGGTAATACTTTTTAGTGCCTGAACGAAAACGGTCTTTTCCGCCAATATCTGCGCCTGCCCCGTGAAATGCGGAGCCTATTTCTCTGGAGTCAGACTCAAATTTTAATCCTCGAAATACTCAATGTATGTCTGTGGTTAAAATTTTCGTGTTGACTCGGGGCATCCATGCCCCTCACCCTTGCGGGTAGCTTGATAGCTATCCAAATCTGCTATCCTGCAGATTTGCCCTTGATCTTGACGAAAAATTCTAGTTTTCGTTCGGGCACTATTTACAAAAATTGACTCTTACTGTTATAATAATTGCCAATACTTCGCGGTAGGGTGTATCTATCGTGTTTTTATGAGGTAACGCCATGTTGCTGAAAAAATTAAACCCGGCAGTGTCAAAATACTGGCTTATTGTTCTGGCCGGACTGATGTGGAGTATGGTTGGATTAATGCTCTGCCGTCTTGCCTATATCTGGCTGACGGCTGTCAATTGGAGTTTGGGGTTGCCGCTGGGATTGCTTGGCATTATTTCAGCGTTGGCGGCCTATCGTTACGGATTTTCCAAAATCGCACGTAAAAATATCGTCCGCCTCTGCCTCCTTTCGGACAAATGCTGCATCTTCGCCTTTCAGGCCTGGAAAAGTTATCTGATTGTTATCTTTATGATTATGCTCGGCATTGCTTTGCGTAACTTACCCATTCCAAAGCACTTCCTGGCAGTTATCTATACAACCATAGGGGGTGCATTGTTCCTTTCAAGCTTTCACTTTTACCTGCGTATCTATCGGGTAAAAATCCTGAAGCAGCCATGTTTGCCGCCTTAAAATAAACTTATTTTTTTAACCCATCCATAACCTCTTCTGCCGCCCTGATAGTTGTGTCTATATGCTCCGTGTCATGAGCCGCTGATACAAAAAGAGCCTCAAACTGGGATGGGGCAAGGTAAATCCTTTTCTCCAGCATCCCATTGTAAAAGGCAGAAAACATTTTAAGGTCACAGGTTTTGGCATCGCCAAAATTTACAACCTCCTTGTCTGTAAAAAACAGGCCCAGCATGGACCCGACCCGATTACCCATAACATTTATTCCCGCTTTTTCCGCAGCGTTTACAAGACCGGTGGAAAGACGATCCGCTTTTTTATCCAGAGTGTCATAAAAGTCGGGGGCTTTAAGTTGTGTAAGCGTTGCAATACCTGCGGCCATGGCCAGGGGATTGCCGGACAGGGTTCCGGCCTGATATACCGGCCCCTGCGGTGCGATATATTCCATGATTTCCCGCCTGCCGCCATAAGCGCCGACAGGAAGCCCGCCGCCGATGATTTTACCCAGACATGTCATATCCGGATAAATTCCATAAAGGGACTGAGCGCCGCCATAGGCCACCCTGAAACCGGTCATCACTTCATCAAATATCAGCAGACTGCCCTTTTTTTCTGTAACTTCTCTTAAACTCTCCAAAAACCCGTGTTTGGGAGCCACCAGTCCCATGTTCCCGGCCACAGGCTCAACAATGACACACGCTATGTTTTCACCGTGCTTCTCCATTACCTTTACAAAGCTGTCGATGTCATTATAAGGAAGCGACAAGGTATGGGACACAAACGATTTTGGAACCCCGGGACTCCCCGGAATACTCAATGTGGCAACCCCGGACCCTGCCTCCACCAGAAGGGCGTCGGCATGACCATGATAGCAACCGTCAAATTTTATGATGGTGTCCCGTCCCGTAAACCCTCGGGCGAGCCGTATGGCACTCATGGTCGCTTCCGTGCCGGAATTCACCATACGGACCATCTCCATGGACGGCACGGCATCAACAACCATTTCGGCAAGTATAATTTCAAGATCGGTGGGCGCACCAAAGCTGGTGCCTCTTTTCAAAACAGAAGAGACCGCGTCTATCACCAAAGGATGCCTATGCCCAAGGATCATGGGCCCCCATGAACCGATATAGTCAATATAGCTGTTGCCGTCTTCATCAAAAACCATACATCCTTGGGCATAATTAATAAAAATCGGTTTGTTGCCCACGTTTTTACATGCACGAACCGGACTGTTAACGCCGCCGGGAATAATATCCAATGCCCGGACAAAAAGTTTATTAGAATTTTCTCGATTCATTGTCTCATTATCCTTTCCATGTTTAACCTAAATTGAGCGTTTCAAATGTTAAAAGGTAATCAAAGACAATCGCTCGATTTAGGTTTAAATAAATCTGTTGACTTTTTCTAATGATTTCGTTGAAAGTAACAGACACAATTTATCAGGTCAAGCAAGCTTTTTTGATAATGACACAACAAAGAACCCTAAAACGATTGTCAAAGCTCATATCGTATATCCTCGGACACAAACCGGCTGATTTCGGCCTGGTCCCGGACCGGGATGGATTTGTAAAAATCAAGGAATTTTTAAAAGCTGTCTGTGAGGAGAAAGGGTTAAGATATATTCGCAGATCACATATCGATGAAATCCTTATTACCCTGTCGCATCCTCCTGTTGAAATAAAAGACAATTATATACGTGCAACAGATCGTGATAAGTTGCCCGAGAACAACCCGGCCCAAACCCTTCCCAAGCTCCTTTATACCTGTGTGAGGAGAAAAGCGTACCCATTTGTTCTGGATAAAGGGATATTCCCTATGGGCTTTGGCCATGTGATCCTTTCATCTGTGCCTGAAATGGCGGAAAGGATGGGGAAACGAAAAGACCGGATGCCGGTGCTCCTTACGGTCCAGACCCGGAAATCCCTTGAAAAAGGGACGCTATTTTATGAAGCCGGAGATACGCTCTACCTTGCCGATTCTATCCGGACCGGTTGTTTTACAGGCCCTGCCCTGCCCAAACAAAAGGAGGCCGCCATAATAAAAGAGGCTTTGGCAGAAAAAACCGAACAGAAATTTCCGGGCAGTTTTATTATGGATCTAAAGGATAAAAATGACCGTAAAAAGGCGTCTCGGGGAAAAAAGAAAAGCAAAGAGACCGCCTGGAATAAAGATTTAAAAAAGCACAAAAAACAAAAGAGAGAACTCCCCCCGTGGCGAAGGTAAAGACCGCGATTGAAAAATGACGATAAAAAAAATTGACAACTTATTTTAAAGTTGATACGAAATCGACTCCCGTGATAATTTGTGGGCCGTTAGCTCAACTAGGCAGAGCACCTGACTCTTAATCAGTAGGTTATTGGTTCGATTCCAATACGGCCCACCATATCATTATCAATCATTTCAGTTGGTTCAGAACAAACCCCCTTTTGAGCACTGTCAATATTTTGTCGGCAAATCAACACGTTTGCAGTTAATTTGCAGTCATTTTTTTTGGGAAACGAAGTAAAGATCTTTGAGTTGATAGAATCGCAGGACGGGGGCGAACCATTTCTTAACAGTTCAATCCTCAAATTTCGATATCACAACCTCTGAATGCATTTCTAAGTAAAAAGATACATAGCGAAACTGTCAAAAAAGTCTGATTTCCATATTTTTGTAAAACTTATATATAATTATATCAGATGCTTAAAAGTTTACAAATAGCTTTGTTTGGGTTTTTCGACGACAGTCTCACCAGTCATCTGCGAAAAGGCAGGAACCCATTAACGGAACTCCTGCCTTGGTTTACTGTTATCACTTTTTGACCACTTGCCCATTAAACAGAGCGGGACATAGCCAAGCCTTCTATTGTTCGTATGATCATATCCCAGCGCCCATTTCCCTGATTTTCACATCCTGCTGATTACCTTCCAATTGAAAAAAAGAGACAATTACCGGTCCCAGGTTCACAAAATCTGAACATTAAATGCGCACCTTCGCGGTAATATGTTCCATGTTTGTATATGGGTGGATGTATTTTTGCGTACTTATCCCATTGCTCCCAAGACCTCCAATGGCCGCGATAATCATACCGATGCCCTTTAAGATCGTAGTGATCGTAATGCCGACGGTTGTCATAGGGGCGTTCTCTGTATCCCCGATGATCGTAGTAATCCGGACGTTTTTTGTAGTCACGACGACCCTGCTCCTCGTAATGTTTGGGATCTTCTCGCTTCATTTCGCCTGGGTGTTTTTGATATTCCTTGTCCTGTCCTTTCTGTTTTTGCCATTCTTTCTGTTTGTCTTTTCCTTTGTACCTCTCATCAGCAAATGCCTGCGTGGTTGTAAGCATAAAAAACCCCAATAGAAGAACAGTTGTGACCGTGAACACAAATATCGAAAGTTCGCAATGTTTTTCTCTCATGTTAATACCTCCAAATTAAATGGTTTCTAAATGATAGACTCGTGTCCATCCATAAATAAGGATTTTTGTTTAAGATCAAGGCATGCAAAAAAAATAACCACAGGCATATATTTGATATTTCGAGGATTATTTTTTGAGCATAACCCAGAAATTGGGCAAAAAGACCATTTATGGACGGACTCTAGACTAACTCTTTGGATCACATATAACCATGTCGTGAACCAGCGCATCTGACAATGGATTCCAGCTTTTCGTTACGATAACATGCCATTACTGGAATTGAACGTTCATCGGACGTTCTTTTCAATTTGCGGAGATACTCTACGGTAGCCTCAATAACATCTTTTTCCAATTGAAAACGGACTGCAAACTCCTCAACTGAAAACTCTCCCCAGTCTTTCATGATCTCTTCAACTTGCTCAACCGTAGGCAGTTTTTTGCTTGTAATATCAGTTATTTTTTATTCCTTTTTTGCGAACTTTGGTTTCTTCGCGCCGAACGGTCAGCGCACGGGAGGGGAAGAAGCGCCGGCGGATTCCCCGTCCTGTGCAGCGTCATGTTCGGAAATTAGGTGGAGGTCATTTCGGTGGCCCCGGTTAGATTCCCCGGATTTCTCAGTCTCGGCTACGGCCCGCATGACGGCCTTGCGGGCCATTCTCGACACGAGAACCATCACGGCGACACACACCGCAAGTCCGCCAATGATCACCAGATCATGCAGATGGGCGGTTCGTGCATCGCTGCCGGCCAACCGGACTGCGTGCTTGCCGACGTGCCCGAAGTAAACCTCGATGACCAAGTTGGGCGTGAGTGCCAGGCACGCAATCAGGAACCCTGAGAACCGGACGCCGGCAGCGCCGAGTAAATAACTGATCGTGGCAGGATTCAACGGGGTCAGGCGCAGGAGTACTTGTAAGCGAAATTCATCACGACTAACGGCCCGTTGGATAGCAGCCAGCGACGGTTTTGCCGCAAGCATCCGATGTATCCGTGCCCGCAAGAGCTTTCGCGAGAGTGCATACTGCATCGTCCCGGCCAGCACACTGCCCGCCAAGACCGCCGCAACGCCCCAGCCCAGCCCGAAGAGAGCGCCCGCGATGATGCACAGCACCGTGTCGGGCAACAGGAACGACGTCGTCAGGGTGAACAGTCCGACGAAGGCGAGCACGCCCCACGGGCCAAGCTTCGTGATCCATGACTCGATTGCATTGATGTGATGTCCGATTTCGCGGCCCCCACCAACAATGGCGACGATCAGAAGCAGCCCCACCAGCAAGTACGGGATCGCTGCCCGTGAGTAGGCCCGTGCCAAGAACCGTCGCACCCGGTCACTGGCTCCAGTATTCTCCACGCTGTGCATCGCTACTCCTCCAAATGATGGGTGACGGGGATTCAGACGTAAACCGGCAAAACTTCAAAAAATTGAGCTATCCAATTCTTGCGACCGAATCTGTTTCACACATAACCAACAGGAAAAAGAGACTTTTTTGCCTGATGATGAATTCGATTGTGATACTTTTCGTGGATTGGCTTCATGACTTGAAATGCGAACGCGCTCGGTCAAACGCTTTGCTCAGTTCGTCCATTGCCGACTCCATTCCGGATTTAATGTCCTTCCAGGCTTCGCCGCTTGCAGAATTTATTTCATTTAATTTCTTAGCGGCCGCCTCCTTTTTATTGCGCAACTCTTCCATGCTCTGATCAAATTGTGCTTTGCTTTCCTCTTTCAGATCAGTTGCTCCGGATTGTGCTTTGGCCAGCAGCTCCTGCATTTCTCGGTCGTACTCTTTCATCTTGGCCTCTATCTGCTGTAAATATTCTTCTTTTTGCTGCTGGGCATAGGTTTTGGCAGTTTCCATTGCTTCTTTTGCTTCTTTTTTTACATCCGCTGAAGTCACTTCTGTTTTAGACTTTTCGGCCTCTTTCTGATCACCACATGCAACCAGAAAAGCCAAGCCGAAAAATGCCGTCAACATGATTAATAGAGCTATTCGTTTCATTTTGTATCCTCCTTTAATTCAAATGGTGGTCAAGCCAGAAGTCTGGCAGCCATGATCTATTTTCGCAAAGTCTGCACGGCGAGAATGTCGCGTTTTTCCACTCGGACGTATAAAAGATTACACCATGTTCGGATTTAAATATATCTTAAAAATACTGGATTTGAAGAGGCTCTATTCAACGCGATACGCGATCGTAATCATCCAATCCGCATAATCCGGATATAGCTTTTTCATGAAATCAATAACTCTTTGTTTGAATGTGGTCTCTATGATTGCGGACTGACCTAGCCAAATCCGAAACTTGATCCGCAGATAGCGCCAGTCGCCACCTTTGGCTTCTTTTATACCAAAGAGTTCTGGCTTTTCCAAAATAATGGACTTTTGTTGATTGTACAACCCTATAGCAATTGATTTAACTGCCTCTGTCGCCGTTTTATCCTCTATTTCATCAGGAATTTGGATATCCACATACCCTCGGATAGCCCCTCGATGAAATCGGCTTATCATAGTGATATTGCGGTTGGGAACATAGATCTTTTGGCCATGCAGATTGACCAGCGTCGTAAATCTTAATCCGATGTTTTCGACTTTACCAACCTGCCCTGACAGCTCCACGACATCTTCGATGCTGAGCGCATCCGAGAAAATGAGGGTTAACCCGATAATAACATCCTGCACAAGACCCTGCAACCCGAAACCAACAGCAAGTCCGATAACAGAAGCGCTTGCCAGGTAAGCAGTCAAAGAGACATTAAATTCCCTTAAGATTAACCCGATGGCCATGAAATAGATGACAAAAGTAAGACCGCTGACGAGGATAGTGGTCACAGTGGCAATCTTGGGATATCGACGGATAAAGATTTCTGTGCTCGAAGGATCAGCCTCCAGTTTCAAAGTAAGCATCCACCTGCTCAGTCGTTTGAGGCCCTGAACGGTAAAGTGAGCAAGAACGGCAAGCAGCACAATAATAACAATTCGAACAATAATAGGAAGCGACATTATGAATTCAACTGGATGCATGGCGTATCTCTTTTTTGATAAAAATTCTCTTTTGGAAAGTGAAATAAACGAATAATTTATTTTGGCCTTTTACGTCAAAGGCTTTTTTAACCATATTGGGGTGCGAAACTTGAGTTATTATTTCCCAGCATCACCTTTTCCGCGTCTCGGCGGTAAGACTCTCAACCCATTTTTAGCCTTGTACCAAGTTGTAGCCTTGTCAAGTCCGGCTAACCATCCAATGGCTTTCGTATTAAAAACTGGAGTAAATGAGGTCAGCGGAACAAGAAATGTTTCATAATGGAAACTGATTCGAGATATACGATTGATTTCAAAAGAGAATATATTTAAATTTGTTATATTAAAACCTTAACAGAGTCAATATCAAAAGCAGGCCGGGATTGTTAATTTCAAGTTTCACGACTTGAGGCATGCGTTTGCAAGTCAGTTGCTTATGAAAGGCGGGAGCTTGAAAGACGTTCAAGAGTTGTTAAGCCACAAGACAATGACCCTGACATTGAGATATGCTCAAATACCGCTATTTACAAATTTATGCGTTCAGGAGCTTTTCACCGTGGAGCTGGCCGACGGTCGGATTTAGATTTTTGAAGCCATTATAACAGGGTGCCGTGGAGAATCAATGCGGCCATGCTAAAATAAATGATCAGCCCGGTGACGTCTACCAATGTGGCGACAAAAGGTGTGGAAGAAACAGCCGGATCTGCTCCGGCACGACGCAAAACAAACGGAAGCATTGACCCCACCAGTGTGCCCCAGAGTACAACGCCGATAAGAGCCAAACCTACTGTTGCGGCCACCAGCGGCCAATGTGCGCCGTAGACGTGGAGAAACTGCGCCCATATCGTAATCCTGAGTGCCCCTATGGCACCCAAAATAATCCCGAGCGTTAAACCGGAAAAGGTTTCGCGCCGCATTACCGCCCACCAATCTCGCAAGCTTACATCTCCTACCGCCATTGCCCGTATAACCAGCGTGGCTGCTTGCGACCCGCTATTGCCGCCGCTGGAGATAATCAAAGGCACAAATAGAGCCAAAATAACGGCTTTAGCAATTTCATTTTCAAAATGCCCCATGGCGGTGGCCGTCAGCATTTCACCGATGAATAAAAAGATGAGCCACCGGGCGCGTTTTTTGATAAGTTGCCAAAATGGCGTTTTCATATAATCAACATCAAGTTCGTCAAGGCCTCCAATCTTGTGGATATCTTTAGTCGCCTCACGTTCCATTACCTTTAGCACATCGTCTATCGTGACGATGCCGATGAGCCGTTGTTGTTTGTCTATGACGGGCAGAGCGACACGGCCGACCTTACGAAATGTCTCTATAGCCGTTTTTTGATTATTGTTGGGCTTAAGGGCCACAAAATTTTTATCTAAAAATGCCGCTATAGGCTTTGAAGGTTCTGACAACAGCAATTGGCGTATACGACAGTCATCAATTAATCGTCCTTTTTCATCCGTTACATAAATGACGTTTAGCGTTTCACTGTCGTGTCCGTGTGTTCGAATATAGTCCAGAGCTTGCTGGACGGTCCAATCCGAGTGCACTGCTACATAGTCCGGAGTCATGAGGCGTCCGACACTTTTTTCAGGATAATTCAGGAGGTTGATTGCAATTTCATACTCCTTTGGCGATAATAACCCCATGAATTTAGAAACCGTCTGTGGAGGAAGTTGAATTAACAAACTGGTCCGGTCGTCCGGGGGCACTCGGTTGATTAGCCGCGCGAGGCGTTCTTCATCTTTGGAGAGTTCTTTTAAAAGGGAATGAAGTTTTGCAAACGGCAAAAATTTAAATACGTTAACTGCTATGTCATCCGTTAGCATTTGAAGGACAACCACATTTTGACGATCTGATAATTCACTCATCAGCAAGGCTGTCTCAGGAGGTGTCAACTTTTTTAGTTTTTGGTCCAGACTTTTAAAATCGTGTTTAACGATTAGTACTCTATATTCGTCAACCTTTTCCATTGTAGGCCTCATTACATGTTTTTTTTCAAAAGGGTCTGTTTTTTTGTGAATAGTAAAGTTGAAGTAATTAAGATGGAAATGCCACTGATTAATATCCTTGTGGTCAAAAGGTCAAGGAGCAAATACTGCTTAAGATTTATATGACCCGCATTACCCGGAAAACTCTTTAGCGCCCTTGATTCACCGCCAAAAAAAATAAAAAACCTCGTTGCGCTTGATCAATCAAGCAGATAGTATAGTTTTGACAACAAAAAACTATCATCAACGAGGTGAAACAATTATGGCACAAGGTGTTCT
>Ga0315537_1001292_pt1 | contig 19766 bp, 19 predicted proteins | sample SalMarSW160270MG_FD_203091 | JGI IMG/M metagenome (GOLD analysis project Ga0315537, IMG submission 203091) | Salt marsh sediment microbial communities from the Plum Island Ecosystem LTER, Massachusetts, United States - Salt Marsh Sediment SW1602-70 ...
TAAAATCTAGAAAAAAATTAGAGAGGCTTAGTAACTTGGAAAACGAACGCAAACGCAGGGACCGACTCTACATAATAGCAGAGATATTGACCATAGCCAAAGGCGGATGCCTGAAAACCCAAATCATGTACAGAGCAAACCTGAGCTTTGCTCAACTAAACGAATATCTCTCCTTCCTCATCAAAATGGACCTCCTGAAAGTCAGAAACGAAAACAGGAGAAACACCTATACAACAACCGCCAAAGGCGAAAAATATCTAGAAAAATACAAGGACATTGCAAACCTCTTAGGAAACAACGAAAGAAACCCTTAGAGCCAATCTAACGGCTCTACGCTAAACAGGCTCGTTCTTACTTACAGACTGCAACCAGAGCTTCTTTTTAAGACATAATTTTTGCGCTGACACCGTCGATTTTGACGAGCCTCTCCTCGCCAGTCCTGACATTTCGAAAAGTGATTTCATATATTGGACTGTAAATCACGGCATGCTCAGAAATCTGAAACATCTCATCTTCGATTTTAGCTATATCTGAAGGCCTCTTGACGATTCTGGCTTTAACCATCTCTATCTCCTTTCGAGGAGAAACCTGAACCCTCCCCGTCTTTTTGCTGAACTCCTTCAGTATCTTCTCGGGGTGGTCTTCAGAGGGAGCAGCAGGCACCTGATCGGGTGGAATTTCTTTCCCTTCTCTATCGAGCACCAGATACGCTTTGTCTTGGTAAGAGGACCACAGCTGTGCTTCCAGTCTGATTACCTTACGAGGTTCCCCAGCTTCCCCAGAGGGGCTAGCTTCTATTTCGGGTTTGTATGACTCCCCTAAAATTTTAGCTTCCTCGGTTTCGGGGTCAACATCAAGAGTGTAAACTCTTTTCTTGAAATATTGGATACTGTAATTTGCATCGATAAGAATGTAGGGTTCGTAGTATTTGTCAACCGAAACAACCCTTATCTCTTCAGATCTGCGCTTTGAAAAACCGAACTTGGCGAACAACTTGTATTTCATTTTCTCTGCGGTAAGTTTCACTATGGTTGGGTCAACACGGGATTTATAAACAATGACCTTTCTTTTGCTTATCTTTTCTGGAATTGGAGGAATCTCGTTCAAATGTAACACCTACACGATTAAAAAATCCATTCATTAATTAATCATTTATGAATCCGCACTCAAGATTCATTATCTATTCCCTGTCGCCGAATCACTGATCTTTCAGGTATTCAATTGTCCTTTTCTTCAATGATGGAAAACCTTCAAGCAGTGCTTTTATGATCTCCCATCGGGCTTCGTGCGGGTCCATTTTTTTCTCCATTATTTGTTTTGGCGAACGCGTATTAAAACGTGTAAGTCGAAAATAGATATATGCCATCTTGAGACATAATAAACACGTTGTCAGTCGAAACATAAATAGAAAACGAGGGGGATTTAGCTCCTAACGACAATATATCTTAAGGATTAACAGTTAACACCCTCTCAATTATCAAAAAGGACTTTTTAACCGCATAGAAGTTATTTCTATAAGACTTTTACATCTGCGTTCAGGAATATTTCACTCAGGGAAACATCACCTTTATCTTAAGAGATTAAGTAGACATCAAGAACATAATAAATATTAGGAGTACAAACGGAATGTCTTATTATCTCGCAGAAATCAGGTTCAACAAAAACAAGAGCAAAAAATCTGAAAAAAAAGAGAAAAAAAGGAAACGGCTGATTTCTAGCCTAGTCACTCTAATGCTGATTTCTTTGCTGATTTCAGCCCCAGTCATGCTCTTTTCAGTAGTAGCGATTGCTTCTGAACCTTCATTGCCATCCATTCTCAATGACTTGGGATTCACTAATATCGCTCTCACAGACGTTGAAACGTTTTCGCCAGGCACGTACAACATCACATTATACGCCGAATTCGCTTGTTACTGTGATCAAAACGAGCTCAGCTACTATGCAGTTGAAACAAGCGACTTTCAGACGCTTTTCACAGGACCAGAAGGCGGAAACGGTTACTTGACACCTCCTATAAGCAAGTCCTTTGAGTCCGATAGCCAATTTGGGTTATCTATGCTTGCTCCTGGACCCCATAGGTATTTCACAGAAACTTATCTAAATCCTGATTGTCCTCCTGAGCAGCACTCAGAGGTTTACAGAAATTTGGACTCTCCAGGCATGTTTCTGATAGGTTTCGAGAACCTGTTCGGAGGAGGGGACAGAGATTACAACGATATGGTCTTCTCCATTGTACCTGTAGGGCACATAGAAATTGTCAGCGTGACGAGGTCTCCTGAGACTCCCAACTACGATCAGTCGGTAAAGATCTCAGCTCAAGTCATCACTGAGTATAGTGATATTGAATCCGTTATCCTGAGCTATCAAATCGACTCTGCCAGCTGGATTAACGTAACCATGAGTTTGGCTGACGGATTTTACGTTGCTGATATTCCAGCCCAACCATACAACACCGCAGTAAACTATAAGGTCTATGCCTCTGACACAGCTGGAAACTCTGACGTTTCAGAACTATTTTCCTATGTAGTAGGTGATTTTGTTCCCCCCGTTATCTCTAACGTTGTCTATGTTCCCAACTCACCGTACCACTACCAAATCGTCACGGTTTCAGCGAAAGTAACCGAACCTGCAGATGCCAGCGGAGTTAAGAACGTCACATTATGGTATACGGCAGCTGGCACTTGGACATTCACAGATATAACTCTGCACGAGGGGTTGTGGACAGCCGATATCCCAGGGCAGGGTGGAGGACTCCATGTTAATTTTTTCGTTGAAGCCTTCGACAATGCAGGAAACAATGCAGAAACGTCCACTTTTGGCTACACGGTTATAATTCCAAACTGGCCACCAATAGCTGAGTTCAGTGAATCGGCGTCCATTGTTTATACCGGCGAAGTCATAGATTTCGATGCTTCGGGTAGCTACGACACAGATGGCTATATTGTAGGTTATTCATGGTACTTCAGCGACGGAAACACTGATTCAGGAGTCACTGTGAGCCATTCATATGTGGAGGATGGAGAATACACTGTTACCCTCAAGGTTGTCGATGATGATGGTGCATTCGGCATCAAAACATCATCTATCGTTGTGAAAAACAGACCGCCAGTAGCAGATTTGGACACGTCCTCAGCAATACTTGACAAAAAAGAGATCGTGACCTTCAACGCGAGTGGGAGCTATGACCCTGACGGCTACATAGTTAGTTACTCATGGGATTTCGGTGACGGAAACACCGCAACTGGAGTCACCGCAAGTCACTCATACCCCGCAAGTGGAACATATAATGTGACCTTAACAGTCACCGACAATGACGGAGCAACCGACTCTATCACCGCCACAAAAACCGTTAGGAACAAATCTCCTGTAGCGATCTTCACAGAATCAGATCACACCGTATACAACGGTGATGTGATTACATTTAACGCCGCTGACAGCTATGACCCTGACGGCACTATCGTCAGTTACTCATGGGATTTCGGCGACGGAAACACAGCCACAGGCGTTACAGTTTCCCACGCCTACGCCGATAACGGTTCATACGTTGTGACTTTAACTGTGACCGATAACGATGGGGCAACAGACTCAGCCCATGCCACAAAAACCATTATGAATAGGCATCCTGTAGCAATCTTCACCGAATCAGCTCACACAGTATACAGTAGCGAGAACATCCACTTTGACGCTTCCGAAAGCCACGACCCAGACGGCACAATCGTCAGTTACTCATGGGATTTCGGTGACGGAAACACCGCAACTGGAGTCACCGCAAGTCACTCATACCCCGCAAGTGGAACATACACTGTGACGCTTACAGTCACCGACAATGACGGAGCAACCGACTCTATCACCGCCACAAAAACCGTTATGAATAGGCCTCCTGTAGCGTCGTTTACCGAAACAGCTGAAGTAGTCGATACCGAAGAAGCTATCTCTTTTGATGCGTCAGATAGCAGCGACCCTGATGGTTATATAGTTGATTATTCGTGGGACTTCGGTGACGGAACGCAAGGAACCGGTGTCTCAGTTCAGCATGCTTACTCGCAGGATGGAACATACACTGTGATCTTAACAGTCACCGACAATGATGGGGCAACAAACAGTACAGAAGCAATCAAGACGGTTCTAAATCGAAGTCCAGTAGCTTCCTTCACCGAATCAGCTCATACAGTATACAGTAGCGAGAATATCCATTTTGACGGCTCCGAAAGCCACGATCCCGACGGCGTGATAGTTAGTTATTCATGGGATTTTGGCGACGGAAACACCGCAACTGGAGTTGAGGTGGATCATGCATACGAAGACGACGGCGTCTACACTGTTACATTAACAGTCATTGATGATGACGATGCAACTGGTTCAGCTACCGCGACGAAAAACGTCTTGAATAGATCACCTGTAGCATCGTTCACTGAAAACGCTACAATAGTGAGCAAAGATGAGGCAATCCATTTTGATGCTTCTGAAAGCCATGACCCAGACGGCATAATCGTTAACTATCTCTGGGAATTTGGTGACGGAAACACAGCCACAGGTGTGACATCGGACCATGCATACAGTGAAGATGGAAACTACACAGTAACCCTGACTGTAACAGATGACGATGGAGCTTCCGCATCATTAGTTGCTGCGAAGATTGTGGAAACAGAGACGGAGATTGCTTTGCCCTTAGCAGTCCTTTCCGTGATTGGCTTAGGTATAACGGCTCTAACAGCGACTCTTCTATATGCTTTATTCATAAGAAGAAAGAAAAAGAAAAAAACTGAAGAAAATACCTGAGAAGCCAAGCATGCCCTAGGCTTGGTCCTTTTTTTTCAAAGCATTCTCAGATCAAAATCTGCCGTGAATCTTGGCTTTCATTGTCTGTTAGTTTCAACGCGTGGATGTGCGCCTCATCGGAGAGAGAAAGGAGTTTGGAATATGTTATGAGGCTGGTCACGCGTGTCGTCCATTTTTCAGCCTTTACCTCAAAACTCACTCATATTAACCCGTAAGATGCTACACATCAGGCGCACAAAAAGCGTGTTAACCCAAACTTAGCCGATATTCAGAACTCCCTCGAAGACGGCCTCTTCAGCAACATTCAGTTCCCTTGACAGCCATAACTTCAGGAGACGAGTGTCCTGGGGAAATTCTCCCGTGTACGACACGACTCTACCCTTTGTTAGTGCATCAGCTTGGAAGGATCTCTCCGCCTCTTTGAAAAGGTAGGAGACGGTTTCTGCGCCTGCCGCCATAGTTTTAAAGTCCTCCCATTGTTTGCACTTAACAATCACTGGGGTTCCGTGGATATAAGATGGGGATTCTCGGGGGGAGGCAAGGTATTTTATCAGGTTAGTTATCTCGCCTTGGAGAGTTGTGATACGATCTTCTATTTTTTCGATCTTGCCACTTATCTCGCCAGTATCTCCCAAACTCTCGGTTATGATGCCTAGTTGACTTATGAGACGATCCAAGTCCTTTTCGTGTTCTTTCAAGACGTTTATGATGAAGTCTAGAGCTTCCAAAGCGTCGTTCTTGGTTGGTTTCCGTTCCATGTCGTTGTCTCCTTGGGCAGATATACTGTAAGGCAAGATAGATAAATAAACGTAATGCATCGTCAAACTGTATCATTATATTGGGAATTACATACTAATTAGCAATTCGAACCGAGAAAACTAACATCAACATAGACGCCTAAAAGTATGGATAGAAACTTTATGAGCGATTCAGATAATTCATAGACTAAATAAGATTGCTTCTTCTCTGCTCAATTGGATTCTACAAGAACATAAATGAAAGGCAAAGCGACACCCATCTCTACACATACTATGCGAACAACACCTTAAATGAGAAAACCGTAACAGACAGCTACGCGGCTGGTTGAACGGTAAGCTTCGATTTTCGGACACCCACATGACGGAGAGGCGATATCTTCTTTGCGTCGTTGTAGATGTCAGAAGCAATTTTCCCAAGGACAAGTTCTTGAACGAACTGGTCGAAGGTGAGGGCAGATGCTTTCTCTTTAACGATCTTACGCATAATCGTACGTATCTCCTGTTCTTGGGAGGTCTTTATGCGTGAAAGAGTGAAAACAGAAACCGCCAGCGTTAATCCATAATCATCCTTGGTGCTGAGATTGAAGATTCCATCTACTCGCGTTGTTCTCCTTCTAACTAGACTCCTCAGATAATCCCGGGAGTATTCGTGACCCTTAAAGACTGTGCGGGCGGTTTTGCCTTCAACGGCCTCAACTCTGAAATACAGTTTGAGATACTGATGAGCGAAGTCGTTGGTGATGTCATAGAGAGTGCCGTCCACAATCCTTCCAACAAGCTTTGAAGGATCGTCCGCAGGTATGGCTCCCAGTTCAACCCCGCCGAAGTATGGCGGAGACACTACTTTGTACCACTTTTTGTCTCGCCACTTGTCCTTAATGCGTCCTCTTCTCTTTGACACCAGAGTCCCTCATTGTAATTGGAAAGATTTCACAGGGAAGTATTAAAATCTTCGGCTTTTCAGTTCATTCCAGCCTTTCAATGCCGCCCATTAAAGGTCTTAAAGCTTCAGGAATAGCGACGGAACCGTCTTTTTGTTGATACTGTTCAAGGATGGCTATCAATGTTCTGCTGGTGGCAAGGGCGGTGTTATTTAGGGTGTGAACAAAACCAACCGGAGCCTGTCCTTCCTTTTCTCTGTACTTTATGTTCAGCCTTCTCGCTTGATAGTCTGTGCAGTTGGAGTTGGAGCCAGCCTCTCGATAGGTTTTATCAGCCATCCAAACTTCTATGTCGTATTTTTTTGCTGCTATTATTCCGATGTCTCCGGTGCAGACGTTTACAACCCTATAGTGTAGCCCCAAACCCGTGTAGAGGTCTTCAGAATTTTGTTGAAGTTCTTCATGGAATTTCCAAGAATTTTCGGGAAGACAGAAAATGAATTGTTCGATTTTGTTGAATTGGTGCACCCTAAACAAGCCTTTAGTGTATTTGCCGTGGGCGCCCACCTCTTTTCTGAAGCAGGGACTGACCCCCACATATTTTACAGGCAAGTCTTTTTTTGGGATAACTTCGTCCATGAAGGATGCTGCCATGGGATGCTCGCTTGTAGCTATGAGGTAGAGGTCATCGTTTTCTATCTTATACAGCTGGTCTCCGAAGAATTCTAGGTCTGTGACTCCCAGATACGGTTTCCTGTGCATCATCAGAGGCGGCTCTATCAGGGTGTAGCCTCTGCTTCTGAGAAAGTCTATCGTATAGGTTATGATTGCGAAGTCAAGCCGAGCCAAATCCCCTTTCAGGTAGTAGAAGCCATGACCGGCAACTTTGGCGGCTCTCTCAAAATCTATCAAACCCAAATCTGAAGCGATTTCTACGTGGCTCTTTGGTGTAAAATCGAATTTTGGAGGTTTACCAACGACTTTTTCGACAACGTTTTCGGTTTCGTCTTTGCCAAAAGGAACTGTTTCGTGAAGTATGTTGGGAAGCTTCAGCAGCATGAGGTCGGCTTTTTCTCTGTATTCCACAACTTGCTTTTCCAGTCTCTTTATTTTTTCAGGTATGTTCTTTGCTTCTTCGATCTGTTTGCTGGCGTCCTTTCCTTTCTTCTTCAGGTTTGCGATCTCTGTGGTTATTATCTTTCGTTTATGTCGAAGCTCGTTTGCTTCTGTCAACAGCTTTCTCCATTGTTTGTCGTATTCGATGAGATTGTTAAGCATCTCAATTTTTTCAGGTTCGCATCTCTTTTCTAGGTCTTTTCGTACGATTTCTGGATGCTCTCGAATCAGTTTAATGTCTAGCATCAACCTGTGCCCCGGAACCTTTCGTTTCAAAGTTTAAACTAACTCGATATTTAACGTTATACATGTAAGTTGAGGAAACGTCAATTCTCAGAAACCGTTTTTCCAATTCAGGAAAGTATGTGTTGTGAAAAAATTATAATGGATTATGAAGTTGGTGCTCTATTTTTCTGAAAAAGTACTGATAACCACAATTAAAGTTTAGTATTTGCTAGTTTTTATATACCATATCAACAAACTATAAACTGACTTTTAAGAGTTGTCATAGACGAAAGTGCGCGCAAAACTGATTTCAACAATAAACTATGTTGATGATGGACAAAATAAGGGACAATTAAGGGACTTTTTACTTTTTTTAAAAAACCTTGGTTTTCAATCATAGAAGATGCTGGTTTGCCTTATCCATAACTCTTCTTTTCTTATGTAACCATGTTAAAACCAAATGGACATGAAAACCCCAAAAAACGCTTTTTTCTGATTTCACGATGGTTTTATGATGGTATTGGAAAATGGTGCTGTTATCACGATTGTACAATCATGTTGAAAAGTTGGTACAATAATTTTTTTATGGAAAATCTTATATGATTTGGTCAATGGTTTTATGGTTCAGGAATGAACGGTACAAGATAAGTGAACCAAGTTTTGAGCAGACCAAAATTTTTTTCAATCAATCCAAGTTTTCAGATCTACAGTGACAAAATCACAATCAAAGTAGAATCAAAAACCATCTACGACAAAAACCGACATACCATAATATCACGGGCACACAACCGTTTGATCGAATTGCGGGTTTGGGGGTTAAAATTTAACCCCAAACCCACATTTTAAATACAATAACTACCGTAAAATTAAAGTCAAGTTGAGGAATACTTGTTGAATACTAAACCTCGTTTTTACGGAAAAGTGACAGTAACAACTTTAATCACGTTGGTTTTAATGTCAACTTTTAGTGCTTCAGTTTTTGGCCTTAACTCTAATCTTCCCGATCCTCCCACACGACCTAACACCACCGGTCCCCTAAGTGGAGTAGGCGGAACTTATGGCGGGGGCGTTCTTGTATTATCTGAACCACAACCTAACGTTGTAGCTGATAGACACAAGGCTCTTGGCAAAATAGAACAAACAAATGAAAAGAAAACAGTAACAATTGACGAAAAAGCAGATTGGGGCCTAAGCATGACTGGTCCAGTATCGAACAGCGAAATGCAAGGAATATTAGAAGCGATTCGTGATTTGAAACCTCCACGAGAAATAACTTTGTCATATGACTTGCAAGGAAAAGATGATGAGAAAAGATCATGGACTCAAACAGGTACCATATACGAAATCACTCAACACAAAATCTACGTTGTTAGACAGGCTGTTCCTGCTCAAAATGAGCTTGTTGGAATTATGGTCGTGGAGAAACCTGTTAGCCTCCAAGTGAAATTGGATTCGGAAGATTGTCCTGAACCCAAGCCCGTAGTTCAGGTTATAGGTGTTGATCCACTTGAAGGGTTCATAAATTCTATTACTGGGTTCTTTAGGTGGTTGTTTGTCGATTTAGCAAATGATTTGGGATTGTACAGTTTTGGTACCGTTAAAGTTTATTCTGGAGATGAAATAGCTGGAGTGATGCATCTTAGATCTGGAGAGAGTAAAACGATTAAACTACCTCCAGGTTCATATTCGGTTAAGGCATTGGTTCAAGTTTTCGGAATACCTTTAGAAATGGATGCTGGTAATGTTGCAGCAGATGTTCCAATCCTCTTAACAGTTACTCTAACAATTGTCGAGTACGTAGAAATCATCTTATTTATTATTGTGGTCTTTGTTCTCTTTTGGATTTTAAGAAAAATCTTTAGAAAATATCAGGTAATGGACAGAGTTTTTAGAAGAAAAAGATCCACCTCACTAAACGTATCTACTGAGGGTAAGCGACCTGGATCATATGCTGCCAAAGCTAAACAGACTACACAAACTAAACAGGTTAGCCAAGCTAAACAGGCGAGCCAAACTAAACAGGCTACCAAAGCTAACCAAGCTGCCAAAGCTAAACAGACTACACAAACTAAAGGGAAAAAGGTTAAATTTTAACCCCCAAACCATTATTTTTTCATTAAAATAGACCAACCTAATAATCTGGCCGTTTCTGGAGGTTTGAATGCAATTCCAAATTTTCTTTCTTTTTCCCTCGTGCGTGAAAGCAGTATATTACTTAAAGACTAGAAAGATTCACAGCCTAGAAATTATTGCAGATAAAAAAATGAAAAAAAGGTTAAACCAAAACCGGTGGAACCAGTTCCAAAGCTCGTACTTAAATCGCGGTTTTGCATGGAATGCGGAAACAGACTCTTGACTAAAGGATCTTTTTGTAACAATTGCGGTTCTTCTGCTCGAAATTTTGGAGGACCAGAAACAAAGAGTTGTCACTGTGGAACGGTAATACCTTCTACTGCAAAATTCTGTAGTGCATGTGGAGCAAAACAATCACCGATCTAACAGTGAACATATTGGCTAAACCGCTGCTCGACAAGGGGACACTGCTATAACTTGTAATGACGCGCGCGCTTTCTGACGATGCTAACGGGGTAGTAATCGCAGACGCAATAAAACTAGTGCCAAATGGTTAGAGAAAGAAATGGACACTACAATTGCCAAAAAGCAAACTCTAATTTTGGTTACAAGGTTGTTTTTGAGTTCTGCAATAGATTCCGGTGTTGGATTAACGGCTGGCAAGATGATGTGTGGAAAATCCATAGCCCAAACTGATGAAACATACCTGACAACAGTTAAACTTGAGAGATTCAAGCAACTCAAATGATTCTTAAGAATCACAGAACAGCCGAAGGTTGAGAGCGGTGATGCGCCTGCAGGTGAGACAATAGGTATAAATATTCATTTATTGAATTCTATACGAATTGCATTAGAGGGAAATTAGATGTGTGAAAGCGAGGGAAGTTTTTTCTGCGTTCTGATGGTTTGCGCGCGCAAAAAGGATGTAAGAAAATGAGTAAAACAAAAATCGTGATTGGTGTCTTAACATTTTTATTGGTTTTAGTTCCTGTTTTTCAAGTTAAAGCTTCAATTTCTGTTGCTTTCATTTATTCTACGGATCTTACTTCTGCAGAAAGCTACGAGTCTTTGTTGACAGCACAGGGCATGACCGTTGATTTGGTGCCTAGTTCAGATGCTGCAACTTGGGACTACAGTGGCTATGGAATAATTATTATAGGCAGCGAAACAGGAAGCAGTTATTCGTGGGAACCTGAGGCTGCAGTTTCAGTAATAGATGGAACCGGTAAACCCATATTAGCACTTGGACGTGGCGGCTCATGCTTCTTTAGCGTGCTTGATATATACATTGGTTGGGGGCAGGGGTGGACAGGAAGTAAAAATTCCATATATGTTGTTGATGTTGCTCAAAAGATTTTTCACGCTCCCAATGAAATCACTATACCGTCTGATAACATAATTGGACTTTATAGTTCAACAGGTCACATAGGTATCTATGTGCCATCTCCTGTTGCAGGTGTTACTCCTTTAGGTCGCGAAGCAGACAATGACAACCATTATCCTTTGATACAACAAGACGATCGTTACGTTTTATGGGGATTCACCAACTCTCCTGAAGATATGACTCAGACAGGAAAAGATCTGTTCGTCAACGTTGTCTCATGGCTAGCGCTACAAAACCCTAGTGCCTCTTTCACCAGTTCACCCGAGTCTCCAGAATATGGTAAAACAGTAACCTTTGATGCTTCAAACAGCAGTGACACTGACGGCACAATCGCAAATTACGCATGGAACTTTGATGACGGAAGCGCAGGAACCGGAAAGACAACAACTCACGTTTATGCTTCGGTTGGCACTTATGGTGTCACGTTAACTGTCACAGATAATGACGGCTTAACAGACACAGACACAAAAGATGTTTTCGTTATTGCAACGGGTGTGGATATAACGCCTCCTGAAGCTTCTTTCACCAGTTCACCCGAGTCTCCAGAAGAGGGTGAAACAGTAACCTTTGATGCTTCCGCCAGTGATGACACTGACGGAACAATCGACAGTTATTCATGGAACTTTGATGACGGAAACACAGGGTCTGGAGAAACTGTATCTCATTCTTACACTTCGGCTGGCACCTATAATGTCACTTTAACTGTCATAGATAATGACAGCTTAACAGACACAGACTCACAAACCATAACCGTCAGTCCACCTGGCAAAGAAGCTCCTGAAGCCTCTTTCTCTTTTTCACCTAGTTCTCCAGAAGTGGACGAAACAGTAGCCTTTGATGCTTCAGGAAGCAGCGACGCTGACGGCACAATCGCAAATTACGTCTGGGACTTTGATGACGGAAACACAGGGTCTGGAGAGACTGCAACGCACTCCTACGCGTCGGCTGGCACTTACACTGTCACCCTAACAATCGAAGACAATGATGGACTAACAGACACAGCCACAAAAGATGTTGTCGTCAATGGAGGTGGTGGGGGCGATGTGACGCCTCCGGTTGCAAACGCAGGTAACAATATAACTGTGAAGGCTGGATCAAAAGTGACCTTCAGCGCCGCTGGTTCCAGTGACAACGTGGGCATCGACAGCTACGAATGGGACTTCGGAGACGGAAACTCAGGAACTGGAGTAACCACCAGTCACACTTACGGAACAGAAGGCAATTACACCGTTTCCTTGACGGTGACAGATGCGGCTGGAAACTCCAACGCGGTCACGATTGTGATAACTGTTGAGGAGGCGGCAGCGGCTGAATTTCCTTACTGGATCATCATTCTCATTATCTTGGTAATCGTGGCTGTTGTAGTTGTTTGGTATTTCCTTAAGAAGAGGAAACCTAAGGAAAAGGCGCCGAAACCTGTTAAACTCAGAATCACCGCGGAGCCCACTGAGATTTTTGCTGATGGAAAGACGAAGTCTGCAATAACTGTGGAATTGCTTGATGAAGAGGGAAAGCCAGTGCCGGCTTTAGCAAACACCGAGATAAAACTCGTTACAACAAAGGGAAAAATAGAGAAGCCTTTAGTAAAAATCCCAAGAGGGAAAGAGTTAGAAAAAACTCTTTTGATATCCCCGAAAGAAGCAGGAACAGCAACCTTGTCAGCCAAGGTAGAGAATTTAGAAAGTACAAGCATAACAGTAACTTTCATGGAGAAGAAGCGCTACTGCATGCATTGTGGCACCAAAATGGCTTTTGTAGCCAAGCGTTGCCCCGAATGCGGTAAGAGTCCCCCAGCTGGAGTAGACACAAAAACATGCAAGAACTGTAACGCCGTGATACCGGTTGTTGCAAAGTTCTGTGCTGAATGCGGCGCAAGCCAACCAAAGTAAGGAGTAATACAATAGTAGATAAACCCGCAGCCAAGCAGGGTAATAAAATCGTTGTGTATGTAAATCAAATTCTGGCAAACGAAGTTCTGGTTGTTCCTGTTACAGTGTTGCTAGGAAAATCCCAAGTCGTTTCTCCTACTTCGATGCCCTCCACTTTGACACGCATAAGAGGTATATCTTGCCATATCCCTGTTGGAAATGGGATTTCATAGAATGTTACGTTAAAAAATACATTCACTATCACCGATGTACTTTTCGTTTGAATTCCAACTTCTTCAAAACCGTTTTCATCCATCATTTTTTCTTTAATGAACCTAGGAACCTCGACGGGGTTCGTCCATGGCCCTGGTTCTTCTTTATCCTTACAATATTCGGTCAATTCACCAGGTTTGAGGTGTGGATTATTAGTCGATATGTATTTGTTTCTGTCCTTACCGCAGAACTCCGAATAATTATTCATCCATTCCGTGCGGAGCTTAGCTTCATCCTCGTCTGGACTCATGGTGAGCTTGCGTCGCTTAAGTTCAGGATGCTTTTCCCAGAGCTTTTCATTAGCTTTTTGCATGGTCACACAGTTCGGGGGTTTCGTGGCATAACGTGTTTTCATTCCGACTGCTCCTCCCATTCCACATCAAAGAGCAAGATGCTTGTCACTGGTCGCGTCAACCACTGCATATAGCCGTTCCTCAGGAATGACCAGTTCACGAAAAAGGAATCTGATGGGTAATTGGCCCTTGTTCATGCTTTCACCTTAGCCTCCAAGAAAGAAGTTAAGCTACACCTCCCCACAGGGAACATCCTCGCATCGATTAATCAGCGGGGTTCCCCTTTTCGCTGCAGAGGTCATCGCCATTTTAATTATATCGATTACAGCAACTCATTATCCAATAAGGACTGTCATGCAACCTTGGGTGATAGTGTCAGGCGGTCCGGTACAGGTAGCCATATCGCCCAAGCGAGCAGCAGGAGCTCCGCCGATAAACACTGTTGGGCTCCCCACAGTTATAGGTCCCCCTACATGGGGTGGCGGGGGTACTCCCGGATTTAGCATCGGGCAAACATGCATATCACCAACTCGAGCAGCAGGTTGACCACCAATCAGTACGGTAGGACACCCCACCACAATCGAGCCCCCATGGGCTGTCATATCGCCTAATCTTGCTGCTGGTTTACCGATTTTCTTCCCCTCCTGAATCTTTCGTTTTACCCTCACGATAAGGGTAACAAAACATAATTATTGAAAGGCAGAAGTTTTCCAAGTAGGTTTCAAGTGGCTTTTCCGAAGCCAGATGGCTAGGACAGAAGATCACATTTCCAAAACGTGCCCATGATAGAATACCATTTCTCTTACCGTTGCACACCATCGGTCACATTCCTCTCAGACATTTTCTAATTTTATCCTCCAAAATTTCATGGTATCTTGGAGTACTAAATATGTTTCTTAGTGATTTTTATTTTCTCTATGGGCGGTATAATTTTCTTTACACGAAGCTCCATTTCAAATGAGTAATTCAATCGAATCTTTTCCGTCTTCTTCCCTTGCTCCTTTAAAGTTTCCCCACCAACAGGCTTCAATTCAATGCCTTCCGCTGCAAGTTCGTCCTCCACCAGTAAAAGAGCCTTAACCACCTTTTCAGCAAGAGAGTCCACTTTAACTCTATCAGCATGCAACACATCAATGGCATAAATCCCCTTAACCTTCAGGCCCTTCACGGTCATAATCTTTTTCTGTGACAGATATTTAACGAATAATTTGTTTTTGCCCTTGGGAGGAGCCTTGCTGAAATCTATCGAACCTTTGCCATAATTTACATCGAAGTCCTTCTTCTCAGCTAAAGAGGTTCCTAGGGGGCACTCCACCTGAACATTATCTTGCAAAGGTCTCTCCTTAAGTTTATAGGATTTCTGAACGCCGTCACTGCTGAACCACTCCTCCAACTCGACGTTACCTTCATCTATGTTTTCAACTAAACCCATGTTCTCAAATTCGAAACTCAAGTTAGAGATGGCTACTGCAGGTGACTTGGCAGGTTCCATGTTGAGTACAATGTTATCTTTTGGTATCTCCTTAACTCTTTCTTGAAGAATTTTGACGAGCCTGTCTTCGATTTCTGTCAGCATTCCCTGTCACTCAGTCAAGACTTAGCAGGTGTAATTTTGGACTTGTAATGTAAAACGTTACCAATTCGTGGAGTGCACTCTGGATCCGTACATCTAAAGCTGATATTTAAGACCTCTTTTTCGGAGTTTGGGTTGCCTATTCTATACCTGTACCACACGTACTCGTTTGGAGACAATATATACTCAACATAAGGGGTCTCAGCGCCTTTTGGTCTAAGCTTTGAACGATCATGAACAAAGAGACCGCTTGCAACCGCGTTGGTTCCATCCATGTAGTCGAAAATAACTTCTAACGCTTTCTTGTCGCCGTTCTCTGCACCAGACCAATAGTCTATCGAGTCTAGGTGGGTTACAACACCGAATTTGCAGATTTCACCCGTTTTTCCTTTCTCCAGAAGCCACTGTTTTGTCAGGAGACCTACAATGGGAGCCTCATAGCTGGTCGTTTCGTTTCGTATTACCTCATTCAGATTGTAGGAAGTGCCCCCGAGGCTACTTATGTTCAGCAATGTTGTGGTCTCTTGCATGCTGTCGGTATAGGTCTTCAAATCCTGAAGTTTGCGCTCAAGCTCTTCAAGATCAGCTCTTATACCGTCCTGCATGTTGTTCCAGTCTTCAGACCGGATCACTTCACCCGGATTCTTCTTTATCGGCTCAAATTCTACCATTTTAATTCACTATCCTGAAACATTAATTATTGCATTTACCCCCGCAGCCTTCATAGAGTTTACCACCTTCTCCAAATAAGGCACTGAATAACCACTACCACGCAAAGCTTTTGACTTGATTCTTACTTCGAAGGTGGCAGGCTGGAGTCTGACCCAATCAAAACGTATTTTGACGGAGGGCACTTTGACAGCGAATATATGTTCATCAAATTTTGCTGTATCAAACACACCAACCAACTTCTCAAGGGATTCACTGTATTTCCAAGTTGAGCCCCTCCTAAGAAGTCTTGGGATTGTCTGTGGAAAAACTTTTGTTGAAACGTCTTTTTCACCAATCGAGGCTTTTTTCTTCTTTATGACTAGTTTTTGCCCACTTTTCATTTTCCCTTTATAAGTTATAGATTCTCCAGTGTCAACGTTCATGATTTGGGGCTTACTAACCCCTCCGGCCTCTTCAACAGTTAGAGTTAAGCTAGGCTGGGCGTCTGCTATGCTGTTGCTTCCAAGTGTCCATGTATCTCCAGCCCTCACCGTAAAATCTGCAAAAGCCGAGGCTGGGGGGTTTTCAATAATCTTCACGTCTTCCTCGCTTTCTGCGCGGATTAATGCTTCAACAGCTTCTAGAATTGTTGAAACTGTTCCCCCTCCTTCATACTCGGTTACAGCTCGTTTCAAGCGGGTTCTATATAGCGGGTCGTTTTCTTCAGCAAGTCGACTTAGTCCTAAGAGATCGCCCAACGTATCCAATTCATCTTCTACAGCCGTGTCTACCCAATGAGCCTTCATTAGGTCTGTTATTGTTTCCTCTGCTTCATCTAGTTGTTTGATTACTGCTTTAAGAAGAGTAAAGACTAGTGAGTTTTTTTCCCAATGTTTATAGAATCTTGGGAGTCGATCACAAATTCTTTCAACGCGATCCATAACCACTCACTCCTTTTCTTCGTACAATATGTTTATGGTTCTAGGCTCAGCTCTTTCTTCATTGCTTATAACAATATTCTCTATTTCACTTTCGAAGATCTCTTCTTCCCTTTGAGCAGAAATCATTACGTCCGTTACATCTAGTACCCCTCTAACGCTCAAGGCTGCCTCTATGATCTTGGAGAAGAGTACACTGTCCCCTATTCTCAGCAACGAAATGTAACTCCTGACTAACTTTTCTGCCTCTGTCACAGCAGTTGTATACGAGATTTCTTTTTGCAATGTTAAGGTTAATGAAACGTCTATGTAGACAATTCTAGGCCTCAAGAACTCAAATTTTATGCCTGCAGCTCTAGTTTCACTGATGACTCGCTCAATTTCATCTTTATCTCCTCCGTCAACAATAACCTTAACGATCCCGGCTACTCCCTCGGGCTTATCCTCGATAAGCAGTGATCTTACGCCTTCAACAGCCTTAATGGCTGTTTCAAGGGATGAAACTGTTGCTTTTCCAGCAAACTCTAAGGCATGTTTGGCTCGTTCTCGCAGCTCAGAGTCGCTTTCAGTTTCCACGCCGTTTGTTATATCCCCCTTGTTTATTACGTATTCCACACCTTGAACAGGCTGAGGCATAATTGTTACTGCTCCTGCAAGAACGTTTCCCCATCGACCAGCCACGTTACAAATCACAGGGACCTTGGTCGCCCATTTTCCTTCAATGGCAAGTTTCAGGGATGTCTCTTCGGTTGTGGTGAATGATCGTGATTCTTCGGGTCTTGTCGAAAATGTAGCAACAGTGGTCCCTTTTAGGATTGTAATTTCTTGGTAGCAGATGTAGTCAACCCTGAAAACGGTTTTTTTATCTGGTTTATTTCCTTCAGGAAGCCACCTAACTTTGTTTCCCACCAAGCTGTAATCAACGTCGTTTTCGAAAGGTGCCGGGGATCCTTTGACCGTTCCTTCAACTTTCACGATTTCCTTTATGAGGGGCTTCTTCAAAACATATTCTGGAGAACCGTCGTAGAGATGGACTTCACCAGTAACAGACAACTTTTCAGGTTCTGTGCTTCGACCGAATGTAACATATCCCGATGAAGGTTGTGGAGGCTTACGTTTGACGCCCAGCAGCGAAACCACCAAGTCTAAAGCCTCGCCTGTGGCGGTTTCTAAGAAAGCTGAAAGATAAGCTTGATCCATTTGAGCATAAAGGTACTCGATTTCTCTACTTATCGCCTCAACTAAGGTCCTTACAACACTTCCGGGGTTAACATCTGAAATCCCTGATGCTCTAGTAAATGTGTATTTTACATTAAAACTAGTCTCCTCATCAGGATGTTCTCCTCCAGTCAGCCATTCAATCGAGTCTCCGGTTAATCTATAGTCAACATTCTTCACGAAAGATTTTGTTACACCTTTCGATTTCCCTTCAACATCATGAATCTCAGCAATGGGAGTATTTGAGAGACCATACAGTGCATACCCAATAACGTATGTATGCTTTTCAGTGGTCTCTCCTCCTGTAATTTGTGTTAAGATATCTTTTGCAATTTTTCTATAAGGTTTACTTGTTAGCGGCAATTACTTCACCCTCCAAGCTGAATGGGTAAACTACACTTAGGACAGTGCTTTTTCCAATTGGAAGAACCGTAATCTCTATATCGAGACGATTAAGGTCATACTGGTTCTGCGTGACTTTTATATCCGTAACCTCTATGATTCGTGGTTCCTCAGCTAGACAAGCGTGAATAAGGTTCTTGAGCCTCTCTCTTGTCCGTGCGTTGTTCGGTTCTCCTACAAGGTCATGAAGACGAGAACCGTAATCTGCGTGACCAATGTCATAGAGTTCGCCTTCGTCAGTTGTTAATCTATGCATGATTGCTTGAACAAGATTGTTGTCATCTGAAACAGTTTCAAAATCCCCTTTTGTAACAGTCAAATCTGCACCTAATGGATCAAACTGTAACTTCAGATCTTTTCCGATTTTTTCTTTTTTCTCAGACAACTTGTTTCACCCTAATTTATGTTGACTATTGCACCTTTGATTGTCATTTGGGCGGTGGCTTCTACTTTCATTGTGGCAGACGATTTGATTTCGGTCGCGGCACCTGACTCCACTTTCATGTTCGTACCCGATTTAAAGTTCAAATCCTTCTTACTTTCCATTTTTATGCTGGAAGCCGAAAAGCTCATGTTACCCTTCGATTTCACTGAGGTGTCACCCTCCGCTTTTATGTTGATGTTTGCTTTTGACTCGATGAGTATATCTCCGTCACGTTGTATAACCACTTTTGTCTCTCCGGCAGTAACATCTACCTCATCGTCGGTAACTCTAAGGATAATTCCCCCAGGAAACTCGAGATAAATTCTCCTAACCTCAGGATTCTCAGCGTAGGGTGGAACATAGACAACCTCTTCAGCGTTGTTTAACGGCGGTCTATCTTCGTCGTTGTATAATCTTCCAATTACTATCGGCGCGTTTATGTCTCCATTTATGAATGCAATAAGAACTAGGTCTCCAACCTGTGGAATACCTACCAAACCAATGCACTGAGTAGCAATCGGAACCTTTCTTAATTCAAGGTCGGCGTTCTTTAGCCTCGCGTTGCATTCGTAATTGTTCTTGTCGTTTGCACTTGAATGTGGAAAGATTGAGGTTACTACCGCCAATTCTGGAAAATGGATTTTCTTCATCTCTTTTTCAGCAATTCCCTTGATAGTTTCAACTATACTCATTCTTCATCACCTGCTCATCCAACAATCGATTTTTGTCGTGAAACCTTTGATCTTGCTCAAATAGTGCTCAACGCCTCTAATCTCAAGTTCACCCTCGACAGCTGAATTAGGCATACCCTCAAGGGCTATAGTGTCGCCCACTTTAATATCAGGATTGCCTACTGTCTCGACAACCGCGGCGAAAGTGTATTTTAATTTATCCAGTTTTGCTTTTGCAA
>Ga0315537_1001294_pt1 | contig 19754 bp, 16 predicted proteins | sample SalMarSW160270MG_FD_203091 | JGI IMG/M metagenome (GOLD analysis project Ga0315537, IMG submission 203091) | Salt marsh sediment microbial communities from the Plum Island Ecosystem LTER, Massachusetts, United States - Salt Marsh Sediment SW1602-70 ...
CTGGGCAATACGTTTTGTAAAGCGCAAAAGCAAGCGGAGAGAGCTGGCTCGTTTTCATCATTATAAGCGACATAAGTTATTGGCTCCACTAAGGGTTAAAGAACGAAAATGAAATTAGACAGTAAAATTAGGTCTTTCCGAGAATACCTGACGGCTCGAAAGCAACTGTGGCTGCTTCGCCTCAGGGCTTGGAGTGCTATCGAAAAATACGAAGATCGAGACAATAGCATGAAGATGAGGCGCTTGAGTCAAAAACGCCAAGACAAGCTGCTTAATGAACTTGCACATCTTGAGGAGCAAATTGCGCGAAAGGCAGAAGGTTCAACACCTACTGCCGCAGCATTGACACAGATAACAACCGAGTACGGACTCTCATCCCTGCAAACTGAATTGGCCGAAGGGCTTTTTGTGCATGAACTTTACAACATTTTAGCGCCATTTAATACCCCAGTTACTGTTCGCGGGTTGGCACAAATGATAGCGCCCGAAACCTACCCCAGGAATTGTAAGAATGTAATTGAGGCTACTGAAGGTTTGATAGAACAAAATGTTGCCAAAATCAGCGAATGGGATGATGGGTCTTGCACGATGAGTTCCAGGATTCGTCTGCAGCCCGGTATCCTAACCGAGCTTTGGGCACACTTGGAAAACGATGCCATTGACGACAGCGACCTGAAAGCAACTCGCCGTCAGCTTTATCAATCAAACAGCTGGCCCCTATAAACATCCAGCAACTGATTTTCCTCCATGAAAAATCTGCGACATCTGCACCCACAGTTCTGAATACATAATTAAAGAGCAAACTGCAATTTACGTATTTATGGGAGACTGACAATGATTACGATGCGAAAAACCAAGCATATTGGTCGTAGACAACAACAGCGGGGGCTTCGGGAAGACGTCTTGGAGTTGATCCTGGACTTCGGTGAGGCCAAGTATGGCGCTGGTGCTATGTGGTACTGTTTACGGCAGAGGTTACTTCCAAGCTACCTGAAGGGAACTGAGATTGCCCAAATGGCCGAGGCTTGGGTAGTTGTGGCCACTAAGGACACCGCTGTTATAATGACCGTCTATGCACGAAAGAATCCAAACCGCCACATTCGGCTCAAATGCCAACGAAAACCATTGACTTGTGGTCGTAGCAGGTTATTATATCGTAGAGAGAATGTAAAGTAGCAGATGATGTGTTCATAATGCATACGGGCTCAGGTAATGACCAGGAGCAAAGTAGATGCGAGCCTCTTATGCCGCATAGAAGTCGATCAGTGGGTCACAAAGTGGGTCAGTCGTCACGTGATAGCTACTTGTTAACAATTTGTCAATGACTTGTTATTCACTTGTAGCTCTCGAAAACAGTCAGTTTCGTGCTTGTAACTTATGTTCTTAAAATCACTTACAACCGGAGCAAAGGATTTCTAATCCGTAGGTCGCAGGTTCGAGTCCTGCCGGGCGTGGTATATGAGCCGAGAAATAATCGCCATCCTGGACTTTGGCAGTCAGTACGGTCAACTGATTGCACGCAGGGTTCGCGAACAGAATGTATATTCCCAAATTTGCCGGGCGGATATAACGGCAGAAGAATTATCACGATTAGGTGTCAACGGATTGATATTGTCCGGGGGGCCTGCAAGTGTCTATGATAAAAATGCGCCAAAATGTGATGAGAAAATCTTTGAATTGGATGTGCCGATTTTGGGTATCTGCTACGGAATGCAGTTAGGCTGTCAGATTTTAGGGGCAAAAATTGTCGCCGCCCAAAGACGTGAGTACGGGCGAACAACTCTGTCTATTCTTGAGAAGAGTGGTTTGTTTGCGAATCTGCCGGATTCAATCACGGCCTGGGCAAGCCACGGCGACCAGCTCGGTGAATTAAGCGACGATTTCGTCAAATTAGCAACTACCGATACCTGCCCATTTGCTGCAGTAAAGCACAAAAAAAGGAAATTTTTCGGTGTTCAGTTCCACCCTGAGGTCTCACATACCCCCAAAGGAACGCTGATTTTGAAAAACTTCCTGTATGATATCTGTGGCTGCAGCGGCGACTGGAAAATGAGTGATTTTGTCAGTGAGACTGTAGAAGCGGTTCGCTCTCAGGCCGGCGAGGCCAAAGTGATATGCGGCCTGAGCGGCGGCGTTGATTCGTCCGTTGTGGCTTCGTTGGTCCATAAAGCCGTAGGAGACCAGCTTATTTGTATCTTCGTTGATAACGGCCTGCTGCGAAAGAACGAACGCGAAAATGTCGTATCCACCTTCCGGAACCATTTTCATATGGACTTGCGGGTTGTTGATTGGTCCAGGCAGTTTTTGGCAGGTCTGGCCGGCGTGACCGACCCCCAGCAAAAAAGAAAGATTATCGGCTACGAGTTTATCAGGGCCTTTGAATCGCAGGCATTGAAAATTCCGAATGCCAGGTTTCTGGCCCAGGGAACGCTGTATCCTGATGTTATCGAATCAGGCTCGAAGGACGGTAATCCCGCCGCGAATATCAAATTGCATCACAATGTAGGGGGGCTGCCGGCCGAGATGGGCTTTGAGCTGATTGAGCCGTTGCGGGATTTGTTTAAGGACGAGGTGCGCCTCGTCGGCGAATATCTCGGACTGCCGGAGGACATTGTCTGGCGCCATCCTTTCCCCGGACCGGGCCTGGCCGTCAGGGTAGTTGGAGAGGTGACACCCCAAAGGCTGGAAATCCTCCGGGCTGCCGATGAAATCTTAATAGACGAAATAAAATCAGCAAGGTTGTATAGAAAGGTATCACAGGCCCTGGCGGTGCTGGTACCTGTCTTGACGGTTGGGGTGATGGGCGATGAACGAAGCTATGAAAACATTATTGCTATTCGTGCGGTTGAGACCGTTGATTTTATGACTGCTGATTTTTCGCAAATCCCTTACGAGGTGCTCGGCATCATATCCAGCAGGATTATAAATGAGGTCAGGGGCGTCAATCGGGTCGTTTACGATATATCCAGCAAGCCGCCGGCCACAATTGAATGGGAGTAGCATTGTTAAATTCCTGTGAGCTTGCGCTGCACCTAAATTCTTCACAGTTGACACGAACGGCAAAATATATTTTGAAAAGGTCGGTCGAATATTTCGATGTTGGGCGTTAGAATCCTACACCTTATAAAAACAGCTCTGGAACACCGGTATTTTCCGGCGGTCTTAGCTGGTGTCACTGTTGTGATTATGCTTCCTGCCCTTAAGGCGGGCTTCATACAGGATGACCTGTTCCACCGGGCAAAACTTCTTAAACCTTCCGAGCTGCCGGAGCGGTTCTATGATATTCGTCTGAGTCCGCCGGACTCCGGCACACTGCCGGGGGTACTTCGTGACATGTACGCTATTGTTCCCACAGAGCGTGACCATGAGCCGTTCACGGATTTTGGTTTGTTACCCTGGTGGTCGGCTGGGGATTTTCGAGGCTCGAACTGGCGGCCGCTGACCGCCCTTACCCACTGGCTCGATTACCAGCTGTATCCGAACTCGCCCATGCTGATGCACGCACATAGTATTATCTGGTTTGCAGCGGTTATATTTCTGGTGGCTGTTTTGTATCGGAAGCTGCTGGGGCCGGTGTGGATAGCGGGCCTGGCGGCATTGCTTTATATGGTCGATGATAGCAACTATTTCCCGGCAATGTGGATAGCGAACAGAAATTTACTGCTGTCGTTGTTTTTCTCGATTCTTACTCTGCTGATGCACCATCGCTGGCGGCGGCAAAAGTCCGTATATGCCGGCGTTGCGGTTCCTTTTCTTTTATTATTGTCTTTGTTGTCCACCGAAGCGGGCATCGCCACTTTTGCCTACCTTTTCGCTTATGCCCTTATTATAGACCGTGAAAGTTTGTGGCGAAGGGCCCTGAGCCTGGCTCCGAGTTTTATCGTGATAGTCATCTGGCGGCTCACCTACAATGCACTGGATTATGGTGCCCGCGGCAGCGGTTTTATTATCGACCCCGGGAGCGAGCCTTTGCGTTATGCCTGGGCGGTGGTCAAGCGGGCGCCGGTTCTTCTTTCCGGCCAGTGGGGCTGCTTGCCGGCGGAGATGTTCTACCTTTTCTCTGACTATGCAAGGAGATGGAATTTACTCACGGCCGGCGTATTCCTGCTTTTGCTCTTGATTGTATTTTTACCACTGCTGCGCAAGAGCCGTGTGGCATTATTCTGGTTTACAGGGATGATGCTTTGCATTCTTCCAATTTGCGCGACCAGCCCGATGAATCGCAATCTTCTTTTTGCCGCTATAGGAGCTTTCGGGTTAACCGCACAGTTCATCGGCGGATTATTCCTCAAAGAAAGCTGGATCCCGAAAACCAGATATTGGCGCGTCCCCGCGTGGATACTTTGTCTAACATTGATACTCATACATTTGCTCTTAGCTATGGCGGGAAGAATCACGGCGCCAAGGACCTGGTCCTTTGCTTTCGATACTTTTTATTCGACTGTTGATGTCGGCTCGCAGCCTGATATTGAGAATAAAACCGTGGTAGTGGTCAATGCACCCCATCCGTTTCTGTTTTTGGGCCTGCCTGTTCTTAGGGCCCATGAAAACAAACCTTTTCCGCAAACGACGCGCATCTTAGCCCCCGGGTTTGTGCCATTGGAAATTACCCGCACCGGAGAAAAAACGCTGCTGGTTAAGGCTCAGGCCGGCAACATTCTATCAACCGAGACTTCTCGGGAAGATTTTAGGCCAAACTTTGTTTATATCTATGATGAATCTAACAGTCTTTTTCGACCCGAAGACCTGCCGTTTCGGGCAGGTGAGCGGGTCGAGCTAAGCAGGATGTCGGTTGAAGTTATAGATGTCGATAGAGCCGGTCAACCTGTGGAGGTTCAATTTCGTTTTGCTGTTTCTTTAGACGACCCATCTCTGAGCTGGTTGCAATGGGATTGGAAAAAGAGCGGTTTCGGTTCTTATTCTCGATTCAAGGTGCCGGCAGTCGGAGAAAAGGCCTACATACCAGGACCATTTTAGAGGGTTTTCATCTACTTTATGGAGTACGTGATGAATACTTTATTTCAACGTTGAATAGTCTAATCGCTTTGTTCAAAAAGCTCTGGCTGTTTTGAGTCGCGTTTCTTTTTATGGCACTTTAGGTCTAAATGCTCACAGGCTTGTTTGGTAACCTCTCTTCCCCGTTTGGTCCGGCGCAGGAATCCGATTTGCAAAAGATACGGCTCGACCACGTCCTCCAGCGTGTCCCTTTCTTCGCCGAGCGTAGCTGCAATCGCCTCGATACCGGCCGGCCCGCCGTCATAGACGTTAGCCAGCGCACGCAAAACCGCCCTGTCTAATTCATCCAGGCCCAACGTGTCAATCTGCTCCATCTTCAGGGCATTTTCAACAATCCCGATACTAAGCACTCCTGAGCCTTTTACCTGTGCATAGTCACGGACTCGTTTAAGGAGTCGATTCGCCACTCGCGGCGTCCCCCGCGACCGGTCCGCAATCAATTCCAGCGTCCCGTCCTCGCACTGCAAACCAAGCAGTTCCGCCGACCTGTCTAAAATCTCTGTCAGCTCCCCAGTGTTGTAAAAATCCAGATGATACAGCATCCCGAATCGGCTGCGAAGCGGCGCACTTAGCAGCCCCGCCCGTGTCGTCGCACCGATTAAAGTAAAACGCTTCAGCGGAAAATTTATCGTCTTTGCGTGCAGGCCGCTATCGACGGTAAAATCAACCTTGAAATCCTCCATAGCCGGGTAAATAAACTCTTCGACCGGCGTGCTGAGCCGATGAACCTCATCAATGAAAAGCACATCGCCGGTGTTTATATTGCTCAAAAGGCCCATAACGTCACCGGCCTTTGCCAGAGCCGGCCCCGATGAGCAGCGTATCCTTGCCCCCATCTCGTTCGCCACGACATGGGCAAGCGTCGTTTTGCCGAGTCCCGGCGGGCCGTAAAACAGAATATGCTCCAACGGTTCAGACCTTTGCTTGGCCGCCGCTATCGCAATTGCAACTTTTTCTCTGACGTTGCATTGGCCTACACACTCGCCTAAGAGCTTTGGCCGAAGTGAGACGTTAAAACTCTCCTCCTGCTCATTCAAAGATTGCCCGCTTATAATTCTACCTATCGCCATAATATTTAGTCGTTAGTTTTTGGTCTTTAGTCTTGAGTCTTGGGTCTTGAGTCTTGGGTCTATCTTAAACTTCCACTCCCTGCTGTAACCTATATACCAAAGGCACAAGTGCTTCGGCTGAATTTATATCAGGGTGTTTGCGAGAAGCCAATTCAATCAGCTCCATCGCTTCGTTTCTTTTTTCACCCCAGGCGATAAGAACCTCCAACGCCTCGATCTGGAATGGCTTGAATTCGGCTTCCATCGACCTGGCCGATTCGGCCCCAACTGCGAAAGTTTGAAGTTTGCCCTTTAGCTCAGCGATAATTTGCTGAGCCATCCTCCTGCCTATCGAAGGCAGTGACATCAGTATCTTATCATCGGCGTTCTCTATCGCCGCTGCAATGGTAGCTATCGGAATGCTCAGCGACCGCAGGCCTTTTTTTATGCCCATCCCTTTGACGCTGATATATTTGGTGAAAAAGTCTCTCTCGCTGGCATTTAAGAAACCAACCATTCTCGGTATCAAGTTTCCACCGCCCGGTGTGCCCTCATAATATTCCATAGTGCAAAGAGTAATATCCGAGCCGACCTCACCCGATAGCGCATTTACACAATAGCTGGCTAACATTACTTCATAGCCGACCGTCCCGACCTGCACCAGGCAGCAGTCGCTGTCGAGCTTGATGAGTTTTCCTTCAATACTGGCTATCATTATTCAAATGATTATCGGATAACGATACTGTTTATCGTATTTGCACAGCACAGCGCCGCCGCAATGGCATCAGCCACATCGTTCGGCTCCGGTATCTGCGGCAGGAACAAAAACGTTTGAATAGTTTTTTGCACTTGTTCCTTCGATGCCCTGCCGTTGCCGGTAATTGATTTTTTTATACGTGTCGCGCTAAAGCTTCTGACCTCAATTGCCGCCTGTGCGCACCTCTGCAGTATAACACCTCTTGCGTGTCCCATCAATATCGCTGTTCTCGGATGGGCGTAGTGTGAGTATAATTCTTCCACTGCTACAACGTCGGGCTTGAAATTTTCCAGAAGCGACTGGGTATCTTCAGCTATCCTGTTCAATTTTTCCTCAATAGCCGAGCCGGTCCCTGTACGAATAATGCCTGCTTCAATTAGCGTCTCTTTGTCCCCGCCTACCTCCAAACAGGCATATCCGCAGACCTGCAAACCCGGGTCGATACCGAGTATCCTCATTTCATTCTCCAAGTGGTCATATCCGGCTTATCTTCCAGCAAAATACCCATTTCATCCAGTTTAGTGCGAAGCTCATCGCCCTTGGCAAAATCCTTGTTTTTGCGAGCTTCGTTTCGCTGCTCAATCAAAACATTGACCAGCTTGTCCATCAGCTCTTCATCAGCCGGGCCGGTTTGCTGATACTCCTCTTTTACAATACCCAGACAATCGCCGCCCAGCCGGTCAAATAGAACATCAACTAAGTTAAGGGTTCCCTGGGTTGTACGGCTGTCCACAAGCAGTTTCTGCGCCAGCCGAACAAGTTCAAACATAACTGAAAGCGCAACAGAGGTATTCAAGTCATCATTCATTGCCGCTTCGAATTTTTCCCTCATCTGTGTTAGCTGCTCTGCTATATTCTCGTCGATTGTGCCTTCCTTCGCTGGGTCCATTCTTTTTCGCACTGCTTTGACCGTCTCGGTTATTTTCCCGTAGCCGCTCTGCGCCGCGAACAGGGCCGCATCCGAGAAATCCAGCGGGCTTCGGTAATGGCTGTTCAAAATCAACTGCCTTACCGCCAGCGGGTCATAGTTTCTGGTCAGTCTCTCGTGAGAACCTGAAAAAGCTTGTTTGAGCGTAATAAAATTATTCAGACTCTTACCCATCTTGTGCCCGTCAACGGTAACCATATTATTGTGCACCCAGTATCGAACGAACTGCACCTCGTTGGCCGACTCCGACTGGGCAATTTCACACTCGTGATGCGGGAACTGGTTTTCCAGCCCACCGCCGTGGATGTCGATTGTCTTGCCAAGATATTTCATACTCATTACCGAGCATTCCAGATGCCAGCCCGGATAGCCCATACCCCATGGACTGGGCCATTGCATAATATGGTTCGGCTCAGCTTTCTTCCACAGCGCGAAATCGACCGGGTTCTTTTTGTCCGGCGAAACCTCCACCCGGGCACCGGCTATCATCTCTTCGATATTTCTGCCGGAGAGTTTCCCGTAGTCCTCGAACTTGGACACATCGAAATACACCGAGCCGTTGACCACATACGCATAACCTTTTTTCAGAAGTGTCGTTACCAGCCCTATCTGTTCGAGTATATGACCGCTGGCTCGCGGACTTATATCAGGTCGGACGCAATTCAACCTGTCCATGTCCTCGAAGTAGCTGCGGGTGTAGTATTCCGCCAGCGCCATTGGATGCATCATTTCTTTTTTTGCTGCGGCAACAATTTTATCCTCACCTTCGTCCGCATCGTCGGTTAGATGACCCACGTCCGTTATATTCTGCACATAGGTAACATCGTAATCCAGATAACGAAGATACCTGATGAGCACATCAAAGCTCACATAACTTTTCGCATGCCCTAAGTGTGCGTGCCCATATACGGTCGGCCCGCAGACATATATCCCAACGCTGCCTTCTTTCAACGGCTTGAATTCCTCTTTCCTTCTCGTCAAACTGTTATAAAGATTCAATCCCATTTTTTAAATACCTTTTTCGTTTAAGGTTGTCGATGCTCGTATCGATGCTCGCCCTGGAAACTCGAAGCTCGTATTGTATTTTTACAAAGTCCTGGTCCAAAGCCGGATTCTCCTCAGGACGCCTAATGTCGGCGAATTTTATCCGGCATCCGGCTTCCAGCCTCCAGCTTCGATACCAGCTTCGACAACGCCAAACCAGTTTCTACACTTTCAATTTTCTGAAATCCCCTTCCGATAATCGATTACAACGTTCTTCTTCTCTTCTTTCTCAAAAGTGCGGTCGCCGTAGCAGCCATTGCCTCACCGGCCCCGATATCGCCGAGCCCCTCGTTTGTTTTTGCCTTGACGTTCACCGCCGTAAAATCAATCCCCAAAAGCCCTGCGATACACCTTTTCATTTGTCCTTTGACCTGCTCGAGCCTTGGCGCTTCTGCATGTATAATCAAATCGATATTGACCACCTCCCATTTTTTTTCTTCGAGTCGCTCCTTTACAATCAACAAAAGCTCCTTGCTGTCCGCGTCCTTCCATCGCGGGTCCGTATCGGGAAACAATGTCCCGATATCGCCCATCCCGCTTGCCCCAAGCAGAGCATCGATGACAGCGTGCAGGCCCACATCGCCATCGCTATGGCCGGCCAGCCCGGCCGGGTACGACAAATAAACTCCACCGAGCATCAGCTTCCTGCCCTCGATGAGCCTGTGGATATCGGTGCCTATCCCGCTTCGATATTCACTCTTAGGTTCCTCAATCACAACATCCCCTTTGTGCTTGGGACATCCGTTCCGAGAATGCTGACAGCCGTACCAAGTGCCTTACCCAGTCCCTTGAAAATCGCCTCAGCTATATGGTGGCTGTTTGTCCCGTAGGGCACGTTTATATGCAGATTAAACTTGCCGTTATTTGCAAAACTCCGCAGCATCTCCTCCAGACACTCGACGTCGAAATCGCCGATTTTATCTGTTCGGTACTCAACATTATAAACGCAGGCTGCCCTGCCCGACAAATCAACGGACACATTCGCCAAGGCATCCTCCATCGGCACGGAGCTATGCCCGTATCTGGCAATACCTTTTTTATCACCAAGGGCTTTTAATAAGCATTCACCGAGGCATATTGCTATATCTTCGACCGTATGGTGAGCGTCAACGTCCAGATCGCCTTTGGCTTTTACCACCAGGTCGATTTTGCTGTGCTTGCTCAGGTGAGTGAGCATATGGTCTAAAAAACCGATGCCGCTGTCAATCTCGTACTTACCGACGCCGTCCAGATTAAGCTCGACCGTAACATCGGTTTCTTTTGTCTGCCTGTGAGCTTCAGCAGTCCTCTCTTCCATAAGAACGTCCTTTTTTATGTCATTCCCGAGAAAGCGGGAATCCAGCTTCTTCTTTAATTTGTATCTAATTTGCTTGGGTCTTTTGTCTTGGGTCTTTGGTCTTACTCCGACAAAATTTCTTTCAAAGCCGAAATAAGTTTATCGTTTTGTTCGCCTGTGCCGACACTTATCCTCAGCTTATCATTAAGCCCGGGCAGGTTAAAGTATCTGACATAAATCCTGCGCTCTATTAGTTTATCATAAATCTTGATTGCCTTGCAGTTTTTGCTCTGTGCAAGGACAAAATTAGCACAGCTTTCCGGCACTTCGAATTCTAAATCGCGTAGTTGTGCGACCAATAAGCCACGGGCCTTCTTTACTCTTTCGGTTGTTTCGCTGAAATACTTTTGGTCTTTTATCGCAGCGGCGGCCACGGCGACGGCCACGGCATCAACATTGTAGGAGTCTTTGACCTTCATCAGGCCCGCTATTAAGTCAGGCTGGGCGATGGCATATCCGAACCGTATCCCCGCAAGACTATACCCTTTGCTCATCGACCGAAGTATAATCACATTATCGTATTCTTTAACCAGCCCCGTGCAATTGGCCTCGGCAAAATCTACGTATGCCTCATCAATCAATAATATCCCCGAGAGTTCATCTGCCAACGAAGCCATCTCGTCGATACTTATAAAGCTGCCGTTCGGCGCGTTCGGATTGCAAACAATAGTCAAAGCCGCATCGGTGCTCGCCAATCTGGCCGGCAGATTGAATTCATCATCGAACGGAACTTCAATCGCATTGCAATTTTGCAATTTGGCTAATACCGGGTAAAGCGAATATGTCGGAACAGGATATGCGACAGGCCGACTCTCATCACAAAACGCACGACAAGCAATAGTCAGCAAATCATCTCCGCCGTTGCAGCACATAATATTCTCGGGCTGCACGTTATTAACTTCCGCCGCCGCCTGCCGGAATTCATTTCCAATTGGGTCGGGATATCGGCGAAGGCGTTCTACACTGATTTCGGATAGTACCTTCATTACCGCAGGCGAGGGTGGATAGGGGTTTTCATTGGTGTTCAGTTTTATTACGTCTGTATCCTTCGGCTGAAAACCCGGCTCGTAACCTTTTACCTTTTCAATATTTTCCCGAAAATACCCCATACTTATTCCCAAAAATGTCATTGCGAGGCCTGCAAAGCAGGCCGTGGCAATCTCATCCGTTAGGTTTTAGATTGCTTCGTCGCGTAGTTTACCCTGAGCATCGCCGAAGGGCTCCTCGCAATGACAGAGGATATGCAATCCAACATACATTATTTTACCCAGATTATACGAGTATTTTGCTCGAAGCGAAAGAGGGATTTTGCGAATCTTATTTTGCCCAATTCAAGAAGACGCTCTATTTGCCTGGCTCAGGAAAGGCCTAGTTTGAGATTTGTCTCTCTAAGTCTTGGCTGTAGCCCACAGCGATTTGCAATTTGAATAGACAGGCCCGGCCGAGCGTTGGCCTCAAGTATCAACGGACCATCTTCGGCATCCAGAAGAACATCCACCCCTACATATTGCAAACCAATCGCGCAGCTAAGCTGCGTTGCTATTGTCAGCATATTTCTCCACCTCGGTATCGTAACTCCGCCCAGAGAAGCTCCCGTATCGGGATGAACGTCAAACGAACGGTCGCGCCAAACCCCGCCGTATGTTATTCCTGTTTCAAGGTCTATGCCAACACCCGCAGCTCCCTGATGCAAGTTGGCCCGTCCCTTCGACAATTTTGTGGGCAGACGGAGCATGCTCATTATGGGCTTCGTTTTGTAGATTAATATGCGGATGTCCGGCGTGCCGGAAACCGTAAGCCCGTTAAACACAGGATGAGGTTCAATGAGTTTTTCTACCATTGCCTGGTCAGGCTGTCCGCTAAGCGAGTAAAGCCCGGATAGTATGGTCGAGATATGATATCTTATCTGTTCCAGAGAAAATGGTTCTCCTTTAGCATTGTTAAACTCATTGCCTCTTCGACTAGCTATGGCCAGAACACCTCGCCCCCCTGCCCCACGTGTTGGTTTAATGACAAAGCTTGACAGGCCGAATAGAAGGTCTATGCTTCTTTTTATATCTCCGAAGCGCTGGATTAATGCATAGGTCTCTGGAGCCGGTATATCCCGTGATTCGCATAACTTTTTCGTGAGAGCTTTATTGTCAACCAGCGCGTAATCGGAACGGGGATTTAACGGAAATATGAGGTCTATGTTACGAGAGTTTATGCCCGTAATTCCATTTCGCCTAAGTTCTGAAGGCCAAGACCAAAAATGGAGTTTACCTGAGCGAACCATCCGGACCTCTCAATTAAAGGGTGTTTATGTTATGTCACGAAACCGCCAAATTTCACTGAGACGGTATCCTGAATAACGCCCTATCAGTAAAAGGATTGCTATGTTAAATAGCTGTACCTCGGGAAATATCAAGGCCAGCCTGCCAACCCACGCCACTTTCATCACCAGAAAGCAACATGCTGCCACTAAAATAGTGGTAGCAAATGTTTTTAAGGCATTCGGCAGACCATCTTCTTCTGCAATAATGTTGAATCGTTCAATCATCATTGTCAATATTACAATTGGCAACACTACGGCGCTGGCACTGGGCGTCAAACTCAGGTAGTCTAAAACTGATACCGCTAAAACCATGCACAACACCGCCAGGGCAAGAATGATGCTGAGTCGAGCTACCATGAGAAGTTGCAGTTTGTTCAGGAGCCATCGCGCCAATATGCCGACACTCAGGACAATAAACAAAACTATAGTGCCGGTACGCCAGTCGGCATGGATGAAGCTCATCGCAATCAGGCTTGGTGTGAAGGTGCCGAAGGTCTGTATGCCGATGATATTTCGAAATATTGTTGTTATAAGTGCTGCTATGGGCAAAAGAAGTATCAAAGATACTATTTCCTGCATACTCGGTGGCAATCGTGTCAAATCGACAATACTCCATAATCGACTCTCTTTTGATGAAACGAAAGAATTAGGAGGCAGCAGTCGCCTTATAGAGTACCTGGATTGACAGATAAGAGTGTCGGGACCTCTGACGATGTCGATGCTGTCACGACTGACAGGCAGAAAGGTAATTGGAAGTTGGGCGGAATAACCGTTCTCAGGGTCGTAAGACAGCCATTTTTTTGGGGAGAATGCTTCCATCCAATAGTGCACTTGAGCTTCTTGAGTATTTTCAAGAATGAATCCGGCTACCACCCGTGCGGGTATTTTGGATAACCGGCACAGGGTTACCATTGCCCGTGCCCGGCCCAGCGTGTTTCCAATACCGTGCTCCAGGGTGTTTGCAGCGTCTGAGAATGTGTCTTTTTCACCTTTGATGATATTTTCTGCGCAGTAATTGAAGATATGGCTTAAAAGCTCGGTTTTTGTCTTTTGCTGATTGGCAAGCTGTTTCATAATATCTGAAAGCCTCGGGCTGGTTATTTGAAAATCTTTTTCGGTGCGCAAATAGTAAGCCCTGTCATTAGCTGATAGTTTTTCTTCGGCCGCAGGTAACTTCGATTGCTGGTCGGGTTTCAGATATATATCAAACTGTGCAAAAAACCGACCTCGTTTATGACCGGCCATCGATACAACTGATGCTTCGCGCCCTCGGGTTCTCTTATTCCGCAGCAAATCCACCCAAATTCCTTGATGTGAAAAAGTCTCTTGGAAGATGCGACTGTACGATGTGCTGTCTGGAATGGCGATTTGGATTTTCCCACCTTTTGCGGAGGAAAAGCTTGTATCGTATGTCAAACGCCAGGCCCCGCTGCCGTGAGCCCAAACTGGTTTCCACGTATATTTTATCCGCAGCCATGCACACATAGCACACACGACTGTAAGTATTACGGCTGTCAGTATTGCTGCACGATTACGGCTAATCATTTACATTCCAGAGACTTTTTATAACGGCGTTTCAGCCGTAATTTTTCGCTTTATAAACCGGAGCGTTAAAACCTGCTCTTTTTCCTCTTTTTCAGGAAAATATACTATGTAGAGAAATCGTTTGAAAGAGTCAACAAAAAACACAGCACGGATAGTGGTGTCATCGGACTTTTTCAGGCCGGTGTATTGGGTGGGCTCGAAGCCCTTTGGCATTGGAATTCTGAAAAAGTATATCGGTGCTACTCTGCGGATTTCCCTGCCTTTGAGCCTTTTCAGGATGCCTGCAGCTTCGCTGCCGGGGAACATGCGGAGGAAGTACTTTTCGGTTCTTGAGGTCGGTAAACGCCGGGTCGGTATTTTAATGGAAATCTTGTCCGGCTCGACAAATCTTCCCGAGACCGGCTTTAACCTCTGACTGTTCTGCAGGCCGGTATAAAACCGCAACTCCGGGTCGCCCCACAGGTGAAAACTATATGCCACCCTCTCAGCTTTGGCATATTGTGTATGCCCGCGTGCTTTTTTGAGGGCGCCAACGCACAGCAGGTAGTTTTTGGCATCGCGCATGGCCTCTCCTACGGTGTCGCTTCTGTATAACAGCCCGTCACAAAACGCCTTGATAAATGCGCTTCCGGAGGCACTGTGAATATTTGTCTTACTGCCGACTATACCTACGGCACCGGAGGTTAATATATCCAGAACCGTGTCGTCCAGCGAGTGACAGCTTTGAATTAAAATCAGGGGCATTCCCTCCAGCTCGCAAGGGTCTGTAACCTGCGAAGATTCGTCAGGCTGGTCATGAACATCCGTTTCGATCGTCTCGTAATCTGAATCCACCCGCCCGCCCGGTTCCTGTGAATTTATTTCGACACCGTTTGAGTTATCCTCACCATTCGAATAGTCATCGTCATCTTCTGTATGATTTTCTGTGAAATCCGAGGTATCGGTGTATTCTTCATATTGACCGTTACCGTATTCATAGCTGTAAATGTCCTCTTCATCTCCATAATAAGAGCGGTCTTCAAACAGTGAAAAGTCGGATATATGACCTTCGAATATTATGAATTGAGAGTCACCGACAAGATTCCGTATAAGCGGGCTATTGCAGGATACATTATAAAACTCATTTGTTTGGATTCTTAGGTTCTTGAATTCATTGGCGGTGGCCCTACTGATGGTCTCACAGAGTGGTAATGCACCGTAATCGGGGGTCGGATTGGCTATCATGAGGACATTCGGCTGCTCCTGACCGAGAATATGGTTCCGGGCGACGCCATAGGCTATAAGTGTTGACGCGGCCCACAACTGTCTCAGTGGAATCCGCCCGACTCCCATCTCTGCAACTTGGTCTTGCGAAAGCCCAGGGCAAAGTTCCGTCGATATTTCGTAGGCGTTCGGATCATCTCCGGTTGTTTTTGTGACAAGACCGACGGCTTCATAGTCACCTAATATGGTTATTGTTCGTGGCCTGAGTGAGTACTTTCGGATCACGGATTCGAGCTTTGACTCGGCCGCCAGAGGGTCGGAGGACTGACATGGTACCAGGGCCGCCCTGTGGATGAGGCTAAGGTAAGGCGCCAGCCAGGATACGGACTCTTCGTCGGAGGACTCATCTGGAACACGAAAGAGAATAATGTTTTGTATATTCGCCGGACCAAGTATTTCAATTAGTCGCCTTTGGGCCTCTTCGACGTTAATAATCTCTGTTTTCTGCGCCGGAAAACGAATCCCGGCATCAGCTAAACTGGCCTTTGAAGTTACATATATGATGTCCACAACACCCAGAGAGCTCAGCTTTTCTGAAAGAACATTTAGCTGCTCTTTTGGGCTTATCACGATCAGTGGTGCATACAAATGTGACGCCAGGGCGGAACCCAGGATAACAGCTTCAGGGTCATTTCTGGATGTAACCACGACGGAATCAGCTTTTTGCCAGTAGTGGCCTGCAAGAAATAAGCTCATTTCTGCAGGTTCGGATTTTATCGGGATATTATATGTCGTCAGATTGTCCTGGGTCTGGCCAAGAATGAAAGTACTATCCGATGATAGTATAGTGCAGAAGCCCGAGACGCGAGCCAATTGCTCGAGCAATTTTGTCTGTCGCGGGTTGTCTTCAGATTCCCATTTCAAAAGTATCGGCGTTTTATTTTGTAGGCTTATCTTTGCGGCTGCCGGGGCCGCCGCCGCTACCAGCCATTCATCATCTTCGTTCACAACTATCAGGGCTATAGGTTTATTCTGTTTTGCTATGGCGGGTATCAGGAATGTCGGTTTTTGTATCTGCCCTGAAATTTGGTTAGCTGACGGGGTGGATTGATTTGTATCATTAGCCGGCCAGCGACGCAAATTGGTAAAGATACCTGCTAAAGCGTTACTTTCCAACCGGCAGTCTGCAAGTAGCGGGCCGAATTTGTTATCTGAGTTATGGGCAAATTGCCTGTTTGAGGATTGACCTGATAGAATTTTGACGGTGACGAATACTAAAAAAATCAACGTCAGCAGTGTTAATAAATATTTTTGCAAAAGAGTATTTTTGAGCATGTGAATCCTCACGAAAGCAGATTCGAAAGTGTGAGACGCTATTTTTGACAGTAATCTATAAGGCGTGCAATTTCGCTGCGGAGGTCCTTGCGGTGCACAATCATATCTACAAAACCATGCTCCAACATAAACTCAGCCGTTTGAAATCCTTCCGGCAGCTCCACTTTTATTGTTTCAGCAATTGTGCGTGGCCCGGCAAAACCGATAAGCGCCCCCGGCTCAGCTATTAAACAATCGCCCAGCATTGCAAAGCTCGCCGTGACCCCGCCGGTCGTCGGGTCGGTCAAAACACAGATATAAAGTCCACCGGCCTCGTCGAACTTCGCTAACGCAGCGGAAGTCTTGGCCATTTGCCCTAATGACACCACGCCCTCGTGCATCCTTGCCCCGCCGGAGCAGCAAACCGCTGCTAAAGGAAGTTTTTCCGCCATCGCCATATCAATCGCCGCACACAGTTTCTCGCCCACTACAAAACCCATAGAGCCCATCAGGAAATTCGGCTCCATCACAGCTAAGATAACGCCTCTGCCTTTGATAAACGCCTTGCCGATTAACATGGCCTCTTTTGCACCGGATTTTTTCGCATCGTCTTTGATTCGCTGTTTATAAGTGGTTTCCCTGAACTTAAAGCCCAGCGGGTCCTCTGTCGTCAAATCGCCGAGAATCTCCTGAAAAGAATCTTCATCGGCCAGATATTTAATTCGAGTCGCCGCCTCAATGCGAAAGTGATGATTGCATTCCGGACAAACGTTAAGGTTCTTTTCGACGGCGCTTTTATAGAGCATATGCTCACAGCCCGGACACCGCACCCACAGCCCTGCGGGCATCTCTTTACGAGGCTTCAACGAGAAACCGTTCCACTTGGATTTCACTTCTTTGCCCATAGCAATCTGTACTTGGCCCAGCACCCTTCTAAGTGTCTAAAGTGACAGCGAAGCGAAGAATCTCTTTTTCGTTGGCCAAATCCTTCGGCTACGCCTCAGTGCTTGCCCTGAGCTTGCCGAAGGGATGACACATAAGTGTCACTTTAGCTCACTTTAGCTCACTTTAGGCACTTGACAACCAAAAAGAAATTTTACCAAATAAACGAAGAGATGGCTATAAAAATTACTCGGCTGCTTCTCGAATAGCGTTTATTGCGGCAATACGGTCGGTTTTTGCAAATATTGCGTTGCCCGCTACAAGGGTATCGGCACCGTACGAAACTACTATTGGTGTGGTTTGAGGGTCTATCCCCCCATCAACTTCGATGCGTATGTCAGGGCCGACAATTTCTCTAACTCTGCTGATTTTTTTCGCCGCCTCCGGCATAAATTCCTGCCCCCCGAAACCCGGCCGCACCGTCATCACCAGAACCATATCGCAAAGCGGCCCAACACCCTCTATTGCTTCAACCGGAGTCTCCGGATTCAGGCATATCCCGGCACTGCACCCTAAATTGTGTAATTTGTCGATAAGTCTTTGCGGTTCATCAGCTACTTCGATGTGAAATGTTATATGGTCGGCGCCGGCCTCGATAAAACGCTCGGCGTATTTGCCCGGCTCAGCTATCATCAAATGGGCATCGAAAACAAGACTGCTGCACTTGCGAAGCTTGGCAATCACCGGCGGCCCAATCGTAATATTCGGAACAAAATGGCCGTCCATCACATCAAGATGCAACATATTAACACCGGCCGATTCAACCTCAGCTATCTCGTCAGCCAGCCGGGCAAAGTCTGCGCTTAGTATCGATGGCACAATCTCAATTGTCCCTGCTTTGGGTAATCGCATCTCAATTGATTATCGATTATTTGCTAATGATTATTTGTTTCACTGCAGCAAGCTGATGTTGCTGGTGTATTAACCAGGAACCTGGACAAAAATCCGGTTTCAGTCTTTCAGTAACGTCTTCAGCTCATTCCATATACTCATATCCTCGGCCTGGTCGGACAGCTTTCGGGCCCAGCTTTGAAGGTAGCCTGTATCGAGTTTATCTTTATGCCGCATGACTATTCTCTCGGTGTCTAATAAAACCATCATGTTTTCTGCTTTGTAGCCAGGCTCTTTTGTAGGCAAACAGGATTATCTTCAGGGAAATTTCTGCGCCATTCCCAGATAAGTTCAGAGGAAAGCAGGCTCTCCTCAAGTCGCAACGCCTTTTTCCAGGACAGATTCCTGAGCCACTGCTTCTTCCATTGCTCCGCCTTTTCAAACCTTTTCTTATTCAGTAAACCTTTGTTATCTTTCAATGTTTTTGTGTCCTGAAAATCACCAGGCTTATAGGTATTACTGCTGCCATAGCATCGATTATATCGTCTGCATTCGTCCCTGTCCAGTTCCGCGTCAGTCAGTGTTCTTCTCGTCGAGGATTTCAAGGCACTTGAATTTTTTACCTTCCAGAAATTCAAGTGAGGCACCCCCGCCGGTGGATATATGACTCACTCTATCTTCTAAACCAAGTTTTTTCACTGCCGCCGCACTGTCACCGCCGCCGATTATACTGCGTGCTCCTTTGTCCGTAGCCTCGGCAACAGCCAAAGCAACGACTTTCGTTCCTTCATCAAAAGGAGGTATTTCAAAGACACCCATCGGCCCGTTCCAAACGATGGTCTTGGCATCGGCGATTCTTTCTGCAAACATCTGGGCTGCAATCGGCCCAATATCGACTGCCTGATAACCCGGGTCAATATCGCCCACCGCTGTGCGGTGTGGTGCGCCAGGCTTCAGCTCGCGAACCACATGGTGATCCACAGGCAAGACTACCTCACAGCCCACTTCGGTTGCCTGATCCAACAGTTTTTGGCCCTCGTCAATGAAGTCGTTCTCGCACAGGCTCTTACCGATGTTCTTGCCCTTGCCTTTGAGAAACGTATATGCCATGGCCCCACCGATAATGATGCGATCGACCTTGTCTATCAGATTCTCAATCACACCTATCTTGTCTGAAACCTTCGCTCCGCCCAATATCGCTGCGAACGGCCTTTCGGGATTATCAAGGGTTTCGCCCAGGAATTTCAGCTCCTTTTCGATAAGGAAACCGATGACCCGCGGCTTGCCTTCCATAAGTGCCGGCACCGTGTACATCGAAGCGTTGTCTCTATGCGCCGTGCCGAAAGCATCGTCAACGTAAATGTCCGCCAAATCGGCAAGCTGCTTCGCAAAATCGTCTTTGGCCTGCCGCAGTTGCGCATCTTCTTTTGCCGCCTTGTCTTTTATCGTTTCTTCCTTGTGAAAACGCAGGTTCT
>Ga0315537_1001295_pt1 | contig 19752 bp, 17 predicted proteins | sample SalMarSW160270MG_FD_203091 | JGI IMG/M metagenome (GOLD analysis project Ga0315537, IMG submission 203091) | Salt marsh sediment microbial communities from the Plum Island Ecosystem LTER, Massachusetts, United States - Salt Marsh Sediment SW1602-70 ...
CCATAAGCCTCCGCACCCTTGCCGAGGTACGGCCGCATTCACATTCTCCGGGAATTATTGCGGTTATATCTCGGGTGCGGTATCGAATAAGCGGCGTCGCTTCCTTTGTCAATGTCGTAAGAACGAGCTCGCCCACCTCTCCGGGCGGCAGTACCTCGCCGGATTCAGGGTTGATGATCTCGGGGTAGAAATGATCGTCACAGATATGTATGCCGTTTTTGTACCTGCACTCGTTGCCAACGCCGGGTCCGATAATTTCCGTAAGTCCGTAAATATCCAGAGCCAGCAGGTTGAGCCTTTTTTCTATTTCAGTCCGCATGTTGTTCGACCACGGCTCTGCGCCGAAATTTCCCGCTTTAAGATGCACGGATTTGAAGTCAACGCCCATTTCTTCCGCCACTTCCGCAAGGTACAGACAGTAGCTTGGCGTGCAGGTAAGGATTGTGCTTTTAAAATCCTGAATGAGCATTATCTGCCGCTTTGTGTTTCCGCCGGATACGGGAATGACCGCTGCCCCGATTTTTCGTGCACCGTAATGCACACCAAGACCGCCTGTAAACAGTCCATATCCATATGCATTCTGAACAACATCCTCTGCGGTTGTGCCGCTCATAGAAAGACAGCGGGCCATCACCTCGCTCCATATCTCGATATCGCCCGTGGTATACCCGCCTATTACCGGCTTCCCGGTTGTCCCTGAAGAGGTGTGGGTTTCTACAATATCGCTCATTGGAACGGCAAACATGCCGAAGGGATAGTTCTGCCGCAGGTCGTCCTTTGTGGTAAATGGAAGCTTCGACATATCGTCTACTGATTCGACATCCGAAGGTTTGAGCCCAAGGTTGTCCAGCTTTTCCCGATAAAAGGGTATTCTATCATATGCCCGCCGTACAAGAGATTTCAGACTCTCGTTTTGAATGTTCCTCTTATTACTGTCGGTTAATGCCTCAAGTTCTTTGTTCCATATCATGAGATCCCTCTGTTAAACATGCTGAATTTTCACACCGATTATCTACATCGATACCGGCCATGTAGTGTCACGATACTATATAAAATCCGTATATAAATTGCAAGGGAAAAGTAGATGGCATGCAATACAAAACTAACTCATCCTGGATCGGAGAATCTCGTTTACGAGCCCGGGATTGGCTTTTCCTCCCGTCTTTTTCATTACCTGCCCAATCAAAAAACCGAACGCATTTTTCTTGCCTGAGCGGTAATCGGAAACAGCAGCCTCGTGCATCTTCAATACCTCATCTATCACTACTTCGATCTCATCCCGGTTACTCATCTGTTTCAGGCTTTTTTCACCCACCACCTGATTCGCGCGTTTCCCCGATGAAACCATTTCATCGAATACATCCTTCGCCATTTTTCCGGATATTACACCGCTATCCGCCAGTTCGAGAAGCTCTCTGAGCATCGGCGCGGTCACCTGGAACTCATCGACGTCAATTTTTTTGTCGTTCAGCACCCTCATTATTTCCCCGAGAATCCAGTTTGCCACTTTCTTCGGGTTTTCATACCCATCGACGGCATCCTCAAAGTACCGGGAAATCTGCAGAGAAGAACACAGATTAGCAGCATCGTATTCGGTAAGGCCGTACTCTTTGACAAACCTGTTTCTCCGCGCTTCCGGAAGCTCAGCCAACCCGTTTCGAATCTCATCAATGAACGCTTCTTCGACAACCACAGGCACCAGGTCCGGGTCCGGAAAGTATCTATAATCATGGGCCTCTTCCTTTGTTCGCATCTGCACGGTTGCATTTTTGTTCTGGTCAAAAAATCTGGTCTGCTGCGTAAGAACTGCACCCGAACGAAGAAGCCTGGTCTGTCTCTTGATTTCATAATCAAGTGCCCGGCGTATGTTTGCAAAGGAGTTCATATTCTTTATTTCCTGTTTCACGCCGAACCCGTCTTCACCCTGCGCCCTCATTGAAATATTTACATCGACCCGCAGCTCTCCTTTTTCCATATTGCATCCCGAAACGCCCGTAAACTGCATTATTTCCTTGACTGCAGTAAGAAATCGGTACGCTTCTTCTGATGTCCTGATATCGGGATCGGTAACAATCTCTAAAAGCGGAACGCCGCACCTGTTGAAATCGATATAACTCGGTCCCCGGGGGTTTTCATCGTGAACGAGCTTGCCGGCGTCCTCTTCAAGGTGGGCCCTTGTGATGCCGATTCGCTTTTCAGCGTCTGTTTCATCTTTGATAACGACAGACCCCCCGGTATTCAAAGGAGATTCGTACTGGGAGATCTGATACGCTTTCGGCAGATCGGGATAAAAATAATTCTTTCGTGCAAATACCGAGCGCCCAGCGATCCTGCAGTTAAGCGCAAGGCCCGCTGTAATACCCTTCTTTATCACCTCTTCGTTGAGCACAGGCAGTGCGCCGGGCAAACCGAGACAAACCGGACAGGTATGGGTGTTCGGGGGCTCGCCGAATTCTGTGCTGCAGCTGCAAAAGGTTTTTGTTTTTGTGCTGATCTGCACATGTATCTCGAGACCGATCACCGCTTCATAATTCATCCGCTCCCCTCCTCAACGACATACGAGGCCCGAAACACATCCTCCTCTTTAAAGTGCCGGGCGATAATCTGCGCACCTACAGGAAGGCCTGCCTTCGTTTTCCCGCACGGCACGGATGCTGCCGGAAGCCCTGCGAGGTTTACCGGAACCGTGTACACATCGGCCAGATACATCTGCAGCGGATCATCGAGCATTTTTCCTATCTCCCACGCAGGTGTGGGGGAAACAGGGGTTATTATAATATCGACATCATCGAAGGCTGTTTGAAAATCCTCCAGTATGCGGGTTCGGGCTTTCTGCGCCTTCAAATAGTAGGAATCGTAGTAGCCCGACGACAGGGTGAATGCCCCTAAAAGTATTCTTCTTTTTACCTCCCTTCCGAAACCCCTGCTTCGGTTTTCACGGTACAGCCGCTGGAGGTCATTAGTGTCGGTAACCCTCGTTCCATACCGTATTCCATCAAACCGTGCGAGGTTGGAAGATGCTTCTGCAGTAGCGATTATATAGTAAGTGGCAATTGCGTATCTTGTGTATCGTAAATTTATCTTTTTAATCTCAGACCCGGCCCTGTCGAGTAGATCTAGGGTATTCAGTACAAGGGCCCGCACCTCGTCGTCCAGGCCTTCACCGAAGTATTCATCCGGCACCCCGATCTTCATTCCACGTACACCTTCTGTTACTGATTTCGAAAAATCGGGAAGCGGCTCTCTGGCGGATGTCGAATCCCTCCAGTCGTGTCCGGAAACAGCCTGAAGAAGCAGTGCGCCGTCCATTACTGTCTTCGTTACCGGACCGATCTGGTCGAGGGAGGAGGCATAGGCGACAAGACCATAACGGGATGCCCTGCCGTATGTCGGTTTAATGCCAAACACACCGCACATGGATGCAGGCTGGCGTATCGAACCTCCGGTATCCGTGGCGAGTGCTGCAACCGCAAGATTGGCCGCCACTGCAGACGCTGCGCCGCCGCTCGAGCCTCCCGGTATTCTCGTCCTGTCATGGGGGTTTCTAACCGGCCCAAATGCGGACGTCTCATTCGATGACCCCATTGCAAACTCGTCCATGTTGAGCTTTCCCGCAGGTACACCACCGTGCTCCCGTAAAAAGGTCACTGCAGTTGCGTCGTAGGGTGAAATATACTCACGAAGAATATTCGAGCCGCATGTCGTCGCTGTTCCCCGCACATTTATCAGGTCCTTGACCGCAATCGGGATACCCCGTAGCAGAGTCCTGCCGTAATAGTCCGCGCTCTTCACTTCTCCTCTGATACGTTCTTGATCGAAATCAATATATGCATTCAGAGGCCGCTCGTTCCTGCTGTCCCTGTCTATCGCATCACCGAGATCGTGTATGATCTCACCGGTCGTTATTTCATGCGATGAGAGCATGCTCCTCAGCTCTTCGACCGTCTTTTCGTTCAATCCCATGTAACACTCCTATACAATTCTGGGAACCACGACATGCCCCTCCGCCCATTCGGGTGCAAGTTCTTCAACCGTTTCAACCGGAAAACTCTCACCAGGCTCATCTTTCCTGGTAACATTGGTTATTCCAAGTATATGGGCAGTCGGTTCAACAGCATCGAGCTCCAGTTCGTTGAGCACATCCATATAATCGAGGATCCGCGCAAGCTGTGTTTCCATCTCGACCTTCTCCTCCTCTGAAAGATCTAACTGCGCAAGACCGGAAATATCATTAATTGTTTGTCTATCGATTCCCATTGCTATTATACTCCTTTTAATGAACGTACCGGTACAATCCAATAGCCGATGTATACGGGTACATCCATACAGTGTATGAAAGTAAGACTCAATATAATAAAATACGTTTTTTCTGTCGACCAATAGTAAGACTGCGGTATTGAAAATTTAAAGCGAGGGGTGGGCTCGAATGAAACTGAATAAATTACGAATATATCTTTTATCTGTAATTATTTGTTTCGGAGTAATTTTTTTTGTACCAGCCTGCTTCCTTTTTCGTAATTCCGCCGACATAACAGGTGATACACCTTCCGATACGTGGGCCCCTTCACAGGTATCGGCGACAGATGGCACGTATCACGACCACGTACGGATCAGCTGGGAGGCACTCAACGGCGCTGTTGAATATATGGTGTACAGATCAGCGTCCCCGAACGGAAATTATGAACAGCTGAGCAGCCGTATAACGGATCTGTACTACGATGATCATGCAGTCGAAACAGGGACACACTATTTTTATTCGGTTACTGCTTTTAACATTGATGATATGGAAAGTCATCTCAGTCAGTATAACGACGGATTCGCATCTTATCCAACCGCACCGCCTGCGCCTGCTCATGTCGCGTCTTCAGACGGCAGCTACTACGATAAGGTCAGCGTTGCATGGGATACTTCAGACGGTGCAACATACTACCGGGTGTACAGAGCCGAAGCGCCTCTCGGACCGTTCATCCAGCTTGGCGGTAATCTTCCGGTTACTGTGTATGATGATTACAGCGTCCAGCCCGGGAAATTTTTCTATAAAATTGCCGCCTTCAACAGTGATAACGAGGAAAGTGCCCACAGCGACGTCGATCCGGGATACCGTGCATTGACAGACCAGGAATTTCTTTTCGAATACAACAAAACGGTCGTCAGATCCAACGATAAACTGGTGTTGATGCACAACGATGGGTCCGATGCGATCGGCGAGGAAATACAGTACGGAGACGTATCCGGCACCTGCTCCTATAAGGCGACCGGAAATATATGGGGGGCGGACGTTTCTATTACCTACAGTAACTATTGCGATTACTATCTTGTATTGAACGGTACACAGGAAACAAATATAGGCTTCCCTGCATGGGATAAGGACGGCTCCCTGACAGGTACAGTATACGTCAGCGGCGTGTATAACGGGTACGTACGCTACGCTCTCGAAATCGTAAACGGCGACGCCGGAGGGGGTTACTATTACGCAAGCCAGAACGGCGCTCCGGAAACACAGGTTTCATGGGAATTCTTAGAGTAGCCAATATAGCTACTGCGGCCATGTATCTGTTGAGGCAATACCGTCGTCTTCGGTAAATATTCTGTGACCGTTCACTTCCATCATATAATTGTCCGGATCGTCCGATTTTTCCGTTAAGATGAAGCCGAATTGAAAGTTTGAAATACCGCTGCCAGTCATGGTTCCCGAGTAGATCGTTACCTGTGTATAGGTAATACCACTATATGTCCCCTGGGCCTCGACAAATACTGAAAAATTACTGCCGCTTCCGGAGATAAAGGCTCCCTCTCCTGAGGCAACATCAGCGTTGTAGGGATCGATATCCCCTCCCGTGTAGGAGAGCATTACGGTATTCTGTGCGGTCTGATCGTAGAACTGGTAGTAGTAATAAAATGTGTACCAGTCGGTATCACCATCCGAATCGTATACACAGTACTGTCTGTCTGCGAGATAGACGCCCTCCACATTCGGAGGCGTTACCCCCTCATTGATGGTAAGCCCGTCCTGTTTGAGCTGATCAAGCTGCGCATCGGTAACAATATTTTGAACCTGATCAGGCAGCGTGTACTTCGAACCCGTTTTTTTATTATCACAGCTAAAAAGCAAGAATAATGCGAGCATTGCAGGGATAACTATGAGAATCTTTTTCATGCAGGTATCCTCCTTTTATATTGGTCACCCCTCAACAATCAGGGGAAGGCTTTATAGTTGCATGTATTTCCGGTACTGTCAAGTGTTAATACCGGATCTTGCCAGAGTCCTTTTTTGAGCCGTAAATAGTCCATTTTTCAAGTTTGATTGCCACTCATAAAACAGGATGGGGAAATACAACCGTTGCAGTCAACAGTCTTGAAATGAATGGGGCTGCGAAATAAAATTTTTCAGACTTATATGCGTTGAATCTGAAACCATTACTCCTTTTTGATGGGGGTATACTTCAGCATAAAAAGCATCTTCTTCCCGTCATCAAACCGTATCTCTGCAGCGCCGTTTTTTATACTGAGGATGACGCCGCTTCCGTACTGCTCGTGCACCACCCGGGAGTGCACCTCAAGCATATCTGCATCATTTTTACTCACGCTGGACATATGCCTCTTTTTCCCATTTACCGGCTCCCGATTGTTTTTTTCTCTTTCTACACCACCCTTGAAAACAGGTGCACTCTGTTTCTCGACTCGTGTCGTGTAACGGTACCCCGTTTCATATATTTCTGTTTGCTGTACTTCCGGCGCTTCCATATAAGCCAGAAGCTCCGGCGGAATCTCTGCTATAAATCTGGAAATATCCCGCTGGACCGTTTTTCCATAAAGCTTACGCATCCTGGCTGCAGTAAGAAAGAGCTTTTCCATAGCCCGCGTCATACCGACATAGCAGAGCCGCCGTTCCTCCTCCAGGTCGGCAGGCCTCTCGCCGGACAAAAAATGCGGAAATATCCCCTCCTCCATGCCTGCCATGAATACAACCGGAAATTCAAGTCCCTTCGCATTGTGGAGCGTTATGAGAAAAACCCTGTTATTCTCAAACTCTTCATCCTGCACGCCCTGATTGAGGCTCACCTCCTCGACGAATTCGACAATCGGCGACCCCGGATTTCTACGGGCAAATTCTTCAACAGCATTGTACAACTCATCGAGGTTTTTTACCTTGTCTTCCCTGTTTTCACTCCGCAGCCAATCGACGTAACCGGTGCTTTCATATATCTCCTTGATAATATCAGGCGGGAAGCCGGTTTGCAGACCCTGGGCGGTCTTCCTGATAGACGTACAGAATTCACGCACCAGAGAAAGCCGTGCCTGCGGCAGCACAAGCCCGGAAACCTGGTAAAATGGTAGCCCCTTTGCGATGGTCTCCCGGACGATCGCATCAACGGTTTTTTTTCCTATGCCGCGTGGAGGCCTGTTGGCGATTCTCCTCAGTGCAATCTCGTCTATCGGGTTCAGCATAATCCGAAGATAGGAAAGTATGTCCTTGATTTCTTCACGCTCATAAAATCGAAGCCCTCCCAGCACCGTGTAGGGAATACGACTCCTCGAAAAAACCGATTCGAATACCCTCGATTGTGCATTCGTTCGGTAAAACACCGCAACATCGCTGTAGTTGTATTCCCCGTAATAGGATAGATCTCTTATCTGGTCCGCGATGTAGTACGCCTCCTCGTAATCGGAGTTTGTTCTGCAGAACTGGAGCTTCTCACCCTTTCCCCGGTTCGTGAACAGTGTTTTACCCAACCTTCCGGGATTATTGCTGATGACACGTGAAGAAGCCGTCAGTATACTCTGAAACGACCGGTAATTTTCCTGCAACCGGATTATTTTGACATTCTTAAACTCGCTGCTGAAACCGATGATATTTTCGATCCGCGCTCCTCTGAACCCGTAAATCGACTGATCATCATCACCGACAACACAAATATTATCGTCAGCCAGCTGTCTGATAAGCACGTGCTGCGCATGATTAGTGTCCTGAAACTCATCGACCAGCATATACCGAAACCTCTTTCGAAGTTTGGACAAAAGCGAACGATTTTTCATAAGTCCCCGAGCGAGTATGAAAATCAAATCTCCAAAATCAACAAGATTTTCCAGTGCAAGCTTCTTTTCATACCGCGCATAGATATCATAAAAAAGAGGGTCTGTTGAGAACTGTTGTTCGACGGCCTCCTCTGCGTTGAGCAGCCTGTCCTTTGCCCTGTTTATCAGCTGCACATATTTCTGAGGACTGTAGGTTTCCGGCTCCCGGTGCAGGTCCCTGAGTATCCTTTTAACGGTGCTCATCTGGTCCTGCTGATCAATAATAGTAAAATGAGGGTCAAGGCCGAACGCATCCACGTTCATTCTGAGCAGCTTTGCGGCAGTTGAATGAAACGTTTTTACCCACATATCGAACTTGGCGCCGAGCAGCAGGTACACCCGTTCCTTCATCTCATTGCTGGCCTTGTTCGTAAAGGTGACTGCCAGAAGCTCTTCAGGCTGGTATCCGCACTCGTTGATGAGGTAGGCTATTTTATAGGTGATTACCCGGGTTTTTCCGCTTCCCGCACCTGCAAGAACAAGAAGCGGGCCTCCGGTATAGTATACCGCTTCAGCCTGGGCCTGATTCAAAAACTCTTTATACTCTATTGCAGGTTTCATTGAAATGTATGGATGCAGGGCCTTATTGGATTTTATGTAAAAAAGAAATAACGTACGATTTGAAGCAGTATATTAGTGTATACTGCAGCAAGAAGATCATCCGCCATAATGCCTAGGCCACCCGGCAGCTTCTGAGCCGCGCTGATAGGAGGCGGTTTGAAAATATCAAATACTCTAAACAGAGTAAAGCCTGCTACAAGATACACAGCACCGGCCTCGCTAAAAGTGAACTGAAAAGATAACAGTGCTGTGAGCATTCCGGCAATCTCATCGATGACAATTTCCGGCGAATCCTCTGAAAAAAAGATAAACCGCTCGGCATATCCGGCGATCGGCACGCCGACAAATATAAAAAAAATGGGCAGGATCGGATACAGACGTGATCCGGACACTGTAGCCCAAACAGCGCATGCGAAAAGTGAAGCGACCGTACCGCCTCCTCTGCGGACACGGCCTGTAAAAAAACCCGTTGCAAGCATCCGTATGAAAAATGTCGTTCCTCTTCGCATATCATCTCGACCTTGAAAACAACCCACGGTTTTTAATTACATACTGCACCATTGAAACGAAGGCGAGTAGTGCCGATGCCGATACAAGGACAAGGGGCAAAGCCTGAATAATGCCGTTCTTTCCGGCACTGCCAAACGATGTCCACACATTATGTGAGAAACGGACACTCCCGCCTCCTGATAATAAATATCTACCCGCTGTGGCCCTGTCTAAAATCAACAGAGAAAGCACAGCGGTTATGGTAAGCATCTGAAAAGCGGTTTTTATCTTTCCGAGATACTCTGTTTTCATTGGGGAAGCCCGTTTGATTGCAACAATCCGAAGCAGGGTAACGAAAACCTCACGGAGCAGAATTACCGAAACTAGCCAGAAAGGTATATACAGTTCTGGAAGAAGCACAAAAGCAATAAATGCGCTTCCCACGAGAAGTTTATCGGCCAGAGGATCTAAAAATTCTCCGAATGCGGAATGAAGCCCCAGCTTTCTCGCAAATAAACCATCGAGATAATCGCTGAGGCCAGCCAAAACAAAAAGCACAAGCGCTGCAACGGCCGAGAAGACGGAATTGCCGAAAATTAGGAGTATAAAGAAGGGAATGAGCACTATACGAAACAGGGTGAGAATATTTGCGATGTGAAACCGGTATTCCGACATACCACCAATTTAACCATTTTTCTCTCTCGACTGCCAGAAAAATATCAGCAGGCCGGCCGAACAATAAAAATCATTTGACAGGCACCCGACGAACCGTTACAGTTGAACAATACCAGTATGTTGTATATGGAGGAGGAATGCAATGCAGTACAGAACCTTTGGAAGAACCGGCTGGAAGGTAAGCGAAATCGGCTACGGCATGTGGGGGCTCGCGGCATGGACGGGATCGGATGAAAAAGAAATTGAGGCGTCACTCGATGCTGCAGTTGATCTGGGATGCAACTTTTTTGATACAGCCTGGGCATATTCTTCGGGTAAAAGTGAAAAAATACTGGGTGGCCTCCTCCGCAGGCATCCTCAAAGCCGTCTATATACGGCAACAAAAATTCCGCCGAAGAATTTTATATGGCCGTCAAAGAGAGACTTCACCCTTGACGACTGCTTTCCTCCGGAACATATAATCGAATACACGGAGAAGAGCCTGAAAAACATCGGTGTCGAGACGATCGACCTTCAGCAGTTCCACGTCTGGGAAGACGGTTGGGTCGATGACGAGAGATGGCAAAAAGCTGTCAGCAAACTGAAGGAGGAGGGAAAAATCCGGGCTGTTGGTGTAAGCGTGAATCGCTGGGAACCGGACAATTGTCTCAAGACTCTTAAAACAGGGCTCATCGATTCTGTACAGGTGATTTACAATATCTTCGATCAGGCTCCTGAGGACAGTCTCTTCCCACTATGTGAAGAGCTCAATATAGCTGTTATCGCTCGCGTGCCTTTCGATGAGGGGACACTGACAGGCGCGATCACAAAAGATACGAAGTTTCCTGAAGATGACTGGCGGAGCAGCTATTTTGTGCCTGAGAACCTGGAGTCAAGTGTTGAACATGTCCAAAAGATACGAGCATTTGTTCCAGCCGGAATGACCATTGCAGAAATGGCACTCAGGTTTATACTCTGCAATAAAACGATCAGCACGACTATCCCCGGAATGAGAAAGCTCAACCACCTGAAATCGAATATCGGAACAAGTGACGGCAAGGATCTGCCGCCGGATCTGCTCGCCGAATTAAAGAAACACAGGTGGGACAGACAGCCGACCTCGTGGTCTCAGTAAAAACCGAACGGTATACGTTACTTTCGAGTGCTGTAATATTTTTACCGGACAAACCTTACATTCCAACACTGCCGAACCAGTCGGACAACAATCCATATACCATTTCCCCTTCCCTGTACGTAAGAGGGTCGTGTTTCATTCCGGGAACAATCTCCATCCTTTTACTGATAACGGGAATCTGCTCATACAAGGAAAGAGTATCGCGGTGGTTGGTCACCTCGTCCGCTTCGCCGTGGATAAAAAGAATATGCAGGTCTTTCTTGAAGTGCCGGATGTTCTCCCGGACGCTTTTACTTAAGCGAAGCATCTCCGTAAAAAGCCTCGGAGTTATCTTTTGATGGACATAGGGATCATCTCTATAGGCATCCTGCGCGTCGGTGTCCTCTGTAATCTGCTCAGACTTTATTCTGTTTTTAAAAGGCAGAGAAGGTAAGACACTGTTGCACACCCGGGATAAAAAGAGCAGCAGGCGATTGACATTTTGCGCTGGATTGAGCGCAGGGGCTGATATAATCGCATGCGTGTAATCATCGGGGTATTTCTGAAGATATGCAAGCGCCAGCAGTCCTCCGAAGGACTGTCCATATATAAGGTTATTCTGCGAAAGATCATTCTTTTGCTGCATAATCGTATGAAGCAGTTTCAGATCACTGATATGATCCGCAATGCGTATTACATGCCCCCTTTTACCCTCTGACTTGCCGAAGCCGTGCAGATCCAGACCGTATACCTTGAAATCACGTGACACAAGGAAATGGGCAAGCTCTTCATAACAGCCGGTGTGGTCACCAAGCCCGTGCACGATATGAGCGGCCTTTGTCGGCGCACCGGTATCGCTATTCCATGATTGATAGTAAAGTGACAGGCCGTTTTTATTTACAACCGAATACTCCCTGTGCTGTATGCCCACGGTCACCACTCCTATACAGTGAGATTGAGCAGAACCTTCGATTTTTCCAGCTCGCTTTTGAGCTCATCAAGTCCTTTTTTTATATCATTCTTTACAACAGGCAGTCTTACGAACATATCGTCCGAAAAACGGGGTTTATAGCCTTTCCCATCTCCGCTCTGACCGTACTTTCCGATTTTTACCGCAGTATCCGCCAGCCGCACAATATCTATGAACGGGTCTGATGAAAGCGACAGTCCGCTCCTCTGCTCCGGCTTTTGATGGTGATGTTTGACAGCGGCTATTATATGGATAGGCAACTCCCATTTTCTAGCAATCCACTCGCCAATAAGTGAATGATCGATATCAAAAAGCATGTGTTCCGCATCATAAAAGGATTTCGATTTATCCCTTGCAACAGCAACCACCTCCATGAACTCTTCATGGAGATAGCCGTCCATAAAAACCTTTCCAATATCATGCAGCAGCCCTGAGGTAAAAATATCATCGATGTTTTGATAGCCGGACATTCGTGCGATCTTCCTGCTCATTGTAGCAGCGGCAATGGAATGGAGCCAGAACTTCGTCCTGTCAAATCCTTTTGCGGAGATGTTCTTTACCATATCAAAAACTGATATCGTCATAACAATATAGGATATGTTCTTATACCCGAGCAGAGCAATTGCCTGGGAAATATTCGTTACCCTCTGGGGTAAATTATACAGCGCCGAGTTCACCAGCCTCAGTATCTTCGCTGTAATGCTCTGATCTTTCTCGATCACGGCAGCCAGATCGGCTGCACTCGAATGGGGATTCCCAAGAAGTCCGTTTACTTTGGCGGCTATCATCGGAAGAGTCGGCAGCTCCTTTACGAGCTCAATAACCTTCTTTACTCTGTTCAGCTTTATGTCGTTCATTCTTATCCGATCCCTTCAAAAATTTCCGTAGCGTTAATCTACGGTCAGCGGGTATGCGAATCTTTGAATTCCACCGCAACAAGCGCAATGTCATCATAAAACCTGCTTTTCTGCATAAACTGCTGTACCGATTCAACGAGTTTCTGTATCATCGGCTCAACCGGTACACGGGCATTTTGCTTAAAAGATTGTAAAAGTCTCTTCTCGCCGAATTGTTCGTTTTTTTCATCCGAAAAGGCTTCAACAATGCCATCTGTATAAATCAGCACACGATCACCGGGATGAAAATCAACAACAGAATCCCGGTACCGGGCATCTTCAAACATTCCAAGAAAAAAACCTTCGGATTTTAGATACTCTATGTCCCGGCCTTTCTTTCGGAACAGCAGAGCACTCGGATGCCCGGCTCCGCAGTACGTTATTTTAGACTGGTTCGGGTCAAGAACAGCGTAAAATGCAGTAACAAAATCACCCGTTTGAATAACACTGCAGTAATCTCTATTTAACTTTTCCAGAATTTTTGCTGGAGCTCGTATCCTGCCGGCATAATTCAAAAATGATATTTTGAGCATCGCGGTGATAAAGGCCGATGATACACCATGCCCCGAAACATCCGCAACAATTATCCCCTTCTTATTTTTTTCAAGATCCACAAAATCGTAGTAATCCCCACTTACCTGTTCCATGGGCTTGAAGTAGCAGGAGATATTGAAGTTTTTATTTTCAGGCGCTTTTTCCGGAAGCAGGGATTGCTGCAGGACTGCGGCAAGGCCAAGTTCGTTTTCGAACTTCAAGGTTGCATCTTCAAGCCGCTGTTTTACGACTTCAAGGTCCTTCAGGGCTGCTGCTGCAGAGAGCGCAGCATCTTTACCGCCGGCAACACGCCTTGCAAAATCCTGCAGATGCTCCAGCTCTACAAGCTTCTTCTTCAGCTCTTCATTTTCAACACGGAAACGCTCTACCTCAAGCAAATCGCGGCAGACAACGAGTATTTCGGATAGCTTTCCCTCAACCGTGAGGGGAACGAAGGAAAGAATCAGGGATATCTCTTTTTTCGCCTTCGGCGAGAAGCGGACACGCGCAGATTGAATGATATACGTATTCATTTCAGGTCCGATTATGATATCGATCCCCTTAAAAATATCATGGAGCCTGCTATTGCGGATGGAAACGTCGAACAGCTCGAGGGCCTGCTCATTTGCGTCGATAACCTTTTCCTGAGGGTCTAAAATAAGCACCGGATCGCTGCAGTACTTCATCAAGCCCTCATACCGAATACGATCTGCATCATGTGCCATACTATCCTCTTCCCATGGGCTGTGCCGTTTTATTTTTTGCGGTTCATTCGATAAACACTACCCGATGACAATAATTTACCAGCAGTTTTATCCGTGTTTATAAAACCGCACCCTCCTGTTTCACAGTCACGCAGAAGACACCGTCACCCGAAAGAGCTGATCTTAAACAGAGGTTGTCTGAATTACAAAAAGACTTTTTATGATCTCCCGATTTCCAGCGGATTATCAGACCGGGCTCCCGTATAAAAGGCCTGCTCATAGAAACATAATCGGCAATCTTTTTTTTGACAATATTTTCAGCAACCGAATATGACCGTATACCTCCCACAAGAATAACCTTCACCTTCTCTTTGAAAAGCTTTTTCATCAGACCTCTCGCTTGGAACGTATTGCCGTCATCAAGAGGTATTATCCGTACGGACACCTATCACTCCATCCAGTACAGCCCAATATCTTTTGACAAACAGCAGATATCGTTTATAATGATACTGTTAGAAGCGGCGTATCAGCATAAAACAGCGTATATGCTTCCATTCCGAATAGGGAAATCTTTCTCACACGAACGCCCGCATCAGGTGTTGAATCAATCGATGGCCCAGGAGATGAGGTGTGCTCGATAATATCCCCATAATCCATGGCGACGGTGTAGTCAACGGCATCGTTATGGATAAGGCTATAGTATACAATCCGGTAAAAATATCAATACCAAAAATCAAGCTCGTTCTCGACCGAGTATCCGATGAGATCAAAAGATATAAAAAGGCGCTTATTGATGTAAAAACACAGATCGAGCTTGATCAAAAAAGCTTGATTGAATCAATACGGGAGTCTGAAGCCGACATCCTGCAGAGTCACATCATGATAACACAGGATCCTTTTTTTACGGAAGAGGTGCCGCAGCAGATAGCCCAATTGAGGCGAAACGCTGAATGGATAATAATGGACGGGTTGAATGCAGTGCTCGACACCTTTCGAAACATTGACAATATCTATTTGAAGGAACGGGGTAGAGATATAGAAGACGTGTCGCTTCGAGTAATCCGGCGTCTTACCAATCAGGAAGGGTATGCCCTCGTGAGAGACTTCGAAGGTATACTCGTTGTCAGAGAACTCATTCCATCAATGATTATGTACGTTGATACGAAAAAAATCCGTGGGATTGTTTCCGAAATGGGGAGTGAAACCTCGCATGCGACCATACTCGCAAAATCTCTCGGCATTCCCGTTATCATAAACGCAAAGGGGGCTGCGGAGCAGATAAAAAACGATGAACGCCTGGTTATTGATGGCGCTTCTGGGTATGTTATCCCGAAACCGACAAAGAAGGTGGTCAATGAATATAAAAAGATACAGAACGCCTACGCAAGATATCAGATCACTCTTGCACAGGCCTTTCGCCTTCCGGCGGTCACAACGGATAAAGTCAGGATCACACTCAACGCAAATATCGAAATCGTACCCGGCGCAAATCTCGCGCTCCATCAGGGCGCGGAAGGGGTGGGCCTTTTTCGCACCGAGCTCCCCTTCATTATTCGCAATAGGCTGATATCCGAGGAAGAGCAGTACTCCATCTACAAATCCCTTCTGAAACAGTTTGAAAACAGGCCTGTGACGATCAGGACACTCGATATAGGCGGAGACAAACTCCTGCCTTTTCAGGAATCGACACCCTATCTCGAGGCCAACCCCTTCCTCGGTCTGAGATCGATCAGAATCTCCCTGCTGAAACCGGATATATTCAGGACACAGATACGCGCACTTCTTCGCGCCAGTGTGCACGGCAGGGTTAAAATACTTCTGCCGATGATTTCAAGTTACGAGGAGATGGAAAAAATCATCGAAATAATCACAGAGGAAAAATCAGAACTGGAGAGCCGTGGGATTCCCTTCGATAAAGATGTGCAGATAGGTGCCATGATAGAGATACCGTCAGCCGCGCTTTCAGCTGATGCCATCATTGCTCTCTGCGATTTCCTGAGTATCGGAACAAACGACCTGGTGCAGTACACTCTTGCGGTCGACAGGACAAACGAGAACGTTGCAGCCTACTACATCCCGGAAAATCCGGCTGTTCTGAAACTGATACACATAACGGCGTCTGCTGCAGGGAAACTGGGTAAACCCTGCGCAGTCTGCGGTGAGTTGGCCGGTAACACCCTGTTTACTCCGTTTTTCGTCGGTGTGGGAATCACGGAATTGAGTATGGAGCCGGGTTTGATCCCCGAAGTTAAAAAGGTGGTTAGAAATATATCTAAAAAGCATGGGGCCAAACTTGCCATGGAACTGCTTGCCATGAAAAAGGTCAGCAGGATTAAAAAAACCCTGAAAGACTTTTATGCAGAAGTGAGCGGCGACACAAAAGCGCGGCCCGGTTCCTGATCGGAACATACCGGTTCATACTCTTATTCTTCCGGTTCTTCATCACCTTCAAGCTCATAATCCGGAAACTCATAGTAGCATTCCGGACACCTCCACTCCGGATATTCCAGGACAAAACCGCATTTCGGGCATTTTACTGCTCCGGTTTCCTGCTTTTTCGATTTTTCATCTGCCGCGTACATTCGTACCGTAAGGTCTATACCGTCGAGCGATTCGACCAGCTTTTTCGCTTCATCTTCAGCAAGCCGTTTTACAATCAGTGTATCGGTCGTTTGGAAAAGCTCTCTCAGTTCTTCATCAGTCTGCCTGACATATTTTCCAGCTCTTTCAATGACTGTTTCTTCCTGTTCCGATTCGAAAATATCGGTGATCTCCACGCTGTACTGTTTTTCTTTTTTTGCCATATATATTCCTTTCAGTGCATGTCAGCGCAATACAAGTTTTCTACACCTCGTTCATGGCCGGCTCCCCTATACCCAGTTTCTTTTCGCGCTTTTTTGTAACGGATTTACAGATTATTATACTGATCTCATAGAGCAATAAAATCGGCACTGCGAGCATAATCTGGCTGACGACATCAGGGGGAGTAAGAACAGCCGCAACAATAAAAATGACAACGATGGCATATTTCCGGCCTTTTTTCATCGCCGCCGGTGTGACAATACCGAGTTTCGACAGAAGCAGCGCGACAAGCGGAAGCTCGAACATCAATCCAAATGCAGTTACCATCTTTGATAAAAAGCTGACGTATGCATTCAGTGTGATCATCGGGCTGATGTTGTCTTTTGAAAATGACAGCAGGAACTTGATACCGAGCGGAAGCACCCCCTTGAATGCAAAACCGGCGCCTACAAGGAAGAGAATGTATGAGACCGGACCGAAAAATATCAAATATTTCCGTTCACTCTTCTTCAACGCAACACCGACATACTTCCACACCTGGAACAATATAAACGGCATCGCCGCAATCACCCCGACAAGCAGTGTAAGCTTGACAATAACGAAAAAAGCTTCAGTCGGATTGATAAACACGAGCTTTTCAATGCCACCTGATTTTGTAATAAACTGAAGCACCTCGTCGATAAAATGATACGCACCGCCTGAAGTGATCATGATGGCGATCAGAATGTATATGATCCGCCGCCTGAGCTCGTTCAGATGTTCTACAATCGTAAACTCTTTGTCTTCCATTACGCCACAATTATAATAAGCGATGATATTTTTTGTCAATGACTAATGCACTGCCGATCCCAACGGTTGCACGAGGCATCCGAATAACAGGTACATCAAGGGAAGGCTCACAAATGTTTTGAGGGTCGCAGCTCCGATTAACAAAGACTAATGTCGCTTAAGGGCGGCATTAACCATACGGATAACATTGTCATATGCTTTTATTTTCTTTATTATAGAAAACATTAATTTTATTGGATATGCGCAATGAAAGAACATCACTCTAAAGTAGCGCTTCTCCGCTGTACAGGCTACGATACTGCACTGGTTAAGGAAAAAATAAATGAGGGTATTGAGCTCATTGGAGGTCTTGAGAAACTTGTACAGCCCGGAGAAAAAATTCTGTTGAAACCGAACCTTCTCGCACCCGATCCACCTGAAACAGCCACGCTGACGCACCCCGCAGTTTTCAGGGCAGCAGCTGAAATAGTACGCGATCATGGGGTTGCCGTTTACTACGGTGATTCTCCCGGAATACATTCAACAGAAAAAGTCATGAAAAAATCCGGTTTGCAGGATGTCGCAGATGAGCTCGGGCTTCTTTCCGCCGATTTTGAAAACCGTGAGAATATATTTTTCGAGGACGCACGGCAGAACAAGGTATTCGAGATTGCCCGCGGCGTACTGCAGTGTGACGGAATCATCAGCCTGCCGAAGCTGAAAACCCATGGTCTTACGCTGATGACCGGCGCTGTCAAGAATCAGTTCGGCTGCATACCCGGTCTGCTAAAACCGGGATTTCATGCAAAACTCGAAAATCCGAAAGATTTCTCTCAGATGCTAGTTGATCTCACCATGTTCCTCAGGCCACGGCTGTACATTATGGACGGTATATGGGCGATGGAAGGAAACGGTCCGCGGAGGGGAAACCGCGTTGAACTGAATGTTCTTATCATTTCAACCGATCCGGTCGCCGCAGATACCGTGGCATCGCAGGTAATCGGCCTGGACCCGCAGCGGGTATTTACCATCCTGCTCGGGCATAAGAGCGGCCTCGGCAGTATGGATGATATAGAAGTGCTCGGCGAGAAAATCGAACAGGTTGCAAAAAAATTCGATCTTCCTCGGTACAGCGGTAATTTCAAATCGATACCTCCCTTTATACGAAACGCCCTCAGAAACATTGCCGTTCAAAAGCCTGTTATCAACTATAAAAAGTGTACAAAATGTCATGAATGTTATAGAATATGCCCAACCAATCCGAAGTCCATCGTAATCAGAGCGGACAGATACCCGAGGCATGAGTACAGCACATGCATCCGCTGCTACTGCTGCCAGGAGACCTGTCCGGAGGGGGCGATCTCGATTAAAACAAAACTTTTTTAGGAGAGGCCCATGGCGGTCCAAATCATCGAAATAAAGACGAGAAAAGAAAAGAGGGATTATTTTCGATTACCCTATTTGATGCACAGGAAACACACCCTGTGGGTTCCACCTCTGATGATGCATGAGAAGGGCTTCGTTAATCCAAAAAAAAATACGCATATGGAGTACTCGGATACCGTCTGCTTTCTTGCATACAGGGACGGCAAACCTGCCGGCAGAATCATGGGAATCATTAACAGAAAACTCAACGATATTTGGAATGACAAACAGGCCCGGTTCTGCTGTTTCGAATCGGTCAATGACATGGAAACTGCCCACAGTTTGTTGTCATCTGTTGAGAACTGGGCTCGCGTAAGAGGAGTGGATCGTGTTGTCGGTCCACTCGGATTTTCCAACCAGGACCCACAGGGTTTTATAGTAGAAGGGTTTGATAAGCGGCCCTCCATCGGCACAATATATAATTTTGAGTACATCACGAACCTCATAGAACAGAACGGCTATTCAAAAGAGGTGGATTATCTCACCTATAAAATTCCGATACCCGAAACCATCCCGCCCCTGTATGAAAAGATTTCGGAACGGGTACAAAAAAGGACCGCAATCAGAATTCTTGAATTCGAAACGAAAAGGGAACTCAAACCGTATCTGAGCCGGGTGCTCAGGTTCATGAATGAGACGTATACCGGTATTTACGGGTTTATTCCGCTTACGGAGTCACTAATCAAAAAGACTGCACGAAACTATCATGAAATAGTCGACCCTCATCTTATAAAGATAATCATGAATGATCAGAATGAG
>Ga0315537_1001296_pt1 | contig 19747 bp, 10 predicted proteins | sample SalMarSW160270MG_FD_203091 | JGI IMG/M metagenome (GOLD analysis project Ga0315537, IMG submission 203091) | Salt marsh sediment microbial communities from the Plum Island Ecosystem LTER, Massachusetts, United States - Salt Marsh Sediment SW1602-70 ...
TAAAGCAAGTAGAAATATATTCAGCTCTCTGTTGGTCCGGGATACACTCAATAAGAAATCAATGATCTGAAAGATGAGGATAACCAGGGAGATGACAGGCAGGAATATAAGTTTTTTATCATAAAAGATAACAATCAAAACACATAGCAGGAGTGCATTTAGAATCAGGAGACTAATCCTTAAAATAAAGGCGATTGTATATCGTTTACAGGTCATACTTTTTTAACCTCCGGTGTAATGAGCTTCTTGAGATGCCGAGATCTTTAGCTGCTTTGGTAATATTCCCTCCGTTTTTCTCTATGATTTCAAGGATATGGTTTTTTTCAACCTGATCCAGACGATGTTCCTGTTGGTTACTCCATTGCCTTGAAGCATGGGTTGGTGGTAAAAACTCATCGGGCATAATTTCTTTCCTCTCACTCAGAATGATTGCCCGTTCGATACAATGCTGAAATTCCCGGACATTACCCGGCCAGTCATATTGCTGAAGCTTTTCAATGGTGCCGGGTTGAACCTTCAGCCCATATTTCTTATACTTTTTTGAGAATTGATTGAAGAAATGATCAAAGAGAAGAGGTATATCTTCAATTCTCTCCCGGAGACTGGGAACACTGATCTCAACGGTATTAATACGGTAAAACAGATCCTCCCTGAATTTTCCTTCTTTCATCATGCTTTGCAGATCCATGTTTGTTGCACAGATCAATCTGAAATCTACCGGTACCGGTTTGGTTGATCCGACACGCATAACGGTTTTATTCTGTAAAACTGAAAGTAGTTTTGCCTGGAGAGGGATTGAAAGATTCCCGATCTCATCCAGGAAAATTGTTCCTCCGGAAGCCAGCTCAAACCTGCCCGGTTTATCTTCAATAGCATCGGTAAATGCCCCTTTTATGTGACCGAACAATTCACTCTCAAAAAGTGTTTCAGAGATAGATCCCAAATCAACATGTATGAATATCTTATTCTTTCGATCTGACCATTGATATATTGTCCTGGCAATTAGTTCTTTACCTGTTCCATTTTCTCCAAGTATCAATACATTGGCCGATGTCCCTGCTACTTTTTTTGCTACAGATAGCGTATCGGTAATTGCAGGAGAGGTGCCAATACATTCACCGTAGGTATTGTTCCAGTCTTCGATTAACCGGCGTTGCCCCATCTGTAGATTCTTTATCTCATTCATGGATGCCCTGAGCTTCATCGCTGCGGAAACTGTTGCCAGTAATTTCTGGTTTTTCCAGGGTTTTAGGATAAAATCTGTTGCACCGGCTTTAATCGCTTTTACCGCCAACTCAATATCACCATATGCAGTGATCAGTATGACTACTGTTTCCGGTTTACTCTTAATTATCTCATTCAACCATTGCATCCCTTCCTCTCCATCACGTCTTCCCTTATGAAAATTCATATCCAATAAAACGACATCAATTTCTTCAGATGATAACCGTTGCAAAATATTTTCCGGAACCTGTTCTATCTGTACATTACTATAAAAACGACTCAAAAAAATCCTGGAAGATTTTAGAACGTCGTAATCATCATCGATGATCAATATATTCCCTTCGCTTGTTTTCACGTTAACACGCTATTTACAAAATAACAGTTTTCATCCTCCAAGGTAAGAAAAATGTGTCAAAATCAAACACTAGTTGTAGCAATATCGCACACTCTATGGCATTGAAATGTATTCAAATCTGTATAAAAAAATGAGAATCAATACTTTATAATTATTGGTATATGTTTTGAGTATAGATTTCAAAATGATTAAATTCAATTTCTATGCTAAAGAACTATATCATACATGCTTTCAGGATATTTTTCAGGGAAAAATTACACACATTGCTTAATATGGCAGGCCTTGCCATTGGTTTAGCCTGCGGGATGATAATTTTTTTGTATATACATCATGAATTGACTTATGATTCGCACCATGAAAAAGCTGACAGGATATACCGGGTTTGTCAGAATTATGTGACTTCAGGAAAACCCAGGATATTCGCTATCTCATCACCACAACTAGGACCAAGGTTGGCTGAAGAATATCCACAAATTGAAGCCTATGTAAGAATAGATTGCATTAACAGTTTGCTGTTTCAATATGGGGAAAATGTTTTTACGGAGCTGGATTTTGCTTTTGCCGATTCCTCAATGTTTCAGGTCTTTTCTCACCGGTTCATTTATGGGGATCCTGAAAGCTGCCTGAAAGAACCGTATACGATCGTATTGACCGAGACATTATCCGGGAAATACTTTGGAAACCGTAACCCGTTGGGAGAAACGTTGCTAATCGATAATCAGTTCTCAGTGACTGTGACCGGTGTAATCGAGGATCCACCTTCCAATACTCAATTGAAATTATCAGGTTACATCTCCTACATAACGTATGACCGGCTAGCACAATTACATTCGTTGGAATGGTCAATGTTTGAAATTAAAGACTATACGTACCTGTTATTCCATGACAAATTTGACCGGGGAGCGTTTGACAGGAAATGGCCGGAATTTTATGAAAAATACATTTCGGAAGATGCAGAAATATATGGACAGGTGTATGAACCCATATTCCACCGTCTGCGCGATATTCACTACCATTCAAACCTGGATGGCGATCTTTCTTCAGGGAATATAACCTTTCTCTACACATTGTTAATTATTGGAATTCTAATACTTGTATTGGCAGGTATTAATTACACCAATCTGACCACAGCCAAGTCTTTAAATCGGGCTGGAGAGATTGGCTTACGAAAAGTAGTCGGAGCCAGCCGCAGGTCACTGGTTTTTAAATTCATTCTTGAATCTTTATTGTTTTCGCTCATATCGATGGTATTGGCTTTCGGAATAGTTGAATTTGTTTTAGCGTTTACAACATTCCCCCAAATTCTTGATACATCTCTTCACCTCGGCCTTTTACGGCAACCCCTGATTCTTATTGGTTGTTTAACAATTACCATGGTTGTTGGCTTCTTTTCCAGTTTATACCCTGCTTTCTACCTGTCATCTTTCAATCCGATACTGATTATACAGGGATTATTCAGACTGAAACCGGTGGGTGCTATAACCAGGAAAGCCCTTGTAAGTCTTCAAATCATGTTGGCTATTGTTGTGGTTCTGTTTACATTGTTATTAAATATACAAATTGGTTACCTTGAAAACCATGACCTTGGATTTGATAAAGAAAATCTTCTTGTTATTCCAGTTCGTGATCCCAGCATGGTCGCTGCTGTCCCGGTAATGATGCATGGATTAAAGAAACTTCCTGAAGTAAAATCTGTTACGTCGGGTGGAAGCTATCCTGGAAATCCTTGGGGGGGACTTTATAAGTTTGAGGGTGAGGATGGTATGGAGGAGCACAATATTCCGGCATTCTTTATCGGTTATAACTATCTGGAAACACTTGGTCTTAAATTAATTGAGGGTAGAGATTTCTCTAACGAATTTCCTTCAGATTCAGTTGGTGCAGTAATTATAAATGAAACACTGGCAAAGTATATGAACTGGGACAAACCATTGGGTAAGCGTATCCAGCAATTCACTTTTTTCGATGCAGTTGTAGTTGGGGTAGTGAGAGATTTTAATTTTAGATCACTTCACCAGGAAATTCAACCCCTCTTGCTGCGTTTACAATATCAGTATGATGATTTGATTGTCAGATTGGGCAAAACAGATCAGCAAAAAGTGGTGACATACCTGGAGAATAAATTCAAGGAACTGATACCGCACATGCCTTTTGAATATTTTTTTCTCGAAGATAGATTCAACAGACAGTATAACAATGATAAAAGACAGATTCAGCTAATCAGACTCTTCTCGCTGATCACTATATTGGTTTCCTGCCTGGGCTTGTTCGGATTGTCCTCTTATTCAGCAGCGAGAAAAACAAAAGAGATTGGTATACGGAAAGTTCAGGGAGCAAAAACCAGGCAGATAATTTTCCTCTTGCAGAAAGAGATACTTCTAATAACGTTGCTGGCTGTTGTGATTTCTGTCCCGGTGGCCATTTTGCTTTTCAGGACCTGGTTAAGAGGATTTGTCTACCAGGTTGAAGTAAATTCCATACCTGTATTGCTTGTTGTGGTTGCTTCTTTTATACTGAGTTCTTTAACGGTTCTTTATCATTCTATTAAAGCTGCAAGAACAAATCCGGTGGATTCACTCAGATATGAATGAATGTTGAATCCTGCGAGCGCATGCCCCGCTGCTTGCGGTGGGGTTAGCGAGCGCAAAAAAATTAACAACAAAAGGATCGAAGATTCCTCGCTACTTGCGGCGAGGAGCTTCAATTCCTGCCTACGGCAAAACAATCTGGGACGAGTTGGGACAACCTGGAATCTTATTCATAGTATAAACTTTAAAGATCCATTCCAGATCGTTTCATAATCTCAACGTAAACACGGTCTCCACTCCCGGTTCCGATTGAACGGAAATACTTCCTCCATGCAGCTTCATGATCTGCCTTGAAAAACTTAATCCAATACCGCTGCCTTCTTGTTTGGTAGAATAGAAAGGAACAAATATTTGCTCCAGCTGTTCAGTCAGAATCCCTTTGCCGTTGTCCGTTATCTTAATCACGGTATTGTTTCCATCAACTTTTGCAGAGAGTCTGATCACGGGTTTATGAACACCGGATAGCGCATCGATACTATTGCTGATAAGGTTTATAATTACCTGCTCAAGGAGGTGATGATCTGCAGTAACATGAATTTCTTTATCCGGAATATCCCGTTCAAGAATGACCTGTTGTTTCTGAAGCTCCCCCTGCATTAACCTACCGATACCGTCGCAAAGATCAGTTAGTCTGATACGTTTCGGTTTCACCAGTTTAGGTAATTGAGAAAGTTTCCGGTATCCATTCAGGAAATGATCCAGTCCTTCGGTTCTCTCCCGGATGGATGCAACCGATTCCCGGATATCTGAGAGGTTCATTTCCGTTAGCTCGGAGAGTTCCTTATGAATCCCGTTCTCTTTTTCGAGGATCAAAGAGACAGTTTCGGTTAAAGAATTTATCGGGGTGATTGAATTCATGATTTCATGGTTCAGTATCCGGATCAGTTTGTGGGTTGCCTCGATCTCTCCCTGCTCAATCTCCTCCTGGACATCCTGAAGGGTGATCAGGCGCCAGGATTCATCCTGAAGTTTCAAGCGGCTGATATGGACAGAAAGATTTCTTTTGCCAAAGGGAAGATCCAGTTTAATGATGGACGATCCACTTCGTGTTATCTTCTCAACCTGGCTGGTGAATGCAGGTCGTGCTTCTTTCAGGTCAGACCAGGAGGCGCATTTAATCACCTGAAGCAGGTCGGATGCGGGATGATTCATGATCCCGATTTTCCCCGATTCATTCACAGAGATTATTCCGACCTTAATGTGCTTTACCACCTCATCAAGGTATTGAAATTGAAGTTCCTTATCTCTGCTCAGGTCTTTATACTTATCAATCACCCTGTTGAAAGCTTTATTCAATTCAATGAATGGAGAAGATTTTACCTTCTCCTGGAAATGAATGGAATAATCCGAGTCAAAAATGATCATGAAGAATCGAAGCAGATTCTGATTGGTCCGGTTCAGGAATTCATACAACATGATCACCTGCAACAGGAGAATAATGAGAAGACTGATCAACGTAAATACCATTTGATTTTCAACAGGCTCCCGGATGACAATTGAAATCAGGACCATGTTTACCAGTAACAAAAAGATGCGAAATATAAGGGATAGTGCAAATCGATTCGTATGCATACCGTACATAATTAATCGGGTTTTATTAAAACCATTTATAGGCCGAATTTTTTCATTCTTCTGTACAATGCAGCGCGGGCTATACCCAGTTCTCTGGCTGTTCTTGTCATATTGCCACGATTATGGTTGATCGCTTTCATTATCAGCTGTTTTTCATTCTCTTCAAGATTGAAGATGTTTTGCAGCTCAGGGGCAGGAACAGGATAACTGGTGGGGAACAGGTTTGCTGATGAGAGTTGTCCTGAACTGCTAAGTATGACAGCCCTTTCAACGGCATTTTTAAGTTCTCTGATATTCCCCGGCCATGGATAGTTTTTTAATTTTCTGAGGGTATGTTGACTGATTTTGAGCTCCGATTTGTGGTATTTCTGACGATAGATTTCAAGGAAGTGATCAACCAGCAACGGGATATCGTTTTTTCTCTCCCTGAGTGCAGGAAGGTGGATCTCTACCGTGTTTATTCTGTATAACAGATCCTCCCTGAATCTTCTTTCATTCACCATCTGCTTCAGGTTTCTGTTCGTAGCAGAAATCAGCCGGACATCAACCGGGATTTCAATGTGCGATCCAATCCGGATTATTTTCCTGTTTTCGATGACACTCAGCAACTTTGACTGCAATGGGTGTGAAAGATTCCCGATCTCATCCAGGAAAATTGTTCCCCCTGTAGCCAGCTCAAACCGGCCGGGTCTGTCCTGGTACGCATCCGTATAGGCTCCTTTTACGTGCCCGAACAGTTCACTCTCAAAGAGTGTTTCCGGAACAGCACCCAGGTCAATAGCAATGAATACCTGGTCTTTGCGGGTAGATTCCCGGTGGACCTCCCTGGCAACAAGTTCTTTCCCGGTTCCATTTTCTCCCAGGATTAATACATCAGCATCCGTTTCAGCAACCCTGGCGATCATCTCTTTTATCTTCTTAACCGGGTATGAATCACCGATGAAGAACTGAAAATCTTTGTCCATATCCTGGGAAAGTCGTTCACTGGTTTTCTTAAAACGAATGACTTCTGTTTTTGCTTTTCGCAAACGGATACAGGAGAGGATCGTTGCCAGCAGTTTCTGATTGCTCCAGGGCTTGACAATAAAATCAGCCGCTCCTGCTTTGATCGACTGAATAGCCAGATCAATGTCTCCATAAGCAGTGATAAATACGACCATGGCTTCCGGGTCGGTTTCAAGGATCTTTTCCAGCCAGTTTAACCCCTCCTTACCATCCATCTCTCCCTTCTGAAAGTTCATGTCTAAAAGAATCACATCAAAATCTTCCTGCTTCATGATTTCAACCAGGTTCTGAGGGGATGATTCAGTCCGCACCACCGGAAAAACCTGTTTTAAAAACATCTGACCACTGTCACGGATACCCGGATCATCATCAACCATGATTATTTTCCCATCGTATCTTTGCATGACTAAAAATGTTTAGAGTAACCCATGCTAAAGATAAGAAGAATGTATTGATATCGGACATCGATTGTCTTAAAAATAGTACATATATTTCAGTTGATCGTTGTGCAAAAAGTTCGTAAGTAGCTTTATGATAAGTTTATATGAATGATGGTATACATTTTGGAATGATTAATCTAAACCACACACCATGTTCCGATTCAATTTTAAAATTGCCATTAGAAATCTTTGGAAGTACAAAGGGTATTCATTGATCAACATTGCCGGTCTCTCGATCGGTATGGCCTGTTCCATCCTCATCCTGTTATGGGTTCAATTTGAATTCAGTTTTGACAAATTTCATGAGAACAAACAGGTATACCGGGTTATTCAGCACATTATTTTTGATAAGGAAGTGCATTGGTCCATAACACAGGGACCACTTGGACCGGCATTAAAGGATGAAGTTCCGGAAATAGAGGACTTTTGTCGTATTGAACCGTCAAACAGAACCTTGAAATGGAAGGAGGATACTTATACAGAACGGGGCATCTATGCAGATCTTTCTTTCTTTGAATTTTTCAACTTCCCGGTAATCAGCCACCTGGGAGATAGTATTTTTCATGGATTAAATTGTATTGCAATAACGGAACGGCTTGCAAAGAAACTCTTTGGTGATGAAGAACCACTGGGTAAGATCATTAGTGGAGGGAGTGAAACGGAATTTATGGTTACGGCATTGCTGGCTGATGTTCCTCAAAACAGCCATCTGCAATTTGATTATGTCATACCGTTTCTTTTTCTCAGGGGGCTTGGTTATTCAGTTGACCGGTGGAATAACAGTACTTTTTATACCTACGTGCAAATTTCTGAAAGAATGAGTCGTGAAAAGGCTGCAGAAAAAATAGCCGATTTCCTGAAACCGAAACCCACCCTGGAGGAGTTCGCCACACTTGATCTCCAGCCAATACCGGAAATTCATTTCAGAGCCGACCTGGATTTTGATATGGCATGGGTGTCGGATAAAATGATAGTGACCATTTTTTGCATCATCGGTGTATTTATTATCCTTATCGCATGTATCAATTTCATGAACCTGGCAACAGCGCGTTCGGCAAGAAGAGCAAGAGAGATCGGATTAAAAAAAGTTGCCGGAGCGATACGGCGAAATATTATCCAGCAGTTTTTCATAGAATCGACTGAACTGGCGTTCCTGTCGATCCTCCTGGCGATGGCGCTGGTCGAACTGGTAAGGCCTTTTTTCAACAGCTTTACCGGTGTGGAGATGAAAATCCCATACCCGGAGCCCTGGTTGTACATTGCACTGATTATTATTGTGCTGGTTACGGGTTTGTTATCCGGCAGTTACCCTTCACTATACCTCTCTTCTTTGAAACCGGTTTCAATTCTCAAAGGTGCAAGCAAACACGGGAAAGGACATGCCATTTTCAGAACATCCCTGGTGATCTTTCAATTTACCCTTTCCGTTATCCTGATTTCAGGAACCCTGATACTGTATCAGCAGATAAACTTTATGAGGAAAAAGAACCTCGGGTATGATAAGGAAAACCTGGTCTGGTTCTATTTCGGACAAAGCGATCAGGTAAATGAACGGTATGAAACATTCAGGCAGGAACTCCTGAAGAATCCCTCAATACTTGCCGTTACACGTACTGCCAATTTACCTACGTACGGCTATACTTTTTCAAACAGCCTCTGGCACTGGGAAGGACAGGATCCGGGAAAGGAAACGCTCATAAGGAACCTGCCGGTGGGATACGATTATTTTTCTACCCTGGGAATAGAGGTATTGAAGGGTCGTACTTTCAGCAGGGATTTCCTCTCCGATTCATCAGCAGTCATTGTCAATGAAGCAGCTGCAAAAGCCATGAATATGGAAGATCCTGTTGGGAAAATCCTGAAATACTCTGGAACGGATGAACAATACACCATTATCGGCCTAATCAAAGACTACCACTACCGTTCGCTACATTCGATCATTGAACCACAGTTTACGCTTCTTGTTCCTGATGGAAGCTACCTGATGATGGTAAGATTGCGGCAGGGTGAAACCGATGCCGGGCTCAAAGCTATTGAAGAATTATGGAAGAAGTTTTCACCTGATGTTCAGATGGAATATCATTTCCTTGATCAATCTCTGGAATCAATGTATGATTCGGATAAAAAAATCAGGAAAATAGTAATGATTCTAACGGCACTTGCAATCTTTATCTCTATGCTCGGACTACTTGGAATGGCTGCCTTTATGGCTGAACAGCGTACAAAAGAGATTGGGATAAGAAAAGCAATGGGAGCAACCACCGGTAGAATCGTTACCATGTTATCCAAAGAGTTTTCCAAATGGATCCTGGTGGCTAACATTATTGGTCTGCCATTGATGTATTTCGGGATGAAGAAATTTTTGCAACAGTATCCTTACCGGATCGATATCGGATGGATGGTCTTTGTTATTGTGGCAATATCAACTTTGATCATTGCTCAGCTGACAGTTTTCATCCAGTCGGTCAGAGCCGCAAACACCAACCCGGTGGAGTGCCTCCGTTACGAATGAAAAATAGTGACTGAAGGACGAAGAGACGAAGAGATAAATGATGTGACTGTCAGACTTTGAGACGGTGAGAAGAATTATTTTCGTCTGACCCCTGCATGCCTTAAAGCTGGTTCTTTGTAAGAAATGTCCCGTAGGGACTGAATGAGGTGAGTACAGAGTTATTGGAATTTGTTGCTAACCAAACAATTCACTACCTTCCCTTTCGATATGGATTCCCTGATAACACCATACAGACCCGAACATTTTTCATCCATATGCGATTATTTTCCCCCGGAATGGAACTTCGATTTCAGTCAGTTTATCTGTATCCACCTAAAAAGAGATTATTTCCATGGATTCTCTTTGATGGATGGGAGAGAGCCGATCGGTTTTGGTAACATGATGGTTTTCGGAGCCGTTTGCTGGATCGGTAATATTGTTGTTTCTGAAAAGCATCGAAAGAAAGGACTCGGTACGAAAATAACCGAATACCTGGTTCAAAAGGGTCTGGAACTGGGAGCCGTCACATTTAACCTGGTAGCTACAGAATTGGGTGTACCGATTTATAAAAAGTTGGGTTTTGAAACAGAATGCATGTATGAATTTTATAAACTCGAAATCGCACTACTCAAGTCAAAACCCTCCAAAAAAATCAGGGCGGCCAATCCATCTGATATGGGAGAGATTATTAACCTTGATTATAAGATAACCCATGAAAGACGGGATGAGATGATTCATCTTTTCCGGGATAGCATTCATATCATCCAGGAACCTGGAGGTAAATTAGAAGGGTATTATTTGCGTGGATTGGGTGAGGGATTCATTGCTGCTGAAAATTTCGAATCGGGGATCGATCTGTTGAAAGTGAAACTTGCATATGGAGATAAGAAAGTAGTAGTTCCCTCGATGAATGTAAAAACCAGGGATTTTTTAATACAATATGGTTTTAAAAAGTCAATGGATCTTCCCAGGATGACCCTCGGTGAAAAATGCAACTGGAAACCGGACCATATTTTCAGCCGGGGAACGGGATATTGCGGTTAACCCGGATGGAAACCAATTGCATACTTCTTCGCGTCTTTGCGTGATTCTTTTTCTTGTCCAATCAACTCAGAACTTCAGAAAAAAAGAGGTTCTCTTCCCCGGTTCCGATGCAACATGGATAGTACCCTTGTGCAATCGCATGATCTGACGTGAAAGGCTCAATCCGATCCCACTGCCGTTCTTCTTGGTTGTGAAAAACGGTACAAAAATATCATCCAGGATCTCCCGGGGGATACCGACTCCGTTATCCGATACCTCGATTACCGGTGTGCCATCCGCCTCGCTGTTTGCATTTAACTCAACTCTCCCGCCTTCTGTTTCCCGCAGCGCTTCAATGGAATTCTTTACCAGATTGATCAGAACCTGCTGGATCAGTTTTTCATCCAGACTAATGGTTAGATTGACAGGTTGGATAGCAGTATCGGTTTTTATATTGAAGTTTTTAAAGTCCTCTCTAAATAAATTTACCGTGCTGGTAAGAAGCTTTTCAACCGGAATGTTTTTCAGCGATAGATTATCAATTTTACTGATGCTTCGGTAATTATTTACAAATTCAATCAATCCTTTGCTTCGTTCCTCAATCAGATCTGAGTTGACAACCACATCACGGATATCCTCTTCTTCCAGTTCCCCGATTGCTTTTATGTTTTCGTCTGTGCTAAGGCATCTTTTAATAGCTGTGGTAAGGGTGGTGATCGGAGTCACGGAATTCATGATCTCGTGGGTCATTACCCGGATCAATTTCTGCCATGATTTGATCTCCTGTTCTTCCAGCTCCTGTCTGAAATCCTGCAGGGAGATCAGTTTCAGCTGCTCATTGTGAAATTTAAAACCGGTAACCCGTATCAAAACCTGCAAAAGTTCATTGTTTATCGTCATTCGGATCACGTTTTGTTCACCGGGATTCAATCCGTTCACTATCCTGTCAAACCCCTCCATGATGCTATTTAACTGCTCCAATCGTACAATGGATTTTATGCCCAGCAATTTTTTGGCTGCATTGTTTATCAATGATACTTTCCCGTTTGTGGAAAAGGAGATCAATCCGATCGTTACATGTTCGACGATACACTGCAGGTAAAGGAACTGGCTCTCTTTTTCAATCCGGGCCTCCTTAAGAAGAGCTGCCGTTTCATTCAGTGTTTCTGCCAGTTTCCGGAAAGACCCGCCCTTTTCCTTTCCCACAATAGAGAATGAAGAGTCTTTATCTCTCAGGGATGTAAAAAACCTCGAAAGCTCCCGGTTCGTTCTGTTCACATACCAGATTAATGCAAAGGTCTGGATCAACAGGATGGATCCCAGAAAAAGAAGTGTATAAACGAATGGAGGATTTGTAATTTCATATGCCAGCCAGAGGCTGGTAAAGAAGATGAATGTTACACGTACAATAACATTGAGGTAGAAATTCCTATAAACCATATTTTTTGATTTTTGAATAGAGTGTAGTTCTCGAGATATCGAGGATTTTTGCGGCTTTGCTCATATTGCCGTGGCATTCCCGGAGGGCTTTTTCAATCAGGTTTTTTTCCACAACAGCCAGCTTCATGGAGTCTGCTGATGAGGTTTTAGTCATGGATGCAGAACCAAAGAAAAAATCTTCTGACCCCAATGTTCCTGATTCGCAAAGAATCACTGCTTTCTCCATGGTATGCTTCAGCTCCCTGATATTTCCTGGCCAGCTGTGCGACAACAGTTTATCGTAGGCATCCCCTTTCATTATTACAGGGGCTTTTGCGTATTTGTGTTGATACTTTTTCAGGAAATAATCAGCCAGGACAGGGATGTCCTCTTTTCGTTCCCGTAAGGCAGGTAGTTGTACCTGAATGGTATTGATCCGGTATAATAGATCCTCCCTGAATGTGTTCAGGGTAACCATCTCATTCAGGTTCTTATTGGTGGCGGTTATTAACCGGATATCGATAGCAACCGATGTTTCAGCTCCCACCCTTGTAATTTCTCTGTCCTGCAGGGCTTTCAGTAGTTTTGTCTGCAGATGCATGGACAAATTCCCGATCTCATCCAGGAAGAGGGTTCCCCCTGAAGCAATCTCAAATCTTCCGGTTCGTTCATCGTGGGCATCGGTAAATGCTCCCTTTTCATGACCGAACATTTCACTTTCGAACAGGGTTTCCGTAATGGCAGCCATATCCACACTGACAAAGGATTCGTTTGACCGAAGCGATTGCCGGTGTATTTCCCTGGCTACCAGTTCTTTTCCTGTACCATTTTCACCAAGGATCAATACATTGGCATCCGTAACTGCTACCTTTTTAACGGTCTCCAACACCTTGCGGATAGCGGGTGAGTTTCCAATAATCGGATCCATTTGTTTGCTAAGGTCTTCTTTTAAGACTTCCTGCTTTTTCCTCAACCGGCTAACTTCAAGTTTGGATTTGCGCAGTTTGATCGCTGATTTCAACGTCACAATTAACTTGTTAGCATCCCAGGGTTTTGTTATAAAATCGGTTCCACCTTCCCGAATGGCTTTTACTGCCAGTTTAATATCTCCATACGCTGTGATCAGAATAACAACCCCAAGAGGATCGATGTTCAGTATCTCCCGCAACCAGTATATCCCCTCATTTCCCGTCATGATCCCTGCCGAAAAATTCATGTCCAGCAGGATGACATCAAAATCACCGGTCCTTACCAACGTCGGTATCAAATTCGGATTGCTGACGGTCCTGACCGATTCAAAATCAAACTTTAATAATTGAGTTAACGACCTAAGAATGTTTTCGTTATCATCAACAACCAGGATTTTCCCTTCTTTCTTTGCCATCTGAATTGAACTGTTTGTGGTAAATGTACAAAAAGGAATGATTTGTTCAAAACCCGACAATTGGTGACGGAAATTGAACAAAACATCCATATAGAAGCCGACTGAAGAAAAGATTAGAATACTGATATATACTATGTTACCTATGTTGGCACAACGCTTGTAAAATGTGTCTGATAGAATAAGGAAAGAGATTATGCTAAAAAATTACCTGCTAACAGCCATAAGGAACTTTCGCCGTAAATCCGGCTTCTCCTCAATAAATATTCTTGGTCTGTCAATTGGAATTGCCTGCTGCTTCATATTACTGCTTATCGTTCGTTTTGAACTCAGTTACGACCGGTACCACGAGGATGTTGACCGGATATACCGAATAGAAAAGATTTCAAATATTTACGGTAAAACTGAAAAATATGCAGCAATACCAAGGTGTGTGGGAGATGCAATAGCCGGATTGGAAGAGGTGGAAGCGATGGGACGGTTTGGTTCCTGGAGATCCTCCACGGTCCGTTACAAAGAGCAGTCCTTCAAGGAAGATAACATCAGACCGGTGGAACCCGGGCTTTTTAACGTATTAACCATTCCGGTAGTTGAAGGCGATCCGGCTTCACTTGAAAAACCGTTTACTGCATTGCTTACAGAACGTATGGCTCATAAATATTTTAAAGACGAGAATCCGTTGGGAAAATTCATCGAGATCGACACCAACCGGTTTGAAGTTACCGGAGTGATCCGGGATATTCCTCCCAATACGCACATGAAATTTGAGATAATGATTTCAGAGATTACGACCGATATTGTTTATGATATGCCAGAGGAGATAAGGGCATTTAATCACCTCCCAACCTATATAAAGCTGGCTTCCTGGTCAGACCCAGCAGTATTCGAAAAGAAGATTGAAAACCTGGGAAATGAACTCAACATGAACTTACAGGATACGCGGGGAGAGATAATGACCCTTTTCCTGATACCCCTTACAGACATCCATCTTTACTCCAACCTGCGGTGGGAGGTTGAACCACCCGGAAATCCAACCATGGTATATGCGTTTATTGGAATCTGCATTCTTATCCTCTTTACCACCTGTTTTAATTTTATGAACCTGTCAACAGCCCGGTTTATCAACCGGGCAAAAGAAGTTGGTGTGCGAAAAACATTTGGCGGAACGCGGACAAACCTCATCCGGCAATTCCTTGGAGAGACTTTATTGATGGCCTTTTTTGCTCACATTATTGCAATGTTCCTGGTCGAAATCTTCCTCCCGGTGATCGTCAGGTTAAGTGGTATCCCTGTTACTATCCACTATCTCGACCCGGTGACATTGTTATTTATTCTTTTTATCATCATCACGTTGGGTCTGCTGGCAGGATCCTATCCTGCATTCTTTCTCTCCTCCTTCAATCCGGTGGATGTATTTAAAGGAGGATGGAATCCGTCAAAGAAGGGATTGCTTTTCAGAAAGATACTGGTAACAGGACAGTTTACTGTATCGGTTGGACTGGTTATCATTGCCCTGGTTATTCAGAAACAGATGATCTACATGAAGAATAAACCCCTTGGTTTTATCAAGGAGCAGAAACTGGTTCTTCAGCTTCCGGAGGGGAAGGTCTTGTATGATAATTATAAGCGGGTTAAAAATGAGTTTTTGGAACATCCCGGAATTGCAGCTGCAACCATTTCTTCCAGTGTACCCGGCAGGTGGAGGTATTTCTGGAGATTGTGGCCAACGGGAGAAAAGGAATCAAATACGAAAATGGTCAATTGCCTCCAGGCTGATTTCGATTTTATTTCCATTTACGGACTGCAGGTCATTGCCGGTGAACCCTTTCATGAGGAACTTAGCCCCGAGAGCAACCGGGGATTCCTGGTGAATGAGGCAACCCTGTCGGTCTTTGGCTGGAATTCACACGAAGAAGCATTACAGAAAACCATTAATCAAAATGCAAATCCGGTCAGGGGAATTTTGAAGAATTATCATTTCAAGGGACTCCAGTCGGAAATTGAACCCCTTGGGTTATTCCTGATTGAGGATGATTTCAGGTACCTGACCCTTGTTTTCGAGGAACACCGTGTGAATGATGTTCTTGATTTTACCAGGAAGAAACACAAAGAGCTGTTTCCCGATTCGGTTATTGATTACTTCTTCCTGGATGAAGATTTTGAAGCCCAATATCTGAAGGAAGAAAAACAGAGTGTCCTGGTGACTTTGTTCACCATGCTTGCCATATTTATTGCTTGTCTGGGACTGTTTGGTATGGCATCCTATACCCTTGAGAACAGGCGAAAAGAAATTGGTATTCGAAAAACAAACGGTGCCACTGCGGTTTCCCTGTTCTTCCTGATGACCTGGGACTTTACCCTGCTTATCCTGGTTGCTTTTATCATTGCAAGTCCACTTGCCTGGTGGGGCTGCAGGGTTTGGCTGAATGATTTTGCCTACCGGACCAGCCTGAATTGGTGGATATTCCTTTTGGCGGTCGGTATCGTTCTGGTCATTTCCTATTTGACCATAGGTTATCAGGCCCTGAAAGCAGCCCGGACTAATCCGGTGGATAGTTTGCGATATGAATGAGACTTTGAGATTGTGAGCGGGGGTGAGGGGGAGAGGGGGTGACTGTGTGACGAAGAGACTAAGTGACGAAGAGACTTAGTGACTGAGAGACGATGAGACGATGAGCAGAATGCTCTTCGTCTGACCACTAAGCGATGGATTGTGCGTGAGAACGTTGGTCTGACGAATAAAGGGCAAAATGAGGAAATGCCTTAACAACTCTGAAGGAGTTGAATTACAATAGCCCCGGGCGGAGCCCGGGGAGCGGATATCCAAATACAAACGGTCCAACTTCATGGTTATTTAATGCAAAAACGATACATGGACCGAAATGCACCAGACTATGATATATCGCTATTGTAGAACTGTAATGGAGAGATGAGAACAGAAACCAGAAACTACCATGTTAAAAAACTATATCAAAACCGCCTTCCGTAACCTGATTCGCCAGAAGTGGATTTCATTGTTGAATATCAGTGGATTAGCGATCGGAATCACCAGCATCACGCTCATATTTCTTTTTGTGCAGCATGAACTTACTTACGATGCGTTTCATGACGACGCAGACCGGATTTTCCGGATCGCTCATAGCAGTTTCTCCGAAGGGAAAGAAACCGGATTTGCCGCAACCAATGTGCAGATTGGAGAAGAGCTTCAGAATGGATATGAAGAAGTGGAAGCAGCCGGAAGATTTGGCTGGCAACGTGAAGTAGCAGTGAAGTATGGGGATAATATACAAATGACGGAACCCTTTCTTGCTGAACCTGAAATCTTGCAGATTTTTTCAATTCCATTTATTTCAGGAGATCCGGGAAATGCCCTGGACAGACCCTACACAGCAATCATTTCTGAAACATTTGCAGTAAGCCTCTTTCGGGAAAGTGATCCCATTGGAGAATCGGTAAAAATTGATACCAATTATTATGAAATAACCGGTGTATTCCATGATTTGCCTGGAAATACACACCTGCAATTCGACATGCTCCTTTCCTGGCAAACCTGGTTGGATGGAGAGGTGAATGAACACATGCGAACCGGTTGGTATGTCCCAACCTATGTAAAACTGAAACCGGGTTATGATCATGAAACGTTTGAGAAAAGACTCAATGAAGTGACTGACCGGCTGCTGGGAAAGGATGATGAATTGATCAGGCAGAAAGAAATCCATTTTCTCCAACCCATAAAAAGTATACACCTGCATTCAAACTACATATGGGAGTTTTCTCCTCCCGGAAATCCCCTGTACGTGCATGTCTTTATTGCCATCGGATTATTGATCTTATTGATCGCCTGCATGAATTTTATGAATCTCTCCACAGCACGGTTTGTTAACCGATCGGTCGAAGTTGGCATCAGGAAGACAGTTGGTGCATCGCGTAAAGACCTTATTAAACAGTTTCTTGGTGAATCCCTGATTATTGCATTCATTGCTCATATTGTTGGAATGTTCCTTCTTGAGTTTACGTTGCCACTCTTTAGCAGGATTACTGAAGTCCGGTTTACTATTCAATACCTCAACCTGACCTATATCCTTTATCTGGTATCATTGATTGCCATCATTGGAATCCTGGCAGGGTTATATCCTGCGCTATTTCTTTCCTCGTTCAGACCGGTTTATATGCTGAAAGGATGGATCGGTGAACAGGTTACCAGCTTGAATATCCGAAAAATACTGGTTATCGGTCAGTTCGTTATCTCAATTACACTGATTATTGGATCCATTATGGTTTACAGGCAATTGATCTATATGAAAAACCAACCCCTCGGTTTTTCTGTTGAAAAGAAATTTATAATTCAGTTTCCAAGGGAAGGGGTTATCCGGGCGAATTGTGACAGGATCAAATCAGAATACCTGGAGATACCGAATGTGGAAGAGGCTGCTTTCTCATCCAGTGTTCCCGGTCGCTGGAAATATTTATGGAGGCAATGGCCTTCGGGAGAAGAAGAAACCAATACGAAACTGCTGAATTGTATGGGCGTGGACCATGATTACCTGGGATTGTATGGTATAGAAATTATTGCCGGAAGAGGCTTTGATAAATTACTGAGCGATAGCTCCAATAGTGGTATGGTATTGAACCTTGCTGCTGCACGGGCATTTGGATGGGAGACGCCTGAAGAAGCGATGACTCACACTATGAACGACGCAGAACCCATTCTTGGGATTATAAAGGATTATCATTACGTGGGATTGCAGTCAAAGATCGAACCCCTCGGCATTTTCCTGTTTCAGGATGATTACCGCTATATCACACTTTCTCTGAATACGCGAGGGTTAAGCCAAACATTGGAACGGATTGAAGAGACTTTTCGAAAGCAGTTTCCAAACGAGCTCTACGATCATTTTTTCCTGGACATGGATTTCGATACCCAGTACCACCGCGAGGAGAAGCTCACCAGCCTGGTATTTTTGTTTACCCTTCTGGGCATAACTATTGCATCGATAGGATTGTTTGGAATGGCTTCTTTTATGACTGAAAAAAGACGCAAGGAGATCGGGATCCGCAAAGTCAATGGTGCCCTGATTTCGAATATTGTATTCCTCCTTTCATACGATCTGGCAAAATGGATCCTGATAGCACTGATCATTGCCTGCCCGATAGCCTGGTATGGAATCACAAAGTGGCTGGAGGCTTTTGCTTACCAGGTAGATAAGAGCACCTGGGTATTCCTGGTGGCAGGATCCCTTGCCTTCTTTATAGCACTGCTGACTGTCGGCTATCAATCCGTTAAGGTCGCCCGGGAAAACCCCGTGGAAAGCTTACGGTATGAATGAGCAAAAAGCATTAGGCATGGGGCAAAGAGCATAGAGCATGGAATTGGATAAGGATAAGGGAAGAAGGATAATGGATTTTGTGATTAGGAGACTGTGGGACGATAAGAGGGAGAGAATTGACGAAGTGACTGAGAGACTTTGAGACGGTAAAAAGGATTTTTTTCGTCTGACCACTAAGCACTGGATAGTGTAGTAGCAAGTTGGTCTGACGAATAAAGGCAAAGATGGAAAGACAAGGATTAATAGACTAAGAGAAAAAAATAGCCCTTGTTGTCCGGTGCTTGTTACTCGGTCCACTTCTTCGTTACACTTCCAACTTCGCCCGAATAAATCGCTGGACATAAATAAGAAAAGAAGAAATACCATAACAACTCTGATGAGTTGAATTACAATAGCCCCGGGCAGAGCCCGGGGAGTGAATATGTAAAGAAACCCGGTCCAACTACCAAATTATTCAATGCGAAAACGATGCATGGACCGGAACTTAGTGAACTTGTGAACGATCTTATGAGCCATGACTGTGTGAATGCATGTGGTAGGTGAGTCCTGCACCAGACCATAAGATAGCATGGTTTTTCGGACTTTCCTAAAGTTTTATATCTCTGGTATTATCTGGATAAAAATTGATTGCTATCTTTATTTTTCGATTCGTTATATCGAAGAATGATAACTATTTTATAACATTTTTCTATCCATCATGTCACCATTGGAAAATTCAGATCCACAAAATCCGGGGCGCAGATCATTTATTCGCCAGAGTGCCCTGGCTGGATTGGGATTATCGTTCCGTTTCAACCCGGTTTTTGCAACACCTTCTGACAAAAGAAGAATCGGGATTATCGGTTTGGATACTTCCCATTCCATCGCATTTACCCAGCTGATTAATGCTCCTGCGAATGAGGGAACAGATGGGTTCCGGGTG
>Ga0315537_1001298_pt1 | contig 19742 bp, 14 predicted proteins | sample SalMarSW160270MG_FD_203091 | JGI IMG/M metagenome (GOLD analysis project Ga0315537, IMG submission 203091) | Salt marsh sediment microbial communities from the Plum Island Ecosystem LTER, Massachusetts, United States - Salt Marsh Sediment SW1602-70 ...
ACCGTCGGCGGTGGCAAAGCTAAATTCCGTCCCGCACAACGAAGAACACAATACGAAGAACGAACTAAATAATGATTTTCTCCGCCAACTGCTCCGGCAGTCTCTCGTAGGCCAAAGGCTCCATCGTAAACGTCCCCCTGCCCGCCGTTGCGCTTCGCAGCTCACTCGAATATCCGAACATCTCCGCCAGCGGAACCTTCGCGTCGATTACCCTCATATTGCCGTGCATCCGCGTATCGGTAATCACTCCCCGTTTGCCCAGCAGGCTGCCCTGCACCGCCCCGAAGTTCGCCTCCGGCACTATCGCCTGCAGCCGCATCACCGGCTCCAATATCACCGGATGTGCCTTTTTAATTGCGTCTTGAACCGCTATCACCGCCGCCTGCTCGAATGCTATATCCGACGAATCCACCTCGTGAAAGGACCCATCGATTAACGTCACTCTCACCCCGACAACCGGATACCCTGCAACTGTCCCGCTCGTTAGCGACTCCTTGGTTCCCTGTTCGACCGCCCCGACATACCGATGAGGCACCTTGTCACCACCCGCCGCATTCACGAACTCATTTTCTCTGCTCCAGTGCCCATTCTGTGCTATCAGCGGTTCAATCTTCACCACCACATGCCCGTACTGTCCGCGTCCTCCGGTCTGTTTTATGAACTTGCCCAGCCCTTCGGCCGTTTCGCTTATCGCCTCTTTATACGCCACCTTCGGCCTGCCTACACGGACGTTTACTCCCATATCTCGCGTCAGCCGATGTTCCAGAACCTCCAGGTGCAGCTCACCCATCCCGCTGATAATAGTCTGTCCCGTTTCCGGGTCCAGCTTACTGGTAAATGTCGGGTCTTCTCTCCGCAGCACGCCGAGAGCATCAGCCAGCTTCGGCCGGTCTGCTGTCGTCTTTGGCTCTATTGACATACGCATCACCGTCTCCGGAAACGAAATACTCGGCAGAAACACCGGGTGTCTCGTATCGCAGATAGTATCGCCTGTCAGCGTCTGCTTCAAACCGACCACTGCAACTATGTCACCTGCAGTCGCCTCGGCCAGAATCCGGCGCTCCTTCGCGTGCATCTCATAAAGACGTGTAATGTTCTCTCGATGGTCTCTGTTCGCATCCAGGACCCTGCTGCCCGCCTTGAGTCTGCCCCGGTATATCCGCAAAAAGTTCAAATCGCCGTGCACATCACCGGTAATCTTGAACACCAGCGCGACCAGCGGCTCTTTCGGGTCGCACTTGATTTTAATCTCTTTGCTCTTGTCCCCGCCCTTATGTCCGATTATCGCAGGCCGCTCCAGCGGCGACGGAAGATACGCAACCACACCGTCGAGCAGCCGCTGCACGCCGATATACTTTAGCGCCGAACCGCAGAACACAGGATAAAATCTGCAGGACAGCGTCCCTTTTCTGATTGCCCTGCGAAGAACATCAGCCGGCGGCTCCTCATTATGGACATACAGGCCCATCAGTTCCTCGTCGAATTCAGCCGCCATTTCAATCAGGTCGTGCCTTTTGGCGTCCGCCAGGTTTTTCATCTTCTCCGGAATTTCTTTCTCCTCGAACACCGCTCCGAGCTTTTCTGCCTTGTAGAAGACCCCCTTTTTCTCAACCAAATCTATTATGCCCTCGAACGAACCGCCCTCGCCGATAGGAAGCTGCAGGACAATTGGATTGGCAACGAGCTTGTCGCGAATGCTCTCGACGCTCATCTGGAAATCCGCGCCGATTTTGTCCATCTTGTTCACGAAGCACAGGCACGGCAGGCCGTACTTTTTGCCCTGGTGCCACACCGTCTCACTCTGCGCCTGCACACCCTCACTGCCGTCGAACACCGCCACCGCCCCATCCAGAACACGCAGCGAACGCTCCACCTCCGCCGTAAAGTCGATATGCCCCGGCGTATCGATGAGATTTATCTCGAAGTCCTTCCACGGGCACTTCGTCGCCGCCGAGGTTATGGTAATCCCCCGCTTCTGCTCCTCCTCCATATAGTCCATAACCGCCGTTCCATTGTGGACCTCCCCCATCTTATAAATTTTGCCCGCATAGTACAAAATCCGCTCGGTCACCGTCGTCTTGCCGGCGTCGATGTGAGCCATTATCCCGATATTGCGAAGTTTTTGAAGGTCATCAGCCATAATTGTCGCAAACTACATTAGAAGCATCGAGTATCGAGCACCTGCCCGCCGTAGCCCCTTAGGGACGAAGGCGGGTCAAGTAGATACAAAAAAAGCGGATAGTGAGGATTTTTTCCTATCCGCCGTAATTTTCTATCGTTTTTACCACGCAAAGTGGGCAAACGCCTTATTCGCCTCCGCCATTCTATGCACGTTCTCGCGAGTCGTCATCGCGCCGCCCTGCCCGTTATACGCATCTACCAGTTCGGTCGCCAGCCGTTCACACATGGGTTTACCTTTCTTGCCCCTGGCCGACTGAAGAATCCACCTAAACGCAAGCGACTGCTGCCTCTTGGCGCTCACCTGCATTGGCACTTGATAGCTCGAACCGCCCACTCGTTTGCTGCGGACCTCAATCATCGGCTTGACGTTGTTGATTGCTTTTTCGAACACATCAACCGGTTTGGCGTCCTTGACCCTGCTTTCTATAATATCCATGGCGTCGTAGAAGACCCGTTGGGCAACGCTCTTTTTCCCCTCCAGCATCAGGCAATTGACAAAACGCGAAACCAGCCTGTTGCCGTACTTCGGGTCCGGCTGTAATTGCTCATTCGACACCGTGAACTTCTTTGCCATATCTTCTCCTCGGTCCAATTGACCGGCACTGCTTCACGCCGGCCGTCCGACCGTCTGCCAATCACAAATCAACCAATTACCGTCCTGCTTCGCGGCCTTGACAGCCAAAACCAATCTCCTACTTTGCCTTCTTTGCTCCGTACTTGCTTCTGCCCTGTTTACGACCGCCCACTCCCGCGCAATCGAGCACGCCGCGAACAATATGGTATCGCACGCCCGGCAAGTCTCTGACCCTGCCGCCGCGAATAATCACCGTACTGTGCTCCTGCAGGTTATGGTCGATGCCGGGTATATAAGCCGTCACCTCTTTGCCGTCGGTCAGCCTGACCCTGGCAATCTTGCGAAGCGCAGAGTTAGGCTTTTTCGGAGTCTGCGTCCTTACAATCAGGCAGACGCCTCTCTTCTGCGGTGAGCCGCTGATATCCGACACACGCTTTCTGCCCTTTGTCCTCTTTCTCGCGCTGCGAACTAACTGATTAACTGTCGGCATAATAATATCCCGTTGTAACTAACGTCTCTTTAACTTTATCTAATCATTCAATTCCAAGGGCTTCCTTGATTGCCTGGTCCGCCCTGGCTTCAGCCTCTTTTGCCTCTTCGACTTCCGGCTCTCTCAGCTCCTTGGGCAGCGGTGCTTCCACAAGATGCTTGACCTTCATCTCAAGGTACGGCTTAAACGCCGTCCCCGCCGGTATCAGGTGTCCAAGTATCACATTTTCCTTCAAACCGCGCAACCTATCTACTCTACCAGCCAACGACGCCTCGGTCAAGACCTTGGTTGTCTCCTGGAAACTGGCCGCCGCGATAAAGCTGTCCGACTGCAATGATGCCTTGGTTATACCCAGCAGCAGCGTCTTGGCCGTCGCGGGACGCGGCTTTCGGCCTTTCGCCGGCTCGCCGCCTATTATCTCAACTTTTTCGTTCATCGAAGCCAGCTCATCCTTGCCTATAACCTGGCCTTCGGTCAAATCTGTCGCGTCGCCGACGCTCGTAATCCTTATGCTGCTGGCCAGTCGCTCGTTTTCGGCGCGGAACACGTACTTGTCAACCACTTCGCCGGGCAAAAAGCCGCTGTCGCCCACCGATTCAATCTCAATCTTACGCATCATCTGCGAGGCGACTATCTCGATATGCTTGTCGTTGATATTCACATTTTGAGAACGATAGACATTCTGAATCTCTGCTATCAGGTACCGCTGAAGCGCCTCCTCACCCTTGATACGAAGAATGTCATGCGGAACAAGAGGCCCATCCGTCAACGGGTCACCCGCCTCGACCACGTCGCCCGCATGAACGTTCAGGTGACGGTCGCGAGGAACGTGGTGCTCCTTCTCCATACCGCTCTCGCTGCGGACGATAATCGTCATCTTGCCTTTACGCTTATCGCTCTTGAGCTCTATTTTTCCGCTGATTTCAGCCATCGCCGCCGGGTCTTTCGGCTTGCGGGCCTCGAAGACCTCCGTCACACGAGGAAGGCCGCCGGTGATATCCTGCGTGCCGCCGCTGGCGCGAGGCTGATGTGCAAGCAGCTGCCCCGCTCGAACCGCCTGGCCTTCCGCAACCTCGATATGCGCACCGGCCGGCAGGTAGTGAACGTCGAGAATCTTACCTGCCGTATCCTCGATGATTATCTGCGGGTGCTTGTCACCCTTATGTTCTATAACAACAGGCCTGCCCAACTGACCTTTGCGCTCTTCCTCGACCTTGACCGTCTCGCTTTCAACGATATCCACAAACCGGATATTCCCGCCGACCTCAGCCAGAATAGGTGTACGATGCGGGTCCCATCCGAACAGCGTTTGCCCCGCCTTGACCTTGGCGTTGTCCTTCACAACCATCACGGCGCCGTAAGGGACCTTGAACTTGTCCAGCTCACGGCTCTTATCGTCAACAAGCGCCACCTCACCGTTACGCTTCAAAGCCACTACGCGCTTCTCACCCTTGTCGTCCTCACATTCGACGGCGTTCACGTCGCGATACTGCACCGTTCCGGCCTGCGTGGCCTGCTGCTCGCGCTCGAGAATCGCACGCGAAGCCACACCACCGGTATGAAACGTACGAAGCGTCAACTGGGTGCCCGGCTCGCCTATCGATTGTGCCGCTATAATACCCACCGCCAGGCCTTCTTCGACCAACTGACCCATGCTCAGGTCCCAGCCGTAGCACTTGGCGCATATCCCGTATGGACTGTCACATGTAAGCGGACTGCGGACACGAATCGCGTCAAGCCCCATAGCCTCGATAGCCTCCGCCGCCTCACGAGTTATTACCTCATTCTCCTTCGCTATCATCTCACCCGTGATGGGATTGCGGATATTGTCGCGCGCCGTCCGGCCCACAACAAGCTGACTGAGGGGCACATCGACCTGCTCGCCGTGGCTTACCGTGCTCTTGGTAACGCCCTGCAGCGTCCCGCAGTCGTACTCCGAAACAATCACATTCTGACCGACGTCAATGAGCTTCCTTGTAAGATAACCGGAGTTGGCTGTCTTAAGGGCGGTATCGGCCAGGCCTTTTCGCGCACCGTGCGTCGAGCTGAAGTACTCCAGAACGTTAAGCCCCTCACGAAAGTTCGCCTTAATCGGCGTCTCGATAATCTCACCGCTCGGCTTGGCCATCAATGCCCGCATACCCGCAAGCTGCTGTATCTGGTCCACGCTGCCTCGCGCGCCGCTGCCGGTCATCAGGAATATCGGGTTAAGATACGGCCTGCCGTCCGGTGTCCTGTCTTCCCGCAAACCACGCATCATCTCATTGGTTACCGCAACCCTCGCATGTGTCCATGCGTCAATCACCTGGTTGTATCTCTCACCTTCGGTAAGAATGCCCGCGACGTAGTTCTTGTTGATTTTATTAACCCGCTTTTCCGTCTCGTCGATAATCTCCTGCTTCTTGGCCGGAATCTTCAAATCCGTCATTCCGAAGCTCAGACCCGCCAACGTCGCATGCCTGAACCCCAAATCCTTTATCCGGTCCAGAAGGTCAACCGTCTCGGCGCTCTCGGCATACTTGAAGCACCCGCTGATAACGTCCCCAAGACGTTTCTGCGACATCGCCACATTATAGAACGGCATCTCTTTCGGCAGCATATCATTAAATATGCATCTGCCGACCGTTGTCTCTACAACTTCAGGCCTCTCCGATTCCGGCTTCAGCTTCAAATCCTCCCCAATCACCGCCTTTTTTTGCAGCCGGACCTTGATGCAGGCATGAAGAGCTATCTTGCCCGTTTCGTACGCCATAATCGCCTCGAACGGGTCCTTGAATATCATCCCATCTCCCTTCTGCTTGTCGCTCATCACCGTCAGGTAGTAGTTGCCCATAACCATATCCTGGCTGGGCCCCAACATCGGCGAGCCGTTCGCAGGAGAGAAAATATTGTTCGTGCTCATCATCAGGGTATGAGCCTCCGCCTGCGCCTCGATACTCAGCGGCAGATGAACCGCCATCTGGTCGCCGTCGAAGTCCGCGTTGAAACCGCGGCACACCAGCGGATGAAGCATAATCGCATTACCTTCGACCAGAACAGGCTCAAACGCCTGAATACCCATCCGGTGAAGTGTCGGAGCCCGGTTCAACAATACCGGATGCTGATGTATCACCTCTTCGAGGATATCCCAGACCTGCTCGTCACGACGCTCAATCATCCGCTTGGCGCTCTTGATGGTGTCGGCAAGACCGTGCTGTTTGAACTTCCTGATTAAAAACGGCTGATAAAGCTCCAACGCGATACGCTTGGGAAGACCGCACTGATAAAGCTTGAGGTTCGGTCCAACCACAATCACCGAACGAGCCGAGTAATCCACGCGCTTGCCGAGCAGATTCTCGCGGAACCGCCCCTGCTTGCCCTTAATCATATCCGTCAGACTCTTCAGCGGACGGTTATTACTGCCGAGAACCGGACGACGACATCTGCCGTTGTCCAGAAGTGAATCAACCGCCTGCTGAAGCATACGCTTCTCGTTGCGGATAATCACCTCCGGCGCGTTCAGGTCTATCAGTTTTTTCAGACGGCTGTTGCGGTTGATGATTCGGCGGTACAAATCATTCAAGTCGCTTGTCGCAAAGTTGCCGCTCTCCAATAGTACCAGCGGCCGCAAATCCGGCGGTATCACAGGGCACACATCCAGCACCACCCAGTCCGCCTTGTTCGTGCTACTCCTGATAGCGTTGACGGCCTTGAGCCGCTTGGTCAGGTCCCTAATCTTCTGCTGACTGTTCGTCTTGGCGATTCCCTCTTTCAGCTCGCCGCCGAGCTTCTCCATATCCAGATTGGCCAGCAGGGCCTTAATAGCCTCGGCCCCCATCAACGCCTTGAAGCTCACCCCATACTTGTTCGTCGCCTCACGAAACTCCTCTTCAGTAAATAACTGGCCGACATTCAGAGGGCTCTGCCCAGCGTCAGTCACCACGTAATCCTGGAAGTAGATTATCTTTTCCAGGTCCGTCGTCTTCATATCCAGCAGTGTACCAAGATGATTCGGTATCGACTTGAAGAACCATATATGCACCACCGGCGCGGCAAGGTTTATATGCCCCATCCTCTTGCGCCGCACCCTGCTGTGCGTCACCTTGACGCCGCAGCGGTCGCAGATAATACCCTTGTACTTCGTGCCCTTGTACTTGCCGCACGAACACTCCCAGTCCCGTTCAGGCCCGAAGATTCGCTCACAGAACAGACCGTCCTTTTCCGGACGATACGTGCGATAGTTAATCGTCTCCGGTTTGCGAACCTCGCCAAACGACCAGCTGCGTATGTCGTTCGGACTGGCAAGCGAAATCTTCACCGACCCGTAATCGTTTATCCTGTCGTAAATGTTACTTATCATCAAACCGACCCCTTTATTAAATTTAGCGTCGATTCATAATTACGCATCACTCGGCACGCGGTACGCGGTACAAATCACAGCGTGCTCGAACCCAGACGTTTCTTTTCCAAAATTATATTCAAACCAAGTCCTCTAATCTCATTGCACAGAACGTCGAACGACAGCGGCGTGCCTGCTTCGAGGGTGTTCTGTCCCTTGACCATCGATTCGTATATCTTCGTACGGCCTTCCACGTCGTCGCTCTTTACCGTCAGCATCTCCTGAAGCGTGTACGACGCGCCGTATCCTTCCAGTGCCCACACCTCCATCTCACCGAATCGCTGACCGCCCGTCCTCGCCTTGCCTCCTAACGGCTGCTGAGTAATCAGACTGTAAGGACCCGTCGCCCTGGCGTGAATCTTGTCGTCCACCAGGTGATGCAGCTTCATCATATACATGTAACCGATGGTCGCCTTCTGGTCGAACGGCTCACCTGTCCTGCCGTCATAAAGCTGGGTCTTCAAATCCTCCGGTACAATCACAAAAGGTTCATCCGTCCCCGGAGATTCTTTCTTTGCCGCCAGTTCCTCTTGGCGCTTTTTAATCTTCTCATTCGCTTCGGCGGTCAGCTTCTCGATATCCTCTTCAGCCGCACCATCGAACACCGGCGTCATCGCCCTGAAGCCCAGCACCTGAGCAACCCAGCCCAAATGCGTTTCAAGAATCTGCCCGACGTTCATACGGCTGGGCACACCCAGCGGATTGAGCAGTATATCCAGGCTGCGTCCGTCCGCCAGAAACGGCATGTCCTCCTGGGGCATTATCTTGGCGATAACACCTTTATTACCGTGCCGACCCGCCATTTTGTCACCGATACTGAGCGTCCGCTTGGCCGCAACATAAACCTTCACCATCTCCAGTACTCCGCTCGGCAGTTCATCCCCGTGCTTTACCGCCTCTACTCGACGCTTCTTTTGCTCTTCAAGTTCCTCAATCTGCCCCCAGAACTTGTCCACTATCTTCTGCACATCTTCGCGCTGCGCCGCCGGCCTGACCCACTTGATATCGAAGCTTCCTATCTGTTCATAGATAACGTCGTTATCATCGCTGGCCCCCGCCTTTTGCCGCGTCGACGGGTCCACAATATTAACATCATCTTTGGCGTGAATAGCTTCTATCATCTGCCTGAAGACCATGCACTGCCTGCCGCGCAGCTCTTCTTCGATTGCCTTGACCTGTGCCTTTATCGCCTTTTTCTGTTCTTCACCGCCCGCACCGCGACGAGTGAACCGTTCGGTTTTTATCACAACACCTTCATAACCGCTCGGCAGCTCCAGCGAGTCATTCTTGACATCCTCACCCGCCCTGCCGAATATCGCATGAAGCAGCTTCTCCTCCGGCGTAAGCTCCGTCTTGCTCTTGGGTACAACCTTACCCACGAGTATATCACCCGGACAGACCCGAGTCCCCTCACGGACCACGCCGTGCTCGTCGAGGTTCCGCAGCGCCTTCTCGCTCACATTCGGAATATCCTGCGTGAATTCTTCCCGACCCAGCCGCGTCTCACGAACCTCCGCCGTAAACTCATCGATATGGATACTCGTAAAGCTGTCGTTTTTGACCAGCCGCTCACTGACTATAATCGCGTCCTCGAAGTTGAACCCGTCGAACGAAACGAATCCCACCAGCACATTCTTGCCCAGCGCCAGTGCCCCTTCGCTCGTTCCTCCGCCATCCGCGATAACCTGCCCTTTCTTGACCCTGTCACCAAGCTTCACAATCGGCTTTTGATTAAGACAAGTCCGCTCATTTAATCCGATATACTTCTCAAGCCTGTATTCATCCGCATGGTCAACCACTATCCTCATCGCGTCAACCGCCGTCACCGTACCGCTGCTCTTCGACCGAACCACCATTGACGAATGCTGCCCTATCACTTCTTCCATTCCCGTGCCGACCAGCGCCCTTTCGGTCTGCAACAGCGGAACCGCCTGACGCTGCATGTTCGAACCCATCAACGCACGATTCGCGTCATCATGCTCCAGAAACGGTATCAGCGACGCGCTCATTCCCACAATCTGCTTCGGCGAAACATCAACATAATTCACCTGGGTATTAGCCACGTGCGACAGTTCACCTTCCTGACGCGCCAGCACCATCCCCTCAGGGATAACATCCTTCTCCGCATCCATCACGCTCGGCGGAGCAAATATCGCCCGCATCTCCTCATCCGCACGCAGATACTCAACCTCGTTCGTCACCTTGCCGTTTTTGACCTTGCGATACGGCGCCAGAAGAAATCCGTACTCATCAACCTTTGCAAAAATCGCAAGAGACGCAATCAAACCGATGTTCGTACCTTCAGGCGTCTCAATCGGGCAAACCCTGCCGTAGTGACTGATATGAACGTCCCGAACCTCGAACCCCGCCCTTCGCCGATTCAGACCGCCAGGCCCAAGCGCCGACAAACGACGCTCGTGAGTCAACTGACTCAGCGCATTGGTCTGGTCAACTATCTGGCTGAGCTCGCCGCGACCGAAGAAGTAATTGATAGCACTCGAAACACTCTTACTGTTGACGATGTCCGCAATACGAATCGGCTCTTCACCTTCTCTCTTGATGCTCATCCGCTCCTGAACCGTCTTGCGAAGTTTCAGCAGCCCTTTGCGAACCTCATCCGCCGCCAGCTCATCGATAGTTCGCAGACGCCTGTTGCCCAGATGGTCGATATCATCCACCTCGCCCTCATTATTCCGAAGACCCAGGATATACTTCATCGTGTTTAAGAAGTCCTCAGGCCGCAGCGTCATCTCGTTCTCATCCACGCTCTGGCCGAACTTGCGGTTCAGACGAAACCGCCCGACCTTGCCCAGGCGATAACGGTTCATATCGAAGAACTTCTCCTCGAAGAAGCTCTTGGCCTTCTCTTCGTTCGGCGGATTGCCGGGCCGCAGACGCATATAGAACTTCAGCAGCGCCTTCTCGTGACTTTCACAATCATCTTCCGCAATTGTATTGAAAATCAGCGGGTCGCGTATCTTCTCCACCACTTCGACTTTCTTCACGCCGCTGGTCTGGATGATACTCACACGGTCGCCTATTTGCGCACCTGCCTTGACTATAATCTCGCCGCTTTCCTTATCGACTATCGGCCCCACCGCCCACATCTCGGGCGTCAGCTTGTCTTTGCTCACATTTTTGGTCGCGCAGAACAGCCGTATAACCTCCTCCGTCGTCCCCATTTCAGGAGAAATCGCACGAAGGAATATCGTCGCCGGTATCTTGCTCGACTGGTCTATTTTCACCACCAGCACGTCTTTTTTAGTCACGCCAATCTCAATCCAGCTTCCTCGTTCCGGAATTATCCTGCCGCCGTGCAGGACCCGGTCGCCTTCTTTGCTCTCTATCAGAAAGTCCACACCCGGTGAGCGGTGAAGCTGGCTGACTATCACGCGCTCGGCTCCGTTTATAATAAACTCGCCGCCGCCTATCATAACCGGCATCTCACCCAGATATATCGCCTGCTCGGTGATATCCGCCCCCTCGCTCCTCAGGAGCCTGCACGCAATCTTCAGAGGATAACCGTACGTCAAATGAAGCTGACGACACTGTGTCGTTGTATAGCGCGGCTCTTCAAGCTCGTAATACAGATATTCCAGCGTCATACTCTTGTCGTAGCTTCCTATCGGGAAAACCTCCCGGAAAAGCCCTTCAAGACCCTGGCATTTCCGCTTCGTCGGGCTAACATTGTGTTGAAGGAACCGTTCATAGCTGTCTTGCTGCAGTGCTACCAAATCCGGAATCGGAACCGCATCTTTGACCTTGCCGAAACTGCGCACCTCTTGCGTCACCATGTCACACTCCAAATTTCCTGCTTGACCAATCGCCGTTCTTACAGTTTTTTATACTATGTACCCTATACGCCCGGCTGCTAACGACTATCCGCTATCGACTAACGACTAACTTACGTCATCTCTACCGTAGCGCCGGCACCTTCGAGCTGTTTCTTCGCAGCCTCGGCCTCTTCCTTGCTCAGGCCTTCTTTGACCGGCTTCGGTGCGCCCTCTACAAGGTCCTTCGCTTCCTTCAGACCAAGCCCCGTAAGAGCGCGAACTTCCTTAATTACCTGAATCTTCTTATCGCCCACCGCCTTGAGAACGACGTCAAACGACGTCTTTTCTTCCACCTCTTCCGCCTCGCCGCCAGCGCCCGCCGCAGCGCCCGCCGCTACAACAACGCCGCCGGCCGGCTCGATGCCGTACTCGTCCTTGAGATAATCACCAAGCTCCTTCGCCTGCATCAGCGTCAGTCCGACTATCTTATCGCCGAGAGTCTTGATGTCCTTGCTCCAGCTCTTGATTTCCTGCTTTGCCGCCGCTTCCTGAACTTGTTCTTCTGCCATCTTTGAAAACTCCTATTTCTTTCAGTGTCGTATGTAGCCGGAACCACACATTCCGTTTAACCCGTTACCGGGGCTTCATATTCGACCGTCATATTATTACTACCCTGAACCCTGTTAATCACGCTGCTTCTTTTTCCTTTTTTTCCACCAGCGCCTTGATACATCCTGCAATAACACCGCCTGCACTTATCACCGACGAGGCAATCCGTCCGCCCGGCGACAGCGCAAGCATTACAATCCGCCCCTGCAGTTCCGAGCGATTCGGCATCGCTGCCAGCGCCTGCGCACCCTTCGCGTCAAGAATCGCTCCTTCCAGGAACGCACCTTTTACCTGCAGTACTGTAACCTTTTTCGCCCATTCCGTTATTTCCTTGGCCACGTCTACTATACTGTCGCCGCCGTATGCGATAGCGCAAGGCCCCTCAAAAAGCTCCGCCGCCGCCTCCATACCACGGTTCTCAAGGGCCTTGCGGAAAAGTGTGTTCTTCACAACCAGCAATCTAATACCCTTTTCCTTCAGGCCGCCGCGCATAACATTGTTATCGACTCCGCCAACGCCCATCGTGCTGACCACGACAAAGTCCTGCGCCTCGTCTCTGCTTATCTTCTTCTCTAACTGGCCCTGAACCAGGCCCTTTACAAACTTACTCATTTTCTGTTCCCTATACGCTGACATTCACTCCCGGACTCATCGTCGCCGAAATGGACATCTTCTTTATGTACGTTCCCTTCGTCGTCGAAGGCTTAATCTTTTTTATATGCTCCACAAACGCCTCGATATTCTCCATCAGCTTCTTTGCATCGAAGCTCTGCTTTCCGACCACTGCGTGCACGTTACCGCCGGTGTCGTTGCGAAATTCAATCTTGCCTGCCGCAAATTCCGCCACCGCCGATACCACATCCGCCGTAACCGTCCCGTTCTTCGGTGAAGGCATTTTGCCCTGCGGCCCGAGAATCCGTCCGAGTTTGCCGACCTTACCCATCACCTTCGGCGATGCTATCGCCACGTCGAAATCCATCCATCCGTCGCTCACCTTCTTAACCAAATCATCGACTCCCGCCTCTATCGCTCCTGCCTTCTTCGCCTGCTCGGCCTCTTCGCAAAACGCTATGACCTTCTTCTGCTTGCCGATTCCGTGCGGAAGAGATATAGAGCCGCGAACTATCTGGTCCGCCTGCTTCGGGTCGATTCCAAGATTCAGCACGCATTCTATGCTCTGGTCGAACTTAACGCCCTTAAACGATTTGATTTTCTCGACTGCCTCAGACAGGCCCACCGGCTCCTTGCCGACCTTCTGAGCCTCCGCCCTGTAACGCTTACTTCTATGTCCCATTAACAACTCCTTAATTCGCGACCTGAAAATCGCTCCCACTTACCGCCGTGGTCCGCCCTGACTTTACGCTCGTCATTTGTTACTCGTAATTCGCTATTCGTCAATCGTTATTATCCTGCTATCCTGATACCTCGATTTCCTGATACCTTGTTTCTCGAGCTTCGAGCATCTAGCATCAAGAATCCGCGACTTCAATTCCCATACTCCTGGCAGTGCCCTCGATTATCTTCACCGCATGGTCCATATTGTACGCATTGAGGTCATTGAATTTCGTCTGTGCTATCTCTTTTACCTGCCCTCTGGTGACCTTGCCGACCTTTTCTTTATTGGGAATTCCGCTTCCCTTGGCAACCTGTGCCGCCTGCTTCAGCAATACCGCCGCAGGGGGACTTTTGACCTCAAATGTGAAACTTTTGTCTTTATAAACGGTGATTACCACCGGAGTCGTCATGCCGTTGAGCTCTTTGGTCCGCTCGTTGAATTGCGAAACGAACTGACCGATGTTCACTCCGTGCTGGCCCAATGCAGGCCCAACCGGAGGTGCAGGCGTCGCCTGGCCGCCCGGCGCCTGAAGCTTTATCCGTGTTAATATCTCTTTCGCCATCACTAAACCCTAAACGCTACACCCTTTCTATCTGCCAGTATTCAATATCTAATGGCGTACTTCTGCCGAAGATACTGACCACCACTTTCACTATCCCGCGCTCCGGGTCTATCGAATCAACCTCGCCCTCGAAATTCTCGAACGCCCCTTCGCGAATCTTAATGTGGTCGCCCGGCTCGAAATCAACCTTAATGCTCGGCGCCTCTTCGGGCTTCTCAGCCTCTATAAGCATCTTCGCCACGTCCGTGTCTCGCATCGGCGTCGGTATCCCTTCGGTGCTGATAAAATCACCCACGCCGGATGTCTCTTTAATCACAAACCACGCCTTCTCCGACACACGCCCGTCTTCGGTCGGCTCCATCTCCATAAAAACATAACCCGGATACAGCTTGCGCTTATGAACCGTCTGCTTACTGCCGCGAATCCTTTTTACCGATTCGACGGGCACCTCGACCCTGCCGATGACGTCTCCAAGGCCTTCTATCTCGACCTTGCGCTCGAGGGCCTCTTTCACGTGCATCTCTTTATTGGATTGAACCCGTAAAACGTACCACTGCATTTTACAGCCCGCCTTTACTTACAATGGCTTGGCATAGCCAATCCCATAGGGAAAGCTCAAATCCCTACCACATCAGTAAAAAACATATTGAACGCCAGGTCGGCAACACCCAGAAATATCCCCAGGATTATCACTACGCTTATCACCACCACCGTCGAAACCGCTATCTCTTCGCGGCTCGACCAACTGACCTTTTTCATCTCACCTTCGGCGTCAATCATGAAGTTTGCGACCGAAGGCCTGTTCAAAAGCAAGAATATAAGCACACTCAGCACCGCAAATACGCCTACTGGCACCATCGTCTTTACCCACATCTCAACCTGCTCATTGCGAAAATCCAGCGCGTTCAGTTGCCGGTACAGCGCCAGGCACCCGAGCGCCGCTATAATCCCCCAGCCAAACCCGCTGCCTAAGCGGGTGTACCTGCCCTGCCCACGCTTAAATATCTCAAGCTTCATTTCAATCCCTTCATCGCATGCCGCAACCGAACCTTCCAGTCTCCTGTCTTTCCCTGTACCCTACACCCTGATAAAACCACCAGGCCAGAAGGGAATCGAACCCCCAACCTTCGGTTTTGGAGACCGACGCTCTGCCAAATTGAGCTACTGGCCTATCATCTTCTGTTATCAAAGATTCACGCAAACATCATTTTTTGTTTAGCCCCCAACTTTAGGTTGGGGGTTCACGTCGTTCTATTTAGCCCCCAGGCCCGCCTGGGGGGTTACAACGCTCGCAACGCTACTTCCGCCGCTGCCGAAGACATTTGACTCAATGACTCCAAGTTTGCATCTCGCGCCATTTTCCCGTCACAGCAAGACGCCTCTCTGCTTGGCAACTCTCGCCAACCGGCGTCTCCACAAATAATGAAACCTTAGGCACTACTACTCTAACCAACCGCCACCGCGCCATTACGGAAAAATAGCTACACAATATTCACTTTTCACTATCCGCCGCCGAGCTTGCCTCCTGCCCGTGCTACGCCGGACCTGTTCACCAACCGCCAACCCTGCTCAAATCGGCAGCCACCCGAAGCACCGAACCACACTGCCGCGAACACGACTTTTTATAATACACTTTTGGAAAAATCGGTCTACAATATTTACTTTTTTGCCCCCCGCCGCTGTCATCCGTCGTCCGTCGTCACTTCGAAATTCTACATTCGATATTCGACGTTCAGGTGTGCACCCTGAATCCTGTACACTATTTTCTTCGTATCTTATGCACCGTCCTTGTCCTGCTGTGCGGGCAGAACTTCTTCAGCGCCAATTTCGGTGTGCCTTCCGCCACGCTGACATTGGTGCGGTAATTCCGTTGTCCGCACTCCGTACATTCCAGCCACACATCTTCACGTTTACTCTTCTTCTTGGCCATAAGACACCTTTGTGCCTGTCATCGAACACGATTTCTTTTTCGTTTAACCCCAACTTTATGTTGGTGTTGTTTGGCAGTCACCGGTACGGCGACTTGGTTAGCCACCAGGCCCGCATAGGGGTCCATACCGTTTACTTTAGCCCCCATCCCTGTTTACCCGCCGTAGCTTCAGCGAAGGCAGGGAGGTGGGGGTACTTGCCGTCTTGCCTGTTACTGAATCACCTTGGTGACCACACCGGCGCCTACTGTACGTCCGCCCTCTCGAATCGCAAAACGCACACCTTCTTCCATTGCGATTGGAGAGATAATTTCCACCTCCATCGCAATATTGTCACCCGGCATACACATCTCTGCCGCCTTGCCCTCGCGGCTCTTCAGTCCCAATATCGCGCCCGTCACGTCCGTCGTACGGAAGTAGAACTGAGGCTTGTAACCGGCAAAGAACGGGGTATGACGACCGCCCTCTTCCTTTGTCAGAACATAGACCTCCGCGTCGAACTTCGTATGCGGTGTAATGCTGCCCGGCTTGGCTATAACCTGACCACGCTCCAATTCCTTCTTCTCGACACCTCGCAGCAGAAGCCCGACGTTATCGCCCGCCTGGCCCTCATTGAGCGTCTTATTGAACATCTCCACACCCGTCACCACCGTCTTTCTAATATCCTTGGAAAGCCCGATTATCTCAACCTCCTCACCGACCTTAATCGTCCCGCGCTCCACTCTGCCAGTGCCGACCGTTCCTCTTCCCTTAATACTGAACACATCTTCTACGGGCATCAGGAAGGGCTTGTCCACTTCACGCTTCGGAATCGGGATGAACTCGTCCATCGCCTTGAGCAGCTCTACTATCGGCTTGCACTCGGGGTCGTCCATACTCGTCGCTTTCATAGCCTTGATTGCCGAACCGCGAATAATCGGCGTATCATCGGCAGGAAAATTATACTTGCCGAGAAGCTCTCTGACCTCCAGTTCCACCAAATCCAGCAGCTCCGGGTCATCCACAAGGTCGACCTTATTAAGGAACACCACTATTTCCGGCACGTTCACCTGCCGGGCCAGCAGGATGTGCTCGCGGGTCTGTGGCATCGGCCCGTCGCTCGCCGAGACCACCAGTATTGCACCGTCCATCTGGGCCGCACCGGTAATCATGTTCTTGACGTAGTCCGCGTGACCCGGGCAGTCGATATGTGCGTAGTGACGGTTCTCCGTCTCGTACTCCACGTGCGCTGTCGCAATCGTCAGGATTTTCGTGGCGTCTCTTCGGCCCTGAGACTCCGACGCCTTCGCTATCTCATCGTACGATTGAAACTTCGACAGCCCTTTTAGCTCCATTACCTTCGTCATCGCCGCCGTTAACGTCGTCTTGCCGTGGTCAACATGCCCGATAGTACCGACGTTGACGTGTGGTTTTGTCCTTTCGAATACTGCCTTAGCCATTTCAGTTCAAACCTCCAATCTGCTCTGGGTTATCATTCCTTAATCCCGTTCTATCCCTATTATTAACACCACACCAATTACTCATTTCCTCCGGACCTTCGCCGGAGTCCTTCTTTTTTTGTTTAGTCCCGCCCCCTGAGGGAGGGGTTACTTCCTTTCATTTAGCCCCCGAATTTATTCGGGAGTTCTCTTTCACTTAGCTGCTGAAGGGACTTGAACCCTTGACCCCGTCCTTACCAAGGACGTGCTCTACCACTGAGCTACAGCAGCGATTATTCGTTGCTCGTTTCTCGTCGCCTGTCGCTCGGGCGACGATTCAAAACTCACAGTTAAGCATTTACAACTAACGCCCGCCACTCATCCACCGTATCACAGCGGCCAACAGCGTTGCATAGTTCGCCCGGCAGTTTTGCCGGCGACTGCCGCAAGCTCTCGCCCTGAGCAACATCAAAGAACCCGCTCGCGGCGTAATTGCCTTGGGATAGGGAGCTTACGCCAGCCAGACCGAAATAGATAAAATACGCTCCCTACACCTTTCGCCCGTTTCTATTTCGATGCTCAGCAGGCGCAGGAACCGCCTAAATCCTTAAAAATTCGGTTGTAAAACATAGTAGTTTATCTAAAGAGGCTATGATTGCAAAGCTAAAATTTCCGAAAAATTCCGAAAAATTTTTAAAAAAACCGAAAATTCCCTAATTTAACGCTTTTCCAACCGCCGGACTGAGACAGGAGCCCTGCGGCTTGTCCTGCTGTAGCTATAGCGATGGATAAAAAGGGCGAAAGGTAGGCGCCTGCGCTTCAGATAGATGCTTGATGCTCGATTCTGGATGCTCGATGCTCGGCTACTGATTACTGACTTCTGACTGCCGACTACCGGCTACTGCTCTACATGCCCAATTCGCGGACCTGATTCATGAGGCTGCTGTATAGGCCGGTCATGGCGTAAACCAGAAATATCGTAACGGCAATCATCACGATGCTGATAACTGCCTTCTTAACTATACTGTAATTCGGATTTAGCCAGACCAGCGGAATTGCGAGCGGGCCGACAAATAAAAACGCAACAACCCAGGCCGTTGAGGAATTGTACCACTTCTTCTGCTGCGGCGGCTTAGAGAGGAACTCGCCGCAGTAGCGGCACTTTATGGCCTCGGCCTGGATTTCCTCGGCACAGAATGGGCATTTTTTGGTCATATCGGCCTCGGCCACAGGCTGCTCCAATAAAGTCTGCATTTTAGCGCTTCTCCTAAGTATATACGAAAAAAACCTCGTCTTGTCTTTATCGGCGTTTGCCGAAGGCAGGTTAAGACCGTTCCCCGTGAGGGGCCCCAAGGGCTGCGTTCCGGGTTCCGCGTAGCAGGGTCGCGCTGGCGGCGAGAACAAAACGAGATTTTAACAGGTCTTCAGGGGCGAGATTTCAGGATATCGCGTATCTCGGTTAGCAGGACTTCCTGCTGCGGCGGTGCAGCCGGAACCGGTTTTTCCACTTCCCTGCGTTTGAGCCTGTTGATTGCGTGGATTAAAATAAAAATCACAAAGGCCACGATGAGGAAGTCAATAATGTTGTTGATGAACACGCCGTAGTTGATGGTGACGGCGGGCTGTTCTGCGACGGCCTTTTTCAGGGTGGCTGAAAGCCTGGAGAAGTCGACATCGCTGAGGAGCAGGCCTATCGGGGGCATAATAATGTCGTTGACGAGGGAGCTGACGATTTTGCCGAACGCTCCGCCGATGATGATGCCGACAGCCATGTCAATGACGTTGCCCCGCATCGCAAAGGCCTTGAATTCCTTCACAAAACCCATAAGTGGTCTCCTTAATTTGATGTCAATTTGACAAGCACAACCCGTGCTTTCCCGTCAGATGCGATTGTACTAAGGATAATGCAAAGGCAAAAGTCAAAAGCAAAAAGTCAGAATTGTGGAGGGGCACGCGATGGGCCGGTCGCTGCACCCAACTGTGGCGTATGTCGGTTTGGAGCGGGATTACCTTCGGTCATTTTTTTGGGTTTCAGTGGCAGGCGACGTTAAGAATTCTATCGTTGTTTTCCGAGGGCAATCACTCTATCAGTGACTGACGACGGAGGCACAAGATATTTGTCGAAGTCGTGTAAATTTTTGTCCGTGATGCCAATTTGATACTCTATGCCTCCGCGGTGTTGATGACTCAGGTTGGGATTGTTTTTCACTTCAGAGTTGGAAAGTACCCAGTAACGAATTGAATCAGTCCAAACGCCGATGAATACAAAAACGTCACAAATATCGAGTTTGAGCTGTTGAAAATTCATCCAGAAAGGATGTTCGCTATCTATCCGCAGAGCCTTTGATGCCAAGTCACCCCTTTTCTCTGTATTTATAGCTCTACATGCTTTAACTTCTACTCTGACGGTTTCTATCCAAAGATCGTATTGCCCGGAGTGAGCCGGATCAAGGGTTTTATTTGCCAGTTGAAATCGTTGGTCCAAGTCTCTTA
>Ga0315537_1001301_pt1 | contig 19705 bp, 15 predicted proteins | sample SalMarSW160270MG_FD_203091 | JGI IMG/M metagenome (GOLD analysis project Ga0315537, IMG submission 203091) | Salt marsh sediment microbial communities from the Plum Island Ecosystem LTER, Massachusetts, United States - Salt Marsh Sediment SW1602-70 ...
CGGGTAGGTCAAGGCAATCAATTGTCGCGTGTGTTGTTTTTTTGGGTTTATAATGTTCGGTCAGCCAGTCAAGTCTTTCATCAGGGACGGGGACAATTGCTTCTTCAATCGTTGTCGAGCCGACCGGGGGGATTGCCTTACCGCTTAAGGCCGCCAAGATAGTGCTCTTGCCGGACTGGAATAAACCAAGCAGAGCTACCTTCATATTATTCTTTCTTCGTAATTGTTCTTTGATGAACTATGAACTACGAACAATCGAATCATAAACACTATTTCCATAAGAATCATAAGCCACGATGGCGGGAAAATCAACCACCTCCAGTTTCCTTACTGCTTCGGCTCCGAGGTCTTCGTAGGCAATTACTTCCGCGGAGATAATATGTTTGGATAGTAGTGCCCCCGCCCCGCCAACAGCAGAGAGATGAACTGCACCATATTGTTTCAGTGCATCTCTGACTGCATCATTTCGGTAGCCTTTTCCGATTGTTGTTTTAAGACCCTCAGCGATTAGCTTTGGGCCGAAGGCATCCATTCTCGATGAAGTGGTGGGGCCTGCTGCGCCGATTACTTTGCCCGGCCGGGCAGGCGTCGGGCCGACAAAATAAATAATCGCCCCTTCAAGCTCAAACGGCAGTTCTTTGCCGGCGTCAATCGCATCGCACAGTCTTTTATGCGCCATATCCCGCGCGCTATAAATCACGCCGGTTATAAGAACCTCATCACCAGCTTTCAAAGAACGCACGTCTGTTTCAGTTAGAGGCGGCTGCAATTTCTTTATCTTGCTCATGGTTTTTATTCCCGCAAAAGCCAGGGGCAAAAACAGCAATGTAAGCTTCAAATCAGGAAAAAGCATATTAAGTTTACACTGCATAATAGTCTTTGCGAATTGAAAAACTAATATTTTTTAAGGTGAGTTTGGTATTGTTATTGGTAAGCGTGTGTTATAATACGATTATGGCGAAATATCCGATATTTCTGGAATTGGCTGGTCGGCGTGTGGTCTTGATTGGCGGCGGAGTTGTTGCGGTACGAAAGGCCCGCTCGCTACTGGCTGCCGGTGCCCGGCTCGTTGTAGTAGCTGAGCAGATCGATGATGTGCTTACAAACCTTTGTACTGGCAGCAGTGCTAAATTGGTCAGATCCAGGTATTCAAAAGATTATATAGCCGAGGCAGTGCTTGTTATAGCAGCTACGAATGACCATGAACTCAACAAACAAATATACAAGGATTGTCAGGAGCTGGAGATTCTGTGCAATGTCGTTGACCAGCCGGAGCTGTGCGATTTTTATGTCCCCGCAGTAGTTAGACGCGGCGACCTGCAAATAGCCATCGGCACCGAAGGAGATTGTCCAGCCTATGCCGGCCATATCAGAAAGAAGCTGGAGCAAATTTTCACTGAAAAACACGGCGAATTTTTAGCTGAACTGGAGGCAATGCGAGAGCGCATTATTAAAGATGTGCCGGGTGAAGCTGATCGTAAAGTTCTGCTGGGGGAACTGGTTGATGATGAGTCATTCGATTATTTTGTTGAAAACGGTTCTTCAGTCTGGCGGGAGCGAGCCGAACAAATCATAAAAAATGCAGTCCCAGAGCTTGGCACCTAAGCTTCTATTTTGTCGATTACTACCTGCAGATACTTTTGTCGATGGCCGATACGCCTCATGCTGCTTTTGCGTCTGCGAAAGTGCGTCGGATAGAGCTTCGTACCCTTTACAACAGCATCCTGGGCTGTGCTTTTAAATGAAGCAATGACCTTGGCGCCTTCTAAGTAAGGCGTGCCGATCTTTACATTTTCGCCGTCACTTACCAACAGAACCTTATCCAGCTCAATCGTCTTGGCGTCCGGATCGGTCTTAGTCAGCTCGATATTTAAGCAATCGCCTTCGGCGATTTTGTACTGTTTTCCACCTTGTTCAATTACCGCATACACCTTAGGAACTCCTATTTTTGTACCCAAAAACTAATTAAGGTCGATATACTATGCAACAGTACGTTTTTTGTAAAGCAAATTTTGCCGGTATTTATTAAATAATGATTGTTTAGAAAGGCAACTGGTCGGATTCAAGCCGATTATTTCTGACCGGTTATCGGTGACTATTTAGCTGGAGTGATTCTATGCAGGTAGCAATGATACAGGACAAAATCGTGCCGTTCGAAGAGCTGGAGCCGGTTTATCTTGATCGCGGGATATTCTTCGGCGACGGAGTTTATGAAGTGGTGCGAAGCTACAATGGCAGGATTTTTGCGATGGAGGAACATCTGCAAAGATTTGCCAACAGCCTTGCGGCAATTCAAATAACCGGCGTGGAAATTGACCAGATTAAGGTCAGGATACAGAGGGCTTTTAATGCCGCCGGTATCGCCAACGCCAAGATATATTTTCACATAACCCGAGGTTCGGGGCCGCGCGATCATGCCGGAGACGCTGGCTTGAAGCCGAATTTTTTCTTGACCGTAACCGAGCTGCCTGATGCCATTGAGGAAAAGACTAAAGGCATTGCGGTATCAACACATCCCGACTGGCGATGGAAAAGATGCGATATAAAGTCACTGAACCTCTTGGCTAATGTTCTTGCTCGCCAGGATGCCGCCAAGAAAGGCTGTACCGAAGCGATATTTGTTGATGAGGCCGGTTTAATAACGGAAGGAGCTGCCTCGGCTTTTTTTGCTATCTTCGGACAGACCCTTCAAACCGCTCCTCTTACAGCGAATATTTTACCATCCATTACACGCAAATTTGTACTTCAAGCCGGTAAGAATATCGGATTAGAAACAGTTGAAAAATCACTAACACCGGAGCAGACACGTTCGGCTGACGAGCTTTTCATCGCTGTCACTACAAAGGATATTGTTCCTGTTGTCCTATTCGATGGTAAGACCATCGGCGATGGCAAGCCCGGCAAATACACGAAACTACTAATCCAGGAATTCCAAAAGTTTGTAATATAAATCGCTGCTTTGTTACCCACTACCGAGAAACTCTTACCTATACCGCATAAATTTCAGCACCACCCCAAGGGCCGCTGCTGTGCGTACCAACAAAACGTAACGCACGAGGCTGAAAGGGTAAAGAGAAACCAGAGGGCAGAAATCAGAGAAAAAGAGGATTCTTGACCGTTCAAAATGATTCTTGTAAAATTACCGATGTCGTACAGAGAAAAACATGTTTAAGCGTATAAACAGGAAATCCCGGTTTACTGATTCATAGTCGTAAACATCTTTATTCCTTATTAAACTTTACTCGGAAGGGAAATAAAATGGAGTCAAGCTACCCTGAACAATCCTCCCCCCTTGTCTTCTGTCGAAGACAGGAAAGGGGGCAAAATCGCCCTCGATCATCAGTCTCGGCCAGGCACGTAACGAAAGCTATGCTGCTATCAGATATGCCGAGCCTTGACGGGCATGCTCAAATAGAGAAATGGTGTCAGCCACATTTAATAGCTAAGCCATTAATTTGTTGCGTCCTTCTTTGCACACTCTTTGGCTCGTTGCCTGTAATAGCACAACCCTCGGGGGGGCCTTATGGTCCGATGCGGCAAACCTATGATTTGCCCGAGGGAGCAGGTAAAATTTACTATGTAGCGCCCGATGAACAGGCTAAAGAATCAGGAGAAAAGCTTGAGCAGCCCACAACCCTGGCAGCAGCCATAGAGCGAGTAAAGACCGGCGATGCAATCGTGATGCGCGGCGGTGTTTATCGTACCGGTGACCTGCGATTGAACCAGGGAATCACTATACAGCCTTATGCGGATGAACATCCGGTGCTCAAGGGAACCAAGATAGCAACCCAATGGGAGCAACCAAAAACCGGATTGTGGAAAACTTCCTGGTCCCGTTTGTTCCCTTCCAAACCTGCGGATTGGTGGCGACCTCGAGGATTCGGGAGAGAAACACCGTTGTACCTATTCAACAATGATATGGTGTTTGTTGATGGTAAGTTATTGAATCCGGTTGGCACTGAAGGAGACGTTGACGAGAATTCGTACTTTATCGATTATGATGCAGGAGAGGTCTACATCGGTTTTGATCCAACGAACCGACTTATTGAAATTACCGCTTTCGATAGTGCCTTGATACGGACTATCGGCGAATGTCACGGCAAAAAATCGGACGGTAAGGGGCCTGTGATTCGGGGAATCACCTTCACCCAGTATGCCTTCCGTGCATTCGAAATTGAAGGAAAAGATCCGGAAGGTTTATCCGACCCGGCTACTTATGGAAAAGACGTGGTCGGCATGACTTTGGAGCATTGTACTATTACTTTTTGTTCCCGGGTGGGCGGTTATTTCAAAGGAGACAATTTAACAATACGGCATTGTCTGGTTAGCGACACCAGTACGGAAGGTATCTATATCTTGAGCTCGTCCGATGTTCTGTTGGAAAAAAACATATTTAGACGCAACAATATTGAGAAAATCTACGGATATTTTCCAGCGGCGGTGAAGATATTCAATCAATGCTATCGCGTCACGTGCCGGGACAATCTGGTCATCGACCATCCGAATTCAAATGGTATCTGGTATGATGTGGGCAATGTTGACGGAGTATTTATCAACAACTGGATAGTGGGGACCGATAACGGCTTCTTCTTTGAAATCTCGAAAGGAGCAATTTGCGCCGGAAACGTCTTTGTCAATTGTCCTACCGGTATTAAAGTGCTCAACAGTTGTGATGTAAAAGTCTACCAGAACACCACGGTAAATAGCGGAGTATCGTTTGAACGCACGGCACGAAGTGCGGTCGGTGATCACTTCGGCTGGCATCCCAGCACCGGTCCGGATGTTAACGATCGGGACGGACATGTGTTTGTCAATAACCTGCTTGCGGCGGATGAACAGTTTCGCAGACCACTTCTGCAGTTCAGGCAGCCAGCATCCTTGCGTGAACGACTCACTCAGCCGCAGGTCGAACAGCTCGATTACAATGTATATGTGCGACAGGGAAATCCAGGCTCGCAATCGTTAATTGTCTGGAGTCCGGCCGCGACGGCGAATTCCCTGCTGAATATCAAGTCTCTGGAGGATTTGAATAAGCTATATCCGGAATTTGCGGCCCACAGTCAGGCTTTCGATAATTATGATGGTCCCTTATTCAGATGTCCCGAACTGGACAATTACGAATTATTAAAGGCATTTCCGGGCTCTACAGCAGCATCCCCTCTCCCAACTGAAATCCGAGAGCTTCTCCGCCGACCGAAAAAGGATTCTCGCGTTCCTGGTACTTTCCCTCTATGCCCCTAAACCTGTCTCAAAATCGGGCCGTCTGATAGATACGGGGATGATACACCGCGATACTTACAATGATTTGAATTACTCAAAATATAAGCAGTCCTTGTATTGACGCTGGCAATCTAAACAGCTTCATCGGAACAGAAAGCTTACATCATTAGGTCTGCCAGCCCGTTGCCAGTTACCAGTAACCCGTGACCCGAGCGACGAGTTCACCGGGCTATGACCGTGGCTCTTGACCGGCGTATGCCGGCTCAGAAGTCTTGACATCGTCACGGAAGAGCAGAACGAAAGCTCCAAGTAATATCGCTGAGATGACGGTGGTTATAATCCAAATCGTGATCCAGTTAGTGACCTTTTCGCCGCCGTCCTGTACGACCGTATATTTATCGATCAGCGCAGCATTGAAGAAGTTGCCAACGAGCCATCCGATGCCGAAGCAGAGCAGGCCGATTAGACCCTGGGCCTGTGCACGGATTTCAGCAGGTGCTTTTTTGTCAACATACACTTGTCCGCCGACAAAGAAGAAGCCGAAGATCACGCCATGAATAAGAATGGCCATGTAGTAAAGCAAGGTCTGGTCGTAAACTCCACCGGCCCAGAATATGATATATCGCGCGACAAGTCCCGCGAGACCTATCACGATTGTCCACTTGACACCTACCCGCGCCAGTGAAATGGGTACCAGAAGCATCAGGAACATCTCAACTAACTGCCCCCAGTTCATCGTAGCAGTCACCAGCGTGAAGCCTTGATAGTCGAAGAACTGGGAACCAAAGGAGAAATACGTTGTAAAAGGGATCATCACGAGCGTGGAGATGATGATAAAAAAGGCGAAGTTGAAATCCTTCATCAGACCCAGCGCCCGCAGGCCTAGTGCATCGACAATCGAAGCGGCTTTTCCTTCGGCAGGTGGTGGTGTATTCGGTAAGGTTAGGTTGAACAGGGCCGCGATAAGTGCCGTCCCCGCTCCGCATAAAAGCGGAATTGCTGTGTCGTCGATCTTCTTGCCATATACCTTTAAGGCAACCACACTGAAGATCAGCGATGCCACCCATCCGATTGAGCCCAAGGCGCGAATCCGGGGAAACTTTTCAGATGGGTAGTTAGCCATTGCGATTGCATTGGTCAGGGGCCATGTCGGCATATAGCAGAACATCGCAACCAGTAGTATGACAAAAAGCAGTATCGGGCTGGCAACCTCCGCCGCGAGAAATAACAATACTGCGCAGACAACGTTCAGCACGATAAGGACCTTTTGACTGGCAAAGTGCCGGTCTGCAATCATACAAATAATCGGGGAAACCAGGCAACCCAGAGGCATGGAACTCATTATGATTGCCTTCTTCCAGCCTTCGACCCCCATTTTTGTCAGGTATGCAGCCAGTGGAACAAACCATACGGCAAACAGCATGTACTGCAAAAACATCATGATGCTCAGGCGAATGCTAACACTTGTTGACGTCTTATTCATTTTACAACTCCCTTGAAAAAGCTCATTTTCGATATTCTAAGCATTATACCTGTCTGGAGTGTACCGCTGAATGTGTTCAATTAGGAACTCAACACAGGTCTGTGTTCACTTGGGGCGAGATACAGTTTCCATTACATTTCGTTTTCCTTAACTTTAACTCTCTTTTATCCCGTAAAACCTCGTAGTCTTTCGGCTGCCAGCTTTATTTCTGCAAAGCGGTCGTTGCCTGCTTCGCGCTCAATCGCCAAGACTCCTTCAAAGCCGATTTCCTTAATTGAGTTCAGAAATCTGTCTGGGCGGACCTGCCCGTCACCCCATGGGACTTCTGTGCCCCAGGTACCAGGCTGTTTTGTCCGAATCGCATCTTTTATATGAATATGCTTTATCCACGGTGACAACACTTGTACCGCCTCAATAGGATTCCCCTTGTCGTAAAGAATCATATTCGCCGGGTCAAAGTTAACTCCTACAGCCGGATGATTCAATTTCTCCAGAAAGTGCCGCAACTCTTGGGCCGTTTCCTGACCAGTTTCTAATAAAAGCATAATGTTCTTCTCGCTCGCTGCGTCAGCTAAACATTTGATCCTGTCATAAAATTTTTTGGCGTATGCAGGATTACTTTCGTCAATAAAGCCAGCGTGCATCGAGAGATATTTGACACCCAGCTCTACAGTAACATTGGCTGCCCCCAGGAACAGCTTGTGGTTTTGTTCCCAGTGTTCGTCCGGTACAATTCCTCCCGTGGCTTTTATGCTCTTCAGCGTTGAGTAATCTTCCTGCGGAAAATCTATCATCGTGCTGCTTACTATCCAGTTCTGCCGCTGCACCTCTGCCAGAAAATCTTTGCCCTTCTCCTGCAGCGCCGGTCTCACTGCCAAATGCACATGCTCAATTCCTATTCTGTTCATGGCCTCTGCTACTCTGGCAATATCCCTCTGCAGTGACCAGCTACAAACTCCCACAGGCCAATCTAAACATTTCATTATGTCACTCCCCAATTCGTCCCTTTTCTACTCAGCTAATTGAAACCTTTTCCCCCCTTATTAACGATTCCTTTTCAGCCTCTACAATTTTAACCGAGTTCAGTGACTGCTCTAATGTTATTACCGGTTTGACCTTTTGCCTGCTTATCACCTTTGCAAAGTGAGCTATTTCTAAAAACCAGCCGTCGCCTTTTTCCACATACGGCGTATAGGTTTTTCCCTCTGCAGGGCAAACCTTAAACTTAGGCTGTCGCGTCAAATCGTAAACAATCGTTGCTTTCTCCATCGCAATGTTAAAGCTCATCTCAAAACCAAAACGCGGCATCATCGCCCAGCTACCTTCCGCGGTGACAATCTTCGCATCATTATAAAGATACTGTGTGACTATATGCAGCAACTCACCACCGGGACTATTTGCCCCGAAGCTAAAAACAGAACGTGGCATCCCGAACACATACTGCACAAAGTCTGTGTCGTGAATATGCAGGTCTAAAGCAACTCCTCCGCTGCGTTTTTCATTCATAAACCAGTTGTCTATGCTCCATGCCGGTGCTGCACCGAGGCGCTGGAATGTTGCTGCAATAACTTTGCCATACCTGCCACTATCGACTATTTCTTTGGCTCTTGCGTATTCAGGCCAAAAACGCACACAGTGTCCGATTTGCAGTTCTTTTCCGCTACAATTGGCTTGCGCTATCATCCTCTCGCAATCTTGCACATTCAGTGCCATCGGCTTCTCGCACAAGACGTTAAGGCCCGCTTGCAGAGCTTTTATAGAGAAATCGGCGTGCAAATAAGTCGGCAATGTAATCGACACCGCATCCAGTTTGGCCTCCTTAAGCATCTTCTCGTAATCGGTGTACAACTGTAAGCGGTTAAAATCAATCGCCCCTTCAGCTTCACCGACATTCCCGACCGCTTTTTTAGTATCCTCTTCAATGTTCGGATTCACATCGCAGACGGCTACAACCTCGGTGCTTTCGAGAGCCTCCCAGTACTTGTAGTGCATCCGCCCCATAAATCCAAATCCTGCAATGCCTATTCTTAACATAAGCATACTTCCTATTAAATGATAATTGGTTAAATAGTAACTGGTTAAACGGTAAAATCAATAACCAATTACCGGTTATCAATTATCTGGTATTTATATTTTTCAGCGTGTCATCCTCATAGCCTCTCTCTCTTCGAATTTAATGCGGTAACTTGCAGGATGGTACAATTTGAAATCTATAGCCCTTATGTATTCTTCTGGGCCACAGTGGCTAACATTTTTAATCAGTGAAGATATTTGCTTTTGTGAGCGAAAGGCAGCAATTGCTTCAAGCTTTTTGTCCAAAAAAGACATCGGCGTACGCATACACAAAGTCGGAGGTGCAGCAAAATCACAATAAACTGCGTATGTGTTAATGTAGGGCACTTTTCTTAAAGGCCTTCCTAACTCCGGCCAGATATTACCAGCCGAGTGAAACAAGCTGATAAGAAACTCCTCAAATATGATACGATGATCGGGATGTAAATCATTATGCGTGGGCAGGAAGCACTGTGTCGGCCTTATCTTGCGCAGATAATAAGTAAATGTATTTTGCAGGCCTACAAAATCCTCAATCGCAAGATTGTTGTCCGAGTCAATGGGACTTCTTCCACGAAAATTATTTAGCCGACAATCTGGAAAGCCGAGCCAGACAATATTCGCCTTCGGCACCGCTAAGCTCTGATAGCATTCAAAGGTTTCGCTGCGTCTGATTTCAGCAATAGTGTCTTTTTCTTTAATACTGCAATAGCCCATACTGCCATCAGTAACAATCATTATATGGACAGGTACGTTCTCACGTTTGGCTAATTGAATAAGCAGGCCTGCTCCCAGAACAGCATCATCATCATGGGGGCTAATCACGAGAAAACGCTCTTTCTTACCCTGCCAATGGCGAGATACACTGGCGAGTTTTGAGCCTACCCGTCGTTCTTCTCCCACTAAACGTACGAATTCAAATTTCTGTTGCATTTGTCCACCTCAATGAATTTCGTCACTCGTCGCCCGTGACCCGAGCGATGAACCACGAGTGACGAGCTTATTCTCGGCGAACATTCTATCATGGCTGGTAATATTCTCAAACCAATTTCTCTATTCCTTAAAGAGTAGATTCTGCATAGAATGTCGGATTTGTCCTTAGCGGCAAGATATCGACTCACCAGTGTTAAGCAACCGATAGCAAAATGTTGAAAAAAAACGTGAGTCTTCGGATTAAATCAATTATAATTTTCACGGTCCAAAGTTTATTGATGTTTGTTAGATATAGTCCTAGAATTTGAAATTACCTGCTGGGAATTTTTCAGATTGAAGTCTTTTTCAAGGAGGTTAACACTATGAGTATAATTTTGTACATTAAAGCCTCACCTCGCACCGGTCGTTCTCACTCGGTTGTGGTAGCTGACGCATTTATTGAATCTTATCGCCAAAGCCATCCGGATGATAAGATTAAAACAATCGATATTTTTCAGGAAAAGCTGCCGGCGTTTGACCTGCCGGCTGCCACTGCAAAATACAGAATAATGCACGGTGAAAAACACACACAAGAGGACCGCCGGATCTGGGTGAAAATCGTTTCTGTAATAGAAGAATTTAAATCTGCGGACAAATATGTTTTGGCGGTGCCGATGTGGAATTTTTCAATACCATATCGGCTGAAACAATATATAGACATCATTGTTCAGCCGGGTTATACGTTCACCGTCAAAGAGGACGGTAGTTACGAAGGATTAGTAAAAAATAAACCGGTCTTTATAGCTTACGCGCGAGGTGGGCAGTACTCAGTGGACGCTGCCAAGGCTTTTGATATGCAGACGAAATATCTTGAGCTTATACTGGGCTTTATTGGCCTGTCTGATATTCACTCGGTAATTATTGAGCCGACGCTTGCCAGTGGTGCTGATGTTGCGAAGCAAAAACAGGCGGAAGCAATCGAGAAGGCGAGGGGAATGGCAAAGGCTTTTTAAGGGCTTGCCATACCACTTTTCTTTATGCCTCTATCGGCGCTGCGAAGCTTCACCTCTGATTGGAAACAAAATCCCGGCACAACTTTGCAATATCTTTCGCTACAATCTCTGCAATGATTTGCTGTTGTTTCAGGAACAGCGGCGTTGGCGGTATAACAGCATGTCTAATTGACTCCATCGTCTTTTCTTGCTGGCTCGGAGTTACACTCTTGAGGCCAGGAGCTTTTCTTTTTGCAGAGGTAACTTTTCGCTGCTCAGCCATAATCTCTTCGGCCAGGTTAAATCTCGGGATTTCTCGTTCTCGCGACTCGACTGAGCTCGTCGAAGTCTTCTTTGCATCGGATAGTTCTGCAGGCATTGTCTGTGCAGGACGAACTTTATACGGCGGTATTATATCGCCTGCGCGAAGAATGCCGTCATCGTTTTGTTTATTAATGTTGGCCTGATTCATTACATGCAGGTCCTATAGAAAATTGTGTGAAATCACCCGGATTAAACTGCTCTATCAATGAATTAACGCCATCAACAGTAACAGCCTTAACAGCCTTCACGTCATCTTCAATAGTATGATACTGTTTCAAATAAATCCAGTTAAAACCGAGGTCAAGCAGCCGACCCATCGGCAGCTCGTTTTTGATAACCAACGCGCTCAGGACTTTATTCTTAGCCTTTCTCAATTCATCTTTTGTTATACCTTCGTGAGACAGACTGCGGAAGATATCCCCGACGATGCCCAGGACCTTGGAGACATTTTTGCCGCTACACCTGATATAGCTGTACAACGCACCTGTGCCGTCCATTGGGCTATATTGCATTGTGGCCACTTCTGCCAATGCCTTATCCACTAATTCCCAGAAGAATCTTGAGCCAACATTGTCACCAACGATAACCGATAAAAGCGCAGCTGCAAATCTTCTCGGGTCACGAAAGGACACGCATGGGCTTATAAGACAGATATGCTCGCAGGCCAGATTTGATTTTTCAATCCTCTCTTTCTTTTTACTGCCTTCAAAATGCTCTAATTTTCTGGCTACAGCCTGGCCTTGCCATTTGAGACAAAAAGTTTCCAGGGTCGAGCAGATTTGACCCCAGTCAAAATTGCCTGCACATGTGAATATCATATTGTCTGGTGCATAACGCGTGACAAAATAGTTCCGCATCTGCTCAACTGTTAGATCCTCTATACTTTTCTCGCCGCCGAGGACGCTGTTGCCGCACGGGTGGCCACCGAAGTGCAGACTTCTGCATCTATCCATAACATCAAAGCTCGGCGTATCTTTGTACATCGCAATTTCTTCTTTGATTACATTCTTCTCAATATTAAAATCTTCATCTCGAAGAGCCGGCCTCATTAGTTCGATCCACAGCTTTGTGACCTCTATTACATATTCAGGCAGAACCGCTGCATAATAAACGGTATTTTCTTCGCTGGTAAAGGCATTGAACTGTGCCCCTGTTCCGTCGAAGGCCTTGTTGACCTCAAAAGCATCTAAATTTTCAGTGCCTTTGAACAGCATGTGTTCCAAGAAATGTGATACTCCGTTTATCTGCTTGGTTTCATCCCGGGAACCGGTCCTTACAAAAAAACCGACTGCAGCCGATTTAGCAGATTTATTAACCTCGCCGATTAAATCCAAGCCGTTCGCCAATTTTTTTTTCTTAAATACCATTGGTTATGTCACCCGACGACAACTTCCCTTGGACCGATTGTCAGAACCGTAAAATCTTCTAACTTGTTCTTACGCAAAAAGCTAAGAACTGAATCGACGTTGGTGGTCTCTATTCTATCTTTTATTTCATCCAGACTTCGCACTCTGCCCAGCATATAGTAATCGTGTCCAATCGCGCTTGCCCGGCTGCTGGACGATTCACTTTGCAAAATTAAACTGCTCTTTAAGCCGACTTTGGCTCTGGCAATCTCTTCTTCGCTGATTTCGTCGCTGAGCCGATCAAATTCGCCGATAATACAATCAAGTGTTTCCTGGGCCTTATCCGGCGTCGTGCCTGCATAGCACATTATACCCGCTGCATCTTTCAGACCATGATATCGTGCTCCGATTGCATAACACAGCCCCCTTTTTTCTCTTACCTCGGTAAACAATCTGGCGCTCATCCCGCCTGAAAGTACCGATACAGCCATTCTGGCACTATAGTAGTCATCATTACTCGGCGTCACTGTCTCCGTCATCAGGCCGATATGCACTTGTGCAGAGTCATTATTGATATGTGTATATCTGCCCGCCTTGGGACCCAACATAACTGGCTCACGGATTTCCTGATGGTCCGTTTCAAACAAATTTTCCACTTGCCGGCAGATTGCATCAAATTCATATTTGCCTGCAACTGAAAAGATCGTCTGCGAAAGATAAAAATTATTCTTTACAATCTCTCGTGTTTTCTCTGCGTTCAGTTCCTTTAGTTCGTTGATGTCACCTACTGTGCTGCGTCCTAACGGATGCGGATAAAATTGTTCACGCAGTTTAAGCATAACCTTATGCCGAGGCTCGTCATCTAATGAGTATACCCCGGCAACCGCCAATTGTTTGGTTAATTCAAACTGGTCTTCTTCCAGACGCGGTCTAAGTATTATGTCGGCATATAAATCTAAGGCTTTCGCCAAGTTGTTGGCTTCCAAAGCTGCTCCGATGGTTATATGGGAGCTGCCGACCGATTCAGCTCGATGCAGGCCCAGCCCGTCAAGGGCATCACTGAGCTGCCGGCTGTTTCTGTCACCGGCTCCTCTGAAAATCCAGTCTGAGATTACATTTCCCGCCCCACAACAGCCTTCGGCAAGTACCGCAGCTCCAGCCGGCAGCATAAAATCAAACGCCACCGACTTTACGGCTTCCATTGGCTCGCCGAGTATAACCATCCCGTTTTTCAATATGTGTTTATCAAATATTTCCGTCATAGCCGCTTCTCTCGGGTAGACACAAAAAGGAGTGCGGATTTTACTAATAAATAGCAATGTTTGCAACTATGGAATGAAAAAGATAAATTGGTGGGGTAAGCCCTATGTATATTGGGAATGATTGGTCATCACCGAAAAACGTCCCCATTCCGGCAACGGCTAAACAATATTTCTCCCCGCAATTCATTACGGGATTTACACAAATTACGCTACTGCGGCGGTTTCCTCCTGTTCATCAAACTGGTCGAATCTGACACTTATCTTCTTACTGACTCCCTGGGTTTGCATTGTTATTCCGACAAGCTCATCCGCAATGCTCATCGTTCGCTTGGAGTGAGTAATTACTATGAACTGAGAATCCTTCTGGAATTCCTGCAGCAATATATTGAAGCGTTCGTTATTTGCCTCATCAAGAGCCGCGTCAATCTCATCAAGGAAGCAAAATGGCGATGGTTTCGTCTTGAAAACCGCAAATAAAAGTGCAATCGCCGTCATCGACTTCTCACCGCCGCTGAGTAATGATATGCTCCGTGTTTCCTTGCCCGGCGGCTTAGCGATCACTTCTATCCCTGCTTCGAGTGGATCTTCCGAATCCTCAAGCACTATATCAGCCTTGCCTCCACCAAAGAGCTTGCGGAAAATCTGCTGGAAATGACCTCTGATTTGTTCAAAGGTCTCGATAAATTTCTCCCGGCTTTTTTTATTGAGCCTGGTTATCAATTGCTGCAATTGAGCTCGGCTTGAGTTCAAATCATCAACCTGTTCGCTCAGGAATGTATGCCGCTCTTCAAGACCCTCCTGCTCGGCTATGGCATCGACATTTACATTGCCGAGCCGTTCGATTTTGCCGCGAAGCTCGTTTATCTCTTCTCGAACCTGATCCCAATTAATTTCACTATTCGTATAGTTTTTATAGGCTTCGGCCAGGTCGATCTGCAATTCCTCCTGAACCCTTTCAATCAGATCTTGTTTCTTTACCTCCAGTTGGCCTAATTCTATTTTAAGTTCACCAACGGCAGACTCAAATTTGCTTTTTTCGGAGCGTTTTTGCAGCAGAATCTCCTCAATTTGTTTTTTCTCTTCGAGCAACTTTTCTATCTGTTCATATAAAAGCTGATTGCTTTTTTGGTTCTGTTCCTTCTCGACGAAAAGCTCAGATACTGCCGTTTCGCAGTTAAGAATATCCCTTTGAACCTGCTGCCATTGCTCGCTACAGCTTTTTATTTCATTTTGTGATGTTTCAGTAGCCAAGCGGTTTGCCCGTACCTGGCTCTCCAGATTCATGATTATCTGCTTCAACGCCCGGCTCTGTTCTGCTGCTTGTCCCATAGCCACTTTCAGGTCGGTAAGCAGACTCATTTGCGCCTGTTGCGTGCCTTTTCGTTCGTTATACCTTGTCTCAAGTTCCTTTATGCGCTCTGTGCGCTGCTTGTTAACCACCTCAAGCTCCTGCAATTTCTGTTGTGAATCGTACTCTTTTTGCACCGATTGAGCTATCTGTGCTTCCAGCAGGTCGATCTCACCAGCTATCAGAGGCTGCTCTTTTTTGAGGCGGTTTATATCCTGTTCGTAAACGGTAAGCTTTGAGCTTGTGTGCATTTTTTCGGTGTTCGCTTCGTAAACAGCCGTTCGAAGATCCTTGCACAGTTTATCCAAGTGTGCATTTTCACGATTTTTCTTTTCAATTTCTTCCTCGAGCATCTCAATTTCAGATTGTATTTTCTTGATGCTCTCCTCCAATTGACGCAGCCGGCTTTTACGTGATATCAGACCTGCCGGTTTTCGCATCGGCCCAAGCTTCACCGTGCCGTCCACACTTACTGATTCACCCTTCAAGGTGACAAACGTATAGTCACCTGTGGTACTCTTAGCCAACTCAATTGCATTGTCAACCGAATCGACAAGAATCGTTTTGCCAAGCAGTTTCCAGACCAATAGAGCATATTTGCTCTCGGCTTTCACGAACTCAACGAGCCTGCCCTTGACGCAAGACCACTTTGAAAAATCTTTTTTATCTATAAACGGCTCAATTTTATCCAGGCATATAAAATTCACTCTGCCTTCAAGCTTTTCAATGGTTTCCACATCGGCCAGCAGCCTGTTTGCACTATTAACCACCAGAGCATCAGTCTTGCCCTCGAGCGCAGCCTCGACCGCATTTGCGTATTCCAAATCGGCTTTTATTATCTCAGCCAACAGCCCTTCGATGTAATCCAGCTTGTCAACGGTTTTATTCTGCAAAATATTTTTAACTCCGCTGTTTAGCCCCTCATATCTTTTTTCCATATCTTCTAATACGGCTGACTCGCCACACAGAGCGCTTCGCGCCTCTTTGGAATGAGCTAATCGCTTATTATCCGCTTCGAGCAGGCAGGTAATTTCTTCTATTCTTTTTCGCTTGGAATCAAGATTCCGATGCAATTCACTTAGCACCTTTTCAATGTCATCCAGACGGGCTTTGCAGTGTGCCTTTTCAGCAAACAGTTTTTCAAGTTCCACATTAGCGGTTTCCGCCCGACCGGCAAGACGGTCCTTCTGGTAGGATAGATTGTTGCGATAAGCTGAAATGCTTTGGATTTCGTTGTGAAGCTGAGCTGTTCTGCGAACAATATCTATGATACCTGACTTGTTGTCTTCCAAATCTGCCTCAAGCGAGGCGCATTCTGCGTTTAACTGCTGGATGGTTTTTTGAGTTTGCTCAACAGCTTGGCCTTTTTCTTCCAGCATTGTTTCAGAATCGGCGATCTCCTGTTTATGCTGGGTCAAATTTTCCTGAAAAATCCTTTCCTGCTCCTGCAGTTTTTCGATTCGCTGGCCATCATTATCTTTCCTTTGTTGCAGCTCTGTCATCCTGGCTCGTAAGAACTCAATCCGCTGAAGAAGCTGCTCAACCTTGCTCTGGATAGAGACAAGAAGGTTGTCGGTATGGTTCAGTTTATGCTCGAGTTCTATTTTTTCTTCGCCCAGCTTGCTCATTAGCGCATCATTTTTTGCCACTTCGATATCCAGTCGCTGCAATTGCCGCTCAGCCTCGTCGAGGGAATTTGCCTTTTCTGTCAATTGCGTTTGATTTTTGGCGAATTCAGCCAGCCAATAACTGACCTGCAGCTCTTTAAGCCGTTGGCTGTATTGCAGATAACTTCGCGCTTTACCTGCCTGGAGCTTCACGCTTCGCAGGCTTTTTGTCACTTCATTCAGAATATCCGCAAGCCGTAGCAGATTTTGCTCCGTGCGTTCCAGCTTACGAATCGCTTCTTTCTTGTGCGCTTTATACTTGCTTATACCCGCTGCCTCTTCAAAGACAGCCCTTCGATCGATTTTGGAGCCGCTCAAGACCTGCTCGATCTGTCCTTGTTCGATAATCGAGTAGGCCTTGGTGCCTACGCCGGTGTCCATAAACAATTCTCGTAAATCTTTCAGCCGGCAGGTATTGTTATTTATGCGATACTCACTCTCCCCGTTTTTATATATCCTGCGGGTTATTTGTATTTCGTCAGCATCGATTGACAGCTTGCCAGTTGGACTTCCATCAGGATTTGAAATAAACAGGTTGACTTCAGCAGCTCCTTGTGGCTTGCGGCTGCTGCTTCCGCTGAATATCACATCTGCCATCAGGTCGCTTCGTAGGCTTTTGACGCTTTGCTCTCCGAGCACCCATTTTACCGCGTCGACGACGTTGCTTTTACCACAGCCGTTGGGACCCACAACGGCTGTTACTGATGATCTGAAATTAAACTCTGTCTTTTCTGCGAAGCTTTTAAATCCGTTAAGAACGATTTTTTCTAATCTCATCTTTTCATCCTGTTTTAAATCTCTAAGGTCCTATAATAAAATATCTCATAATTGCACAACTACTCTAAGCTAATAATATCTTCCTATGGCGGATTATCGGCCGAAAGGCAGTTTTTTCTTGATAATTAGCCGATTTTGGAAAGGAGCCCGGCTCGAAAATCTGCTGTAATTACTCCTTTGTCGCACATCTGTTTCAAAAGGGCAATCATGTCGGAATACGAAACTCCTAAACCCTGACGTTCTTGCTTATCTTTTGTTAGAGGCTCCTCACAGAGAGTCAGAATAATATCGATGAGGTCAAAGGAGCTTTTCAATTGCAGTATTACATCAGGCCGTCTGGGATGTTTGCGTATTATCGAGACATAATTATCGCCAGGTGAAGCGTTTATTGTTATATTGCCGTCGGCTGACTGTACAAAAATGCTGTCACGACAGTAAATTGGTGCACCGAATAGTACAATTCTTGGCTGACCACTACGAGAAACAAAAATCACTTTATGTTCGGTTTGTGCGGTTTGCTCCAGATAAAAGCTGCGTGCCACGAGTCGTTTTGTTACGGCGAAATCGTTTATTTTTTGCAATTGTTCAAAAGCAGCCAACCTTATGTCAAAATCTTTGTCTCGAAGTAACTTCCGTGATATGGCGGAGACGTCATCACGCCTCGCGGCTGTAGCTATTGCCTGCAAAGCTTCGAGCCTATAAGTGGAGTTCCTATCTATCGCCATCTCCCGAAGCGTTGGTAGGCCCTGGTCACTACCTAAATTTAGCATACATCTGGCTGTTCGCAGCCGGACCTGCTCCTCGGACGAATTTAATAAATTCGATAGTTCTCCAAGACTTTCATTGCCTATGGCTTCGAGAGCGATTTCACTTATATCTTTGTTCGGGGATGAAGCGAGTCTCCCTACTAAGGTCTCGATTCTTTCCTGGGAGGATTCCGGCCGATTATCAAGAAACAGTGTTCTGACCATCTCAGCAAACTGCTGTTTAGTCCCTCTATACTTATCCGGCACGTTCAATTCAATCCGACCAGGTGAGACAGCTTTAGCTGTGCCGTAGCCGAAACGTTCATCTAAACGGTTGCGAATAAGACTGATGACTCTATAATCGGGCTTGCGAATAACCAGGTTTATGGTATTTTCTTCGGCAACCTTACCACCGCCCAATACATACGCAAGTTTTACATCCGACTTGGAGGTGCCGATTTTATCTATGAACAGCGGTCCTTCCGCCTTAGCTAATAACCTTGTACTTATGCCGAAGGTCCCTTTGAGTACAAGCTCGGTACTATATAGCCAGCCGTTTTCCAAGGAGATTGTTTGTGTACCCGGCAGAGTAGTTACTTTCACATCAAAGCTCTGGTTCTTCGATGCTGCTGCAGGTATTACTCCCTCCACATGTACTACAGCGGTGTCATGGCTTTCGATGAATTTGTCAACATCTATACGTTCTGGCAGTTGTGTAAGGATGTATTGTTTTAGATATGTTCTGATTGGAGGGGAGCATTCGGCCGAACCTGTGCCATTAAGACCACCCACTAATCCATAACCTTCTACAGGGATCGATTCCGGCACAATCACGTCGGCCAATATTCCTATTGTAGTGCCCAGCTCTGCAGCCGCTGAAGATTCTTTTGAACTACGATTGGCTCTAAGTATCCTGCCGCAGCCGCTGGTCAGACAGAAGGCGAGTAATGTAGCAAAGAGAAAGGCTTTTTCTTTATTGATCGATTCCATAAGCTTAAATGCCCACAAAGATCTGAAGCTGATCCCGTTGAGTCCGCAATCTTTATCAATTAGTTCACTCCAAATACTATATTTTTCAGTTACTTGCGTCAAGCTTAATTTGCTTGGTACCATCCGTATTTTACCACGCAAAGTGACAACTATAGTGGCGATAGAACAGGCCTATCGCACGCATCGCAAGGATGGCAATAACCTGGGCTATGAGGTCAAGTACCAAATGAGCCGCATCTGCCGCAAGATTTACGCCGATAAATGGCCTGGTTTGCATTTCGACAATACCAGCAATGACAAGTAATGTCACCGCTACCATATACGGCCCAAGCGCCCTGAATACCGGCTTAAAAAGGTAATCAGGCCTTAACAGTGTGATGTCCTTTCCGACCGCTACGGTCAATATTGCTACCGGAAAAAGAAATAAGCCAAGGATAAACAGAGCCAGTAAAAGTAACTGCGGCCCGATTCCTATTTGTTGCATGTTGTCACCGGCCGGACCTTTATTTTGCAGCAGACCAAACGCAATAACAAATGGAATCTGCACAACTGCCATAGTCCACAGAAAGGCAAAAAGCGGCTTAAA
>Ga0315537_1001302_pt1 | contig 19700 bp, 17 predicted proteins | sample SalMarSW160270MG_FD_203091 | JGI IMG/M metagenome (GOLD analysis project Ga0315537, IMG submission 203091) | Salt marsh sediment microbial communities from the Plum Island Ecosystem LTER, Massachusetts, United States - Salt Marsh Sediment SW1602-70 ...
GATACCTGCTTTCACAATTGATGGAAAAGTAGATAAGCTCACAGATGTTCTCGTTCCGGGCAAAATGATTAATATGGGACAATGTGTAGTTGTGGGAGGGGGCCCGGTTACGAACGCCGGCGTTTCAATCCGTCGGCTTGGTGTGAAGACCGAATTAATAGGCAAGATTGGTGACGATGACTTCGGCAAAGAGATACTCAACTGGTATGAAGAGAATGAAGGCCATTTTAAGGGAATTAAAATGGTCGAGGGTGAATCAACATCATATACCATTGCGATTTGTATCCCCGGAATAGACCGTTTTTATCTTCATCATTGCGGTGCAAATGATACATTTGGCTATGATGATATGGATTTCGACCTTGTGCAGCGTTCAAAGCTTATGCTATTCGGTTATCCGCCGTGGATGAGAAAACTTTATGAAAACACAGGTGCCCAGTTAACAAAAATCCTCAAAAAAACCAAAGAACTGGGGACAACAACTGCACTTGACCTTTCACTTCCTGACGTAAATAGTTATGCCGGCCAGGTTGACTGGAAAGCAATCCTTGAGGACTGGGTTCCGCTGTCGGATATTATGGTGCCAAGCGCAGAAGAGCTTTTTTACTTTCTTTATAAAAACGAGTTCCTGGCAAAAAAGGCAAATCTCGGACCCAAAGAAGGCGTGCTCGACCGTATGACTGTAAAAGAAATTTCGAATATGGGAAGGGACTTAATCGAAATGGGCACGGCGATAGCTATGATAAAGTGCGGCCATAGAGGATTATATGTTCGAACCGCCGGCCGGGAACGGCTCAAAAAGTTGGGAGCGGCAGGGTGTTCCGACCTCGAAAACTGGGCCGAGCGTGAGCTTTGGTTTGGCGTTTATCAGGAAGAAAAATTTGTTGGTGCGCTCGGCTCCGGCGACTCGGCAATTGCAGGATTTCTCTCTGCATTTGTCTGGAACCATTCCATCGAGTCCTGTTTGAGATATGCCAATGCCGCCGGAAGTATGAACGTTACCGTTCCCGACGGACTTACATGGAATAAGGGATTCGACGATTTAACAAGGCGGATTGAATCGGGATGGAAGACAAAAGATTTGAAAATCGATGAGCCCGGCTGGAAATATGAGCGTGGTTTCTGGGTGGGACCTGATAACCGTGGTAAATGGGAATCACAAAAGGCATAATACAGGAGATAAAAATGTCAAAAGTAAAAGCAAAAGACGCATTCGTAAAAGGAAGGTTGGCAAAGATGAGTTTGGATGAAAAAGTCGGCCAGCTTTTAACGTTTACCTGGCGCGGAACGATACTGACACCAAGTGGAATAGAACAAATCACAAGACTGCAATGTGGCGGTCTTTGCCTGGAACCATACACGATCGAGACCTGCAAAAATCTTTACTGGGGCAACTCGCAGATAGATAAGAAATTCAAAAAGCCGAAAGGTTATTTCAGTATCTCGAATACGTATTTTAACGGCGGCACTTTTGGCATCAGCATAACGCCGGAAGAGTATACGAAAGCTTTGAATAAATTACAGAAAATTGCAATGAAAAGGCCGTCTCAAATCCCGCTTCATATGACCATTGATTTCGAGGGTGATTTCAAAAACGATTATATGGCAGGCGGTATCAGACAATTTCCGCCTCCAATGGGTATGGCCGCTATCGGCGACGTCAAACTGACTTATAAAATTGGTTTGACCATTGCCAGACAATTAAGTGCTATCGGCGTTACGCAGATGTATTCACCGGTCTGCGATGTGAATATAAATCCCAAAAATCCTGAAATTGGAGTCAGGTCTTTTAGTGACGACCCTGAGATTTGCGCAAAACATGTTGTTGCTTTAATTAAAGGTTTTCAGGACGGCGGGATTGCGGCAACCGCAAAACACTTTCCCGGAAGAGGAGACTCGGCAACCGATGCTCATGATGTGCTGGATATAATAAAAGCCAATAAAAAGAGAATGAAGGAAGTTGAATTATACCCCTTCAAGGCGGCAATCGATGCAGGAGTGAAAGCTGTTATGACGGGGCACTCTGTTTACCCCGCGTATGACGCCAGGTTCCCGACAACATTGTCAGAAAGACTGCTTACAGGGCTATTACGAAATGACTTAGGATTCGATGGTGTTATTGTCTCCGATGCTATTGGTATGGCTGCCATTCTTAAAAAATGGCCTCTTCCGCAAGCCTGCACAATGGCAATAAAAGCGGGAGTTGACACCATACTTTTGAAAGCTGATGACGAATCAAGGTCGCAGTGTTTCTTTGGAATTAAACAGGCCGTTGAAAAAGGCGAGCTTTCCGAAGAAAGAGTCGATGATGCCGTTACTCGTCTTTTAAAAATGAAATATGACCAGGGCCTGTTTGAGACAGCGGGTAAAAAGGACCCGAAAAAAGCGCAAGCTTATGCCAGCAGCAAACAGGTCATAGATTTCTCCTGGGATGTCGCCAAAAAGGCCCTTATCATAATGCGGGACGACAAGAAGCTGCTGCCATTGAAAAAAGACAAGAAAATACTGGTTATTGAGCAGCGCATCCCATACGAATTTGTCGGAAAAGACCCCTATATGCACACGCATATGTTCTGTGAGGCAATGGTAAATCATTTAGTAAATCTTATCCTAATTGACACGGCGTTCTCTGCAACTCAGGAAGAGATTAACGAGTGTCTCGAGCTCGCAAAACAGGCGGACCTCGTGGTTATGACCAATTATTACGCCCGAATCGTAAAATCAGGGAACAATCAGCTGCTCATCAAAAAGCTCAAAGCAGCGAAGCATACGGTTGTTGTCGTGACCAACTATCCTTATATAGAAGGCACTACAAAAGAGGCCGATGCCGTCGTCTGTAATTTCAGCGGCACACCTGATTCCATAAGAGCTTCAACCGACCTGCTTTTCGGAAAAATTAAGCCTTGCCCGACAACTAAATTACCCGTAAAACCTGATTCTCAGCAAGCAGTTTCAGCTAAAAAGCTGAAAGTGCCGAAGCGACATCCTTTAGGTTTGTCATATTGTTAGAAATGAATAGAATCCGGGGCTTTCTTCCTATATAAAAAGAATCTGACTCAAAATAAATGATTACCGCCGGATACGGGCCAAAATTTGAATGATTAAGGAGAAAATGTTAGATGCCAAAAGGTATTAGATTAAAAATAAGCGACATCTTTACAATTTCAGGAGCACAGATATCACGTATTTATGATGAAAATAAAATGAAGGTTCATTTTCAGGGAATGTCAAAAACCCTTCAATTTCCTCACACCATTGCCCTTCAGGGCGCTCCGACCTGCTCGATAGGTATATCTCCCGATGGTTTATACAATAGACTTAATGACGCCGGCAGACTGATTTTATTAAATCAAAACGCAATTCAATTTGCATCTGCGCCATTTGTCCGCATCGATGATAAATTCGTTATGCTCACCAGAAGAAATCCCGCGGCGGTAGAAGGGCCCGACGATATACCCGCCTTGAAAAATTATTACCATCCTCATATATCCGAAAAGCATATCTCAATTTCTATTGCCACACCTTTACTGGAAATGACATACAAATTAGGCACGGTCAGTGTGATAAGAAGAATGATTTCTCCTTTTCTATCCGGAGATGCACAGGCCCTAATGCCCGTTGGCGTAGAAGAGTATGAAGTAAAGAATAATGCAAACAAAGCCCGGAAAATTACTTTAGTAATACCCCGCCCATCTCTCGTAAACCTACAGGAAAAGGAACTAAAGCCAACGGACCAGGATACTGTTTATATATGCTCAACGCCGGTGAAAGGCCATTTGCATAAAGATTTTAGAGATGCCGGCATAAGAGGGGTGGTTATGGGGAGTAAGGAATGCCGGGACAGGATGGTTATAGCTGTTCCGGTAATTAAAGGCGTAGAAATAGATACACAACCTTATTTTTGCTTAAATCGGCTTAAACAGGATTTATTGCTGAATGACGATGGAAGTTTTTACGAGAAGAGAGGGCCTATTCTTAATCAGGATTATGGAGCAGCCATCAGCCTTACTTTTAAATTAAAGCCGCAAGCAACCATAAAGATACCAGTTGCCATAGTGTTGGATTTCCCGCAACAGCGGTTTATTGACGGGAAAAAATTTGAACGTAAATACGTCAAAAGTTTTAAGGATAATAAAAGCAGGGCAGTGGATATGGTAAAAATTGCCCTAAATAATTATCCTAAATGGCTGAACCGGACAATAGCCATCCAGAGCCGGATATATGAACAGATACAGAACAACCCCTCCTATAAAAATGACAGGATGGGTGCCTTAAGATTAGTCAGACTGATTTTAAACGAATTTAGTTTTCCATTGTCAAATGCCGCAGTCTGGATTGAGGACAGGGGAGGCAATGACATTGCCAGATTCCTCGAATGTTTCGATTACGCCTACATCAATCCCTCGGATGTTGACTGGTATTCGATGGTAATGCTTATACTCTTTCCTCACATAGAAGAAGAGCTTTGTCAAAGTTTCATAAACTCGATTCTCGCAGAAGACCTGACAGAGCGGTATTACCATCTCCATGCGTCTTTTACTGAGGCCAGGCAGCATTTCGAGAGCTATCCAGAAGAATACGAAGGCATGTCGCTGACCCAGATAAAAGATACTTTTAAGATTAAAGGCAGCGTGGCACATGATTTAGGCGCTTTGCCGAAAGGCCATGCCCTGCGTAATGTCAGCGATTACACCTGGTACAATAATAATTACTGGGTGGACCTTTTTCCCAAACTGGCCTTAAGAGTCCTGCGCAACGTTAAATTCACTGGTAATACCGATTTTCTAAAGAAGAACTGGAAGACGCTTAAATTCGGATTCGAATTTCTGAAAAAGCTTGACATAGACGGAGACGGAATCCCTGAAGGCAATCCCGGCGAAGTCAAAAATACCTTTGATAATCTAACCCTGTTCGGCGTAGATGCCTATGATGCAACTATTTTTATGGCCGGCTGTCGAGCAATGGTTGGAATGGCAGAATTGATGAAAGACGAATCCGTCCGGAAAAAATACGAAAAGGCCTTTGAAAAAGCCGCCGTAGAATTTGAGAAATTATGGACAGATACGAAAAACAGCAGAGGCAAAAGACCCCAGTATTACATCACCTGCTATGACCCTGTTACAGGAAAAACGAACACGGATGTCTGGACCAACCAATTGGATGCCCTGTGGTCATTGATAGCAATGGGAGAAGAGCCTTTCATCTCTGATGACAGGGCCAGAAAAATCCTCAGGACAATTTACACGAATAACCGGACGCTGATGGGCTGGGCCATGTGCCGGACAGAGGATGGGCAGGCAGTAGAATCGGAACAGGGACAAGACGTCTATACAACGTCCAATTATGTTTTTGCACAGCTTCTCGATTATTATGGCCTGGTCAAAGAGAGCAAAGAAGTATATAAGGCGATGGATAAGGTTATTTTCCAGTATGCGAATTCATTGATATCCCCGGACAACCTAAGGGCTGAATTAGAAAAAGAAGAGGGAGAATTAACCGAAGGGCCTCACTATATCGTAGCCGCTTATCCTAGGCCGGGCGCCGTATTAACGCATATAATGATACAATTTATTAAGGAACTTCAACAGCGAACGAAAACTACAAAAATAGACTCTAAGCGATTGAATTCGTTTGTAAGTGCTTTAATGAAGTAAGCAGTGCGGCAAAACCAGCTTTAGAAATCCTTGAAGTTGCTCATCCATTCAGGCCAAATGGGCATTGCGGCGTTTATATCAAATTTCCGATGCTCGTTTATTTGCCATAGGGCACAATCGCAAATCCGTGTCTATATAGTATGGCTCAAGGAATTTCGTCCACATTAACTTATTCCAAATACGCATCTTACAGCCACAATCAGTTTGAAAAAGGGTCATCATCAGTGGTTTTTTGTTGACAGAGAAATGATTTATTTATAATATAGCACCCTCAAAGACGAATATTTATAAAGTTGCCTTAACTTGAAACAAAGAGCAGCTACTGATAATGCAAATTACACGACTGTTATGGAGACATTTCGATGTTTAAGGGAAAAACTTTCGCAGTAGTTCTATTAACGGTAATTTTTATTGCTAACGCAGGTTTTACCCAAACCCTTGAGGAGAACTGGAATGACTTTCTGCATTATACGAAAATCGGCAGACTCGATTTGGCCAAGGGATATGCACAGGTGATTCTGGAAAGCAATCCCGACCCTGCGCAATTGATGGAATTAAGCAAAGACAACCCGGCTGGCTACGAGATTTTGTTAATGGTCATTGATTCTGCGCCGGACGCCGAGCTCGTGGAGCTCAGTAAAAAAATTATCGGAATTATCGAGCAGGGCAGATTCACTCATCGGTCTGAAGCAAGGATTATTGCCGAAGAGATAAGAAGACTTTCAAGCACCGACCGGGGCTGGCTTATGGCGGTCCAACGGCTCCGTAACGCCGGTGAATATTCGATACCGTATATGCTCGATGCGATGTCCGACCCACCCCGAAAGAAGGAATATCCTAATATCGCAAGAGCGCTTCCGCAAATCGGCAGAGATGCAATAAGACCGCTCACCGCCGCTTTGCAGACAAAAAATACAGCGATTAAAGCTGAGATAATAAGGGCGCTGGGAAAAATCGGTTACACACATTCGCTGGCATATCTAAAATACATTACCGAAAACGATGAATCAGCCGAGCTTCGGAGCTTGGCCGCTAACAGTATCCAGCAAATTGACCCGGATGCCCTGAAAGTCCCGGCAGCACATTTATTCTACCAGCTTGCCGAACAATACTATTACTATGCCGAATCATTAGCACCGGCAGAAATGGCGGACTTTGCAAATATATGGTTCTGGGATCCTGTCGAGCAGCAGTTAGTATTGGAGGAGGTTGACAGGAGTTACTTTTACGAGCTTATGGCGATGCAGGTATGCGAGTGGTCGCTCAGGGCCGCTCCGAGCTTCGGCCAGGCGATAGGCCTATGGCTGGCGGCTTTCTTCAAGGCCGAGTCCGCTGGCATTGATATGCCCGATTATTTTGGCCCCGGTCATGCTGATGCGCTCGTCTATGCAACAACAGCAGGGCCGGAATATCTACATCAGGCCCTTGCGAGAGCCATCAGGGATAATAATGCCTATGTCGCACTGGGCGCCGTCGAGGCACTGGCAACAACAGCCGGTGAGAAAACCCTGTTTTATCAAATCGGCGTAGAGCAACCACTTATACAGGCACTTTCTTTTAACAGCAGAGCCGTTAGATATAGTGCAGCAATAGCAATAGCTGAAGCAGGCCAAAAAAAGAAGTTCCCTGAAAGCAAGTATGTAGTTAGAAATTTAGCAGAGGCCCTGGTAACCAACCCTCAGTCGGCCAGTGGTGATGTTTATATATGGAACGAAGAATTAGCCGATACATACGCACTGCGTTCGGCTAAAGCTATGCTCAAGGTAGCGGAGAGCCGAAATCTCGTCATTGATTTATCTCCTGCCCAGGGCGTTCTTATAAAAGCAATAAATGATAATCGTCCTGAAATCCAGACTCTTGCCGGCCGGATTCTGGCCTATCTTGACAGTCCTAACGCACAGCGGGCAATCGCCGTAATGGCCCTTAGCAGCCGCAATAGTGCCGATGTCCGGATTGCAGCCTTTGAATCACTGTCCATCTCAGCAAAACTGCATGCCAATATGCTGATGGAGCAAATGGTCGACGGAATTTACGAGCTTATCAGCTCAGGAGAAACCGACACCGAGCTACGCAGTGCCGCCGCTGCTGCATACGGTGCGCTCAATCTGCCCAGCCAGAAGGTAAAAGACCTCATCCTCGACCAGGCCCATAGCTAATAAAAAGCGAAATCATCAAAGCGGGACGCATCTGCTGCAACGCCTTTTGTACACGGGGGCATTTTTTGTAATTAAATCCGCCCTTATTGACTTTTAGCCTGCAAAATACTACAATACTGTGTTTTAGTAACTCACAAGAAAGGTATGATGAAGTGGATGGTATATTGCTAACAAGCTCCGGATATTATACTTGGGTCGTTGTCCCCTTTCTTATTTTTATCGCCCGAATAGCTGACGTCAGCATTGGAACGATTCGTGTCATATTTGTCTCGAGGGGATTCAAATATCTTGCACCTGTTGTCGGATTTTTCGAGATTATAATCTGGCTTCTTGCAATCGGTCAGATTATGAAGAACCTTTCCAACCCTATGTGCTATATCGCCTATGCTGGCGGCTTTGCGATGGGTAACTATATGGGGATTTGCATAGCAGAAAGATTGTCATTGGGGATGGTTCTCGTACGAATCGTTACCAAAAAAGACGCCGTGTCATTATTAGAGCATCTTAAATCTAAAGATTACGGAGTTACCAGTGTTGACGGCCAGGGGGCTTCCGGCGATGTAAAAGTTGTTTTCACAATCGTACCCAGGCGGGAGGTTAAGCCGATAATCGAGCTGGTAAAAAAGTTCAATCCGAATGCTTTCTACACCATAGAGGAGGTAGGTTTTGTAGAAAGCGGCATATTTCCAGTTAGACAAAGCTGGCATGAATCTACCTTGCTTAAGATATTTAAACCGTTTAGAAAAGGAAAATAGACACAATTTCAGAGCAACGGATGTTCTAATGAAGCGAGAAATAAAGAATACCAGGTAAGTACTGTTGCAGGAAGGCAACGCTCCTTCAGGAAGGTCGAGTCTATGTTAATATATATCCTGATGATAATCGGCTTCGGCGCCGTGGTCGCAGGGGCGCACTTTCTGGTCGATGGAGCCGGGTCTCTGGCAAGAAAACTAAAAGTATCCGACCTTGTGATTGGCTTGACAGTGGTTGCATTCGGGACATCGCTTCCGGAATTATCCGTGAACATAGTTTCAAGCATTCGGGGCAGTTACGGAATTACTCTTGGCAATATAATTGGAAGTAACATAGCAAATATTTTGCTCATTCTTGGTATTAGCGGAGTCATTTTTCCGTTAGCAGTAACCAAAGGGACGGCCTGGAAAGAGATACCGTTAAGTTTGCTTGCAGCTCTGTTGGTGGGCGTTTTGGCCAACGACGGATGGATAGATGGTGTCGGCTTTTCGGCTTTAACAAGGATAGACGGCTTGGTATTGATTGCTTTTTTCATCGTGTTTATTTATTACACTTTCGGTATTGCTCATAATGCTACAGGATTAGGGGAACATATACCCGGGAAAAAACATAAGATTCCGGGGAGCGTGGGCTTCATAGTATTGGGGCTGTTTCTCTTAATTATTGGCGGCAGGTGGATTGTCAAAGGGGCGGTGGTGCTGGCCGGCTTATTAGGCGTCAGCGAGACTACAATCGGCTTAACGATAGTCGCAGTAGGAACCTCGATTCCGGAATTGGCCACCTCTGCAATGGCGGCATACAAAAAGAATGCAGAATTGGCCGTTGGCAATGTGGTAGGTTCCAATATCTTTAATATCTTTTTCATCTTGGGGATTAGCTCGATTATCAGGCCTATAAAATTCGAAGCTAAAGCCAATATAGATATTATGGTGCTGATAATTGCCAGCCTGCTGTTGTTTTTCAGTATGTTCACAGGAAAAAAGAAGGTTTTGGACAGGTGGGAGAGTGTGCTTTTTTTAATAATTTATTCGGCATATATTTTCTTCGTCATCGTTCAACCAATGAGAATCTGAACAGCGACAGGGGATATTTCGTAAGTATGTGTTTAATTAAGGAATATAAAGGAATTGCGGTGTTTTGAGTATGCTTAAGAATATTTTGCTTTCATTTATACCGATATTTGTGGCTATTGACGCCGTGGGGGTACTGCCTATATTTGTTTCACTGACACAGGGAATAGACCGGCAGCAAAGAATAAAAGTAATTGTTCAATCTATGCTTACAGCCGTGTGCCTGGCGGTTGGATTTATATTTCTTGGTAAAGGGGTTTTCAGGATACTGGGCATAACTATTGGAGATTTTATGGTGGCAGGGGGAGCAATACTTTTTTGCCTGGCCATAATCGATATTATAAACCCTGTCAAGCGAAGACGAATACCGGGCCATGAACTTGGGGCTGTTCCCCTGGGGACGCCCTTGATTGTGGGCCCGGCAGTATTAACTACTTCACTGATAATAATCTCGCAATACGGATTATTCGCTACGCTTATATCCGTTCTGGCAAATATTCTGTTGGCAGGTATAATTTTTAGTGTATCATCTTTTGTGATGAAGGTTTTAGGCGAAGCCGGCTCGAAGGCCCTTTCGAAAATAACGAGCCTGCTGCTGGCGGCAATAGCAATAATGTTAATAAGGAAGGGCTTAGTAGAGCTTATTCAACAGATTTGAGGTTAAATGTAGTAAATTTATGGAAGAGAAGATCGATAAAACTATCATCCACGAGCTATTCACCAGGCATCCGGATAATCCCATTTTGTCGGTGAAGGATTGGCCTTATGCCGCCAATTCGGTTTTTAACGCCGCTGCCGCTGAAATGGATAACAAAATACTTCTACTTGCTCGAGTGGAAGATTTCAGAGGCATTTCGCATCTTACTGTAGCCAGAAGTGAAAACGGTGTTGACGAATGGGAAATAGACCCCCAGCCAACATTAAAACCGGAACCGGAACAATATCCGGAGGAACTTTGGGGTATTGAGGACCCGAGAATTACCTGGCTCGAAGAACTCAGGCAGTGGGCCATAACATACACGGCATTTTCCGAAGGCGGGCCTCTGGTATCATTGGCGACGACAAAGGACTTTAAGACATTTCAGCGATTAGGGCCGGTGATGCCTCCGGAAGACAAAGATGCAGCACTATTTCCCGTTCGTTTTGATGGCCGCTGGGCAATGCTGCATCGTCCTGTCGCAAAAGTAGTAGCAATCGAAGCTCATATCTGGCTTTCTTTTTCGCCTAATCTCAAGCATTGGGGCGAACATCTGGAGGTGATTCAGGCCAGGCGCGGTGCGTGGTGGGATGCCAACAAAATCGGGCTTTCTGCCCCGCCTATGCAAACTCCAGAAGGGTGGCTGGTGTTGTATCACGGCGTCCGTACCACTGCATCGGGCTCTATTTACAGGCTGGGTCTTGTATTGCTTGACCTCGAAGACCCAAGGAAAGTTATTCGCAGGTCTGATGAATGGATTTTTGGTCCAAAAGCTTCTTACGAGCGTGAAGGTGACGTGGATGACGTAGTCTTTCCCTGCGGGTGGATAAATAAAAATGGAAAGATTTTGATGTATTATGGTGCTGCGGATTCTCGCATCTGTCTTGCCACTGCAAATTTGAAAGACTTAACCGACTTTGTAATGCAGTCCCCACGAACAGGAAAATAGTCCGTATGATTCAGTCGAAGACATTTCAGTACATACATCAAGGCAGTAACTGTGCTGTAATAGTAGCTCATCCCGATGATGAAACACTATGGGCGGGCGGAACAATACTTTTACACCCCGACTGCAACTGGACAGTGATTACCCTTTGCAGAAAAAGCGACTCCGACCGGGCACCTAAATTCATTCGAGCGATTGAGCAGCTAAACGCAACCGGAGTAATAGGAGACCTTGATGACGGGCCGGAACAAACACCACTACCTTTACGGCAAATACAGGAAACGATTATTGAATTGCTGCCATCGTACAGGTTTGACCTTATCATAACTCATGGACTATGGGGAGAATATACTCGACACCTAAGACACGAGGAATCAGGCAAGGCAGTGATGGCGCTGTGGGAAAGTGAAAGATTGTCCGCAAAACAAATATGGAGGTTCGCCTACGATGATAGCAGCGGAAAGCATCTTCCACGGGCTGTCAAGGATGCGGATTTGCAAATAGAACTACCGGAGGAAATCTGGCAGAAAAAATATGATATTATTACCAAAGTGTACGGTTTTAGCACAGATAGTTTCGAGGCACAAACAACACCGCGTGAAGAAGCATTCTGGATTTTTAAACACAGGTAAAAAGTTTACTAAGAACCTTATAAAGGAGCATAAAGAAAATGAAAGTGTTAGCGATGTATGATTATCCTCCTTCTCCCGCGGGGCTGGCCACGCAGGGGAACTTGTTACACAGAGGTTTAGAGCAAATCGGCGTAGATGTTCATTCCGTTCACTTTGAATCCGCTCAGGAAAAAGAGTGGTACTACCGATGGTTTGAGCCGGATGTAGCAGTAGGCGTTGGCTATTGGGGTCATACTCCATACCTGGTCCTGCATCCACAGCGATATGGCATTCAGTCAATACCCTGGCTGGTTGCGGATGGATATATGGGTGACTACCACGAAATTTTAAATTCCCTGCCTTTAATCATGGTAACTTCCAGATGGGTTAAAAAGATATATGTTCGCGACGGACTAAAGGGAGAAAACATCGAGGTGCTTCATGTTGGCTGTGATACGGACTCCTTCATACCGCGAGATAAAAATGACCCAAAGGTAGCAGCCGTCCGTGAGGCGCTCGGCGTAGCACCCGACCAGATAATGATTCTCACCATAGGAGGCGATGCGGCATCAAAGGGCGCTCAGGAGGTAATGCAGGCACTATCATTGATAGATACAAAGGCACCGGACTGGAAATATGTTTGCAAGGTCTGGCCACAGCCGCGAACAGAGCAGCAAAACCTACAGGATGTGCAGCTTGCCACCCAGCTTGGTATTGAAAAAAATGTGGTTTTCACAACTAATGTTATCTCCCGCAACTTTATGCCTTATCTTTTAGCAGCTTGTGATATTTATGCAGCACCGTCACGTCTGGAGGGTTTTGGGATGATTCAAGTTGAGGCCAATGCCTGTGGCAAGCCGGTAATAGGAATTAAAGCGATGGGGATGCTTGATACTATGGTTCATGGAGAAACTGCGTTTTTGGCCAATATAGCACAAGAGGTAAGACTGAGAGAAACAACGCTGGACCAGGAGTCCGGCCACGAGCAGGGACATCGCATTGTTTTCAAAAGCCCGCGGATTGTGGATTACCGCGCCAGCATTCACGATATATCAAGTTACCTTATGCAGCTGATGCAGGATGTCGAGCTGCGCAAGAAAATGGGCGAAGCCGGCACGAAAAGAGCTGTGGAAAACTATGACTATCGTGTTATAGCCAAAAAATTTGTCGATATTGTCTCGAAACGACTTGGAATCTCATAAGTATGGAAAAGACAGAACGAATTTTGATAGACCAGGCCAGGCAGGCCGCAACAGAAGTGCTGCTTCATAATGCCCATGGCTCATACCGCGGACTTCCACGTGCAGCGGGCTGGGGATACCCGGAACCATATACCCGCGACATTATGATTTCAACACTTGGAATTCTGACAACGGGAAATAAAAAATTGATGAAATCTCTGCGTCGCTCTATGGAAACAGCAGCCAGCAACCAGAGCCGATTGGGTCATATACCTTCATTGGTTCATGACCCGAGCGACCGTGGGTCAAGCGACTGCACTCCATTGTTTCTTATGGCAGTAGCGCTCTTTCGACAAATAACAGGAGAACATAATTTTCTCGAAGAAGCAGTCAATAAAGCGATGGTCTGGATGGAATACCGAAGCCCATCCGACCGTGTTATCGTTGACCAGCTTCCGACCAGCGATTGGCGAGACGAGCAATGGGTTTTTGGTTACGGCTTGTATGTGAATACTATTGTGTATATTTACCTGCGTCTGCTCGGTCAGGATGAGCGGGCAGAAAGACTCAGAGAGGCAATGGGCCGCTTCACCGTTAAAGGAGACAAGCAGAACCGACACATACACGAGGGCCTGGTGTTGAGGAATAAACCATATTATGCGTTGTGGTCGTACAAGGTTTATAGAAGTGAACGTTTTGACCTTTTGGGCAATAGTCTTGCAATTCTCTCAGGCATTGCCTCGCCTTCGCGGGCGCGTCAATTGATTACCTGGATAGAGACAGAATGTGAAGCATTAAGGAAAAACGAGGACCTCGCTGTTGACCTGCCGCCTAACTTTTTTCCCTATGTAAGACCAGAAGACCCGGATTGGCTGCCGAGATACAAAAAATACAATCAACCCGGTGAATATCATAACGGCGGCGTATGGCCCTTTATATGCGGATTTTACGTAGCTGCTCTGGTTGCTGCTAAAAGATACAATCTCGCTGAGAAGAAGCTCATTGCCCTTGCAAAACTCAATCGGCTTACGCGTGTGGCAGACGTGGAATTTGGTTTTAACGAATGGCACCGGGCACAGGATGGAACACCTCAGGGTGAGGATTGGCAAAGCTGGTCGGCGGCAATGTTTCTGTATGCTGCTGCCTGTGTTCAAGAACAAAGAACTCCTTTCCTCGATGAGGTTCGAGATTTACATGAGTATAATAACAGTGATAATAGTCCGAATTTAGCGCAGGATTAATTCGGTAACCGGTAAACACAAGCAGCAAACACTATGAGAACCTACTTCGATTGTATCCCTTGCGCCATTCGTCAGGTGCTTGACTCGGTCAGGTTGACGGCAAACGATGAAAAAATCCACGATCAGGTCCTGCACAAGACCCTTAGATTGGCCGGTGAGCTGGACTTTCGGCAAAGCCCGCCGACAATGGCCCAAAAAACACATCGGTATATTCGAGAACTAACCAGCGTAAAAAACCCATATCTTGAGCTTAAAAACCGATTCAACAAGTCGGCACTACAAATGTATCCAGAATGGAATATGCTCAGGTGGCCGGTCTGACCAATTCGGTAAAGGTTATCGAAAATGGCTCAGATGCTCCCGGCACCATCCTAAAAAGCTGCTCAGAATCGTTTCGACGCCGATTTGACAAGGTGGATTTGGTCATCGCAAAGGGGCAGGGTAACTTCAAGATATTAAATGATATCGATAAAAACGTGTCCTTTATGCTCATGCCGAAATGTATGGTTCTTGCCCGGCATCTGGACTGTGAAATCGGCAGTCTGGTGCTGAAAAATTCAGATACTGGGGGATAATGTGCTATTTTTTACAGAATTAGCATACTTTAGTATTGACCTTTGGCTGAAAATAGCATAGATTTGCGGTTTCGTATTTTGAATGGCTTGAATAGATTGTGTTGGAAGAGTTAGTTAAATGCCAAAGCAGAAAACCCATAAGGGATTAGTCAAAAGGTTCAAGATAACCGCAAAAGGCAAAATTAAGCGCAGACGCGCCGGCAGCGGTCATCTTATGAGCGGCAAAAACGCCAAACGCCGAAGACGAATAAGAGGCTCAGCCATTATAACTTCCAAGGCGGCCAAAGTTATTAAAACGCGAATGGCATAAAATCTCAATTAGCAATAAAAAGCGTCTTACAATATAATAATTTATCAAACGAGCTTGCTTCTCGGCTTATGTTTTCAATCATTCAGCTGCCGCCAGCAAGCGTAAAAGAACAGAAATTTTCAAAGGAAAGCTGAAATGCCAAGAGTCAGAAAAGGCGCTGCAAGGCGCAAGGCAAAGAAACGAATCCTCAAAGCGGTAAAAGGGCACCGTGCTTCCGCCGGTCATTTGTATCGTCTGGCTAAAGAGGCCGTTGTGCGGGCAGGGGTTAACGCACGTATCGACAGAAAGCGGCGAAAGAGGGATTTTCGCGGTCTGTGGATTACACGCTTGAGCGCGGCCTGCCGTCAGCGGGGTATAAGATACAGCCAGTTTATCAACGGCCTTAAAAAAGCAAATATCCAGTTGAACCGGAAAATGCTCAGTGAAATTGCAATAGCCGACCCTGCAGGTTTTGATACTATCGTTGAAGCTGCAAAAGCTGCAGAAAAATCGTAAAGTGTGATTTGAGTTTTCTGTTACAAACCGCAAAAAATGGCATACAAAAAATGCTCGAGCAATTCGAAAAAATCGGTAAAGACGCCCTTATAGAGCTGCAAAAAGTAACCGACCTGAAGCAGCTGGAAGATTTCCGCATAAAATATTTAGCCCGCAAGGGTGAGATTACCCAGATGCTCAGCCGGATAGGTAGGTTCCCGCCGGAACAAAAACCACAGGCAGGGCAGCTCGCAAACAGGATTAAAAAGGAAGTTACCGAGACATTCGAGCAGCGAAAAGAGACCCTGTTGCAATCGCAGGAGCAAACACGCGAGCTAACAGATATTACTCTGCCGGGAAAACCGGTGCAAATCGGTAAAATGCACATCATCACGCAAACCTTAAATGAGCTGCTGGAGATATTCGGCCGAATGGGCTTTGCCGTCGCATACGGCCCCGAGGTCGAGGACGAATGGCATAATTTTGTCGCACTGAATATTGGCCCGCAACACCCGGCAAGGGACCCTCTGGATAATTTCTATATTGAAGACAACATCCTGCTGCGAAGCCAGACATCAACAATCCAGATTCGGGTTATGGAAAAGCAAAAGCCCCCCATTCGTGTTGTCGCACCGGGCAGGGTCTATCGGCCGGACACTGTAGATGCGACACATATGTTTATGTTCCACCAGCTCGAAGCGCTCGTTGTTGACGAAGGCGTTAGTATGGTGGATATGAAGACCACGATTGAGCAGTTTATTCACGCCTTTTTTGGGCGCGAAACGAATTGGCGGTTTCGTCCGAGCTTTTTCCCGTTTACCGAGCCAAGTGCTGAGGTTGATTTGCTGCTGAAAGACAAAAGCGGCAAAGAAAGCTGGACGGAGATGGGCGGCTGCGGGATGGTTGACCCGAATGTTTTCGACGCAGTCGGAATCGACAGCGAAAAATATACCGGCTGGGCGTTCGGCTTCGGCATCGAGCGCTTAGCGATGCGAAAATACGGCATAACAGATATCCGCCTGTTTTTCGAGAACGACCTGCGATTCCTCGAACAATTTTAATTTTTCTAACGGAGATGACTGAAACCGTGAAAACATCACCGATTTTTGAAAGGGTAAAAAAGTGAAATACGCAAAAATCCTGGCAGTTTTAGTTCTGGCTTTGGCAAGTGTAGCCAATGCCACCGACCCTAATCTTGTCGGCTGGTGGAAGCTCGATGATACATCCGGTCCTAACGCCGTTGATTCGTCCGGCAAGGGTAACAATGGCACGCTGGTAGGCAGCCCTCAGTGGGTAGCCGGCCATATAGATGGTGCGCTGCGATTCGATGGCAATGAATTTGTGAAATTGCCCATCGGCTCTGTCATTAATTCGCTGGATGAGGCCACTTTTGCGATATGGGTGAACTGGTCTGGCAGACCTGACCCGAATGCTGGCGGCTGGCAGCGGATTTTTGATTTCGGCACAAACACAGGGAATTATATATACCTTTGTCCCAGCACAGGTGAAGCTAACGCGGCAATGCGAGTGGCAATTGTGGCAGATAACAATATATGGGATGAGTTCGATGCGAGGGTCGACGGGAACAGCATCGCACTGCCTACCGGCTGGCACCATATAGCCGTTACTGTCAGCAAAAGTTCACAGACTATGATTATGTATCTCGATGGTAAAATTGTCGGCTCAAAAACCTATTGCACCAACGCTGTGAGCGACCTCGGCGTTACTACCAACAACTGGCTTGGTAAATCACAATATAATGACCCGAACTTTAAGGGTTCTTTGGATGATTTCCGCATCTATAACCGCGTGCTGTCAAAGAATGAGATAAAGGCTTTACTCCCCCAGACCGAGAAGAAGGAAACGGCCCCAGAAATGCCTGCTGGTTAACAACGTCTATGCAGATTAGCTCTATGATTTTTGGTTTAAACTCTACGATGACGCTATTTCAGGTGCGCAGCAAGATACCGCAGTTGCAGTAAACGGCCTGGGTTTCTTCTGACCAATTCTAATTCCCACAGTTGCGTAGATGTCCTGTGTCATTTTATTGAGTCATCAAGAGGCAGGCCAAGCTTTTTATATAATTCTCTTCGGCCTGCTTTATCGCCTTCAATCGTCGCTTTCGCATATTCAGCTACTTCTTTTGCCCTTGCCCGCGGAACCACTACGACGCCATCACCATCGGCAACGATAATGTCGCCCGGCTCAACCAACACGCCGCCGCAAACAATAGGGCGGTTGACGGACTCGATTTCATTCCGGCCTGGGCGAATACCTCGGCCCACCTTTCTAAAATAAAGGGGCACTTTTTCAATCGCTATCTCATCCGTATCACGAGCGGTGGCATTGGTAATAACGCCAACGCATCCTTTCAGCTTCCAGCCCATAATGTTGTTCGAGCCAATTGAGCCGACATCAGCATCGGGGGCGTCATCGATAAGAATGGCAGTACCTTTACGAATGAGCGGGACAAACGGCTCACTTGAGAGCTTGTCATACCAATTGCCCACCCAGCGGTCAAAATCTTTAGTCTCCGTAAATCGGGCAGGTGGCTTATTTGTCGGGACGTAGCGAACGGTCAGAGCAATACCAACAAAACGATGGTTGAAATGCTCGGTATCTTTCCACGCGGCGTGAATCTCAGGCGACATCAGCCCGATATTGTGCAAACCGACCCTGTCCATCCCATCGGTAACATCAGCGACTCGCAGACCCTCAAAAAGCTTAAGGATTTCCTGGTCCTGCTCAGCAGAATAAACCTTTGTCGGAATGAAATTTTTGCCTGCCCGTAATTCTTCACCGGTCGGCTTGATTTCCCGCATATCTGAATTCGGCTCTTTATCGCCAGCCAAAGCAAACATCGAATAACCCAATAATCCCAGTGATGTTACAAATGCCAATCTAAATATTGTTTTTGAAGTTTTCATTTTTGGCTCCTGTATTTATCAAAGTAATGCTTCGGTTAATATACGAATACAATACTATAACCCGTTCCTGCTCCAGTTCAAGACAAAAAGACGCAGACATAGTAATTTGGGCAGCTTAGCAGGGATGCATTGGCGGTAAGGGAAATTATTGATTATTTTGTAATGTATGATAAATTAAAATAATAGAGAAAAAAGAACGGTTTATAAACCAAATACGATGATTAAAATAGGAAAAGACAAATATATTTCTGAGGATGAGCTCACTTTCAAGGCCTCTCGCAGCAGCGGCCCCGGTGGACAGAATGTCAACAAGGTCAACTCCCGAATAACGCTTCTTTACGATTTGGCTGACTGTGAAAGTTTTTCCGATGAACAGAAGCGACTAATAGCTAAACGCCTTGCAAGGCGAGCTGATAAAAACGGCGTAATAAGGGTTGTCTCACAGAAATATCGAACTCAGAAAGCAAACCGTGAAGCCGCCGTCGAGCGATTGCAGCAGTTATTAACAGATGCCCTGCGAACAAAATCCATTCGGAAGAAAACAAAGATGCCCTACTCAGCCAAACAAACGCGATTAAAAGAAAAAAAGAAACGAAGCTTGTTAAAACAACAAAGAGCCAAGAAAAAATGGACGGAGGATTTTACAGAATAAGCTGCATTTTCCAAAGTGGGAAATTTGAGGGCGCAAATCTACTTTGTTTTAGCTATCAAGACGCTAAGAATATGATTGTTCTCTTATAACCTTGCGATTTTTTGGCTGAATTTTCTGCGGCCCTGCGACCTACCCAGTTAATGAAAACTGCATACTAACCGCCGGCATAACATCAGGAACTGGCTTCGTTAATCTTCAGCGACTCATCGATGTCATAAACATCAGGTCCTGTGTAGAGGCGAAACGAACGAGCAGGTCTTCCTCTGAGCGCCCCGATAATTCTATCCTGGCAGCGAACGACTCTGCCTTCAACCGAAAACCAGGCGCACCTCCAATTGCAGTTTGCGTCACGTATCGGGCAAATAATAGGGTCGTTCTTCTCATCCGTGAGGAAACCCTGATCCGAAAATTTAACAGCCTTATACTTTGCAACCATAATCCACCGCTCCCCAT
>Ga0315537_1001304_pt1 | contig 19690 bp, 17 predicted proteins | sample SalMarSW160270MG_FD_203091 | JGI IMG/M metagenome (GOLD analysis project Ga0315537, IMG submission 203091) | Salt marsh sediment microbial communities from the Plum Island Ecosystem LTER, Massachusetts, United States - Salt Marsh Sediment SW1602-70 ...
GATGTGCTCGATGCCCTCACCCTCCTGGTCCAAGCCAAGACCAACTATTATAGAGCGCTCAGCGATTACAACATCGCCAAGGCCCGCCTGGCCAGGGCCACGGGTGGGATGTAAGGAAGGGGACATGAGATGAAGCAATGGGTCATATGCACGTGAGGCCTTTATAGGGTGTTCGTGCAACACGCATGTCATTGTCGGGAGGCTCTATGGATACAAAGGTGAAAATGAGATATGCCGTAGGAATACTCATCGCGTTGATCCTTGTGCTCATTGCCGTGGTATTCGGCAAGCTTACTGCACCAAAGGGGCAACGCGTGCAACAGGCCTCGGCGGTGCGGGTGGAGGTGATGGAGGTCAAACGGGAGCGGATCCCTGATGCCCTGACCTTTACGGGAGATCTGCAGCCGGAACAAAGGGCCACCATTACCGCCAACGTGTCAGGTCTCCTCGAGCGCATGCAGGTCCAGGAGGGGGATTACGTGGAGGAAGGCGCAGTCCTGGCCAAGATCGAGCAGGACGACTATCTCCTCGCCCTCCAGGCCGCTGAGGCCACCATGACTGAGGCAGCAGTGAGTTTGGAACTGGCCAAAAAGGACCATGAGCGCTTTTCCCAGCTTATCGACAAGGGGGTCATCGCCCAGCAGCGGTATGATCAGGTCAAGGCAAACTATCAATTGGCCCGGGCTCGATATCAATCGGCGCAGGCCGCCCTGAAACACGCACAGAAACAGCTGGCCGATACCCTTATCAAGGCCCCCTTTGAGGGCTTTATCACGGCCCGGTTCAAGGACGAGGGTGAACGGATCAGGGGCGGGCTCCCCGGCACCGAGGCCTCCGTGTTGCAGATGGAGAATATCTCCCTCGTCCGGGCCATCGGCTTTCTGCCCGAGAAGGAGATCAATGCCGTGACAATCGGGATGGATGCCGACGTGAAGGTGGACGCCCTCCCTGATACGAGTTTTACCGGGAAGGTGAGTGTGGTCAATCCCCGGATCGACCCAGCCACCCGCACCTTTATGGTCAAGGTGGAGATCCCCAACGAGGATTTTGCCCTCAAGGGGAACATGTTTGCCAGGGTGACTATCGTCAAGGGTTATCGGGAGGCCTTCACCATCCCCCGTGAGGCGGTGCTCAGGGAGGAGGGGGTGTGGGTCTACCACTGCTTTGTCGTCGAAGGGGGGACGGCACAGCGAAGGGTCATTAAGCCCGTTTTTACCCCCTTTGCGTATGCAGAGATAACGGAGGGTTTGACGGAGAAGGAACAGGTGGTTATTAAGGGACAGCACCTCCTCCAGGGCGGGGAGGCCGTGGAGATCGTGCAGGAGGACCATGCGGCTCCCTGAGTTCGGCGTCAAACGTTCGATCACCACTATCATGATCTTTTTGGGGATCGTGCTGCTTGGGGTCGTGTCCCTTTACAAGCTTCCCGTGGATATGCTCCCCGAGATCGAGCCTCCAGCCATCAGCGCCATCACCGTGTATCCGGGGTCAGCGGCAGCGGATGTCGAGGACAAGGTCACCCGCGTCATAGAGAATGCGCTCAGTACCGTCGATAACCTGGACACCCTCACCTCCATCTCTGCGGAGGAACAATCCATCGTCACCTGCAAGTTCGATTGGGGCACCAATCTGGATGAGGCATCCAACAATATCAGAGAACGGTTGGAGTTTGCCAAGCGCGTGCTGCCGGACGGTGCGGAAGAGCCGATCATCTTTAAATTTAACACGGCACTCATACCGATCCTCTTTATCGGCTTTACCGCTGAAGAGAGCTACCCTCGACTCTATCAGTTTGTCGATAAATATATCGCCGACCGTCTGAAGAATGTTCCCGGAGTGGGGGCTGTATCGATTATGGGTGGCTTGGAGCGGCAGATCCAAATACAGCTCGATCGGGAGAGGATTCAGGCCTACGGGCTCTCGGCCCACGTGATTGCCGACAAGATCCAATCCGAGCATCTGAGCCTCCCCGCGGGCAAGATCAAGATGGGAAAGACCGAGTACCTCATCAGGGTTTTGGGGGAGTTCAAGGAACCTTATGAGCTGCGCACCATCATTGTAGGGGAATACAATGGCTCGTCGGTCTATCTGGGAGACGTAGCTCAGGTGGTAGATGCCCCGAAGGAAACGACCATGTTCGTCCGGGTGAACGGAAAGAAATCCGTTCTGGTAGCTATTCAGAAGCAATCCGGGACCAATACCGTGGACGTGGCCCGCAGGGCGAAGAAGAAGCTGGAGGAGCTGCGGCCGTTCTTCCCCAAGGATGTCGATTACGCCATCAGCATGGACGCCTCGCGCGACATCATGATCTCCATCAAAAACCTTTCCAGGACACTCTGGTGGGCCCTGTTGACGGTTACCGCCGTGGTTCTTTTCTTCCTGCGCAGGAGGACGACCAGTCTGATCATCGTCCTCACCATCCCCTTTTCCATCATCATTTCTTTTATCTTTATGTACCTCTTTGGTCTCACCATCAATATCATCTCCTTGTCCAGTTTGATCATCGCTATGGGGCTCGTCGTAGACAACGCCATCGTCGTCCTCGACAATATCACCAGACATGTCGATGCCGGGGAAAGACCGAGGGAGGCCTCTATCTTTGCCTCATCGGAGGTGGGGATGGCTATTACCGCCTCCTCCCTCACCACGGTTGCCATTTTCATTCCCCTCATCTTCATGAAGGGGTTCACCGGTATTATGTTCAAAGACATGGGTCTCGTGATCACCGTCACCATCCTCGCCTCGCTCTTTACGGCCCTCACCATGACGCCTCTCCTTGCATCCCGTGTGCTGAGCAAACGGAGGGGTGAGTCCAAAAGCCGATTGTGGCGAGACCTCATGAAGAAATCCGAGCAGATCTTTTCAAGGATGGAGGAATTATATGGCGGCATCCTCGATAGGGCCCTGCAGCACAGATGGCGTACGATTGTCATCGCTGCCCTCCTTTTTTTCTCCAGCCTAGGACTCCTTCCCTTGATCGGGTCTGAGTTTACGCCCGAACAAGATGCCTCATACATCAATGCGCAGATCGAATTTCCCGTCGGGACGAGGGTGGAGGAGACAGACGCGGTAATGCACAGGATTGAGGAGATTGTAGAGCAGGAGGTGCCGGAGCGCAGGGTAATGTACGTCCGCTGTGGCTCGGAGGAGGGAAGCTTTGCTCGAGCCTTTGGGAGCAAGATGGGAAGCCACATCGGCCAGACAGGGATCAGGTTGGTGGACAAAGATAAGCGCAAGCGATCTGCCCAGGAGATAGCCTCAGCGCTTCGCACAAAGATCGCCGAGATCCCTGGTTTGAGGAGGTCTGGCGTGGGTATACAAGAGCCCATGTCCAGAATTCTGATGGGGGGGGGGAAACCGATCACCTTGGAGATCATGGGGCATGACCTCGAGCAGCTTTCCGCCTTTGCGCTGACGGTATATGAGGTCTTGCATCGCATCCCTGGCGCAGTAGACGCATCTATCGATTACGACCCCGAAAAGCCGGAGATCCATATCAGCATAGATCGAGAACGGGCCGCAAGCGTAGGTTTGACCGTGAACCATATCGCCCAGACCCTGCGCGCACAGTTCTACGGCTATGAGGCAGCCAAATTCCTCGAGGCAGGGAGCGAATACGACATCTTCCTGCGCCTGCGGGAGCCTCAGCGGCAGACGATCTGGGACATCGAGAATACCCCCATCATGCTCCCCAACGGCAGGCAAATAGCGCTGAAGAATATCGCTCGATTGGAGGTCAGCCAGGGGCCGGTGGAGATCTACCGGAAGAATCAGATGCGGGTTATCAGGGTGGAAGCCAATGTCAAAGGACGCGCGCTCGGGGAAGTGTCGAAGGATCTCGACAAGGCCGTAGCGGATCTGCCCAAGCCTCCGGGGGTAATAACCGCCTGGGGAGGGGAGGTGGAGGAACAGCGTAAATCCTTCCGCGACCTCTTCCTCCTGTTCGGTCTGGGGGTTATTCTGGTTTATATGGTGATGGCTTCACAGTTCGAATCACTCCTGCACCCGTTTATCATCATGTTCTCCATCCCCTTCCTCTTCATCGGCGTCCTGCTTTTTCTGCTGTTCGGGGGGGCCACCTTCAGTTTAATCTCCCTTATCGGGCTGATCATGCTCGTGGGGATCGTGGTGAACAATGGGATCGTGTTGCTGGACTATATCAATATCTTACGGGCACGGGGGTTGGGGCTCTTGGAGGCCATTCAGACCGGAGGGCGCCGCCGTCTCCGTCCAGTCCTGATGACCGCCCTCACCACCATGGGAGGGGTCTTCCCCATGATCATCAGCCGCGCAGAGGGATCCGAGGTCTGGAGGCCCCTCGGCCTTACCGTCTTTGGGGGGTTGTTGACCTCCACCCTCATCACCCTCGTTTTCGTCCCTACCCTTTATTACATTTTTGAGCGCAGGAGGGAGGCGAGGAGGCAGTGATAGACATGATTATGATCGCCTACAATCAGGCCATTGATGAGGAAGTATCAGAGCTGTTGGAGGAGCTGGGGATCGACCGCTACACCAAGTGGCAGCGAGTCCTGGGGAAGGGAGAGGATAGTAATCCTCATCTCGACACACCCGTGTGGCCCGGGGCGAATATGGTGCTGGGCATCGTCCTCAAGGAAAAGAGGAAGGTTCAGCGGCTGATCAAGGGGCTCAAGGAGTTGGATGCCGAGGTGGGGGACAAGGGGCTGTTCGCCTTTCGATGGCCGGTGGAGCGGATCGTATAAAACCAACTTATTGACTACCACCCTTTTTATTCATGTGATTTTATGGTGATAACTACCCTTTTTCTTTCTTCCCGTATGTGAGTTTCGAGCTGCAGGAAGTGATCGATAACCCAGAGGTTGGTCTTGAGGTGATCGGTGAGAGAGGGGACCGCAATTGCCGATTCACCTTCTGCCACGGCGAGGAAGGGAAGGATCTGATCCCCCATCCATTCGTCGAGTGCGGCCCCGGACTCTATCTGCCTCAGGAGGGCAGCGGCTGCCTCAGCCCCGACCTCCTCAGCCTGTTTTCCGCGGGCCCCCAGGGCATTTGAGCCGAGAACGGTATTCTCTGCAAGGGCCCAGAGATCGATGCCGGACCCAGGGGAAAGGGTAGGTCCATACTCAACCTTGATCTCAGCGGAAAAGGCTGATTTACTCAGAAGCCTCATGGCCGTCTCCCTCTGGCGTTCAGCAACCCCCCGGTTCCTGAGGGGCTCTGAGGCGTGGGATCGCCCCCTGATCGTCAGGATCCCGCCCGGATCGAGGAGTTGCAGGGGGATGAGATCGCCCCCTTTCAATGCCACCGAGACCTCGCCACCCCCGCGGGGGTAGTATCCCCGCTTGATTACCGTCATTGCGGCACGGTAATTCATCTTCTTCAACAGGGGCAAGACAACCTCGGTGAGGTAGCTGACAGTCGGCGCCCAGGGGACATCGGTCCCCCCGGTGATGGTGAGTTGGAGAGGGGAGGGGGCCTTGATGGCCGGCAGCATCAGGGTCTGGAGGACCAGGCCGATGGCCCCGGCTGTGCCGATATCGATGCGCAGCTCCCCCCCTGCGACCACTCTCGGCTTGAAACTGACCTCCTGGGAGTTGATTTGGAGTCCTCTGACTTCAGCGTGGCACAGTGCAGCCACGGCCTGCACCCCGGCCATGTGTTGGGGGTGCAACCCCGGTTTTGGTCTCCCGTGCCTGATTCCCGAGATCTTGCAGGCGGCGTTGAGAAAGGCGGATAAGGCCACAGCGGTGCGCAGGATCTGCCCGCCACCTTCGCCGTACGAGCCGTCGATCTCAATCATTCATAGATCCAGTCCTGGCCCCGGTGCCTGAGCATCTCAACAAAGCTCTCCAGCCGCAATCGGGTGCGGGCATCGAGGGGGGCAGGTCTGTCCCCCTCGATAGTCAAGATAGGAATCTTGATCTCCTGGCGCAGGATGATGTCCTGGACCTGGCGAAAGCAAAAGGACTGGACATAGTGGATGAGTCCATCGATTTCCCTGTGGAGAACCTCCTGCTTGATGTCCTCCAGGCGAGTGAAGAAGGAGTAGGGATAGGTGTAGCGGAGATATTGTTCGACCATGTCATGGGTCTCGAAGGGCATACTGAACTGACGTTGAATTTCGTTGAAGACCACCCTCCCCCCAAGGTCCGCGAGGTAGTCGTAGAGATCGGTGAAGATGGGGGGGACCCCGAGATATCCTATGCGGACGCCGTCGGTCATAGGGGCCCGCCCTTTGATCTCGGCGAGGAAGCGGTCCGTCTCCTTTTCAAAGGCACACCAGTCGCCGTTCATGTCGCTCGTGCTCACCAAAAAGAGGTGGTTTTCCCCGCCGGTGACCACCCCCTCCTGCCACGTGAGGCGGTCTACCTCATGAACCTTGCCCCTGACCCTGTCGAGGGTCTCTTTGATCTCCCGCACCTGGGCCTGGGTGACACCGAAGTGCTCCATCATCCGCTCCATCTGAAGGGCCAACAGGTGGCGATCCCGATCGTAGGGGTAGGCAAAGGGAAAGATCCTTACCCCCGTCGTCTGGAGGACCTCCATGAGGGCATGAGTGTTGCTGCAGTCCCCCTGGGTGACTGCCACCACCTCCTTGATCCCCTCTTTGAGGGTGATACCGTACAGCCCCTTGATCCAACCGCAGGTGTTCCGCGGGAAGCCGATTGCCTCGGCCTTTGACACAAAGGCCTCTTTTTCCGGACTGGTGATGAAGATGTTGTTGAGATCGACGGGGACCTTGCCGGCGGCGAAGATGATCTCCACGGGGATGGTGCTGGTGAGACCTATGCGCTGATCACCATCTTCCTTCATGCCGCCACTAAACCCTTATCCCTGCGCCACAGGAGCATATCTACGAAGGCCTCCAAGAGGGTCTGGATTCTGCTCTCCACTTCCTGTTCGTCCAGCGTAAGGGTCAGGACAGGGATATGATAGTCTTTACTTACCTGTTTGAGGACGGCAGCGGCGGTGGTCTCGGGCATACAGGCGAAGGGCATGAGGTGGACGACCCCATCATACCCCTCGTGGGCCCTGGAGATGGTCTCGCCTACGGAGGTATTACACTCCGCCCCGACATCATACCCGAGGTATTCCTGGGAGAGCTGATAGAAGTGAAGGCGTTCCCGCTTTTGGTCACGACCTATTCCCAGGCTGCGGCCGATATGGGTGCTGAACCAGGAACTTCTGGTCACCGCCACCCCCAGTTCCCCGAGGCGCTGTTCCACCCCGCCGTTGATCTCCGGGTCCATGACCGTATAGAGCTCACCGACAATGGCTACCTTGAGTGGACGGCAGTCCGGATCCTGTTCGGTTTCTGTGATAATTCGCTCTCCTTCGCGCACCGCCTCCTTGATCCCCTTGCGTCCCGTGGCCTTGTCGAGCATCAGCAGAGCCCGCTGCAGATTTCGCTGGGTGCTCCCTCTGACTTCCTCAAGGGCCCTCACCGTCATGGCCAATTTCTCTAATCTCTCGGTGGCCAGCATCTTGAGCCACCCCATATACAGGGCATACGGAAAAGTAAGGTAGTTTTTGGGGGTGAGTTCTTTACGCAGGGTCTTGGTCTCTTCGTGGTTTTTCATTATTGCCTCCCACGTCAGCCGCGGGGGGATGGTGAGCCACCGGAAGTGCAGTCCGAGATCCTCCAAGATCACCTGGTGGACGAGGTCATAGAGACCGAGGCGACAGGGGGGGCCGCTGCCTACCATGACAATGGTATCGGCACCCCGCTGGAGGGCCTCGATGAAGTTCCCCAGGATTACCTTGAAGGGGAGGCAGATACACTCATTGGAGTTCTTAACCCCCAGGGCGAGGGTCTTACGACTCGTTACGGGAGGTACCAGGTAGGGGATACCCGCGGTTTCTGCAATGGCCTTGCAGAAGATGTGCATGGTGCCGAGGCGGGGAAAGGTAACCCTCATTCATGTTATCCTGCCGCCGCTTTGCACTTGTTGGTCTTGTTGAGTTGGTGTTCCTCCCAGGCGGCATCGGCCAGGGGTTTGAACTGACGGGAATAGTCGTCCATCTGCTCAGCCAGTTCGGTGAAGATGGTTTCAGCACCAGGGTGGGTGAAGCGGCGGGCATGTTTCAGGGCCAGTTCCCTTCCCTGCGCCGGTTCATCGATGAGCATGCAGGGACGGAACGGATTGTCGCTAAAGGGCTGGCGGGAACGGATCTCCTTAAAGAGGGGGGAATTGAGCGCCTCCAAGAGGCTCTTGTCCTTGATGTTGTCTGCAGCGAAGTGGCAAAAGACGCATGGTTCGACATCCCCGCTGGCGGTGATATGCAGATACTTCTTCCCGCCGGCGATACAACCGTTGGTCAGGTGTCCGTCGTTCCAGAAGTCGACAAAGAGCATCGGCTCGGTGGCGCGGAAGTGTTTGAACCGTTCTCGCATATAGTTGCGTTGCTCAGGGGTGGCCATCAAATGCAGGTCTGGCACCCTTCCGATGGGGACATAGTGAAAGTTCCACATCAGGATACATCCCTTGTCGACGAGGAAGTCGATGAACTCGTCGCTGCCCAGGACCTCGGTATTCTCCCGGGTCTGGGTGGTAGAGACAGCGAAGAAGAGGCCTGCCTCCCTGAGTAAATCCATCACCTTCACGCAATGTTGGAAGTGCCCTTTACCCCTCCTCTTGTCGGTCTGCTCCTCCAGGCCCTCCAGGCTGATGGCGGGGATGGCATTGCCCAACGCAGCGAGCCTTTCAACCATGGGTTCATCTATTTGTCTGGCATTGGTGTAGATCTGAAAGGAGACATCCCCGTGCTTCTCGAAGAGATCAAAGAGGTCCTTTCTGAGGAAAGGCTCTCCACCGGTAAACAGGATGAGGTGTATTCCCATTTCCTTCCCCTCGGTGATCACCCGGTCGATCACTTCCAGGGGGAGATCCTCTTCTCGGGGGTAATAGGCGGCATAACAGCCGTAGCAGTTCAAGTCACAACGCATGGTTGGGCTAATAAGCAGCGCATCGGGTGGATAGGTGCCGGTGCGGGCCTCAAACTCCTTGCGTTTGTTGGTCCCTACCAGGAGCTGGTTCATGATGAAGTTCTGGATGATCTTATGGCGGTGCAGCGGGTTGATGTCCTTCAATACCCGCCTGGCTATTTGCAGACCAGGGTGCCCTTGGCGAAAGAGATGTCGTATCCAGCGAATCTTTTCCTTGTAGGATTCTTTTTGCGGAATGATCTCCGCAAGATAGGAGATTTTGCTGAGACGCTCATCGGATGCACTGGCCAGCAACACAAGGGCTGTTGAGGCAAACTTGACGAGCGTATAGTCCTTTATCCTCTGGTAAGTTCTCATCTTCTCTCCAAAAGGACGCCTGTAAGAAGGTCCGACATATCGACTATGTGTTCCTCACGGGCCGGAAATGGCTGGAAGGTCTGCCCTCTGCATACCTGGTGACAATTGGGATATATACCACACAGAACCCTTTTTTGCAAGCCTTTATGAGAAGCTTCAACTCTCCCTCATTACCTGCGGTGCTCCGTAACACCCCGGCCCTCATGAGGCGATAGCCAAACCGGGTGACGGTGAGGGGAAGGCCGATGAGTTTAGATACGGCCCTTGCCTCTATCAAGAAAGATATCATTTCCCGCATAATGGTTCAAGGGTTCAAGATTCCTAGACTGCAAGGACGACCTAAAGATCGCCAGGGCTAAAATATCTTGAGCTTACCCTCATCCCGTGGTATTTTCATGTCAATGAGGAAAATCTTGCTGGCAAACCCGGCCACCATCGGAGCATTCAGGGCTATAGGGCTCCACTTCCCCCCTATGGGGCTCCTCTATCTCGGGGCCTATTTAGAACGGGAAGGGTATCAGGTCGAGATCAGGGACTTCTGCAACCCCGAAGAAATACCCGACTATTCCCGTTACGATCTCATGGGCATCTCCACCGACACCACCCGCCACCTCAAGGCCATGCGGATCGCCCGCCAAGCCAAAGAGGCGGGTTGTACCGTGGTTATGGGGGGGCCCCACCCCTGTTACATCGATGATGAGATCCTCGCCGGCAGATGGGTGGATTTCATCGTTCACGGGGAGGGGGAGGTAACCCTGCTGGAGCTGGTCAGGGCCCTGGAGGGAGGGGGGAAGGATTGGGAAGGGGTAGAAGGAATCAGTTTTCGAAAGGACGGGGAGGTGGTTAGGACCACACCTCGTCCCTTCATCCGAGACCTGGACTCCTTGCCGATGCCCGCCCGCCATCTGATAGATATGGACCTCTATCGCAGGACCAAATTCGGGGAGCGAGCCATCACCCCCGTAGTAACCAGCAGGGGCTGTCCGGCAAACTGCAACTTCTGCTCCTCATCCAGTTTTTTCGGGCGCAGGTGGAGGGCCAGGAGTGCGGATTCGGTGGTGGAAGAATTAGAGGAACTACACAATAAATATGGTTTTGGTGCGGTGGCCTTTGTCGACGACAACTTCACCCTCTGCCCCGAGAGGGTGGTGGCTATCTCGGAGGGGATCATCAGCAAGGGGCTTGATATTTGGTGGTGGAACTTTTCGAGGGCAGAGAACATCGTGAAGAACGAGGAGATGCTGAAGGTGATGAAGAAGGCGGGGTCCAAGACCATCTACATCGGGGTGGAGAGCGCCAGTCCCCAAACCCTTGCCGAACTTGGGAAAAGGATGGATCTGAATACGGTGATCAAGGCGGTGGAGGTGTTGAAAAGACATGGCTTTGAGATATGCGCCAGTTATATTTTGGGAAGCCCGCGGGACAAAGCAAAGGATATCCATGAAACCATCCGCTTCGCCAAGAGCTTGGACACCAATGTAGCCCAGTTCTCCATCCTTACCCCCTATCCCGGTACCGCCCTCTATGAGGAATTGAAGGAGCGGATCTGGACCCGACACTGGTCATTCTATGATTCCCAGCACCTGGTATATAAACAGAAACATATCTCCTTTATCAGGATGGAATGGCTGCTCTTGATGGCCAACCTTCTCTACTATACGCGGTCAAAGAAGGCGATGAAGGATGTGTGGCGGCTCGCTAAACGACATAAATGGGGATGGAGGACCCTGTTCCAATTTATTCGGGACTACTTCTGGGGAAAATAAACGATGCGGGGAGGAGGTGTGGCTCAACAGGTACTTCGTGCGGTTCTTTAGAGTACTATGAGGGAGGATAATGGGTACTACCTACGATGCGGTAATCATCGGTGCAGGGATGGGGGGACTCAGTTGCGGCACCTTTTTGGCTAAGCAAGGGCTCAAGGTACTGATCTGTGAGCAATCCTCAAAACCTGGTGGCTACTGTGTAAACTTTAAGCGTAATGGGTTTACCTTCGCACCGGCTGTCCATTACCTCAATGAATTTGGTCTCGATGGCCAGATGCAAGAGGCCTTCCATGTTTTGGGTCTTCCTCCAGAGATCGAATTTTGTCGACAGGATCCCCAACGCCGAATCATTACCCCTCAGTTCGATCTCACCCTCTCCATTGATATTGATCGGTTCGAGAGGGATTTAGCTCACCTCTTTCCCAAGGAGCGGCTGTCTATCCGTGCATATATCGGGGAATGGAAGAGGCTAGTCAAAAGCATCGAGGGCCTTCCCCTCAGATCTCTTGAAGTCATCAGTCTCAAAGAGAGATTTCAACTCTTACACAAACTTCTCAAGGCACCGCAACTACTCCGGTATCGTGGCAAAACGGGTCAAGAAGTCCTCGACTCTTTTTTTAAAGACCCTCTCTTAAAATACCTCCTCACCTTTGGTGCCCGTAAGGGCGCCTCTATCCTGAACTGTGCAAGTCCTATCATATGGGCTATTAAGGGGAACTTCTATTACATCAAAGACAAAGGGGTAGAGGCTTTACCTCAGCTTTTTCTCAGACAGTATACGACGTACGGTGGAGAGATTTTTTTGAATACCCTTGTAAAGAAGATCGTGATCGAGAAAGGCAAGGCCCGGGGGGTTGAGATTGAAGGGGGAGAAGAGATCAAATCTAGACATGTCATCTCCAATGGAGATAGTCACTCAACATTTCAAAATCTCATAGGTCATCATCGCTTGCCCAATCGGTTCGTTAAGAAGCTCCAAAAAAAGGAGGTTTCGGCACCGATCTTCACCCTCTATTTAGGTGTAGATCTTGACCTGCAACAGATGGGCTTTGATGGAGCTCTCGTACATTACTACCCTGCAATGAAAAAAAACCCATGGGAGGGAAAAAGGGTTGATGGATTTGACATCGAAAGGGAGAAGATGGCGATCCGTATGGATAGCATCAAGAATCCGATGTTTGCCCCACCGGGCACGCATACCGTCGCTGTCGCTGCCTTTACCCCTTATGAGCTCTTTACCGATGGTGCAAACACAAGCCCCCATTATACAGAGATCAAGGAAGAGATAGCCCACAAAATCATTGGGGTCACGGAACGGGTGATCCCAGGCCTATCCAGTCATATCATGGTCCGGGATGCCTCAACGCCCCTCACCTATGAGCGAGAGACATTAAACACGCGCGGCGCTACCATGGGTTGGTACCTATCGGCACAAGAATTCTCAAGGATTCGCAGCCAGAAGACCCCCTTTGCGAACCTGTATCAGGCAGGGCACTGGACCTTCCCTGGTGGAGGCATACCGATGGTAATCCTTTCCGGGATTAATGCAGCGAAACTTGTCTTGAAGGACATGCGGAAATTCACCACTAAATTTTTATAAGGGATATGTTGTAAAGACGTGATTCCGGTAAAGGTGTTACAGCAGGAGTGAAGAAGAGGTAAAATTATCCACAGGATACTCCCTTATCCTTATCTTGCGCCTACCAGCACAATTTTCATCAGGCATATCTCTACTCTAGACCCTTGACTTTCTATTTGCTTTATTTCTCTTGACATTTATAAACAATAATATTTATAATTTATATGGGGATTATAATGAGATATTTTATAGACCTCTTTTCACCAGAAACTGCACAGGCTTTTTCAAATTCTAATCAAGATATCTCTGGTTTTCGCATATCAAGAAAAACATATGTTGAGAATCAAAATACCGGCCCTGGAGATAGATTCATTTGCTATTGTACTCGAATACAAAGATTTATTGGTGTTTTGGAAGTAAATAGTAAGCCATTTATTGATAGAAAGCCCATTTTTACACAAGAAGACGATCCTTTCATTTTAAGATTCAAAGTTAAGGTGATTGCGTGGCTGCCACTAATTAAATCTGTACCAATTCATAATGATTTGATATGGAATAATTTAACGTTTACTAAGGAACTTAGTAAAGATAGCACTAATTGGACTTATATGGTTTTTTCAAGTCCAAGATTATGGCCAAAAGATGATTGTGTTTATATTGAAAAAGTCTTAATTGAACAAAACAATAAGCAACTTGATTATCCCTTTACTGAATCTGACGAGAAAAAATTAAAACCTTCAAAAATCAAAATAAGCAGTAAAAAAACAGTATCAATTTCGATTCCAGAAGATGATGAAGAAAAAACAACGCAAGTAAGCGAAGCTATCGAAAGCGAAGCCAGGCAAACAATTAAAGTTCAAGCTCAAATATCATCCATTGGAGAAAAATTAGGATTTAAAATATGGTTGCCACGAAATGACAGAAATAAAGTCCTTGAAGTTTGGCAACCTTTAAAGGGAACTTTATTAGATGAATTGCCTTTAGTATTTGACGATACGACCTTAAGGACAATTCAAAATATAGATGTCTTATGGATTCAAAGAAGATCAATTGTGCGAGCATTTGAAGTTGAGAATACAACCTCAATATATTCTGGAATATTAAGGATGGCTGATTTATTATCTTTACAACCAATGCTTGATATAAAAATCCACATTGTTGCACCTCAAGAAAGACGTGATTCTGTATTTAAACAAATATCAAGACCTGTTTTCGCTGTAATGGAAAAAGGACCCTTGTCTGAATTATGTTCATATATTTCGTTTGACTCAATATCTGAATTATCAAAGGAAAAAAGACTAGAGCATATGACAGATACCATTATTGATGAATATACGGAATTTGCTGAAGAATAAAAAATATTGCCAAAGATAGCATATAACTAAAATATTTCCTTGATGCCAAAATTCCGCTAGGGTTCCCATTGTACGTATTTTACTGAAGTTCTTGGTTTTTAAATATGATGAGAACGAAGTTTCCTAAGGGAAAATTACCTACCCAAACGATCGGTAATATTGGATTGTATTACGTTTGTTATCGGTTATCATTGTATGGCTGGAATGTTATGCCTACATCCCGCAATGCCAAGGGTATTGATATCATCATATTTAGTCAGGACGCGTCACGCAAGAGATCAATTCAGGTAAAAACGCTGTCAAAAAGAAACCCTGTGCCCTTGGGCAGCCGATTAGATAGCTTGGTCGCTGACTTTGTTGTGGTTTGCGTCCGAAATTATCCGAATGAGCCTCTTTGCTATGTCCTGACACCAAGTGAGGTAAAAGCGCTCGCACACAGGGGCGAGAAGAAGGGAAAAGTCAGTTACTGGCTTCAACCCCCTGTATATGAAAAAGAAGCATACAGAGAAAAATGGGAAAGAATAGGCCACGGTGTGCCATGAAGGGGGTCGAGCGACGCCCTATGAGAATTGGTAAAAACCGAGCAATAGTTTTGTTCTTGACGTAGGTTCCGCGTGCGTACCACCCACGCCCCTTAAGCTAACCATTCGAGCAATAAAGATGAAACTTCAGCTAACGAAAGATGACATTAATTATGCTCTTGATCCATCCATTTGGGATTTGGGAAACCAAGTGCTTTATTCTCTGTGCCAAGCTCATCCAAAACATGATACTGCTGATGCCATTATCGCCAAGATCTGGCTAATTGGACGGTCTTATGCAGCTGCGATTGAAAGACGAAAAAATGCCGAAGAAACCTCAGACAATTTCTATGAAGTAAACGTGGTCGAAAAAATTAGGAAATCGAACCTTGATGCTTGGCTCGCTGCTTTGCCAAAACAATTGCTAGACCCATGGCAGGATCTTGGCCCCGTTATCACCGTCCACAAGCGCCTCATGGATGTTTTTTCTGATTTGACAGGGTTGGGGAAACGTGCTCTCGCATCGAAGTATCTTCACTTCCATAGGCCAGACTTATACTTCATTTATGACAGCCGAGCTAAAAAAGGTATCACCAAGATCACGCCGTGTCTCAACGAGATCAGAAACATTGCTAGCGAAAAAATGGATTTGGAATATCATTCTTTTTGTCGACGCAGCCAGCACTTGGTAGACAGCATACACACATTCTTCGGCAAGCATCTAACGCCAAGACAAATAGACAAGCTTCTATTAAGGATAACAGATAGAATAAGAAAAGCTCGAACAAAGCAACCCAGCTGACTCATTACACTCGTGGCTTATTTTTGACGTTATGTTTAATAAATAGGGAAATAAGAAAATAATGAATTTACTTATCCCATATATATATTTGTATAATCATCCAGACCCGCTGTTTGATGAATTTACATATGGGGAAGGCGGATCAAGAGCTCGCAAAATAAAAAATGATCTTAAAAAAGGAGATTATGTTTTTTTCCATACTAGCATGAGAGGGAGAAAATACATTACTGCATATTATGTAGTAGACCGCGTATTAGACACTTCAGAAGTGATCAAAAATAAAAACATTACCGCAAAGTACAGAAACCCTCACATATTGGAGTTTAATGCAAGCAATAAGAAAGATGATATTATATTATTTGGGGATCCGATTACATCAAGAATTTTAACAAGGCCTTTATTATTTGATAAGACGCTCTCTGAAAAATTATCTTTAAATATTAAGTTTCAAAAAGGGAAAACCGAAACTCAAATAATTGGCTCAGCAACAAGAGCACATAGAAATCTATCGAAAAAAGATGTTGAGATCCTTTTAAAGTCTATTAGCATAGCTGAAGATAAGGCTGTTGGCATAAACAAGGTTCTCTCAACCGATGAGGTTACAGAGATCATTGAGAAAGATATTGAGGGTTTCATAGAGAAAAATTCAAGTTTACTTGGAAAATCACTGATATTAAAACGACGGCAAATGGATACGCCAGTTGGCAGAATTGACTTGCTCTTTGAGGACATGGAAGGGAATCCGATTGTTGTTGAACTAAAACTTAATAGGATAGGGAGAGATGCTGTAAATCAATTAAGAAAGTATATGAAGTGGATAAACACAGAAACCAAAAAGGATGTTAAAGGAGTCATAGTTTGTAAGGGTGTGATGCCTGCTTTTGAGGAGGACCTTAAGAAACTGACCGATATAAAGATATTCTCATATGGTTGGCAGTTGATCATATCCCCCTGGAGCGATCAAAAGAGCACATAAAAACAGCATGCACCTAAATGCAGACCAGCGGTATCGTATTGATTATTATTTTTTTTAAATGTTTCTAACATATTAATGACCTTTTAGGTCTGTACAGGTGATGCAGGCATAATCTGCATAATTCAAGATGTATTCCGCATTTCCATAAAGCTGCCATTTCTGTTGATTTGCATTTCAATTAGATAAGGGATTAACTATATATAACATCCTCATGGAATGCCTCCCTTACCCCCAAAAGAACTCTTGTAAAAAGGTTCGACATATCAACCACGTATCCCTCACGGGCCGGAAATGGCTGGAAGGTCTCCCATCTGCATAGCGGGTTGCAATGGGAATTTCTCGTACAGAGTGCCCCCTTTTGCACGCCTTTATGAGAAGCTCAAGCTCACCCTCATACCCTGCGGCGCGCAGCGGTATCCCTCTCAATACCTCGGCCCTCATGAGGCGATAGCCGGACTGGGTGTCGGTGAGGGGGGTGCCGATCAGTTTGGATACGGCCTTGACCCCGAGCCGGTTCCAAAATCTCCTCAGCCAGCTCATGGCATCGAACTCCCCTGCTCGGGACCCGATGATGATATCACCCGTTCCCTCCTGATAGGCCCGAACGAAGTGGGGGATGAAGGCGGGATCATGCTGGCCATCGGCATCGATGGTGATGATAGCCCTGTATCCCTTCTGCAGGAGAAACCGGAAACCGGTTTTCAGGGCCGCCCCCTTCCCTTTATTGGTCCGGTGCCTCAGGAGCTGGACTCCGGTATCAAGGGCGATCTCAGCCGTTGCATCTGTCGAGCCGTCGTCCACCACCACGATTGCCAACCCGGAGCCCTTGATCCCCTCGATTACCCCCCGGAGGCTGCGAGAGGCATTATAGGCGGGGATGAGGATCGCTATTTCAGCTCTGCCCGTCATCTGCGCTTGAGAAACCTCCGCAAATCCCCGTCCCAGAGGAGCGAAAAGAGGGTGAGAAACCTTCCCACCGTCGGCATGGGGTCGTCCCGGGAGAGGATGTCGTAGGCCATCCCCCGGAACTGAAAGAAGCTCGGCTGGAGATGAAACCGCTGGGGATTCGTGAGAAAGTGGAGGATGTCCCCCGGCAGGAGCCATCGACACCGGGCACCAACCTTGTAATCCAGAACCGGCTCAAACTCCTCACCCATGGCCATCTTATACAAGAGGTAGGGGAAGTCCACCCCGGCGTGGATGGCGAGGGCGAGAGAACCCCAAAAGCGGGGGTTGAGCTCCATCAGCTTGGGCTGGTTGTCCCGGGGGTCCACCTTAAACTCCACCATGGCGACGCCGTACCACTGCAAAGACCTCAGCAACCGGATGCCGAGCTCTTCGATCTGGGGATGGCGCACGCTCTCCCGCAGGGTGCTCGGTCCACCCTTGACCGGATAATCCCTCAACCTCCGGTGGACAAAACAGGCCTTCACCTGACCTTTATGGTCGAGGAGGGCGGAACAGCCAAAGGCCTCCCCTGCAGGGGGGATACGTTCTTGGATTAGGGGAAAGGGGAAGTGTCGGTGGACCTTCTGGTATGCCTCAGGGAGATCTTGTTCCCGCTCCACATAGGCGATACCAAAGGCTCCTGAGCTTATCCGCGGCTTGATGACCCAGGGGGGTGGTATCGTATCCGCCACAACCTTAAGATCCTTTCTATCCTCTATCCAGATGGTCCGGGGGATGGGAATCCCTTCTTGTGAGGCGTACCGCAGCAGCCATCCCTTGTCCCTTACGTTACGTATATCTTTATAGGAGGGGATAGGCAGCCGGGTCAGAGGTGTGAGCTCATCTTTATGGTGCGCCAGCAGCAGGAGGGTTTCCTCCTCCATGGGTATGAGCATATCATACGTTCTCTCGGTCAATTCCTGATGAAGAAAGGCAAGGAAGGCCTTAGGGTGTCTGTGCACCGAAGGGTAGACGACCCTCCGGCTGCAGTATTTGGAGAAGAGAGCGGTAGCCACCCGGGAGTTCTCTCCGACGGTCACCTCCAAACCCCTTCTACCGAGGGAGCGGACTACCGCTAAGGTCTTTCTCCAATGGCCGTCCGTAATAAAGATTCTGGGCATTACCGTCCGTTACATAAGCAATTCATCCCATTGCAGATGAGATTGCTGCATACAAGGTGTTCCACAGGCTGCTTAAGAATGCCTATCCCGCCCATGGCGGTGCGCAACGACGAAGGATGATAGAAATCCTGCGCAACGAGGGATAAAAGGTTATGTTTCAATAGCCTGGCCTTTCTTGACAACGGGAATTGTCTATTATATAAAGACGGAGCGGGTTCTACAAATGAAAAAATTTATCCTGGGGATTTTTATCGGTGTTGTGTTGATATTACTCTTCACCTATCTGGGGGGCGGGAGTGCCTTGAAGACGGTGGGGGAGAAAACCATTGAAGTGGGAGAGCGGGTTGAGGTTTATGAGCAGGCCCTCAAAGATGCCACCCAGGGACTGTTGACGAAAAAAGGAGAAGGTGCAAAGGAGACGACACAGGAAAAAGATATCAAGAAGTAATAATGATTTAATATTTTATTGAAAAACCCTGAAGATCTCCCGTATATTCCTCCCAGTGCGTCGTTACTTCTTCCACGTGAGCCCCCGGCGGGCCGTGTTTACACCATTGAATGAGGGCCTCGGCGCTATCCCGGTCCCCCTCGAGGAGACATTCAACGCTTCCGTCCCGAAGGTTGCATACCCAACCATTCACCCCTAGTTCCTGGGCCTTCTGCTGTGTGGAATATCGGAAAAATACCCCCTGTACAATCCCCTCTATACGCACTCTTGCCCTTACCTTGTTCGTGGGTTCCATGAGATACGTCCAGTATGCTCCCCCCTGTCAGGGCCGACAGCATACCAAGAGAGGATGATCTACCTCTTTTTCCACCGCAGTAGATATGCTACATTGTCCAGGACAGCGGTGAAGTAGACATTCTTTATCTCAAATCCCTTGGGCATCTGTATTTGAGCAGGGGTGAAGTTGAGGATCCCCCTTATATTGGTTTGCGCTATCAGATCGGCGACGTTTTGTGCCTCAGAGGCGGGGGTGGTAATAATAGCAATATCGATGCGTCGATCCTTGGCCACCTCTTTCAGTTGATTGGGGTGCAGTATCTCCACCGGCTTGCCGATTCGTTCCGAGAGCCTCCCCACTACTCCTGAAGGGTCTATGTCAAAGGCGGCGGCGATTTTATAGTTCTTTTTGAAGAACTCTTTATAGAGGAAGAGGGAAGATCCCAAATTGCCGATGCCGATGATTGCCAAACGCCACTCCCGATTCAACCCCAAAATGGTCTTGATGTTGTCTCCGAGGTCCTTGATATAATAACCGACCCCCCGGATACCGAATTCCCCAAAATATGCCAGATCCTTACGCACCTGAGCGGCGTTTACTCCGCAGGCGCTTGC
>Ga0315537_1001306_pt1 | contig 19682 bp, 14 predicted proteins | sample SalMarSW160270MG_FD_203091 | JGI IMG/M metagenome (GOLD analysis project Ga0315537, IMG submission 203091) | Salt marsh sediment microbial communities from the Plum Island Ecosystem LTER, Massachusetts, United States - Salt Marsh Sediment SW1602-70 ...
CTCTCCGGGCATCGCCATCGGGCGGGTTCACTTCCTGCGCAGCGATATGGGACCGGTCATGCCGCGCAAGATTGCTCCGGCTGAAGTGGAACCGGAGATCCAGCGACTGGAGCGCGCGATTGACGAAACACGGGCCGCCATGCGACAGTCGCGCCAGCGCGCCATCGCGATGGCCGGAGGAGCGGTGGGGCGCATCTTCGACGCCCATCTCCTGATCCTCGAGGATCAGGAGTTTCAGAAGGAAGTGCGGGATCGAATTCAACGCGAGCAGTTCGCCACCGAGTTTATCGTCTACGATGCGATGGAACGCACCATCGAGTTCCTGGAGAAGCAGAAGGGCGAACTCTTTCGCGAGAGAGCGGCCGATGTCCGGGATGTTCGGTCTCAGCTCCTGCGGTTTCTGCAAGGCGCTGGGGATGTCGTACCGGAAAAGCCGGATGAGCCGTCCATCCTGGTGGCCGTCAACCTCTCTCCGACCGATACCTTACATCTTGACCGCACACATATCCGGGGCATCGCCACAGACCTGGGAGGCCCCACCTCCCATACGGCGATTCTGGCACATTCGTTCGATATTCCCGCAGTCGTTGGCTTGGGTGACATCAGCGCAAAGGCTAAAGAGGGACAGACCCTCATCTTGAACGGCAACTCCGGCAAAGTCATTGTTGCTCCGAAAGTGGCGTCACTCCGAGAGTACCGGACGAAGTACGACCGTTACCAGCGATTCCTGGCCAACTTGTCAGGACTCCGCGATCTGCCTTCCGAGACCAGTGACGGGCATGCCGTTGCGCTCCACGGAAATATTGAGCTGCCGTTTGAGGTCAAGAGTGTCCTCGATCATGGAGGCTCCGGCGTGGGCCTCTTCCGCAGTGAGTACCTTTTCTTGGCGAGGGGTTCGCCGCCCTCGGAAGAGGAGCAGGCGGAAGCCTATCTGAAAGCGGCCGAGGCGATTTGGCCCGGGCCGATGACCATTCGCACCTTCGACCTTGGCGGCGACAAACTCGGGCCCGACCAGAGCGCTCAGACAGAGCGCAATCCCTTCCTGGGGTGGCGAGCCATTCGGGTTTCCCTCTCCCAGCCCGACCTTTTCCGCACTCAACTGCGCGCCATCCTGAGAGCCTCTGTGAAAAAGAATGTCCGGATCATGTTCCCGCTCATTGCCAGCTCGTGGGAAGTCCGGGAGGCAAAGAAAGCCTTGGCTCAGGTCAAGACCGAGTTGCGCCGCAAAGGCGTTCCGTTCGACCAGAAAATCGCTGTGGGCATCATGATTGAGGTCCCGTCGGCGGTGGTTCTCGCGGATCAACTCGCCCACGAAGCCGATTTCTTTTCCATCGGAACCAATGATCTCATCATGTACACGCTGGCAGCCGACCGCGGCAATGAACTGGTGGCAGACTACTACAATGCCTACCATCCCGCCGTCCTTCGGCTGATCCATGATACCGTCCAGTGCGGTCACGCGGCGGGCATTCCCGTGGCCTTGTGCGGCGAGATTGCCGCCGACCCCATCGCGACCGTGCTTCTCATCGGCCTGGGAATCGACGAGCTTTCGGTATCGCCGGGAGTCATCCCGGAAATCAAGAAAATCATCCGCTCGGTAAGCACCGCAGACTGCCAGGCCATCGCAGCAAAGGCCCTCGAGTTCCCGACAGCCGAGGAAGTGCGCAAATTGCTGGAGGCGGAAATGAAACGCCGCTTCGCAGACCTGCCGATCTGGTTTGCTGCAGAGCGGTAGGTAGCCCTGAGGTTCTCCCGATGAAGTCTCCCCTGACCCCATCACAAACACAAGCCATCGATCCCGGCGATATGCTGGGCAAGACACTTGAACTCGGCCACCAGATCGATCAAGGCCTCACGCTCGGCAGGAACCTTGCGAAGAAGTCTCACCTGCCCGTGCCAGAGGAGCTTGATTGGTTCGGTCTTGGCGGGTCGGCCATTGTCGGGGATTTAATCGAAGGCCTCGGGTTCTGTCCGGTCCCGTTGAGAGTGTGGCGGCAGCCGGGCTATGGCTTGCCTCCACATCCGATTCGGCCTCAAGTCGTCTACAGCTATTCGGGCAATACGACCGAAGCCGTGCAGGCGTTTGACCAAGGCCGCAAGACCGGTCGAGTATGGCTTGCCGTCAGCAGTGGGGGCAAGCTGGCGAGTGAAGCCGAAACCGCCAAGGTCCCTCACCTCGCCTTGCCGACAGGCTACCCTCCTCGCGCAGCGGTCGGATTTGGCGTGGGAGCTTTCATGGCTCTCTTCTCGGAGTTGTTCGCCACTGAGCTGCCGTGGCGCGCTCAGGAAGCAGAAGTTCTGGCTGAAGACGCCGAAGTCTATCGGGCTCCCGACTCCGAGAAAAACACCACCCTGGCGCTGGCCGAGATCCTTGCGGTTACCACGCCAGTGCTCTATGCCGTGGATCCCCTGCTTGGTTCGCCGCTTGTTCGGCGAGCCTGCGCTCAATTGGCCGAAAACGCCAAGACATGGTCGCATGCGGCAGTGCTGCCGGAGATGGCCCACAACGAAGTGGAAGCTTTCCCGGCACTTGCGACCCTCCGCCCGTCTCCTCTCGTCCTGTTCGTGGGGACTTGGCCCTTCGCGGACTTTCCCGACCCTCGGGAACCAGTCGAGGCCCTGCTAACCGCGCTCGGAATTGACTCGCGGCGCATTGAATTCCCGGCAAAGAAGGGAACGCAACCATCGCGGGTACTGGAAGGACTCCGGACGATGCTCTTCCTGGATGCGGTCTCGGTCTGGCTGGCCCTGATTCTCGAGAGGGACCCGATGACCATCCAAACCATCACGAGACTGAAGAGCATGCAGAAGGGCGCTTGAATTTCTGGATTTTTTTGGGTATTATTATTTTTCGCCTCAGATTCGCCACTTGAAGGACAGGCGGTCTGTCGCGGAGGCAAGACCTGCAGAAGGCAAGCCGCCGTACGAGAAAGAGCATGAACGATAGCGAGTTTGTCCCGAACAAATGGTAGACCGCAACTTGAAAACGATCATCCCCGTTGCCGGTGTCGGCTCCCGACTTCGCCCGCATACCTTCACGAATCCCAAGGTGCTGCTCAATGTGGCGGGGAAGCCCATCTTGGGGCACATCCTCGACCATCTCCAGGGTGCCGGTATACAACAGGTAACGCTGATCGTCGGGCCCATGCGGGACCTCATCGAGAAATATGTTCGTGACAATCACCAGCTCGATGCCACATTTATCCCACAAGAGGACCCTCGCGGGCTCGGACACGCGGTCTCTTTGGGCCTGTCGGACGACGACAAGGATGTCCTGATTATCTTGGGAGACACGATTTTCGACTTCGACTTGGCCGCAGTCCTGCAGACGAGCGAGACCTCAACCATCGGTGTCAGGGAAGTGGCGGATCCGCGTCGGTTCGGTGTCGTTGAGGTGGAAAATGGTCGTGTCTCGCGGCTCGTTGAGAAACCTGAGAAACCCAAGTCCAACCTTGTCATTGCCGGCATCTACCTGATCCGCAATGCCATGGGACTGCGCCGGTCCATCGGGATGCTCTTTGACAGAGGCTTGACGACTCGCGGCGAATACCAATTGACCGACGCGCTGCAGCTTATGATAGAACAGGGGGAGTCAATCCGTACCTTCACGGTCGATGGGTGGTATGATTGCGGCAAGGTGGAGACTCTCCTCGAAACGAATCGCTACCTGTTGGACAAGGATCCCGCATGCCGCTCTCCCGTATCCCGCGAGAAAGCCGTGCTGAACCCGCCAGTCTATGTGCATCCGAGCGCGGCCATCGAAAACGCGGTTATCGGCCCCTACGCGACTATCGGCGAGGGAGCCGTCGTCAAAGACGCCATGGTGCGCGACAGCATCCTCGGCGAGGGGGCTCAGGTCATCGCCGCTCTGGTAGAGGGATCTCTCGTGGGCAGCAAGGCCCAAATCATCGGCCACTTCCACCGCTTCAATGTCGGAGACTCGAGCGAAGTTCTTTCCGGCTCGGCTCGACCCGTCAACTGACAACGAACCGGTTTCAATCTGGGGAACCTGTGATGAAGTTCGCACTCATCGTCTCTACTCTCTTGGCCTTCGCTTCCGCAGGTGTGTGTGCAGGGCCGTATGCGGTGATGCCCTTTGTGCATACCGGGGTCGGGGTGGATTCCATGACAGCGCGGGTTGCGTCGGGACTTCTGCTTTCGGAGTTGCGTGCCCAGAACCTGTCGGTTATCGACAGGCGAGATCTGGGTTCCACCGAATCACCCGAGGAAGCCGCCCGCCGTCTTGCCGGCAGCGGTGCCGAGTTTGCGGTTTACGGCTCGCTCTCGCAGCTTGGCAACAAAATCCTCGTCGAGGTCAATGTCGTCAAAGTAGTCACCGCCGAGGTGGTCTTCACCGACCGGCTGAGTTCGCAGACCATCGAAGATCTGGACACAGTGATTCGCCGCCTGGCAAGAGGCATCGCCACAGGTCAGAAAGCCGGTGCAACCGCTACGGTTGAAACCGTCACGGCTGCTGAAGCAAAAACTCCGCGCCGCCGGGCATCGTTTTCATCATTCGGCTTGCGTGCAGGCTACCTATGGCCGACGAGCGATTCGTGGGCTGGAGTGACCAAGATGGTCGCGGTGGACCTTGTCTACCACTATGAAACACCGCGATGGGAGCTCGAGGTTGTCCCACTGCTGGGCTTTCGAGGTGGCAGCATAGACAAGAACAGCGCCTTCGATTGGGCCATCCTGGACTTCAGTTTCCACTATTTCCTGACCACAACGGATATCTCGCCCTACCTTGGCGGCGGTTTGGGATTCCACAGCGTTGCCGCTGACGAACTCTCTTTGGATGGACGGACAGAAAACAAGGACAGTGAGACCGGTTTTGCGTTCAATATGGGGGGTGGAGTCATGTTGTTCCGCACTTATGACTTTCGTGTGATTGGGGATCTGAGGTATCAGTATGTTGCCCATGAGTTCAAGGGTCTCAGACACAACCAGGCACAAGGAGTGATGTTCACGATTGGCTTTGCCTACGCTCGAGGGCGCCATCGCTGGTAGACTTCATAGATAATGGCAACTTGCCTTGACGAATAACTACTGAGATAGACAGGAAGAATCAACAATGCGCAACTTTCTTTTCACAAGTGAATCTGTCACAGAAGGACACCCGGACAAGATTGCGGACCAGATTTCTGATGCCGTTGTGGACACCGTCTTGCGAGATGACCCGTTCGGCCGGGTTGCCTGCGAAACCTTTCTCACCACGGGGCTGGTGCTGGTCGGCGGCGAGCTGAGGACGAATATTTATGTGGATGTCCCACAGCTTGTCCGTCATCTTATAGAGAAAATAGGGTATTCGGATCCCGTCTACGGATTCGACCATCAGAGCTGCGCCGTGCTGACGAGCATTAACGAACAGAGCCCGGATATTTCCATCGGTGTCGACCGAGCAGGTGCCGGTGACCAGGGAATGGTATTCGGCTTCGCCTGCCGTGAGACACCGGAACTCATGCCGATGCCGATTTCCCTCGCGCACCGCTTGGCGCGACGACTGGCGGAGGTACGCCACACGAAGAAACTGCCCTATCTGCGCCCGGATGGGAAGACGCAGGTGTCAGTTCGGTACATAGACGGCAAACCAACTTCGGTCGAAGCCGTCGTCATCGCCGCCCAGCACGATCCCGATGTGGAAATCGGACAACTTCGCAAAGACCTCCAACGCGAGGTCATCGAGGCCGTGATTCCGCCGGAGATGCTCTCCACGGACTGCAAGTACTTCATCAACACGACAGGTCGCTTCGTCTTTGGCGGACCACAAGCGGATGCGGGTCTAACCGGTCGCAAGACCATCGTGGACACTTACGGAGGGTATGTACCACACGGCGGCGGTGCCTATTCAGGCAAAGATCCGACCAAAGTGGACCGGTCCGGGTCGTACGCCGCGCGCTGGGTGGCCAAGAATATCGTCGCGGCGGGGCTTGCCGATTCCTGCCTCGTCCAAATCGCCTACGCTATCGGCATTCCTGAGCCTGTTTCGCTGCTCGTCAATACGAATAACACAGGAAAGATGAGTGAAGACGAGCTTCACAATCTCGCCAGAAAACATTTCGATCTGACCCCGGCCGGTATCATCGATGCTCTCAACCTGCAACGCCCGATTTATCTTGATACGGCTGCCTACGGCCATTTCGGTCGTGATGGCGAGAATTTTACCTGGGAAAAAACTGATAAGGTGGACCAGCTCGCATGACACAGACAACCGTCGCTCTCAAAGAGAGCAAATCGTCTCCCGGAAACTTGCCGCCGCACGATGTCCGCAACCTTTCCTATGCTGACGGAGGGCGGAAGCGCATCGAGTGGGCCAACAATGACATGCCGGTGTTGGGCAGGATTCGGCAGCGCTTTGAAAAAGAGAAGCCTCTTGCCGGTCGCCGCATGTCCGCGTGCCTGCATGTGACCGCCGAGACCGCCAACCTCATGTGCACGCTCAAAGCAGGCGGGGCGGACCTCGTGCTTTGTGCCTCGAACCCGCTCTCAACCCAGGATGATGTGGCCGCTTCTCTTGTGCGCGACTTTGGTATTTGCGTCTATGCCATCAAGGGCGAGGACAACGACAGCTACTACAAGCATATCGAAGCCGCGATTCATCACCGGCCATCCATCACCATGGATGACGGCGCGGATCTCGTGCATGGGCTCCATGCAAACTACGCAGAGTATGCGAGCGACATCGTCGCGTCGATGGAGGAAACGACCACCGGGGTTATTCGGCTACGCGCTCTGGACAGGCAAGGGCAACTGAAGTTTCCCGTTATCGCCGTCAACGACGCACAGACGAAGAATCTCTTCGACAATCGCTACGGTACAGGGCAATCCACGGTGGATGGCATTATTCGCGCAACGGATATTCTCGTCGCGGGGCGCACCTTCGTCATTGCCGGTTATGGCTGGTGTGGCAAGGGCTTTGCGATGCGCGCACGAGGGATGGGAGCGAATATCATCGTCACCGAGGTGAATCCCATTCGCGCCATCGAGGCACGCATGGATGGCTTCCAGGTAATGCCCATGGCGGATGCCGCACCTGTCGGCGATGTCTTCTGCACCCTTACCGGCAACATGCATGTCATTCGACCCGAACATTTCGAGCGCATGAAGGATGGTGCTATCGTCTGCAATTCGGGTCACTTCGACATTGAACTCGATCTCAAAGGCCTCGCCAGAATGGCTCAGAAGGTTGATAAGGGCGTGCGTCCCCTCGTCGACGCTTACCATCTCGACGGAGACCGCCGCGTCTTCGTGCTGGCAGAGGGACGGCTGGTCAACTTGAGTGCGGCACATGGTCATCCGGCTTCCGTAATGGACATGTCCTTCGCCACCCAAGCGTTGACCGCCGAGTACGCCCTCAAGAACGAGGGCAAGCTGGAGGTGCATGTGCATCGCGTCCCGGATCACATCGAAGACTTCATCTCCCGTCTGAAACTGGAGACACTGGGTGTAGGCATTGATACCCTCACACCAGACCAGGAGAAATATCTCGCGTCGTGGGAAATCGGAACTTGATCAACGAGCATAATACCGTCGAGGTGACCTCCCCTGCCCGACGGTCTTTGCTCGAATGCCGTCAGGCCTCAAACCTGGCGGTTTTTTTCAGTAACACCTCCAATGGTCCTCGCTGATCGTATGCCGCCACCGAGGTACAAACGACCTCATTTCTCTGCGAATTTCGCCTTGGGAGCCGCCTCCTTTGCCCTCTCACGCCTTCTGGGAAAACCGGTGATCTGGGGACTTCCCACCAGCGTGATGATCGAGCCGACGAACCGCTGCAACCTTCGATGTCCCCTCTGCCCGGCCGGAGCCGGAACGCTGACCCGCCCCAAGGGAGACCTGACTGCACAGGATTTCGAGAGAATCCTGGATGCCCTGGGGTCGCAGGTCAGGGAGGTCTTTCTGTGGAATCAGGGTGAACCACTGCTCAATAGCGCTCTGCCGGAGATGATCCGAATCGCACACGATCGCGGAATTCGTACGATCACGAGCACGAACGGTCAGCTACTCGACAAAGAGGAGTCCGCTCGCCAGCTTATTCTCGCCAGGCTCGACACGCTCATCATCTCCGTTGATGGATTGACGCCGGAGACCTACGAGGTGTATCGAGTCGGGGGGCAGCTCCAAAGGGTCGTCTCAGGGATGGAAACCCTGCGTCGTCTCAGAATTGCCTTGCGGGCGCATCATCCCAAGATCATTCTGCAATGGCTGCCGATGAAACACAATGAGGCCGAACTCCCACAACTGGAAGCCAAAGCCCGGCAGTGGGGTGCTGATTGCGTCGAAATCAAAACGACCCAGGTCTATTCGAACGAAGAGGCCGAACAGTTTCTGCCACGAGACCTGCGACTCTCGCGTTACCACCGCCAAGGGCAGCGCTGGGAGGTTCGTCGACGCCGCGAGAGCTGCCGTCGCCTTTGGTTCTCCTGCCAGATTGACTGGGATGGTACCGTCGTTCCCTGCTGCTTCGACAAGGACGAGGAGTTCGTGATGGGCAATGTCCATCAGGAGCCCCTCGCCGAAATCTGGCGCGGCAGGCCGTATCAGCGTCTTCGTCAATCGCTTCTGACCCACGGACGCACTCTCGACATGTGCCTCAACTGCACCGAAGGCCTCAAGACATTCTACATATTCCGCCGCAGATTAGCTGGACGCGGCAACAGGGAAAAAGGCACGGGTATTGCTTGACTGAAGTTAGGTAGACGTGTCGAAATAACCCAACGCGCGACAGCAAGCTTCTTCCGGATGACTTCAAGTCCCAAGGAAACTACGAAGACAGGCAACGGGGTCGAGTCGTTGCCGCGACTTGCCGCCCTTTTGGAGACCTCGCACGAGATCACCGGCAAGCTTGAGCTCGGCGAGCTCCTCGAGGCCGTAGCTCTGCGCGCGCAGGACCTCGTCCGCTGCGACGGGGTCACTCTCTATCTGATCGAAGATGAAATCCTCCGGCCAATCGTCTGCTATGAAGAGTATGCCGAAGAGGTGCTCAGCACCCCATTGAAACTCGGCGAAGGCGTGAGCGGCAGTGTAGCCGTCACGGGAGAAGCCGAAATGGTCAATCGCGTCGACCTGACAGGCCGCGGTTTCCTGATCCCGGGAACACCCCTCGACCCCGAATCCCTTCTGTGCGCACCCCTGAAATACAAAGATGAAGTCATCGGAGTCCTGACTCTCAATCGACTGGGCGAGTGGGAGTTCACTTCGGCGGACCTCGAATTCACCAAAGGACTCGCGAGCCTCGCTGCCGCTGCGATTCACAGTGCGCGACTCTATGAACGCCTTGCCGATTCGGAACGCAACTACCGCACACTGTTCAACAGCATCGGCGAAGCCGTCTTCGTTCACGACCCCGAAACCAAGCGCCTCTTGGATGCCAGCGATTCAGCGGTGCGTCGGTACGGCTACACGCGCGACGAGATTCTGAACATGACCATCCTCGACTTGCACCCGGAGGAAGAACAAGAATCCAGGGAACTCCATGTCCCGGCAAACATCCAAGACGGAGTAACGCACTACCGAGGAATCCACCATCGCAAGAAGGACGGCACACTCATCGATGTCACGATCTCGGCCGTGGATATCGAACTCCGCGGCCGCCCGGCCCGCCTCGCCCTGGCTGTGGATGTTACCGAATGGCACCGGATATTCCGGGAACTGGAGCAGGCTCGCAAACTCGAATCCGTCGGCCTTCTGGCCAGCGGCATCGCCCACAACCTGAACGGACCCCTGGCCGGCATTCAGGGCTTTGCCGAGCTTCTCCGTGCGACGCACCCGGGACTCGTCGAATTGGACCTCATCCTCAAGCAGGTATACAAAATCAACGAAATCGTCCGCACGCTCATGCTCAAGGCTCGCAATCAACAGGAACAGAAATCCCGGAACATACAGATCAACGCCCTGCTGCGAACTGAGTTGTCCTTTCTCGAGGCGAACCTCTTCTTCAAACATGAAGTTGAGAAATCGTACGAGTTTGACCCGATGCTCCCCGAGGTTCGTGCCGTATACGGAGATCTGTCCCAGGCGCTATTGAATATCATAAACAATGCGATCGATGCCATGCGCGATTCGCCCCGGCGACTGCTTCAGGTGCGCACCAGACACGCCGACGGCCAGATCATCATCGAGATTGAGGACAGCGGCATCGGGATGTCAGAAGAGGTGATGTCGCGGATATTCGAGCCGTTCTTCACGACGAAACCTCCACCGGACGGCGAGCAGTTCCAGGGTCCTACCGGCACTGGGCTTGGACTGTCGGCCAGCGGGCAATTCCTGGCCCGCTACAAGGGGAAAATCGAAGTGCGGTCCAGAGTGAATCAGGGGTCTGTTTTCACCATAATCTTGCCATCCGCCAAACAGGCTGAGGCGGAGCAGCCACCCGGAGAAGAATTCACAGTAGCTTAGGGTCTTGGCCCGGTGGGATACCTGCATTGTCAGGACTCTTAGACGGGCAGGAGGTCCCAGGGGGAACCTTTATGCAAGCCGAGCAGTAAAATAGGTTTGCGAAAAAGAACTGCACGAGCTGCAGGAGTTCCCCGTGACCAAGATTTCGAAAAAAGTCAACATCCGCGCGAATCAGTCCCTCGAGAAGTACCTCCAGGAAATCGGTGAGGTAAGTCTTTTGGACCCCGAGGAGGAGGTCCGGCTCGCCAAGAGAATTCGCCGAGGGGACCAGAAAGCCCTCGAAAAGCTTACCAAGGCGAACTTGCGGTTCGTCGTTTCAGTAGCTAAGCAGTATCAAAATCAAGGGCTTTCGCTCGGCGACCTAATCAACGAGGGAAATTTGGGCCTGATCAAGGCCGCCAAACGCTTCGATGAGACTCGCGGCTACAAGTTCATCAGCTATGCCGTCTGGTGGATTCGCCAGAGCATCCTTCAGGCGCTGGCGGAGCAGTCGCGCGTCGTTCGCTTGCCGCTCAACCGTGTCGGCGCGCTCAACAAGATTGGCAAGATGTATTCGAACCTCGAGCAGGAGTTCGAAAGGGAGCCGACGCCCGACGAAATCGCCGAGGTGCTCGACATCTCGCCCTTCGAAGTGACCGACACGATGAAAATGTCAGGTCGCCATCTTTCGATGGATGCTCCTTTCAGCCAGGGCGAAGATAACCGGCTTCTGGACATCATCCATAATGATTCGCAGCCGCCGCCAGACCGCAGCCTTATGAAGGAATCACTCTGCCAAGAGGTTGATCGGGCTCTGGCAACGCTGTCTCCGCGTGAAGCCGAGGTCGTGCGCCTGTATTTCGGCCTGAACCTCGAACATCCTCTTACATTGGAGGAGATCGGCGAGCGCTTCTGCCTGACGCGTGAACGCGTGCGGCAGATCAAAGAAAAGGCCTTGCGCCGCCTGCGCCATACATCCCGGTCGAAGGCCTTGCGCAGCTACCTTGGTTAGTGCATCATGTCGTAGGAAGAGCGCTCGGGAGGTCCTTGACAGAAGGTCAGGGACCTTTTTGTTATGACAGAATCTAACGTACACTATATGAAACATAGTGACTATATTCTTTTCTAATTTGCTCTGTCCAACAGATTTCGCAGCTTGCATCCCAAAAGGGCCCGAAACTTGCGAATTTTCTGCAATTAGAGCTTGACATTTTCGAAAAACTTCCGTATACTTTCGGCCAAACATTGAACTGTAGTCTCGATACTCAAGTCGACCGCCGATGGCCTCTGCCAAAGAGGTCGTGGGTCCGGGCGGATTTCACGGTTTCTTCTCTGCTTAGGTTGGCACTATAATCGCTCGAACCGGGACATCCAGATGCTGGCAAAGAAATTCAAGCTCATTTATCTCTCGAACGACCTGACCAAGAAGGTCGAACTTCGCCTCACTCGCAACAAAGCGGCAACTTTTGTGGCAACTTGTGTCCTTTTGTGTGCCATTGCGAGTTTGTTCGTCGGCTTCTTCGTTTGTCAGCTCGTCACCGCGGGCAAAGTGTCCGCCATCATGTCCGAGAAGAACGAGCTTGAGTGGCAACTTGGTGATATCCGCGGACGCCTTGTACGCGCAGAGCAGAACCTTGCGGATCTTCAGCAGAGAGACGATTTCCTTCGCCTGCTGGCGGATTTGCCGCCCATTGACGAAGATGTGCGTGAAGTGGGAGTCGGCGGTCCTGTGGACGACCTCGCCATCATCGCCCCGTCCCCCGAGTTGAAACCGACTCTCTGGACCCTGGAGAAGATTGAGCGGCAGATCCAGCTCCAGATGGACAGCTTCCAGGAAATCAGCGCACAGCTTACCGCTAACCAGGATATCCTTGACCACACACCAACCCTGAGACCCGTGGAGGGCGGATGGATCAGTTCAGGCTTCGGTTATCGTCGTGACCCCTTTACCCGTCGGACAGTCATGCACCCCGGTGTCGACATTGCGCAGGAACGGGGAACCCCTGTCTTGGCTACGGCTATGGGACAGGTCACTTACGCTGGCCGCTTCCACAACTACGGCAAACTGGTGATGATTGACCACGGATACGGCTATCAGACGGTATATGGCCATCTGAATACGATCGGCGTGAGAGTTGGCGAGTATGTGGAGAAAGGGCAGCAGATTGGCGAGGTTGGGGCGACGGGACGCGCTACGGCGCCGCATGTGCATTACGAGGTTCGCGCCGGGGGCACTCCGGTCAATCCGATGGACTACTTCTTTGATGGCCTGGCTGTCTTGCCCGGGCTATAAGCGAGCCATTCGTGACCCATCAAGATCCGCCGCATCGCGACGGATTTTTTATTGGCTGCAATCCAGATTCTGCCCATCACACTTCTTGTAATGCCTTGAAAATCATTGTATTATCCAGCGGCGTGCTGGTCTTTTTTTTGCGCCGATATCTTTGAAGCTTGCGTCCAGAAGCGCTCGGGGGCAACGAGGGCGTGACGCAAACAAGCAAACGAATCCACTGGTGGTCCGATTTCCTGCGCCAGTCCGAATTCGATGGGTCCAAAGCAAGGGGATTGCCTTGCGTATTCGCCGGACATCCGAGTTGGAAGGAGGTATGATTCTGGGTAAGTCCCTTTTCAACGAAAGGGGCGACCTCCTTCTCTCGTCGGGCCACTCTCTGACGGATCGAGCCATCAAACGCATCCAGGAATCCGGTTTTAGTGCCGCCTATGTTCGGGAGCCGGGAACGGAGGGTGTAGTCTCGCGTGACATCATCTCCGATGAAGCTCGAGGCCGGGCGATGCACGAGTGCTACACGACCGAGGAGAGAATCCGCAGCGTCACCGATTCTCGGCAAGCGAAACCCGACGAATTGCGCACCATCATCAATCAGAAACCCGAGTTCCACAACCTGGTGGACATGGAAAGCGTCTACAGAGTGATCTCAGCCATCTTGAGTGAGATTGACGAGTCGGATGCCTCGATCCTGAACACTTTCCCCATAAGATCTCACAGGTCATACAGTCGTCAGCACTCGGTTGATACCGCGCTCATCTCCGTCCTTATCGGTCGGCATCTTCACCTTCGTCACCGCGATCTGCTCGAGCTGGCGATAGCATCCTATCTGCATGACATTGGAAAGCAAGTCCTTCCCCTCATCGCTGGTCGTCTGCCGGTAACCTATACAGAGGAAGAGACTCTGCAGATGCGGGAGCATCCGGTCTACAGCCATCTGCTTATCCGCCGAAGCGCTAACAGGTTCTTTATGGCTCAGACCGCAGTCCTTTACCACCACGAGCGAGAAGATGGACTCGGCTATCCCCTCGGCATACAGGGACGGTACGCGGAACTCCGCGATGGTGTGGTCAACCCAGTAGAAATGACCTATCCATTGGGCGAGATTATCGCAGTTGCCGATGCCTACGACAACTACATTTCAGGTCGATACGACGGCATACCCAAGACTCCCGAAGAGGCGGTGAGAGCGGTGGTCAACGAGGCGGGCACGGCCTTCAAAGGCTATGTGGTCCAGGCTCTCACGGCTGTCATCCCCGTTTTCCCTACGGGCTGCGTCGTGCGCATTCTGGATTGCTCCCTGCCTCAGATTCGAGGCTGGGAAGCGATTGTCAAGTATCCGAATATGAGCGATTGTCACCGTCCGACCGTCGTCCTGCTCAAGGACGCCGATGGCCGCCAAGTTTCTCCGAAGACAGTCAACCTCGCCGCCCAGCGTTTCGCCCAACTCGAGCTGAGACTGTGAACCTTGGCATTCCCCCCGAAGTTTCGTATATTAAGAAGTGCAAAAAGGTGCATTCAGCGGCCTGATTCCCGCATAGACACAGCATTCGCCAACGGGTAGCTCTTGACGCTGCGGGCCGGCCATTCACCTCGTGCCGATGACCGCGAAAGGCCTATGTACATCGGTTATGTCACGCTGCAGGACCTCACATGGCAAGCAGCATCCAATGTGCAGATGATCCAGATGTGCCGTGCGTTCAGCCGATTGGGGCATCGGGTCGAGCTGTATGGCCCCGGCGGCCAAGACATTTCGTCGCCCAAGCGTCTTGCGAGAATCCAAGACCTTTATGGTGACGATCTTCCCTTTCCCATACACTTCTTCCGCAGTCGCACTGTGCTGGGCCGCCTGCAGATGCTTGGAGGGCTGACCGGGGCCGTCCGGGCAATGAAACAGGCACAGCCCCGCGTCATCTGCTGCCGCGGAAACTGGGAAGTACTGCCTTTGGCGCGCACAAGCCACCCGGTCATCTTTGAAGCGCACAGCGTCAGGCTTCACAACGAATTCTCGGTCGTCGACCGGGTCCTTCGTCGCCGGATCGTGCAGGCGTCACGGCTGCCGGGCTTGCGCCTTTTTGTCCCCATATCCCGTGCCCTTGCGAAGGTCTGGCAGAAATTCGGCGTACCGGAGGAGAAAGTCCATGTCGCGCATGACGGCGTGGATCTCTCGCTGTTCGAGCCTGCGCTGACCATCGACGAGGCCCGTGCGAAGTTGGGCCTTCGGGAAAGCCGTCCGGTCATCCTCTACGCAGGATCTCTCCGTGAGGATCGGGGCCTCGAGCTACTACTGGGCGCCGCGAAAGCCCTGCCGGACTATCGGTTCTGGGTCATCGGCGGGCGAGATGAAGATGTCACACGATGCCGCGAGGCGGCGCAGCATGCGCGGGTCACGAATGTTGATTTCTATGGATTCATTCCCCATCCCAGAGTGCCCATTTATCTCTTTGCAGCGGACGTGCTTCTCATGCTCTGGACCTGGAAGGTGCCCACGATCGCCACTTGTTCCCCGATGAAGATGTTCGAATACATGGCAGCTGAGCGCACGATTGTCGGCCCCGCTTTTCCCACGGTGCTGGAAGTGCTTCAAGACGGCTGCGAAGCTATCCTCTTTGAGCCGGATAATCTCAGCGAAATGATCGCCGCGCTCAAACGGGGAGTCGAAGAGGCACATCGCGGAGACTTGGCACGGGCGGCCCGGCGGAAAGTTGCCGCTGAATACACATGGGAACACCGGTGCAGAGGAATTCTTGAGGCTTTTGCCGCGCGAGGCCCCGAACAGCCGCCTCGGCAGGCGGACAACTCTCAGAAACACTGATTTTGTGATTTAGGATCTCGTATCCCATGTTTTTCTTCAGGTAAACGATGCAACTTTTAGAGTCCTGAAGCACTCCTACTCTTAAAAGCCGTCTCGAGAAGTACGCACAGGAAACATACAACTGGAAAGCCAATGAAAATCAAGAAACGCTATTGGATCCCCGCTCTTATTATTATCATCGTAGTTGTGGTGGGAGTGATTTCCAGCCGGAGCCGCGGTGAGAAGAAGCTGCCAGTGACCATCGAAGAAGTGGCTCGCCGATCCCTTCTCGCCACCGTTTCCGCCTCTGGTAAGGTGGAACCGGTCGTGCAGGTCAAGGTATCGTCGCAGATACAGGCTCGGATTACAAGGCTGGCCGTGCGGGAAGGCGACAGAGTCAGGGCTGGCCAGTTTCTCGTGGAACTGGACCAGAAGCGTTATGCAGCGGCGCTGGAGAACGCTCAATCCGGCTTGCGGGCGGCACGCGCCCAGCTTGACAAAGCCGAGGCCGACTTCAAACGCATCGACGAGCTTGTGAAGCGCGGCATGGTCTCTGAGGCTGAACTTGACGCCGCGCGTGCTCAGGCCGAACTCACGGCGGCTCAAATCGACCAAGCCACTGCCGTTGAAAAACAAGCCCGAGATGATCTGTCGAAGACCGTGCTTTCTGCCCCCATGAGCGGGATCGTCAGCCGATTGAACAAAGAAGAAGAGGAAATGACCCTCGGCTCGATATTCCAAGAGGATGTCATCCTCATTATCGCGGATCTCTCGCGGATGCAGATCAAAGCAGAAGTAGATGAGAACGACATTGTTGGCGTTGAACTGGGGGACACGGCTCGATGCGAGATCGACGCCTTTCCCGATACGGCTTTTACCGGCATCGTCGCCGAAATCGCTCAATCCGCTGAAATCAGCGCCCTCGGAACACAGGAGGAAGCCACGAACTTCGATGTCGATGTGATGCTTCTGGACACCATTTCGGCGCTTCGACCCGGCATGTCTGCAACGGTGGACATCCAAATCGACCGGCGGGATAGCGTATTGGCCGTGCCAATCCAGTCTGTCGCGGTGCGTGACCGCAAAGAAGGCAAGCCCGTTGTCCTGAGGGAAGAACCGGAACGGAAATCGTCTCGGCAGCGGGCCGAGGAGATCCGTAGTGGCACGAGTGCCGATACTGCAGAGGTAATCCGCAAAGAGGACCTGGTCGAGGGTGTCTATGTCATGCGCAACGACTCGGCCATCTGGGTTCCCGTTACGACCGGCATATCCTCCGACACCCACATCGAGATTCTCTCAGGCCTCGAAGGCGGCGAGGAGGTCGTTACCGGCCCTTACAAAGCCCTTGCCAAGGACTTGCGTCATGGCACCAAGATTACTCGCAAGGAAACAGAGAAGAAAGAGCCCGGACAATAGAGATGCAGAACAGTCACCTGATTGAATTGCGGGACATCGAAAAAATCTACAAGGTGGGCACGATTGATGTGCCGGCTCTGCGCGGAATCACGATGATCGTCGAGCCGAATGAATATGTCGCCATCATGGGCCCTTCCGGCTCGGGAAAATCGACCTTGATGAATCTCATCGGCTGCCTGGATACCTCGACCTCGGGGACTTATTTCTTGGCCGGAGAGGATGTCTCTCGACTATCAGACGGTCAGCTGGCCGGGATCCGCAACCGGCGCATTGGCTTCGTCTTTCAGACATTCAACCTTCTCCCACGAGCCAACAGCCTGCACAATGTCGAGCTGCCGCTCGTTTACGCAGGCAAAGCCGTGGGAGCCCGGCGGCAGAAAGCGCGGGAAGCGCTGGCATCCGTTGGTCTGGCCGACCGTGGTCACCACCGACCCAACGAATTGTCCGGCGGAGAGCGCCAGCGTGTTGCCGTTGCCCGCGCACTCGTGAACGACCCCTCGTTGATCCTTGCCGACGAGCCCACGGGCAATCTCGACAGCGCTACCGGCGAGGAGATTATGGGCCTCTTTGACGAGATCCACCGGCAGGGCAACACGATTATCCTCGTCACCCACGAGGAATACATTGCCCGGAAAGCCAAGCGCATCATACGGCTCCGGGATGGTCTGATCGAGAGTGACGACCTCGTATCGTAGAATCGAGCCACTGCTTCACGGCTGTGCAACATAGGAACCCTTCGGGTAGCGTGTATGATCCGATTCTTTGTCGAAGTCTTTGAAGGATTGCGCATCGCCTATACCGCACTGCGCGCGAACAAGGTGCGCGCAATCCTCACCACGCTCGGCATCGTCATCGGGGTGACAACCGTCATTCTGATCACCTGCATCATCCTCGGCCTGAACAAGTCCGTATCAGGGCAGTTCGCTTTTCTGGGCAGCAACACCATCTATGTGAGTAAGTTCGAGTGGTTCGGCAGAAATTGGCGGGAAATGCTGAAGCGCCCGGACATCACGATCGACGAAGTACACCGAGTGGAGAAAGAAAGCCAACTGGCGGCCGCTGTCTCCCCATGGGCAGAGACTCGGCGCACAGTCGGCTACCGCGACCTGAAATTATCAAGAGTGGAAGTTGCGGGCACAAACGAGAATTACATTCAGACCAATCCGACCCGTCCCGAGATCGGACGATTCTTCACCGAAGCCGATGTCCGGCGCAATCGTCATGTCTGCGTGCTTGGCCATGAAGTCGCCTCGAAGCTCTTCCCGGATCAGAGTCCCATCGGCCGGCGCATCAAGATAGGTCAGGTTCCGTTCCGGGTTGTGGGCGTTCAAGAGCGAATCGGAAAGCTCTTCGGTACATCCATGGACAACTATGTCATCGTGCCGATTGGGACTTTCAACAAAGTGCTTGGGCGCCACCACTACATGTCCATTATCGTCAAGGCAAACAACCCGCATGAGATCGAAGACCTCGAATATGAACTTCGAGGTATCCTGCGTAGAGCACGCCATCTGGGACCGCTTGAACCGGACAACTTCGGCATCAATCAGCAATCGTCTCTGATGAGAGCCTACCTTGGGATTATGAGCGGGATTTACATCGGTGGCTTCCTGATCGCGGCGATTTCCCTGATTGTCGGCGGCATCGGTATCATGAACATCATGCTCGTCTCTGTGACCGAGCGAACGCAGGAAGTCGGCCTTCGCAAAGCGCTCGGCGCCAAACGCTGGATGATTGGCTGGCAGTTCGTGGTGGAATCGGCGGTCCTTTGCTCAGTGGGAGGAGCGATTGGGGTCTTCTTCGCGTATCTTGGTGCAAAGGGGATCAATAATTTCCTGCCCACCACGATGCCGCCCTGGGTGGTTGGATTCGGTATCGTCTTCGCTGCGGTCGTCGGAATCTTCTTTGGAATTTACCCGGCAATGAAGGCCGCACGGCTGCACCCGATCGAGGCCTTGCGCTACGAATAAGAAGTCTCGCGAAACCGAAAGGTCGTTGCTTGCTCGCTCCGTCACCCGATTTGCGATCCTTGTATTTCCGAACACTGGTGGTGATCGCCGCACTTGCCACAGCGGCCGCGGTTTATTATCTCCGGCATATTCTCTTTCTGACATTCCTTGCCCTCTTGGTGGCCATCTTCCTGACCTATCTATCAAGGCCCCTGGAACAGAAACTGAGATTTCCACGATGGTTGGCGCCGCTTGTTGTGGTCGTCGCACTGGTGATTGTCTTCGGTCTTTTGGGTTATGTACTGGTAAGTCCGTTCGCGAACCAGATCGCCACTCTGGTCGACAAACTCCCCGGGTTCTTTGAGAAAGTGCGTTTGCACCTAACGATCTGGCTGACGAGATTGGGCGATTGGGTACCGCAGATTCAACCGGAAAGGCTGGCGCAGGAAGCCGCGAAGTACGCCGGGAACGCCGCGGCGAGGGCGATTAAGGTTCTTTCAGGCGGAGTCGCTCTCATCACCGATGCCATCACGGTGCTCGTTCTCGGAATCTTCCTTACAATCGAGCGTCGCCGCGTCTTGGATGCCTTCTGCCGAGCGCTTCGCAATCGCGCACCCGAAGAGATGCGCGAACTCGCCTCGCGAGGCATTCGCCTGCTTCAAGGCTGGATGGTGGGTCAACTCTCGGCAATGATCTTTCTGGGCGCGTTCACGACGGTGGCGTTCTGGATCGCAGGGATTGACTACTTTCTTGTGTTCGGCACACTCGCGGCCCTGTTCACTGTCATTCCATACCTCGGACCGATTCTGACAGCGCTGGGACCCTTAACATGGTCAATCTTCGCCGAGCCCTCAAAGAT
>Ga0315537_1001311_pt1 | contig 19627 bp, 21 predicted proteins | sample SalMarSW160270MG_FD_203091 | JGI IMG/M metagenome (GOLD analysis project Ga0315537, IMG submission 203091) | Salt marsh sediment microbial communities from the Plum Island Ecosystem LTER, Massachusetts, United States - Salt Marsh Sediment SW1602-70 ...
ATGTCACTGAAGGCTTTGAACTTGGCAAAAGCAACTTGAAAATTGACCGAGCAATGATAGTCACCAACACCAGATACTCAGAACACGCAAGACGCTACGGCAAATGCAGGAACATCCTCCAAATCGGATGGAGTTCACCAACTAACCTTAGTTTACAAAACATGATTGAAGAAAAAAACTTGTATCCACTAAGCTGTCTTAGAGGCTTAAAAAGCGAAACGAAAACAAAACTAGTCAATTCAGGAATAGTGCTCATGAAGCAGCTGTTCGAAGAAAAGCCATCAACACTTGCCAGAAAAACAGGAGTTCAGAAGGAAACGCTTAAGCAAATCATAGAGAAAGCAAAAACCAGCAGAATGGCTGCAAACAACTTTTAGCTCAACTTCGTCTTTTCAGCAATCTCTTTAACACTAACGCCTTTCTGAAAAAGTGGGCCGGACCGGATTTGAACCGGTGACCTTCTGCACGTCAAGCAGATGTCCTAACGATGCTGAATCAACTTGCGGCGCGTCCCATGCACTGTAGAACATAAAGATTGCTACTAGGCGGTTTCTTCACTTCCAAAGTCCAGCAAATTGTCTCTTCCACTTTCGTAACTTGCTTTTATCCAAGCTTCGTTGCGCGATGTGTCGGAGGCACGAACCTCATCGATAATACCGTTTGACAAACCTGCACCCGCTCTTCCTCCGACATAAATCGCTCGACTGTCTGGAACTATACTTCCACTCTTGGACCCTGATCCGTCTTCTAAGCCGTCAATATACACTTTTCTTGTTGTCCCATTCCATGTTCCAACTACATAATACCATGTCATCGCGGATAGGCTAGCAGAGCTATTGAGACCCCCGCCATCGTTCTCTTCAATTGTCAACGCAAGTTTTTGATCATTCACTGCGAGTTGGTAGTTGTTCGGGTTTCCTTCACCTTTTCGCAATATGATGTTTACATCACTACCTGAGCCGAATGAGGTCAAGTTGATCCATGCTTCAATGGTTAAGGAGTTGGTGAAATTCAGGCTTTCGCTGTTAGCCACGCTTATGAAATCATCGTCGCCGTCAAAATCAATGCTCCCGTCAATTTCGCCTGCCACTTGATCTCCCAACGTCATTGACCCGTTAAAAGTTGGGTTATTCTGATTTACGGTACTGTCCTTGTTGGAAGCTGGCGTTTCTGGGTCTTCTTGCAGATGGTACACCGCTTTGTAGCTGGAATCCCAGACATTTTGTGCAGGAGCTGAGCCAGTATCGCCCACATAATTTGTGTTGTTAGCCTGATTCTTGTCGTAGTATAGGTAGAGATCTGTGTCTGCCGTGCTGCTTATGTTTGGCACCTTAACCCATAACCAAGCCTGCTTGTTAGATGAATCCCACTTCTCAATCTCCACATAGCACTGTGTGGTCTTGTCGCTTGTTGTAACTGCAATCTTCTTACAATCACTGTCACTGACTAATTCACTGAATACGAATGTGACATCATCGTTATTGCGCCCCGAAGAGTTCCCTAGATAGATCAAAACTGGAAAGTTGGTTAGATCACTATCAACATCATTGTGGTCAATCGTGATTTTGACACGGTTTTCCCATCCATTGAGCCACTTCCTCACTATTGTCTGAGATACACTCTGTGATCCTGTTTCGTACACTATGGCATAAGCTAAGCTAGAAAACAGAATGCACAGCACTATGAGTAAGCCCAACCTTCTAGCCAGTTGATTGAACATTGAATAAAGTTGATGCCTAGTCGGTATTTTAAATATGTGAATTGATAATCAAAATTCCTCTTTCATAAACTACTTTTATGTAACATACCGAATCAGAAGCAGCATCCGGAGGCGAATTAGTGAATTGAAAAAGAAAATACTAGGTGTGTTCTTTATTCTGCTAAGCATATTCATCGTCTTTGTTTCGGCATTCGTCTACGAAACAGCACAGCAAACAGTCACGCAAACAATCCAAGAAATCGCATCCATAACTCTGAAAAACTCCGCGCTGGGAACCATTGAAGAAGGAGAAACACGAGGCTATACTAAAGACAATGCAACAGATTTAGGCGCAGCAATAAGCATTACGACAACCAAGGCAGGCGTTTACCTGCACTTGAACAGCGACATAGACAGCCTCAGCACATACTACACGACATACAGTGTAACGGTTAAATTCGCTACGGTTCAAGGAAGTACCTACTCAGTTGGAGACATAGCCTGTACATTGACCTTAACATCAGCTGACCCCGCCGCCATCAACTTGGACGCAGCTGGATTATGGACCTTCGATTTCGAAGTCACCACAACCGCGAAATCAGTGAGCGGAAATCAGGACACGACAGCGACAATAGTTGTCACAGCAGAAAGCACATAGCGCTGAAAGAACATGAATCCTAAGCAGGCAAAACTCGCCTATGTCCTATTCTTTAGTTGCTTCGCCGTATGGTTAGTACTAATTCCGTCGATTAGTTTTCTTTCAGACGGGGAGACAACCTCAGCGATACTTCCCAGTCAATTCATACTGGCGCTCTTCATAGTGTCGGCGGTTCTGTCCTCGATACCAGCCATGTTGATCGGCCTGCACTTTCTAGGAATAGACTTAAGAATACGCAAAGGGAAACAGAAATCTGGCAACACTGTGCCCTTAATTAGAATTAGCAAGCGTAAGCTAAGGCCAGAACCAACGTCTTCAAAGGATCGCAGAAAGGAATTAGAAACCAAAAATTTTGTTGAAAATGATGAAGACAATTCAAAATGCGAACCAAACGCCAAAGACTGGTCGTTGACTGAACAAACTGCCGTAACTGAGCCTGCTGCTGTAGGATTAGAAGGCAATTTGAAAGGTAAAGTAAGAAGCAAAGAGGAGAAAAAGGCATTTTTCCTCTTCGGAGAAACTGAATTTAACGGCTGCACATTCAAATTCGGCTACTTGAAGAGCCTGCCGAAGAATAAACCTATCCCCGATGAATGTTTTGGGTGTCCTCAGATCTTAGAGTGCGCTGCGCTTTCCGGAAACAAGTGAAGAATCAAAATACAGACTCAGTTTGCCAAGAAATTATTGGTCAAGAACGTACTAACACTAGGATTCTTTTCACCGGCGATGGTGGGCCGGACCGGATTTGAACCGGTGACCTTCTGCACGTCAAGCAGATGTCCTAACCGAGCTAGACTACCGGCCCTTTTTTCGACTTGTGCTTAGATGTTTTCGGTACTCGAAATATTTATGGGTTTTTGAACGCCGCCCGCAGCCTAAGCCACAAAGCAAAAGCGGTTTTCTTGTTTAGTTCGATTTGCGAAATATATCGTGAGTCGCAGTTCAATACTTAAATCAGCACAACGCAATACAGTACAGTTGAGAAGGGAGGAGGCAAGCATACTCAGAATCAGGGCAGTTCCTTGCTTATCGTTTGTTCTGATGGGCTCCATGGATTGGTTGACAACAATCATCGGAATAGTTTACTTCGGAGCCGTTGAGGGCAACCCGTTCCTCGCCGAAATAACCAGAACAAGCTTACCAGCGTTCACAGCCATAAAACTCTCCACAACCATAATCGTAGGCTTACTGTTCTATAAGGCAGAGAAAACACTGCTAAGGACACAAGACAAGAACAGCCGCTCCTTCCGATGCACGCGCATAATTCTCAGAGGCGCATACATAGCAGCCACGGTGTTCCTTCTAATAGCAGTCTTGAACAACCTGATCGTGGTTGCCAGAGCCATCTAACGCGTGAAGAACCCGAACGCTTTTAATTAGACGCGCATTTCATCTGTTGCGGGAACACACGCATTGCAAGCCAACTTCAAACCACTGGTCGTCTGGCTCATTCTGAATGGGAAAGCAGAAGAAGCCTTGGCGTTCCTTGCAAAGAACTACAGAGTAAACACGCCGAAACTGAAAATAGGCTTGCCTAAAGGCCGCAAGGCGAACGTTTCTGGCTGTTACACGCCCAAAAACGAAACTATTTCGTTGCTCAACAGCGACGTTATGGGAAACCCCTTCGTTATTTTGCATGAGTTCTACCATCACCTGCGCACATCAGTAGACAAAAAGCACAAGGGCACAGAAAAAAACGCAAACAAATTTGCAATGGAATTCATTGAAGCGTACAAATCGTCAAGCGCTTAGGAAAGCTAACACAGCACACGCCTGCTTAATTCTTAGTTATCTGCAACGGCAGCTTTTCTCCCTTCGAGCCGTAAACCGCAACGTTCTGTGCACTGGCGAAGGGAAAGCCCACTATCATGAGTATACGCCCGAAAAAATGGTTGAGGTCTACACTGGAAGGATTTATGTTCCCTGAAGGATGAGAATGCACCGTGCCGACGACGGAAAAATCCATGGGCAGCATGTGAAACGGAAGATTGGCAAAGCCGTACCCGTAAACGGCCAAGGGAGGAACAACAAGGTCAGTAACTCGAATCGAATTCTTGCTTTTTTTGCCGCGGAGAAGCAGAAAAGTTTCTTTCGGGTAAAGTCTCTTTGCTCCTTCAAAAATCGAGTCCAGCAACTCAGCACTCACCGAAACGGTCAGGTTGTTTCCCATATGAACGCCCAATGGCTTGGCGGTTAATTACCTTTACTGAACGAGCCGGCTTTGCGGGAACGGAAAACAGAAATAAACAGGAAGCCCAATTAAACAGAAAGAGCCGGGATGGCAGAGCGGATAATGCGCAGGCCTTGAGAGCCTGTGGACCTTTTGGTCCGCATGGGTTCGAATCCCATTCCCGGCGCCATTCGCTCTTCCCGAACGGTTGAAAATTCGCGAAAGAGTGTTATGGGATGAACTGAATCTGCTGTATTGCTGGTTCGATCAGGTTAAAGACTATTTGTGGGTATAGACCGAGGATGACTATTGCGGCTGCGAGAATAAGGATAGGAATGAGCAGTTTTTTGGGTTCTTTTATCGTAGTTTCGTCCTTGGGTTTCTTCGCGTACATGTAATTTACCAATCTAAATAAGTAGGCGGTTTGAAGGACACTTGTCAGAACGCCTATGACCGCCAACCAGCTTAGGTTCGCTTGTATCGCGGCGGTAAAAACCAAGTATTTAGCCATGAAGCCGCCAAAAGGCGGGATTCCCGCAAATGAGAGCCCAGCTATCACCAAAGCTAAACTCACAAAAGGCATCTTCTTGCCCAATCCCGAGAAGTCTTCTAGCGTTTTGAATCCATAGTGGTTGATGATGCCGATTGCCATGAAAGAAAGTGCTGTTGTAATTCCACCTATGAGGAAGAAATATAGGTTTCCCATGAGTCCCAGCGAAGTTAGGCTGGTTATGCCCACGAGATTGTAGCCCACGTCTGCTACGCATATGTTCGCAATTAACCGCTTTACATCGTCCTGAATCAACGCAAACAAGTTGCCCACAATCATAGTCAAAGCTGCCATGACAGCCAGCATAAATGTCCAATTCAGCACACTGGGCGGCGTCAGGATGAATATGAGTACTCGTATCAGCACATAGTAGCTGCCTTGGTCAATTAAAGCGGAAAGAAAGGCTGCCGAAGAAGCTGGAGCGGCAGTATAAGCGTCTGGTAACCAAAAGTGAAACGGCACGATAGCAGCCTCAATTGCGTAGCCAGTAGCTATGAATATGAAAGCGACTAAAAGCAGTCGTTTGTCGCTTAAAGCCATTAAAGTTTGCCTTACAGTCCAGAAATTTAAAGAGCCTGTTAACCCGTAGACTATCGAAAGCCCAAAGACAATAAAAGCTGAAGCAATAATTATCATAATCAAATACTTCAGCGTGGAATTCAAAGACACTGGAGTCTTCTTATAAATCATCAGGAAAGCAGAACCGGCTGCCGCAGCCTCCCAAAATATGAAAAGCGTCAAGAGGTCACCTGAAAACACGGTGCCCATCAAGGCGGCAGTAAGCATCAGCATAATTGCGTAATATCTTTCAGAAGGCCTCTCCTTTGAACCCAAGTAGAAAATGCTGTAGAACAAGACAACCGCGCTGACCGCAATGAACATTATTGCCATGTAAATCGAAATCGCATCTATCATAAAAGCGCTAGAAAGTGCAGCCGCTGGCGTGTCTGTTAACGTAATGTTGAGAAACGGTTGCGGTGATGGCAGACTATAATATTTTACTGTTAAATTAGCCACAGCAGCGCCCGAGACAATGAAAACTGTTGAGAACCAAGCCAGAGTCAAAGCGGTTTTGTGCGCGCTTTTCCGAATGACCCTGAAAACTGGAATAGTCAAGAATGCAAAGGCAACCAAACTGACTATTGGTAAAGCAACGTCCCATATCTCAACCATAAGCAAGCCATGCCTCAAATAAACTGTACCGTATTAATCAAGTGTATAAAGAACGTAGGCCAAATGCCGAGAACAATCACAAGAATCACCAAGATAGCCATCGCCAACTTCATGTAGTTGGGAACATCCAGAATCTTCTTTTCGCCTTCGCTTTTTGCTTGTCCCAGAAAAACATGAGACAGATACCTTAGTGAATAAGCAAGCGAAATGACTGTGGCCACGAGCATAAAGGCCGTTGGCAGAAGAAAGAAGCCGTCAGTATTAATCACTTCGAACGCACCCACAAATATCAGAAACTCGCTGATGAAGCACGCGAATGGAGGCGTTCCCGCTATGCTCAACGCGGCTGTAGTCGAGGCAGTAGCCGTGAAAGGCATCTTTCCAGCGAGTCCGCCCATTTCACGGATGTCTCTGGCTTCAGTCTGGTGCATGATAGCTCCTGCTGAAAGGAAGAAAAGACCTTTGCTTACTGCGTGAGTTAGGAGGTGAAGCACCGTTCCCGTTATAGCTGCTGTGATAACCACCGTTCCAGCCACGGCGGCGGAAGGAAAGAGCGAGAGCCCAAACAGGACGTAGCCCATGTGGGCAATGCTTGAATACGCGATTATTCGTTTTATGTCGGTTTCAACTAACGCGATAAGTGAACCGAAAAAGGCTGAAATTACGCCGAAAATCGCCAAGCCATGCATGAAATCGCTTCCAAAAACAGTTCCCATAACCGCTGGAAAAACAGTTGCCAACGACAAACGCAGAATAGCGTAAGCACCAGCGCTGATTATGACTCCACTTAAAAGCGCTGACATTGGTGACGGGGCTTCGGAGTGAGCGTCAGGCAGCCACATGTGAACTGGAACCACAGCCATCTTAACAGCGAAGCCTGCTGTTAGAGCGAGTAGAATCCACTTTGCAATATCGGGAAAAGCCATTAGTGCAGCTTGCGCTTGGAACATATCTGTGACGCCTGTGACCATGTAAATGGCACCTATGCCCAAAAGTACGAAAACTGCGCCTGCATGTGTAAATATGAAGAATTTGAACGCTGCTCGGTAGGGGTCTCTGTAACCCCATCCGCCGATAATGAAGTATGCGGGGACAAGCATCAGTTCCCAACAGAAGTAGAAGAGCAGAAGGTTAGAAGTTATAAAGACGCCTACGAGACCAATAGAAAGCAGCGTTAAAAGAGAGTAATACACGGCCAAGTTTTTCTTTCCTTCCATGTAATTTATAGAGAAAAGCGCAGCCGCTATGATGAGAACCAAGGTGATGATTGCCATGGATACGCTAATGCCGTCCACAAAAAGCGTGAATTCCGACTCTAATATTGGAATCCAATAGTAGGATTCTATGTACTCGTGGTTTGGGCTGTTGAGGACTGTAGGAACAGTTGTGAAAAGCAGCGCCATATTAGCGATAGCGATTAAAGCGACTAGAATCGCTGCTGCTTTTGGAGATTTCTTTCCAGTTAAGTAGACGAATGGAACGCCCAAGGTGGGCAGAAGGAAAATTAACAAGAGAGCATATGACATTATTTTACCTCCCTACCGTGAGTATTATCAGTATCAAAATCAATATAAATCCAAGCAATGCAGCAGCAATGTAATGCTGCAGAGATGATGAAGGCACTTTCTTCATGTGTAACGCGCCCCGCATTGTTCGGTGCGCTATAATGCTCAACAGGTCATCCGCCAAAACGTCAAGGTACTTTTGAACAACGTGTGCCACTTTGACAATTGAGTTAGCTATGGCTTGCGGTAGACGCCCAGAGAAACCTGTCTCAAAATTTCGGATGTGATTCGCCAAGTTCAAGATCCCTCGTGCGGGTTTCACTACCTGATCCATTACGGTTTCGTTTGCGCGGCGGATTCCATGGGAGAAGGTTATTACTCCTCTGCCTGTTATCCGCTCGTAAATGTCATCGAAGAAGTAACCGTGCTTTAAGACAGTTGTTAACGGATTCGAGCTACTTCTGATTTTCATCATGATTTCAGAGTGTTTGTAGTAAGTTAGATATATAATTAAGCCAGCGGGAACAAGAATGGCGAAGAAAATGGGGGTTTCCAAGCTTAGAAAAGCGCCCAGCAAGCTTACCTCAGCTTCAACCTGCATGAAGCTGCCCAGCCAAGGGCCAATGAAACCCCAAGCAACACACAAGATAGCAAGTATTGCAGCAGGGTACAGCATTATTTTTGGTGCTTCGTGAGGGTGAAGCTTCTCTAGGTGTTCTGACTCCTTGCCCATGAAAGTGAGTGTTATGAAACGGAGGCTGTAAGCGAATGTAAGGGCAGTGGTTACGTATATCAAGATCACTTGCCAGAGGTTTCCAGTTTCCGTTAGGCTTGTGATTATGAGACCCTTGCTGAAGAAAGCTGCGAATGGCGGTAACCCGCTGGTGGTTAAAATCATTATCAGGCTTAACCCAAAGGTTATCGGCATGGCTTTTTTCAGGCCACCCATCAACCTCATGTCGCGAGTTCCAAGAGCGTGGATAATGCCGCCTGCCAACAGGAAGCCCAGTCCTTCGAAGAAGGCGTGACTCATCATGTGGAACAAGCTGGCAAACCAGCCTAAGGAAGCCGCTGCCGCTGCGGTGACTGCGCCCAGTGCCGCCATCATGAAGCCAAGTTGACTGATTGTCGAGTAGGCGAGCACTCCTTTTATGTCGGGAGTGTATAAGGCCAATGTCGCCCCTATGAACGCGGTCAAGACCCCGACCCACGCTACTGAGGGTAACCATAGCGGTATTGTAACGGCCAATGGACCTAGTATAAAGATTAATCGCGCAACCAGATAGATACCTGCCTTGACCATGGTTGCAGCGTGCAATAGAGCGCTTATGGAAGTTGGTGCCTCCATGGCGCTGTATAACCAAGTGTGCAGGGGGAGCTGCGCGGACTTGGCGATAGCGCCGCCAAGCGCCAGAAAAGCGACTGCGGTTAGAGTAGGCACCGGTATTGTTCCTATGTTAGCAATGGTGTAACTGAAGGAAAACGAGCCTAAACTCGCATAAAGAATTCCAATGGCGCCTAGCAGGCTTACGTCGCCTATGCGGGTCATCAGAAAAACTTTGGCGCCTGCACGGACGGATTCTGGACGTTTATACCAGAAGGAGATTAGCGCGTAGGAGCAGAGACCCACCATTTCCCAGAAGATGAACATTTGAAGGAAATTATCAGCGATGACAAGGCCTATCATTGAACCGATGAAGAGCAGCAGGAAAAAGTAGTACCGTGTCAAGCCTTCTTCTCCTTTCATGTAGCCGAGGGAATAAATGGCTATTATCAAACCGAAGAAGGCAACTAAAACCGTGAACAAGACGCTGAGCGAATCAATGAAGACGCCAGCGGTTATGCCTGAAGAAATCCACGCAGTGGAAGAGAGTAATGGTCCTTCGGAACCAAAATACACGTCAGGTACCAGTGAAAACGCCAAAGCCGCTGTGACTAAGCTGATTATCACAACGAAGTAGTTTCTTGCTTTTCCACTAAACCGCCCAATCAACGGTATGAATAAGCTTGAAATCAGAGGAAGTATCCAAACAAGCCATGATGAAACATCAGACAACACTAAACTTCAGCCTCTTTTTTTCCTTGCTCCATTTTCATTATCTCACCGATGTCGCTTGTTCCATACTTCTTGCAGGCGATTACCAATAATGCCAAGATTACACCGCTGACGACGGTGTCGGTTGAAAAAGCCAAAATTAGGAACGCTTGACCCAAACCTTTGCCGAGAGAAGATGCAAGCATTACAAAATTCAGCGTTGCTCCCATTGTAATCAATTCAACTGATATAAACACTTTCAATAAGTGCCGCTTGGTTAGCAAGCCGTATATCCCGATAGCAATAATGGTTAGTGATAAAATGACGAAGTCCATTATTTTTCACCTTTCTTCTTTTGGTACAAGATTATGGCTGTTCCTAAAGTCACAGTCATTATAACTAAGCCTTGCAAGACGACGTCCACGGCTCTTAAGTTCCACAGTGCTTCTCCGAACTGGATGTCAGAACCAATAGTGGCTGGACTTGAAAACGAGAGGAATATTGCAGGAAAAGACAAAATCGCACCCACTGTGACGACCATTAACGATTTCCCAAGCGAAGTTTTCTTGTTGGGCTTTTCACTCAGCATTTCCCCGGACAAAAAGAGAATTGCTAAAGTTCCAACGCCCACCGCAAATTGAAAAATGGCAACAAAAATGGCGTCGCTAAGCACATACAAGAACGACGTGAAGAAGAATGCACCCGCTAAAGCGGAAACGGAGTAAACAGCCTCGTCGAGAAATATCGCAAGGCAAGCTGAAATTATCAATCCCGCCGAGAGTATTTCGAGGATCATTATTTAACCCCGCTCCTTTCTTGAGCACTTGCTTGGGGTGTTATAACCAAGTCAGATTTATTAGTTGAGGCTAGTTCAAAAAACATTGAACTCTTTATCGCATTTCTCGGACAGCTTTCAGCGCATTGATAGCAGAAGATGCAAAGGTCGAGATGGAATAAAGGTCTCCTTTTCCCGTCAACCTCAACCATTTCAATGGCCTTCGCAGGGCAATCCCTGGCGCATAACCCGCAGCTAATGCAGAGATTGATGTCGAACACCTGTTTACCTCGAAAGTCCTCGGGAACTGAGGCCTTTACGAATGGATACTTGCCGGTAGCGGGTTTCGTGAAGATTTGTGAAAACACTTCTTTTATCATAGGCGACAAAGCTTTCTTCCCCAAATTTTACACCATCAAAGGATAAACCCATGTAGCCAAAGCTACTGTCAGAATGAGTGACAGCAAGGAAAGTGGAAGTAATATTTTCCAGTTAGCTGTCAACACTTGGTCGATGCGCAGTCTCGCGAACAAGCATGTCAAGTATTCCGAAATCACTATGACTGCCAGTAGTTTGAGCACGAACCAAAGACTGTACCAGAACGCTGGCAATCCGAAAAACACGGGTCCGTATGGTCCGCCCAAGAACAACTCAACCACAAGTGCCGCTCCAAAAACTATTTGCACATCTCTGGTAAGGTGCAAAAATGCTAGTTTTCCACCGCAATACTCAGTCTCCAGTCCACCGACCAATTCGCTTTCCGCGAGTGGAATGTCAAACGGGTCTTTTTCTAATTCGGCTTGCAGAGCTATTACAAACAGTACGAATGCCCAAGGTGCCAGAAGAATGAACGGCAGGTACTGATTCGCCGCTATTGAGGTTATGCTTAGGCTTTGTGCTAGAAACGCAGGCGCTAGGGCGAGTAGAAACAAGGGAATGTCGTAGCCTAGAAACTGAGTTAACACTCTTGCGGCGCCAATAGCACCGTATGGACTTGAGGAAGCCCATCCTGAAAGGAACAGGAGAAAGTTTGCCACCGTAATCAAAGCCATAATAAAGATCAAGTCGCCTGCAAAGGCTGAATTGGGTATAATGGCTGCGCCGTCGAAAGGCAAAAAGCATATGGCAAAAACAACGACTGAGAAAGCAAGGATTGGCGCAAATCTGAAAACAGTCTTTTTCGCGTCACGCGGAACTATGTCTTCTTTTGTGAGCAACTTGATAAAGTCAGCTAAAGGCTGAAGAATGCCAGAAGGACCAGTAAACGATGGGCCAACTCTGTTCTGCATTCTGGCCTCGATTTTTCTCTCCACCCAGTCGCAGAACATGGTTAAAAAAAGTATGAAAGTGAAACCTGGGAAGATGAGCACGCGGAAGACTAAATCTAAGCCCAAGATCATTTCTTTCTCACCTGTCAGTGCATGAAAAGCATGGGTCTAAACTCACGAAACTCGCGGGCACGTCTGCTATGTTACCGCCTTCCGCAATTTTAATGAATGCTGGAATATTAGCGAAAGTTGGCGTCCGCACTTTAACTCGTTCCGGATAAGCGGTGCCGTTGCTCTTTACGTAATAGAAAAGCTCGCCTCTGGGCGCTTCCACGCGGTTAACCGCTTCGCCTGCAGGCACGACTCTTGGCACTTTAACCCTGTATGGCCCTTGAGGCAGATGATCTATCGCATAATTGATTATGTTAATGCTCTCGACGATTTCATCTAAGCGAACCATGAGCCGCGCCCATGAATCTCCAGTGTTATAAGTGATTAGTTTAAAAGGAATTTCGCCATAAGCTTCGTAAGGTTCATCTTTTCGCACGTCCATGGCGATGTCTGAGCCTCTGGCTACTGGGCCAACTACGCAAAGTTTCAACGCGTCTTCCTTTGCAAGTGTACCGACATTTTGCGTGCGCATCTTTAGTGTAAGTTCGTTTTCGAAGAGTTGTTTGTAGAAGCCCATTTTCTTCTTCAGGTTCGCCAGTGCAGTTTTGATTTTCGGAATATACGTTTCCTTCAGGTCTCGGCGCACGCCGCCTACTGTCATGACCGAAGCGATTATGCGGTTGCCAGTGAGCAGTTCAGTCAAGTCCAGCACTGGCTCTCGGTCGCGCCACATGTACTGGAACAGGGTTTCATACCCAATCTCAAAACCTGCGTGTCCCAAGAGAAGCAGGTGGCTGTGAAGTCTGTTCAGCTCTAGGATTATGGTGCGCAGGTACTGGCCCCTGAGCGGTACGGTGGTTCCCAGTATTTTTTCCACTGTTTCAACAAAGCACGCAGCATGGCACGCGTTGCATATTCCGCAGATTCTTTCCACCAAGTAAACATCCTGCAGGTATGTGCGCTGCTCAGCCGCTTTTTCGACACCTCTGTGAACATAACCAATGCGTGGTTCGACTTGCTTCACGATTTCCCCGTTGACTTTCAAAGAAAACTTTTCAGGTTCTAATAACGCTGGATGCTGAGGGCCTATGATAATGTTGACGAGTGTGCCGTCACTTTGGGGCTGGACGGTTTCAGCCTGATTCTTGGAGTTTTCGGTTTTGACTATGGCATCGTCGATTTTGGCGTCCTTTCTAAGCGGGTAAAGGTTTTCGGGCCAGTCATCAGGAAGGAGTAACCTAGCTGGGTTTGGGTGGCCCTCGAAGATTACGCCGAAAAGGTCAGCTGCTTCTCTTTCGTGGAACTGCGCTCCTGGGATCAGATCCGTTATGGTTGGGATTTTTGGATTCTCTTTTGGAACCTCTGTTCTGATGGTGACTATGGCTCCGTTGGTGCGGATGTGGTACATCAAACCTATTTTTTCGCCCATGTCTAAGCCTGTGAGCGCGACGATGCCAGCGCTTTTATCGGTTTCAAACAAGAGTTTCAAAACGTCTCTGTTAGAATCGGCTTTAACTTGGATTGAAGCTTTTCCGAGGTGGGCTGGCTGGATTTGAAGGCTACCGCCCATTCTGTTTTGGAGAATGGTCAGGAGTTCTTGTTCATTTTTTGCCGTTTGGTTTCGCCTCTTTTACTGAGCTGAGCAGTTTTACAACTCCATCAATTATGGCTTCAGGTTTTGGCGGACAGCCTGGAATGTAAACGTTAACTGGAATTATCTTGTCGACCCCACCTTCTACGGTGTAGTTACCTTTGAAAACGCCGCCTGAACATGCACATGCGCCTATGGCTACCACAAACTTCGGTTCGGGCATTTGGTCGTAAATGCGCTTTAACCGTTCGGCACATTGCCTTGTGACCACACCTGTGGTTAATAGGACATCGGCGTGCCGCGGGGAAGGTTCGAGTTTGATCCCGAACCGTTCTACATCGTAGCGAGGTGTCAAAAGGGCTATGACTTCAATGTCGCAGCCATTGCATGCGCCAGAGTTGAAGTGGAGCACCCAAGGAGATTTGAGCCGTGCCCATGTTGCTATACTATTCGTTAATCTTTGCCTCCTTCGAATAGGACTAGACCCGACGCCAGCATCAAAAATAGGTACAGAATTAGCAAAATTACGTTTTTTCCTTGTGCCATTAATGATGCAAATGCGATCAATATTACTGCTGAGTCGAAAATAACAAAGTAAATGAGAAACTTGTATAATGAAACGTTGACTTTTAGTCCGTGGAATGTCGCTTTTTCTCCACAAGCATATGCTGATCGCTCGTTTTCGCTTTGAATAGGTTTCGGTGCAACTCGGCGGCCTAGTGCGTAGATAAGCGAGGCGGCTATTACGATCAATATGAATGCTATGGCAGACTCAGCTAACGTGCATACTCGCCTCTTTCAGATTTTGTGTTTCGACTGATGTTATGCTTGAGTTAAACGTTTTGTTTTCCCTCACAGATTTCGATTGTTCATTCCATTTGCCACGATGTTTACACCTATCGTGAACACAAATGTTTTTCGCGACTTTTAAAAATTGTAAGTCTAGATGTGCTGAAAATCCCTGTTTATCAGCCCAAACAATGTGTCCCCTTTGCGGGCATGGACCACTTGCCCAGATTTGTGTTAGATATGATGTTTCAATTTTCCTCATAGTTTTCCGATCTGACTTTTGTTAGAAAGTAAGTCCCCAGATTTAAGTGTTAAGCATGCGAATCATCATAGTTGAAGGTCTTTAAAATAAAAAACCCGAGTTTGCTCTATTCCGCAGTTACATGCAGTTTGCGCTTTAAATAGAGACACTGGCTAAAGAGGTCTAGGTTAATGTTTACGAGGATCCTCTAGTATTGTTTTGTTAGCGTATGCATTAGATCTGTTTTAGTGACTATACCCAAAATTTTCTTGGGATTAACCCTGTCAAAAACGAGGACGCGGCCTATTTCGTGTTCACTCATTCTTTTGAAAGCATCTAGGGCAGTTTCTTCAGGGTAAACGGCAACAAGTTTTCGTATAGCTATTTGACCGACAAGAGTCACGTTTCTCATTTGTTTTTCAACTTTCGAGGCTTCTTCCAAGGTTATCCATCCAATGGGTTCGCTGTTTTCATTTACTATCGGATATGCTATATGATGATGTTTCGCCACAAAATCTAAGAATTGGCTGACGGTAATATCCTGCGGCACGGGTTTAATGTTCTTAGTCATTATCTCTTCAATTTTGATGTGAGCTAGAGCATCTGTTTCTCTAAGTAATAGAACAGGAAGATAACCGTAAACCTCTTCCATTTCCTTTGCCTCTTTCAGAGCCTCCCTTCGCTTTTGCATCGCTGCGACCACTATTCGCTCAAAGACTTTTGGCTCTTGCTCTATAACCCATGTGTTAATAATACCGTTTTCAACTGCCTTATAAAAGAAGTCTTCTCCAGCCCTAGTTCGGATGATCACCGTTGACCAGTCCTTCAGAGGGTACGCTCCTCCAACGGATATGTCCGCCAGCTCAGAAGTAAAATCCGTACATGTACGGCAGCTAGGCAGAATGTGGTCTTTAATTTCAGACAATGGAATCTGTATAACATCGCTTTTAGTTTGAATGACAAACTTTGAAGATAAACGCATTTGTTTAATATCTGAAGGACTTATTTTGTATGTCTTTTTTATATATTCCAGCATGGAGCCTAGTGAAAATGTTCCAAAACAGAAGAGACCAATTGTTATTTTCAAATTGTCAATAATCTTATGTTGCCATGCCTCCATCTTGCGGAGGGCCAACACGTGGCAAGGTACTCCTACGAAAGCTATATCTGTTTTTCCATGTCCATACACGGCGCTTCCATAAGCCTTGGCGACTGAGGAGGGAAAAAACTTGCTTCCTATCGCTGAGAGTATGTCATCGGGTACTAAGGCTACCGAAGGTTTGGGTTTGGCTGGGTTCTCGGGTTCGGTCTGAGAGACTATGGCGCTGTCGAAAACTTTAGTTTCGATGCCATATTTCAGGAGCGAAGTGACAACAGCACCTCCGTGGCTTTGTTCTCGTAGCTTTGAATCTACCGCTTGGGCAAGCACAATCTTTCGGTAATAGCCCAACGCCTCGTTCTTGATTGGCGCATCTGCAACGAAGCTCAAACTCCTGAGCAAGAGGGCTTCAGAATGAGGACAAATTTCATAGCAGATTGGGCATAAATCTAGGTCTTTCGAGCAGTCATGTAAGCGATGAACTTTTTCTCCCGTTATATGTAGCGCGCTAGTTGGACATGCGGCTTCACATGCACCGCACAAGGTGCAAAATCCCGAATTGATAATTCTTTTCTCTAAAACGTTGTAGGCTATAAGTGCATCGTTTTTCGATTCCACGATTACCCTCATAAAAATAAGAGCATCTCAAAGCTTAAATAGTTAGTTACTGAACGCAGGGTATCCGTACAAAGCAAGCTTTTGATATTTAGAAAAGTCGGAATTCCTGAGGATATTGGTCTGTTTCATTGTTAGCATGGCATCATATGGCGCATGCGTATGCTTATCTAACTATGAGTACCGAACACCGTGCATGCATGCTAACATCTGCACTTACACTGCCGAGCAAGAATCTTTTGACACTGCTTAGTCCTCGACTGCCCATAACAATTAAATCAAAGTCGCCGAGCCAAGCCATCTTCAATATGATTTCTACTGGGCTCCCAGGTTTCAAACTTTTGTCAAAGCTTACTCCTTCAAGTCTGCTTTCGGCTTCGAGAAGAATTTCTTCACCAACTTTTTTCACGATTTCGGGCTTCAAACCAAAGAGCTTAGCTTCCTCAACGTGCAACAATGTAATTCTCGCTCCGAAATTCTTAGCTATCGCAACTGCGTGGTCGAGAGCCTTGTTCGCTTGTTTAGAGCCGTCGACAGCCACCAACAACTTGCGAATTTCTGTCTTTCGTTTTGTTATGAGAACGGGGCATGACGCGTACATTGAAACTTTTTCTGTAACGCTCCCCAGTGCGAAACGTTCATGCTGTGTTTTTGCGCGGTTTCCTATACCGATAAGGTCGTAACCACGTTCTTCGGCCATTTCCAGAATGATTTCAGCTGGATCCTCGGCTTTGATGAGTTCCGTCTCAACTGCTATGCCCTCGTCCATGAACAGTTCTTCAGCATGTCTCAGAATCTTTTTCCCAGCCTTCAAATGCGCCCTGTCCAACTCATGCAAGACTAAAGCAGGCAATTGATAATGAGCCTTAAGCTCCGGATGCATAAAGTCATGCGAAACGCAATGAATAACCGTGACTCTTGATTGGAATTTCTTAGCAATCAAAGCAGCTAGTTGTTTGGCGCGGAGGCATGAAGTTGAACCATCCACAGGAACAAGAAGATTCTTGAAATAATTTTGACTCGTCATAACAATCTAGTAGATAAGCAAAGTATTTTAGCGTTCTTCTCATCAATTTTGAAGAAGCTTCAGAAATGCGGACGCTGATCGATAGACAGCAGAACAAGCTATAAAAAATCAGATAGCTTGCCGTTCAATTTGATAGCTTTCCCTTATAAGCTCCCACAGCAATGCTTTGGACAGCGTCCTCACCGTGCGCGGCCTAGGTATTATACACAGAGTTGAAACAAATCGGATATACCCTACTATTGTCCTTGTGGCACTTACGGCGCTGCTAATACTGCTTGAAATCGACGTTCTTCATCTCTTATTCGGCTAACTCAATTAATGCAACACTTTAATTGCGTGATCATACTCTTTCGGCATTAGCATTAAATTTTAATCGAAAAAAATTAAATTTTAATCCTATTTTGGCTAGCTGATGCCTTTGACACTTGACTGATTTAACTAAAACTCTAGTTTAAATCATGCGCTTTATGAGTTCGTTGATTTTTTCGCCTCGGTAGCCTGCTTCGCCGCCTGCTCTGTAGCTTTTCTTGGTTTTTCCCTTGAAGCCCTTGCTTGGAGGGGGCAACTTGAAAACAGGCTGCACGTTCGGCAGTTTCTGGTACTCCGCTTTGCAGCTTGCTATTGCTTCGGCGAGCGCGTCTATTGATTTGTAGCCGATTTTCTTGGCGTATTCGTCTGTTAGTTTCTTATTGCCAGCGAGTCTGCCGCGCTTTTTCAGAAGCATAGCCACGGTTTCTTTTGAGACTTCTCCCCATGTGACGTAGTTCTGCACTCTGTAGAGCATGCCTATAAATGAGGGGCGGTTGTCAATGAGCACTGCATGATTACTTCTGGCTAAGTGGAGCATGTTAAGGGTTTCTCTGGCTTCACGTTGGGCGCGGATTGTCCCTCGAACCTTCACTACAGCTAAACATTTGCGCTCGTCAGCTTTTCCAGTCAACTACCTCACCCAGTCCGCCTGAGTTACAAGACTATAAGTCTTCCTTAACCCATCAAAAATCGCGTAAGCATAAGACGGCACCGTCCTCGTCGAACCGTAGCTTCTTATCCAAAGATCCTTCACGCCTGCCAATCCCAAAATTACTTTCGCTACTTCGCTTGCCACCAGTCCTAAGCCTCTGGGTCCTGGAACAATAACCACCCGTACGCCGCCGCATTTTCCTTCAACTTGGAAGGGTATCGAGTGGGGTTTTCCGCAACCGCATTCCCAACTGCCGCATCCACGTTTAACAGGAACAATGTTTAAACGCGCTGATGCAGCGGCTTTCTGGATCGCGGTTCGAACCTGGCTTGCCTTTCCAGAACCTAAGCCTATGTAGCCGTCCCTGTTTCCCACAGCCACGATAGCCTTAAACCTTGATTTTTCACCTGCGTCTGTTTGTTTCTGAACCAGATTAACGTTTATAACTTCTTCTTGAAGGTCTGGAATTAACGCGTCAACAATTTGAGGTTCAGAAATTTTCAAGCCGCTCAAGAAGACTTCGTCCATGGACGTTATCCTGCCTTCTTGAATCATTTTACCTAACCTTGTTTTAGGAACCCATTCTTCTAAACTTGCTGCTGCTCTATCCCTACGGCTCATGCTTTCTTGTCACCCTTCTTAAATGAACTAATAATGTCAGCTTTGACCTTGGCGAAATGTTCAGGAAGCTTTTCAGGAGAAACCTTTTGCTCCAAATACTTGGAGAACTTGGCTGAGTAGCTTTCAGAACCAGGTGCTAAACTCTTCCCGTACTCTGCTATGTGTTCCCCTTTTGTTCGTTCTTTAACAATTTTCTCTTCAGTATGAGGAATATCAACACCAGCGTCTAAGACCCCGCTTAAAGTGGCAAACACCTTTGCACCTCTTGTCGGTGCAGTCAATCCTATATCCAGAATAGCCTCTTTTACTCCTTTGGTTTTGGCTTTTAACCCGCAGAGCAAACCCGTAAGGTAGGCTGCTGGAATATTGCCCGTTGGAGCCTTCCACCCGTACTTTTTCTTCAACTCTCGGCTGTGCGCTGAAGCTAAGACTTCGTCACCATGTGGTTTAGCGACAACTATTTGTGCAGTAACGTTTTTGATTGTGTTATGAGCCACAAGTCGCGGTTTTCTAGAAAGAACTAAAGCCCTTCGCGCTTTGTAGTCAGTTTTTCCTTCTCTTCTTCGCCTAAGCGGAACTCGATAACTGGAACCTCGCGCCATCAACGTTTCCTCCAAAGATCATGAGCCTTTAAATAGCGCTCCAAGTCGGCAACTGACTCAAATCTTCCGCTGCCAGCTATCATGTATAATTTTCGGTAAGTGGTTTCTGTGATAACTCTGCTTGCCTTCAACTCGCG
>Ga0315537_1001312_pt1 | contig 19626 bp, 17 predicted proteins | sample SalMarSW160270MG_FD_203091 | JGI IMG/M metagenome (GOLD analysis project Ga0315537, IMG submission 203091) | Salt marsh sediment microbial communities from the Plum Island Ecosystem LTER, Massachusetts, United States - Salt Marsh Sediment SW1602-70 ...
AGAAGATATTTGTAAATTCGGTATGATTTTTCCTGCTGAAGAAAAAATATTACTATTTAGACAAAAGAGGCGGAAACCACTACGACTTAGACACCAATTAAATCAACAGCCCCTTCACGCGGGGTTTTGACCTCATCCACTTGCTTTTGGCTCGAGGGTCAAATCTGCAAAAAGCCCGGCCTTGAATTTAAAATATGCCAAAGAAGCTACCATAACTGCGTTGTCAGTGCAATATTGTTTTGGCGCAACCAGCAGTTTTTTGGGCGGGACATCCGAGTCGCACATTTTTTGTAAGTGGCTTCGCAGTTGGTTATTGGCTGCTACGCCTCCGCCCAACAGGATGGTCCTGGCGCCAATTTTTTTGGCGGCCCGCTGTGTTTTTTTTACGAGGACATCAATTACCGCCGCCTGGAATGAGGCCGCTATATCGGCGATTTGCCGGGCGCTCATCGAATCGACCTTGTTTTCGCCTTTCATATCCTGGCCGCGACAGTAATACAGCACTGCTGTTTTGATACCGCTAAAGGAAAAGTCCAGCGAATCGCGGCCGAGCATTGAACGAGGGAATTTTATTGCTTTGGGATTCCCATTTTCAGCGGCCATTTCAATGCTGGGGCCTCCGGGATAGGGCAGCTTCAGGATTGTCGCAACCTTGTCGAAGGCTTCGCCGGCGGCATCGTCAATGGTATGGCCCAATAGTACAGGCTCCAGCGGCGAATTGTAATCGTAAAGGCAGGTATGTCCGCCGGATACGATAAGGGCGACAGCAGGTAATTGCAAATCGTCCTCGGACAGCATTGCCGATTGCAAATGGGCGTGCAGGTGATTGATTGCTATTAAGGGCTTTTGCCAGACGAAGCTGAGTGTCTTGGCGGCGGTAACACCTACGACCAGAGCGATGGTCAGACCGGGTTGATTGGCAATTGCAATTGCATCAATATCATCTCTAACAACATTGGCCTGCGCTATTGCCTCTGCTATAACAGGGTATATTTTTTCGATATGTGCGCGGGAAGCAATTTCCGGAACAACGCCGCCGTATTTTTCGTGCAGTCTGGTTTGCGAGGCGATTACCGAGGATTTGACGATTCGGCCATCTGCAACCACAGCGGCGGCGGTCTCATCACAACTGGTCTCAATACCGAGAATATTTATGGATTTATCCTGCATAGAGCTGGATATTAGCCAAATAAGCAGGGACTGTCAATGTTCCAGGAATTGGGCTTTGCAGTATAAAAGTGTGCCGCAATTTCTTGTTGTGGAAACTATAGTATGGTATGCTATTTTATGCCGATTCATAACTCTGTGCTAAACAAAGGTTGTGTGTATGAGTGAAGAACTTGAAGTTTTGAAGATGTTCGACACACATCCTGAGATTGCTGTTCGATATCGAAAATTAATGATGCGCAAATCCGGTCAGCAGCGTTTGGTTATGGGCTGCTCTATGTACGATACCGCCAAAGAAATAGTCCGCAGTGCCATTTATAATAGCCGTCCCGGGATAACGGAGGCGGAAATTAAAAGGGAGATTTTCTTAAGATTTTACGGACAGGAGTTCAGCGAAGACGACAGGAAAAAGTTGATTTCAGCACTGGCGTCGGAGTAATTATTGAGATTAATTGTGTTTTCGTGAGGGCTTGTTGTGTTTGGGATTTAGACGTAAACCATATAGTTGGTAGTTAGAAGGTTTATTGTAGTAACACTTTGCTTGAGGAGATTTTATGTCTACTACATCCATATTTGTTGAAATCCTCATTGTTGGTATAGAGGCATTAATCTGGATTGGGCTACTCCTATGCACTAGATGGAATCTCTGCCGCGGTTTAGAGATATTAACAGAATATAAGGAGTACTCTGTGCTTATTACAACGTTCCTGCTTGCATTGGCATATGTAATCGGGATCTTTATCGATAGGGTGGCAGACAGTTTTTATAGGATATTTCGTTATTCTTATGATAAACCTCTGCCTGAGACCGTAGGAAAGATGCGACTTAGGATCATGCATGATAGTGAAGGCATGGCAAAATTCCTTGATTATCAACGCAGTAGGCTTCGAATCGCTCGAGCTACAGTCTTTAACCTATTTCTAACGATTCTTGTGGGTTCGTGTTGGCTGGTTCAGCATCCTAACAGTAATGACATGTATGTCGTGAAGTTAATGATCGTTATCGGAGTATTTGCTTTAGTGATATCTCTGATCGCTACTCGCCGTATCGATAAGGCTCAAATGTCGCGTCTTAATGAAGCGTACGAAATAGTCACCGAAACAAAGGAGAATAATATGTCCCAGCAGGTCGTAGCTGCGGTATGCTATCGACGTAAAAACAGCGAAATCGAATTCCTTTTGGTTCGCACAAAAAATGGAAAACACTGGACCTTTCCAAAAGGACACGTCAAACAGAAGCCCCCCGAAATGCCCTGGCTTGCTGCTAGCCGTGAAGCTGGTGAAGAGGCGGGAGTTAGCGGCTCGATTGAAAAAGAGCTCTTCACTTGTTACGCATATCGCAAAGGTAAAAAAGCGAAAGAAGACGTGGTAGCTGCCTACTTGATGCTCGTCGAGTCGGAACGTAAGCCAGACGAGCCCGGTCGAGACCCACAATGGTTTACACCGGAACTGGCCGTGAAGAAACTTGCTAAGCGTCGTGAGGAGAAATATGTGCGAGAGCATCAGCGGGTTGTACAAGAAGCAATTGCCCGGCTTGAGTAAATATCATGGTATAATGAGAAAACCGGATCGGCAAATCCCGCCTAATGTAATCACGATCGCTCGTCTGCCGTTGCTGCTCGATTTCGAGATTTAATGATGAGTAAAACCGGCCAGGAGCGTTTGGTTATGGGCTGCTCTATTTACGATACCGCCAAAGAAATAGTCCGCAGTGCCATTTATAATAGCCGGTCCGGGATAACGGATGCGGAAATTAAAAGAGAGATTTTCTTAAGATTTTACGGGCAGGAGTTCAGCCAGGCTGACAGGGAAAAGTATCTTTCAGTACTGGCGTCAGATATTGGATAGCTCAGCTTTTGTCTGAGTGGAGTTTTTTGATAGAGGCTTTGGTGAGGAGGAGGATTTGTTTGCAGATGCTTTTGCAGACGTGCAGGAGTGAGAAACGAATTGGAACCATTTTGGGTAGCTGGAAATCTGTGCATATATTTTGGGGGAAGTCATCGCCAGCAATATCAATCTTAGCGATGTCTGAGCAGCCGAAACCTATTTGTCTTGCTATTTTGATAATGGGCACGTTTTTCGGCTCGATACCGATTAGTTTGGCGCATATAGTTTCACAGGCGATTGGGTCGGTTCCGCCGATGAGCCAGCCGAGGGGTCTGGCTCTGCCGCGAATTGGGCCTGGGCCATCCATCGCAATGACAGCATCGATGATAGTAAAGGCGGGATTCAAAAATTTGAATATGTCGATAAGTAATTCACAAAAATCTTGAGCATTTCCTCCCTTTTTGAAGTGCCAGAGGGCCTTTCTTTTGCCGCTGACACAGCCGAACATATTCTTAACGGCAAACGTAGCTGTCAATTGCTGATGAGATTTGAATTTCGGCAGATTTATAATGACATCGGCGTCGAGAGCGACAGAACTTATGCCGACCCTGGTGTTCTTTGTTCCTATGAGGCACTTTTTTGGTTTATCGAGCTGCTTTACCGGCACTGATAATTTCTTCAGCGCTTCATCCAACCGCAGTGCCTTTACGCAGGTGAAGACATTGCCCCACGCCGGTGAATCGCCGACAAAAGGTTTTGCGCCGAAATCTTTTAAGAGCCGAGCGGTCTCGATAATTACTGCTGGATGGGTCTGAGTTGCGTGACGGCGGGACCTTGGGGCGATGAAATTCGGCTTGAGCAGAACGGTATCGCCCGGGGTTACAAATTTTTCCAGTCCGCCGAGAAGTTTGAACTGTCTTTGTAATGCTTCGGCAATCCTGGTCTGGCTGTAATCACTGCATCGAGACAATATCACTGTTGGGTTGGGCATAGGGCGGTCAATAATTTGTCCGGGTACAAACGAGTAAGAATATTCTGACGGCAGGCTTAAGCGCGGGCGGTTTACGCTCGGTTTCGCTGATGAACAGGCTGCCTTTGGGATTGCTGAAGAACAGGCCCCCTAAAGCTGTTTGGTCGCTGACGTATTCTTTGGGGCCCAGCAGGACAAAATCGCCCGGGCCCATTTTGAGTGCGAAGGCGGCGGCGCTGAAGGGAAACTCGCGCATTTTTGTCCGAGCGTCCAAAAGTGGGATTGCAGCTCTTCTTATCGGTGGCGAAAATACCGGATAGGCGGTAACGTTGCATACGCCTCTTGAGCCGGGTATTGTTTGGGCTGTGAGCCGCAAGGTAAGGATGCCGGGTCCAATATTTGCACCTTCCTTTGAGCCGTAAGTTGAGGTGAAGGAGATGGTTCGTGGGCCGTCTAAACCGGTGATGGCAATTGACTCGGGCAGGCCGTCGGCCAACATCAGCGAAACTTTCGTTAATATTTTACCGCTGGCGGCAAGCAGCAAATTGTAGATTTCGTCCAACATTCGGATTTGGCCGAAGTGGACCGAAAACGAGTTGGCGCCGAAGGCATAAAGACTGTTGAATCGCAGAGGCCTTGTGTACAAATTCTTGCGAGTATCATCCAATTTGTCGATGTTTTCGGCGGGTATTTCAAAAATGTGGAGGTCAAAATTTATCGTCTCAATCAACCGCGATGGGGGCGGCTTGCCGTCCTGACGGGGGGCCAGGTCGCCGATTTTGATATTTTTCCATATCGGCTCTTCTTCAGGAGCAGTACAACCTATCAGGCAAAAACACAACAAGACACAAGACCCAAGACACAAGACACCAGACCTAAAACGGAGGAAGGAAAACAGAAGGCAGAGGACAGAGGAGATATGTTTTGTCTCTGGCCTCGTGAGACTGGAATCTGATACGGCCGCAATTTTAATAGCACGAATCATAAAAATAGAGTAGCAATTGTGTAAGAAGCTGTCAATAAATTCGATGTTTCTATATCGTGTAGAATATGGTATCTTCTTGACCGAGTTTGTCGTTTTGTTTTAATAATGCAGTTTTTTGTGTAATGATGAATCGAATTTGAAAGGTGCAAAGAAGATGAAAGTCAGTAAGCGTGCCCAGGAGGTGCCGCCATCGGCAACTCTCGCTGTTACTGCACGGGCGCAGGAATTAAAGGCGCAGGGTACGGACATAGTTGGTTTTGGTGCAGGGGAGCCGGATTTCGATACGCCTGATTATATCAAGGATGCTGCTATCAAGGCTCTGAAGGCGGGTAAGACCAAATACACAGCCACAGCGGGAATAATTGAGCTGCGAACCGCCATAGCCGATAAGCTTAAAAAGGAAAATGATCTCGAATATAGCCCCGGCCAAATCATTGTCAATATCGGCGGTAAACACTCGGTCTATGAGGCTATGCAGGCGGTGCTTGACCCTGGTGACGAGGTTATCTTAGGTACTCCATACTGGGTAACTTATCCTGAGACAATAAAGCTTGCCGGTGCTGTTGCTAAAATTATTCAAACCGATAAAGATAACAGCTACAAGATTACTCCGTCGCAGTTGAAAGAGGCCATCACGGAAAAAACGGCTATGCTGTTGATTAACTCGCCGAGTAATCCAGGCGGTTTTACTTATACGCCCGAAGAGCTAAAAGCTATTGCAAAGGTCCTCGAAGGAACAAATGTGATGGTGCTCTCGGATGAAATCTATGAAAAGCTGATCTACGGCGATACCAGATTTGTGAGCTTTGCTTCGCTGAGTGAGGATGCCTACAAGAGGACTCTGACTCTTAACGGCTTTAGCAAGACTTTTTCTATGACCGGCTGGCGTTTCGGATACACCGCCGGGCCGCTGGAGGTCATAAAAGCGATGGGTCGTCTTCAATCTCATATGACCTCGAACCCTGTAACTTTCTGTCAGTATGCGGCGATTGCGGCTTTAGGTGAGCAGGCCGACCAGGCCATAGAAAAAATGAGAGTAGAATTCGAGCGTCGCGGCAAGTATATGGCCGAGCGGCTAAACAGCATCGAAGGCGTAGAATGCCCCGAATCCACCGGCGCTTTTTACTGTTTCCCTGATGTTTCCAGCCATTATGGCCGAAATATTAATGGTGCGAAAATTAACGGCAGTATGGATTTTGCAAAAGCGCTTCTGGAACAGGCCAATGTGGCGCTGGTTCCGGGCCTGCCGTTTGGCTGTGATAATAATGTCCGTTTGAGTTTTGCCTGTTCGCTCGAGCAGATTACTAAAGGATTGGACAGACTGGAAGAATGGCTAAAACAATAGAAGACAGAAGTCAGAAGTCGGAAGTAAGAGGTCAGAAGTCAGAGGTCGCAAGTCAGAGGTCAGAAGTCCTCCGTCGTCTGTCCTCTGTCCTCTGTTGGCTGGCGATGCTTATTTTTACATTCCACGCCTGTACACACATGGTAGCAGCGGGCGATACCTGGGTTGCGATGGCCTGCGGGCGACACTTTGTCAATCACGGAGTGGATACTGTCGAGCCGTTCAGTGCAAACTCACATAAAGCAGGCCCGACGGAAAAAGAGATCAAAACCTGGCCAAACTGGGCCCAATGGATAACGAACAAAGTTGGTATGAAGACAGTTAAATACTGGCATCCGACCGGCTGGGTCAACCAGAACTGGCTGACACACGTTATCTTCTATTCGTTGATTCCCAAGTCATCATACGCAGACGGCGTGAGTTTTCCTTCCAATGCGCTGGTCTATTGGAAATTCGCTATTTATATATTGACGGTGATTTGTGTTTATTACACGGGCCGGTTATTGGGTGTTAATCCGGCACTCTGTGCGGTCTTTTCCTGCTTTGCGATGTTTACAGGCCGTTCATTTCTTGATATTCGCCCCGCGGGTTTCTCGAATATGCTGGTGGCTGTCTTTTTGCTGATACTTGTCCTTACCACGTATCGAAACGTGTTGTATATATGGCTTGTTGTGCCGCTGACGGTTTTCTGGTGCAATGTCCACGGCGGATATATCTACGTATTTATAATGCTCATCCCATTTATAGGTTTGCACCTGTTGACCAATTGCAACAGAAAGTGGACTGCGATTTTATACAATGTTACTGCCTGGCCTTTCTTATATTTAGTCCTTTCCAAAGCCGGCCTTACATTACCCACATTTCTGTTTTTCATCCTGGTGATAGTTTTGGATATTGTCCTGATTTTTTTCAAGAAAAATCTTGTCTGTATTGGGTGGAAGGGAGTGTATCATACAATCGCCGCTTTTATTATTGCTTTCTTGGCTATGGTTTTATTCAATCCTTTTCATTTAACGAACCTGACTCACACTTTTGTCATAAGTGTAAGCGAACACGCTGCGAGATGGCGTAACATCCACGAATGGTGGCCTGCTTTCGACTGGGACAATCTGGTCGGTGATGAAAAACCTTTTTTGGTAATGTATATTATTGCCTGGGTAACTCTTGCGGCGTGGGCTGTTGTCCTGATAAAGACTTCCAAATCTGTTAACCGGCAATCTAAGCGAAAAATAAATAGTACAGAGGATTATAAACGGCCCAAAATCGATATATCGATAATTCTTATTGCCGCCCTTACTATTTATATGGCCATTCGTTCCCGTCGGTTTATTCCGATAGCTGCCATTGCTGCCTGCCCAATTATAGCGATGTTTATCGACCAGCTCGTTCGTGCAATGTCAGCAGTGCGTAACTTGCGGAAAAACAATCGTCTTATTGTCTCAGCGATGCCGTATAATCTACAATTGTTTTTTATACTTGCCGGCGCCGTGGCGGTCTTGTTTTTTGGGACATGGTGGGGGCTTAAATTTAAGCGTATTTATCTGGATTCCTGGCCTCGCGACCCAAAATTTACTTCAATGTTTATGCGGATGACCGATTCGAGTCAAAAGCCGTTTTGCGCCACTAAGTTTATAAAAGATAACAAGCTCCGAGGTAATATGCTTAATTACTGGACTGAGGGGGGGTTCATCGCCTGGGGTCAGGAGCCGGACCCGAATACCGGCCGAACGCCTCTGCAGTTATTTATGGATGGCAGGGCACAGGCGGCGTATAACCGCGAAGCCTTTGAAGAGTGGTCTACTATTATGGCCGGAGGTATGATTACAGGCCAGATAGTCGCACGTGCCGAGGCCTACAGACAGAGTGTAAGCAATGACGATTATGTAAAGATTGGCCAATGGATGGATGAACAGCTAAGGAATTATAATGTCTGGGTGGTCTTAATGCCCCAGACAGAGTATCGTACCCCTCCGCCACACCTTTATTATCGAAAAATGTTGTATCACGCTATACAAGGTATTGAACGTAATCCCAATTGGCCTCTTGTTTTCTTTAATAATAAGCAAAAATTGTACGTCGATGTAAGAACTCCACGTGGTAAGGAACTTTTCGATGGCATATTTAACGGAAAAACTATTTACCCTGATGATTTCCACCGGAACCTTATTTATGGCCGTAGCTCGCTTTTCTATCGCCGGGGGATAGATGAAAAAAAGAAGGGATTTGATTTTGCCGTCAAAGCCTTCGATTTGAATCCATCGCCTGCCCCTATGCAGGAAGTAATGTTTGTTGCTTCGAGGTTCGCCCAGATACAACCTGATGTTAATAAGTTTTGTGAAAATTATGTTTGCGAATTCACAGAAAATGAGGCTGCTTGGGCCAAACTGGATGGCTATCGCGACAGAGTTGAAGCTGCACGGTTAGCATGCTTTTATTTGGGTGAGGTTGCCCGTACAGAAGGAAACACGAAACTCGCGAACTTTTACGCCGCTCAGGAGAAAAAATGTTTACTCGAATTGCTCAGGGTGGCTCAAAGCAAGAGGTGGTGAGTAAGTGAGGCAAAAAACGAAGTGCAAAATGGTGAGTGGTTGATTGGTGAGTGGTGAGTAGTAAGTAGGTTATCAGGTGATCAGGATATCCGCAACCTGGTTATCTGATACCCTGATAACCACTCACCAATCAACCATCTTATATCGATATTCGGATACCTGCTTCCGCAGGCGCAAGTTTAATAACAAAATTTATTTCTGATTATGACTGAGCTGGTACACAATGTTTCTATCAGTGTTTTTTTCCCGTGTTATAACGAACAGGACAATATCACCCGCGTAGTAGAACAGGCACTTACGGTCCTGGAGAAGCTCAATGCTGACTTTGAAGTAATAATCGTTAACGACGGCAGTTCCGACAGGACGGGCCAAATTGCCGACGAGATTGCCGGCCAAAAGAACAGGGTAAAAGTGGTGCATCATGGGACTAATCTCGGATACGGAGCAGCCTTGCAGTCCGGCTTCAAAGCGGCAACAAAAGAGCTTGTCTTTTATACCGACGGCGACGGCCAATTCGATATTAACGAAATGCCGCCGCTGCTGAGGTTGATGGAGCACTACGATATTGTTAGCTGCTATCGACTGAACCGTCAGGATAATCTCATACGCAAAATCAATGGCTGGTGCTGGACGAGACTGGTTTGCCTGCTGTTCGGCATGAAAATCCGCGATATCGACTGTGCTTTCAAGTTATACAAAAGGGAAATATTTGATAACATTAAAGTGGTAAGTACCGGCGCCCTTATCGATGCTGAAATCTTAGCTCGTGCTGTTCGCAAAGGTTACCGTGTAACGCAACAAGGTATCCATCATTATCCACGGACAGCCGGGGCGCAAACCGGTGCGAATTTGCGTGTAATTCTTCGTGCGTTCAAAGAGCTATTGAGGTTACGAAGCCAAATCCGATAACACAGATTACACGGATTGAAATAGATTACACAGATTACGAAATACGAAATATGAACGAAGGAAAGGTCAATCTGTTCATTTATGGCTCGCTGCGGGACCGCAGAATCTTCCAGTCGGTCAGCGGTTTAAGTTTTACCAAAAAGGCCTCTAAAATTAGCAGCAAGGCGCTCTGGGCCGAACCGGCATTGCTTCCGCATTACAGAAAAATCAGCCCTGACAATGTCTATTTCTATGCCGTTGCAGCACCATCTTCAAAAATTGAAGGCTTGGTGGTCTACGATGTCCCCGCCTGGGCAATGGCTGAAATCGACAGGTATGAAGGCAAGCGTTACGAAAGAGAAATGGTACAAATCAACACGGCCAATGGTCTGGTCGAAGCACAGGCTTACCTTGTAACTCACAGTTCGATGGAAAAGCATTTTGGTGACAGGTTCCATGTTAATCTTATACACGAGCTTTGGCTGCGAAAACGTATTGAGAAATTCATCAAGAAACACACTCGGCCCGGTGATCGCACGGCAGATGCGGACTCGGAACGTCGAGCCGACCGGGAGCTGCTCGCAACTACAGAACGCGACCTTGTCATGAGCCATTATCACAGCGATGCCGTTAGTGATTATTATCTTGAACACGAGCTTGACCGGCCTCGGCCGAGCATAAAACACTTATACGACGACCCTCAGGCTAGGCCATTTATGAAAAACTATTTAGCTTTGGTTATAAAGCAGGTCCTGCTCAGTCAGCTCGAAGAACAAATCCAGTCGAGATACCGCTTTGAACTCGAGCATATGCGGATTTCGGAAAGATATTTTAAGCGGTCGGTTAGTGTGCTTGCGGCTTTGCAAATGGTAAATGCAAACGGCAGAGCAGTTGATATGATTATTGAGAGAAGCCTTCAAACCATGCCCTGTGACAAACACGACCTCATTGACTATATCAAATACGCCGTACGCGCGGCGAAAAGTATGTTTGATGCTCGCATTGTCCGGGCAAGGCTGGAGCGAATTCGTTCGAATCTCCGGCCCGGGCTGGTTCCATTAGGTACTGAGATTGAACTGAGTAATCTTGGTCCAGCGGCCGTCGAACCGCAAAGAAGCATTCAGAACAAGGTTGACGCGGTGTATGACGGATTTAAGTATTTTTATGATTTTCGCCTGGATGTTTTATCCTGGAAGCTCGGTGGGTATATCGATGACCACACAGGCTCGACCGACCAGGCCCGGCGGTCCGGTTTTTTGGAGCTTGCTCCGGGAAGGCTGAATATCCGCGGAGAGCTGTCTCGACCGGCAACTGCTGACCCCTGGCTTCTTGATCAGCTGATACACGAGATTGTCAAGTTCTATGACGCCCACCCACATAGTTTGCATCTTTCTTTCCAGCTTCGAAAAAACCAGCTCGGCAATCAAAAAATTCTACCTTTGGGTTTTGTCAAGTGCCTGCTTGTGCTTGGCGGTGGTCCGGAACTAAAGGGCACCGGCAGACTGTGGGTTTCCAGAATGGGCTATGATGAGATAACCCAGTACCCCGATGCTGCATTTGGCAGCACCGAACGTCGGGATGAAGAACTGGTATTTGCCAGAACCAGCAAGCGCAGATGGTACCTGGGGGCAGACGCCATTGCAGACAAACCTCCGGCACAGGCAACTACGTATGTCCAGCAGTATAAATTTATTCGTTTGGAACGAAGGGCCAACTATGAGCCGTTAATCTTGTGTCTTAAGGGTCTCCAATTAGCCTATAATCCGGGGGATTATTTGACTACCGAACAGTTAAGGAGCAGCCGAAAATTGCAGCGGCAGTATGAGGAGTTAAAGCAGTGGGCTGCCGAACCTGCAGAAATCAGCCCAAAAACAATAAGCAAATTTTTAAAGACCGTCCAAAGTGGTTTGATGAACGAAGGACACCACCGGCCCGCTCACAAATTGCATTACATAGATTGGGTACTAAGCGCTATTGACGTGCAGCTGCGCATGTTTAACAAGGAAGTAAGACTCAAGAATTAAGACTCCAGAGACAAGACTTTGGTCTGCGGTCTTGGGTTTGATATTCTGAAGGCCGTGGGCCTTTGGTGACCCACGGCCAGCCAATGTAGCATATACGCACGCCCCCCCCTCTCAAAAGATTTCGGCAACGTATATAGGTGTAGGTGTATTAGTTAGTATCTGTTGAGGAAAACTGGATTCCCGCTTTCGCGGGAATGACAAATACTGTTTCCGCAACAGGAACTATTTAGCAATTAAGAACAGTAGAGCTATTAGCTGTCAGCTCGAAGCTGCCTTTGGTCAATCAGCTCGAAGCTGCCTTTGGTCAATCAGCTCGAAGCTGCCTTTGGTCAATCAGCTCGAAGCCTCCTTTGGTCAATCTTTTGTTTTATGAACCTGGCTGTGCGCCAGGTAACATCCTTGCCGAACTCAATGCACTTGTGTATCCCGGAATTAAAAGATTTTGCGAAATCGTCTGATTTGAGCGCCGAAAAAACAGAGCTTTTTTCTCCCGCTGTTTTGCTTCGCAAAAACAAAGAATTAGCGGAGGTATTGGCTTTATTCTCCGGAACGGGTGCCAAAGTATAAATCGCAGTAGCAAAGCCGGCAAAATAGACTATCAGCAGAAAAACGAATTTGATTCTCCAACCTCTCATAAAGATTCTCCCTTCCTAAGACACATTTTATCGGCCATCCCCCCCGCTGACCTTTTTGATTTGCCTCTTCTATTAAAATTTAACATAAAAAGCCGTTGATTCCAAGCGCAAAGTGCGGAAACTGTGCTATTTATTTTGGCGAGCGATTTTGGCCTTTGAAGAAATTGGCCCATTCGACCCATTCGACTACGCTCAGGGCAGGCTGCGCTCAGGACAGGCTTTGATTGGGTTTGAATTGGGTTTGTTTTGGGTTTGTTTTTTTGGGCCGGAGGGCGGTTTCATTTTCATAATCCTTTATAAAATATACGTTTACGTTCATTTTGGGCCATTTCGGAAATTGGGTTTGTTTATTCGGACTATAAAATCATCTTTTTTTCTGTAATCCTCTATAACATATAAGTTTACATTCATTTTGGCTTTTTTGAGATTGGGTTTGATTGGGTTTGAATTGGCTTTGTTTTTTCCACTTAACCAAGTGTCCAATTTTTCATATTTACTTTTCATGTAAGAGTTTACGTTAATTTGAGCGTACTTGACATTGGGTTTGTTTTGCATAAAAAGTAGGTGATTTGTAGAGCGTTCTCTACAGATGTAGTGCCTTATAGGCACGTAAATAACTGGATTCTCGATTCTTGATTCTCGATGGTTGTGATGGTTCATTGGTTAATTTAGTTAATATGGTTAAATTGGTTAAATGCTTAAGCTATAATCTGGATCCCCGACTACGACATTCGGGGACAAGCTTAGAGTTTGGCTTTTTTTAGCCGGAGGCGAAAAAAGTAGAGCCTCTATAATTAGAGCTACCTGCGTATTTGATGCGAAAAAAGTCCTCGAATATCGATTCGTGATTCTCGTAACTCGATTTGGGGAAGTAATTTAAAAATTATTCTAAAAATTCAAATTTTGTTCTGAGGTATCAGTGTTTTTGATTGAAAACTGACGGAAAATTTTACCTATCTTAAACCACGGATTGCCTTGCGCAGCGTAGCCGCAACCAAAAGTTCGTCTAAACAAAATGATCCATAACCTATTGTAATTACAGATGATACAATCGCTTAAAACAAAAAACACGCATAAAAAAAAGGAGTTGAAAGATTGTATTACGTAGTTTTGGGTTTTGTTTGACAGAGGTTAACAGTTTTGGGTATAATGGTTATATGTTAGGTTGAGGGTAGATTGAATTAAGTGGGGGCTTGGAGGATAGGTGTGAGATTTATTGTCAATATTTTCAAATTTTTTTCGGAATAAATTTGACAAATCATAATAAATAAGCATATCTTTTGTTTTGATCATATGATCAAGTGCAAACATATGAACAAAAGTGGAGGTTTTTGTTATGGAGTGGCGGAATGGACGAGTTGACCGAATTGCAGGAGCGTGGACTTCTTCTGATAGACCGCTATATGAAAGAACATGGTCAAGCTCCTACCCGCCGGGAACTTGCAGAACTGTTAGGACAAAAGAGTACTAACGGGGTCAACCAAATCTTAGAAGCAATGCAAAAGAAAAACTACATAAAACTCGAGCCGCCGAAGCAGAAAAGAAATATTGTGATTCTCAGACAACCCCACAGACAGATGGAACTCTTTGATGATGGCGGAGAAGCATAGGGTGCAAGGATAGAGCCATGGCAGACGATAAAAATGACAAAGGAATTAATGGGCGTGGTGGAATGCTGAGCAGTGCAGATATCAGACGCCTCGTGATTACTCGGGGAGATAGAGATTACGCAGAGCTTAAGGAGTTATTTGAGAGCCGGCAATGGGAGAAACTTAAGAAGAAGAAAAAAGAAAGGGGATTTATAATAGATCCATATGATGTGCTGAATCTAACACCATACACATACGATTTGACCATAGGTGATGAGGTATTTTCTTGCAGACTTGAGAGTCCCAGCTCCTTTGCTCTAGGGGATAAGAAAAATCCCTACAAGATGCAACCAGGAGAGACAGTGATAGTGAGAACCATGGAATATATTGCGCTTCCACCTTGTTATTCAGCCACAGTTTGGCCACGTTTTAATTTCGTGAGGGAAGGGATTTTCCAGAGTATGGTCAAAACAGACCCTACCTGGTATGGCCAATTGGGAGTTGCCTTGACCAACGTATCGCCGGCTGAGTACCCAATATGGAAGGAGAAACGATTTGGAACATTGATTATATATGAGCTCAGCAGCCCCACCGACATAAATCTATTTCGTAAAGGGAAGACCTTAGAGTTTGATGAAAATAAAAGTATCCAAAGGGTAACTATCCCCGCAGATGTTGAGAAGGATGTAAACAAGAAGATAGGGGGAAGTGACCTAAAAGGGAAATGTCGTATTGAAAATGGGAAATTAACGATTCAAGTAGCATTGGATAGAAAAGAGCTTGAATTTTTGAGAAAACAACACGAAAGCGAAGAATGGCACAAAGCAGTTGAAGAGGACGTGAGAACAAAAAGCTGCGACGCTTTAGGATTACCCGCGCTGGACCTTCTCTTTGAAAAGTTGGCAGATGGCGAAAAACCGGAATCTCCGAAACGCCTAACGAGGGGGGATGTCGCCAACGAAGCGGCTAAATGCAGTCCGGAAGCTCTTTCGAGAATGGCTGTCGAAAGGGGCAGGCCTTTTGAGGTTATAGCGAATATGCCAGAGCTGGTGAAGAAACAGACTCAGGGGCAAGTCGAGGCTGAACTTAACAAGGAAATCAGCAGGATAATATTGAGGATCGTGGCAATAACACTTTCGATACTTGGATTTATTTCTTTGATTGTTGCAATAATTGCGCTCCTAGCTCGAAATATAGCGTGGGAGATGCCTGTGAATATAGATTGGGACGATACTTTGTTCGTTGCAATAGCAGGGGTCACGTTAGTTCTTATTGTCGTCGTGATATGCATTTTCTCACCTTGGCGCGGTCGGAAAGGAGTCGCTAAAGTTAGAAAAGAACTAAGAGAAGTCAATATAGAATTGAGAGACAAAATGAATAGAATCGACTATAAATTAAGGGATAAAACAGTAGAACTCTGGAAAGAGGTCGAAAGTATAAAGAGTGGGCTTAACAAGAGTGAGCTTAACGAAAGTGGGAAATAGAAACTTTAGGTTCTCGATGATTTAACTGTAGGTGAGGAGACGTGAAGTCGTGTCTGGTTATGTTTTAGAACATATTGATATAGAGGTCAATCATCGCTGTAATTTGGCGTGTCGGCATTGCTCTGCGCGCGCGGCGAAAGGTGGGACGCCAGAGGAGTTAACCGCTGATGAGATAAAGCAGATTCTTGCGGAGGCCAAAGAACTGGGATTGAGGAAAGTAGGACTTACGGGTGGAGAGCCGCTTTTTGACGTTCCCAAATTGGAAGCCATTGCCAGGTTCTGTATAGACGAAATTGAAGTGCCCCTTCATATGCACACAAACGGTACGCTGGTTACTGAAGATATGTGTCGACCCAGTGGGGTGCTGGCTCTGTTTGAGGCTGTAAGCGTTACTTTCCTTGGTAGTGACGCAGAAACGCATGATTACATGACCAAAACGGAAGGGTCTTTTGAGAGAGCATTTCGAGGGGCAGAGATTATAGCCAAAGCGGAGCTACCGCTTACCTGTTATTATATTCCTACTCACGGGACATGCAAGGGTTACAAGGACCTGACACCAAAACTGCGGGATATTGGAGTAAAACGGATTCGTGCAATGGCACTGGCCCCGTCCGGGCGGGCAAGACCGATATATGGAGAAACTGCGCCGCTTGCTGATGAGATGCGAGAGTTTGAAAAAGACCTTTTGGAAGCAGGTGGCAAATTAGGGATTCATATAGAGGCGGGATATTGTACACGTTTGAGTATGCCACATCTGGCCATACTTAACGGGCACGAGAAATGTATGTCGGGGATTAACCGAGTTCATATAAATTCCAAAGGTGATGTTTTCCCGTGTACGGCAGCAAGCGGTGTCAAGGAGTTGAGGCTTGGTAACCTGAAAAAGAACGGTTCCAAGTTAGAGGATATCTGGTTCGGCTCTGATATTATCAAACTCATTCGGGATATACATAATGGGGGGATACCTGCTTGTGTGAAATGTACCAGAAAACCAAAGTGCAGGGCCGGGTGTACTGTTAATGCGTGCGGCACAATGTCAGAAGAAACACGCCTGATGTGCCCTCTGACTAATCCTCGCTTAAGAAACGCTATTCTTTAGTGCAATGCCAGTTAGAAATTATCCTTCCTTAAAACAGTTGAGTCAAGAATGGCGCAGAGCACACCAGAAGCTTCTGGAGAATGTTCGACGGCATCCTTTTGTCTCGCGATATGAGTGCTCAGCTCACGCAAGTTTGGACGGAAGGAAAGTATATCTGCCAGCATACATTCCCTATATAGGACCAAGCTATTTTGAATACAGGCCGAGGATTCTATGCTATGCCATTAACCAAAACTTGTCACCGCACGTTCCCTGGACGAAAGAGTGGGTTGCCTGCTGGGCAACAGATGTTGAGTACGCCCAAGATAGACTAAATCGCGCTGTGCATGAAAATCGGCCAATTCCAGTCAGGCCGTATGCAGAAGGTTTTATTCCATTAGTAGCTTTGTCAGCCATTTCGAGGTGGATGCAGATTCACAGAGGCTCCCTCCCACAAACGGTCGATGATGTAGTGGCAGTTACGAATTTTGTAAAGTTCAGCACAGCCAAAGACGCATCGAGTTCGAGTATTCCTAACATTTGGTGGAGGGAATGCTGTTCCCTATATGTGGACCACGAGATCCGAATACTCCGGCCTGATATTATTCTTGGTTTTGGCCAGAAAACATTAGTTGAGCTAAGGCGTGTTCTCAAAAGAAGCGGGTTGTCCAGATACGAACCCCAACTCCTTGGGTGTAGGTTTCCAGCGCGTATGGCTTCCATTAAGAGCAAACCTTTATCAAGAGAAGAGTCAAAAATATGGAATACCAAGATTCTTCCATTGATTGACAGAATGCGTGAGCCAAGAGGAAACTCGTATCATAAGTGGAGAATACAACTCTTCCCAAGGTATTTCATTAATGTGAACGCTTCTTGGGATTGCGCTAAGTCCTTTACGGAAAAAGGTTCGAGAGTTGATGATACTGTCAGGATAGCAAAGAAGCAGGCAGCACGGCCAGGGTAGAAGAAAGGTTATGTGTGTAAGAGATTAGAGAAGTGTAGGGGGCCCCTTAAGCCCCTTTATCCCCTCCATAGGGGTGGGTAAAACGGACAAAAAATCCACCCCGCACAGGGGTGGGTAAAACGGGACAGAAGTGACCCCCACCGCGCGGGGTGGGTAAAACGGGACAGAAGTGACCCCCACCGCGCGGGGTGGGGGCTAAATATAAATGGACCCCGAGTGCAGGTGTCGGGGCTAATCGGGGTGGCCCCCGACAGAAAAGCAAGTGAGCTAACATCGAGGGTAAACTCCAGAGCAGGGAAGGAGATTTCGGATTTTTGATTTGAGATTTCATATTGGTTGATGGGTACATCTCTGGTGTGAGAGGACCCCGGGTGGAACCCGGGGCTAAACGAGGCGGAGGCCCTGGCGGGGCCAGGGCGGTTTTTTAATTGACGCCCCAACGCTGCCTTATAGGCAGGTAAGATCATGGGGTTGGGGGTAAATGAACCCCACGTGAAACGTGGGGCTAAACAGTATTGAGATTGCTTCGCTCACTGCGTTCGCTCGCAATGACAAAGGGAGCCTTCGGTCTCGCAATGAGAAAGAGCGCAATCCTAATTTTTATCCAAAACTTCTTTCAATGTTTTGCAGACAATTGCCACTTCATCCTTAGTGAGATTGTTATGAAACGGCAGGGCGATAGTGCTTTTAGAGACGGCTTCGGTAACAGGGAAATCGCCTTGCTTATAGCCGAATTGCTCAACCATAAACGGCTGCAGATGCACAGGTGGAAAATAATTGCCGACCTGAATGTTTTGGCTTCTCATTGCCTGTAGAATACGGTCACGCTTCTCTAAAGTAAAACCATCAGCAAGCCCCGATACGTCTGCGACGGACGGGGCAAGCCTGACGACAAAGACAAACCAGCTCATATCGCAGCCATCCGGCTCGGCGGGCATTATCAGCCTGGCATCTTCAGCTAAGATTTCCTGATACCATTTTGCGACCTGCCGGCGTTTGGCTTTAATTTGGTCTATTCGAGAAAGCTGCACAATGCCGAGCGCACAATTTATGTCGCTTAGCCGGAAGTTATAACCAAGCCTGTCATGGCCCAGCCAACCGCTGTCCTTACCTCTTCCCTGATTGCGGAGCGAAACGCACATATCGGCGAGATAATCATCGTCAGTCAAGATCATTCCGCCTTCTCCGGTGGTTATCTGCTTGTTGGGATAGAAGCCGAATACACTCATCGTTCCGAATGTTCCGACCTTTTTTCCGTTCAATGCGGAACCGAGGGCTTCACAACTGTCATCGATTACCGGCAGATTGTGTTTTTGAGCAATTTCGCAAAGCCTGTCAAGACCGGCAGGATTGCCGAAAACCTCCACGGCTACAATGGCTTTTGTGTTTTCGGTAATGCCGGCTTCGATATTAGCAGGGTCGATATTCAAACTTACCGGGTCAATATCAACAAAGACCGGCCTGGCCCCTGCCATCATAACAGAAGTAGCGGAGGCAATGAAAGTAAAGGGCGTAGTAATAACTTCATCTCCCGGGGCAATTCCCAGTGCCAACATACACAAGAACAGGCCGCTGGTTCCGCTATTGACGGCAACAGCCCGCTTTGTGCCAATGTACTTAGCGAAGACCTGCTCGAATTCCGCCAGTTTAGGGCCGAGTGACAGATTGGGACCGCGAAGCACTTCACAGACCGCCTCGATTTCTCTGGCGGTGATATCCGGTCGAGACAAATATATCTGCATAGTAAAATCTCCTTGGCGAAATTGTACCGGCACCGGTTGATAAATCAAAAACATTTTATCGATTTGCATAACGTTTTACGATAACCGCAACCGATACGAGCCTCGCAACCGCAACCGTTAAACCCGTGTTTCGTTCAACGGTTGCGCTGCTCGTTTCGTGTATCGTTTTTCGGTTGCGTCCTGGATTGATAATAGGTTTTTCGATTTCCGAGTTTCTCCCCGTCAATCGAAATGGATTTATGGGACGTGGTAAAAGAGATAATCGTTTATTTGCCTCTGCTGCTTCGCTTTTGGTCAGCAAAACGGTGGGGGCTTGAAAATTGTATTTGTATGTTAAACAGCCTTCGCTTTAAAACCGAATAAAGATACGGTTTGAGTATATA